>Ga0307475_10003100_pt1 | contig 10077 bp, 7 predicted proteins | sample atmos_gasesECM1C_FD_203317 | JGI IMG/M metagenome (GOLD analysis project Ga0307475, IMG submission 203317) | Hardwood forest soil microbial communities from Morgan-Monroe State Forest, Indiana, United States - atmos_gasesECM1C_515 | ecosystem: Environmental > Terrestrial > Soil > Temperate...
TGCCGGACTTCGGCGTCGGTGCGAATTTCCGCGCCGGCCTGGCGTGCGGATTCGGCGAGGGCGCGGGTGAAGGAGCCGAGTCCGCCGTGCGGGAAGGAAGCGGAACCGACCGGATGCGCGTCAGCGGCGGCGCGGAGGAGCAGAACGGCAGTGGAGCCCGCTGACCACGGGCCCAGTGCGGTGCCAAAGATGCCGCGTGCGGCGATTACGGCGCGGAGGAGTTCGGTGTCGAAGAACTCAGCGACGAAATCGGCGACGGCCATGGGGCCCCAACGCACGAGATCGAACATGCCTTTTTTGCCGAGGCTGCGGATGCCGCGGCCGGTCTTGAGAAGATTCCAGAGATCTTCGGGCGAGGGAGAATCGATGGAGGGCGGCGTGGTGGAGAGGAGCTGATTCAGAACCGGGAAAAGATTCTCGAGCGTTTTGGCGAACTCAATATATTTCGCGGCGTCTTTGACGGAGAATTGCGCGATGCCACCGGCGGTTTTGGCGTGGCTGTTGTAAAAGAGGAGAGCTCTGCCGTCGGGGGCGGGCGCGAAAAGGCGCGGGTTGGGATGCATGATGTGGCATTCGTACTTTTCGAGCTGCATGTCCGCAGCAACGTCGGCTCGAAGCGGACCCACGGTGTGAGCGAGCGTGGAGGCGCGAAAGCCGGGATGAAATTCTTCGGTGATGGCGCCGCCGCCGACGAATTCGCGTCGTTCGAGGATCAAAGGCTTGAAGCCGCCCTTGGCGAGGTAGAAGGCGGTGAGCAGAGCGTTGTGACCGCCGCCGATGAGGACTACGCGCTGTCCGATGGGCATGTTCAGTTTTTCTCGACGGAGGCGGGCTGCGGGTCAGCGACAGCAGTGGGCGGCGCTGGGTGAGACGTCGAGGAAGATTTCGCGGAGTTCGAACGCGAAGATTTCTTAAATCCCTTGCTCCAATCCTTGAGGATGACTTGGCTGGCAATGCGGCCGGGAGCGCCCATGATGCCGCCGCCGGGATGCGTGGCGGAACCGCACATATAAAGGTTATCGACCGGGGTGCGGTAGTACGCCCAACCGGGGACAGGCCGCAGGAAGAAAAGTTGTTCGAGGGAGAGCTCGCCTTGGAAAATGTTGCCTTGGGTCAGGCCGAATTCGCGCTCGAGATCGAGCGGCGTAAGAACCTGGCGGCCGATGATTATTTTTTTGATGTTGGGCGCGTGCTCGGCGATGGTGTTGACAACGGTGTCGCCGAAGGCTTCCTTCTGATCGTCCCAGGTGCCCTGCGCTAGTTTGTAGGGCGCGTATTGCACGAAGCAGGAAAGAACGTGCTTGCCTGGGGGCGCGACACTAGGATCAGTGAGGCTGGGGATGACCATGTCGATGTACGGTCTGCGGGAGTAGTGACCATACTTGGCGTCGTCGTAGGCTCGCTCCATGTACTCGATGCTGGGGGAGATGGATATTGCGCCGCGCAGATGCGCGCCTTGGCCCGGCATGGATTTGAAATCAGGGAGCGCGTCGAGGGCGAGATTGACTTTGCCGGAGGAGCCGCGGAATTTGTAGCGGCGGACGCTTTCGAGAAAGTCGGCGGGTAGTTCGCTGGGCTCGAGAAATTTTTCGAAGGTGAGATACGGGTCGACGCTGGAGGAGACTACGCTGGCGGAGATTTCTTCGCCGGATCGTAGCGCTACGCCGGTGGTGCGGCCATTCTTGACGAGAATTCTTTCGACTGGGGCCTGCGTGCGGATTTCCACGCCGAGTTCGCGGGCGGCGGCAGCGATGGCGTTGCTGATAGCGCCGGTGCCGCCGCGGCTGAAGCCCCACGAGCGGAAAGCGCCGTCGATTTCACCCATGTAGTGGTGCAGGAGGACGTAGGCGGTGCCGGGAGAACGGATGCCGAGGAAGGTGCCGATGATTCCGGAGGCGGACATGGTGGCCTTCAGAACGTCGGTCTCGAACCATTGGTCGAGGAAATCGGCGGCGCTCATGGTCATGAGCTGGATGAGGGTGTAGCGCTCGTCGGAGGAGAGTTCGCGAAAACGCTGACCGAGAAAATAGAGGCGGTGAAGGTCTTTGGGGTTGAGGGTGGTGGGATCGGGCGGGATCATGGAGAGGATGGGCTTCACGAAGCGGCACATGGGGGTCATCATCTTGGAGAATTCGTCGTAGGCTTCCGCGTCGACGCGGGAGTGCCGGCGAATTTCGCGTTGCGTGCGGGCGTGATCGTTCATGCGCCAGAGGTAGTCGCCGCTGGGCATGGGGGTAAAAGTGCCGTCGAGGGGAAGAATTTCGAGGCCGTGGCGCGGGAGATCGAGTTCGCGAATGATTTCGGGGCGGAGCAGAGAGACGACATAAGAGCATTCGGAAAAGAGGAAGCCGGGGATGATTTCTTCGGTAACGGCGGCGCCGCCGAGGACGTGGCGGCGTTCAAGGACGAGAACTTTTTTGCCCGCTTTTGCGAGGTAGGCGGCGTTGACCAGGCCGTTGTGGCCGCCACCGATGACGATTGCGTCGTAATGCTGAGGCATGCAGTGAGACTCTGCACAAATCCGAAAAATGAATTGATGATGCTTGCGACTGGAAGAGCAAGACAGTTTACTGGGATGAGGCGATTGTGTACAAGTGGCCGACGTTGCAGAGAATGGAGAGGGGATACAGGACAGCGCACTATTTGCGTGGCTTGTGAAGGCTGATTGGGAGGACCTCGGCGTATCGTTCAAAGTCGGGATCGCTACTAAAAATGGTCCATTCCCGGCGGGCAGCTACAGCACAAATCAGAATATCCACCGCAGTGACACCCACTCCTCTGGCTCGGCAGTCGTTGTTTGCCTTGGCCGCCGCCTCATAATCAGAAGTGTTGATGGCTTCGTCGCGAAATGCGCGCCAAGCCGCGCGGATTTTCTCGTATTGCGAGACGTTCCGAATGCCAGAGAGCAACTCCTGCCGAACCGGACCGATGATCCTGACGCGCCCCTCCTTTACGAGGTCGTCGAGCTCGATGACCGCTGTTTTCTCTACAATATTCAGGTCATCTTGTTTTCGCCGTAGCGCGAGGGACCATATGGTGGTGTCTACGAGCGCGTTCATCTTCGCTTGGAACGCCGCTCACGCTTGTAGTCATAAGTTTCATCAAAATCTACGGTGCCAAATAACGGGAGAATCTCCTGTTGCTTGAGGCGCTGGATATATTCGTCCAAGGCGGCGGTGACCGCATCCTTCTTGGTGCGGTGGTGCCCGAGTTTTTGGGCCTCTTCGATGAGGCGATCGTCGATGGCGAGGTTGGTCGGCATGCTACACATTACTCTACACACTAGCACGTGTGGAGTCAATGGCAAGAACGCCCGAATTTTTACTGGGTGCGTGCTCCACCTTCTATAATCTCGCTTCCGAGGAATTGACAAGGAGGCCGCGTGCCGGTTGGGACTGCGTTTCATGAGCGGACGAAGGCGCTTTGCGAGAGCTTGAGTTATCGCGAGTGGTCGGGCTACTACACGGTGAGCGTGTACGAGACGCACCACGAGCATGAATACAATGCGATACGGAATTCGGCTGCGCTGATCGATATTTCGCCTCTCTTTAAATATCGAGTGACCGGCCCCGAGGCTACCAAGCTCGTAAACCGCGTGATCGCGCGGGACATCAACAAAGTCGCGGTGGATCAGGTGATTTACTGCTGCTGGTGCGATCCCGAGGGGAAAGTGATTGATGACGGGACGATTACGCGGCTCGGGGAGAACGAATATCGCTGGACGGCGGCGGACCCGAGCTTGCGGTGGTTTCAGCAGAACGCGCTGGGGTTGGAGGTGACGATCGAGGATATTTCGGAGGAGGTGGCGGCGCTAGCGCTGCAGGGACCGACTTCGGGGAGAGTGCTGCGCGCAGTGACGGACGCGAACATTGCGAACTTGAAATATTTTCGTGTGACGCGCGGCAAGATTGCGGGTGTGCCGGTCGATATTTCACGGACCGGTTACACGGGTGATTTAGGATTTGAGATTTGGATGCCGTGGAAGGATGCGCTGCGAGTTTGGGACAAGCTGATGAGCGAAGGCGAGGTCTTTGATATTCATCCGGCGGGGATGATTGCGCTGGACGTGGCGCGCATCGAGGCAGGGCTGATTTTGATTGAGGTGGACTACACGTCGAGCAAAAAGGCACTGATCGAGTCGCAGAAATATTCGCCGCCGGAGATCGGGCTGGGGAAACTCGTGGACTTGAAGAAAGATAATTTTGTTGGGCGCGAGGCGCTGGCGGCGGAAGCGAAGAAGGGCGCGGAGCGGGCGCTGGTCGGGCTAGAGATTGACTGGAACGAGGTCGAGGCGCTGTATGAAGAGCTGGAGATGGCGCCGCAGGTGCCGAGCATGGCGTCGCGGGTGGCGGTGCCGGTGTATCGCGCTGGGAAGCAGGTGGGGAAGGCGACTTCGACGACGTGGTCGCCGACGTTGAAGAAGATGATTGCTCTGGCTTGCGTGAAGCGCGAGCAGGCGGCGGTGGGAACGACGCTGGCGATCGAGATGACCGTGGAAGCAGTGCGGCGGACGGTTTCGGCGAAGGTGGTGGCGCTGCCATTTTTCAGTCCGGCGAGGAAGACAGCGGTACCGACGATTTAGAGTGCTCTTTACTGTGGTTGCAAATTCCTGCGTCGAGATCCTTCGGGCATCCTCGTCGGATGCCCTCAGGATGACAGCCGCACCCACACATTAGATCCTGCCGAGATGGGGCGCAGCAGTGCTGCGCCCCTACTTTTTGAGCGCGAGCGTGCTCGTTTGGTAGAGCGTGACTTCCGGATCGACGGGCACAGGCTGAAGCCTGTGCTACTGGAGACGGTTGTATTTTTTCAGGACGGCGCGGAGTTGGTCGTGTGGGAGGGCGATTACTTTGTGATTTTCGATGCCGATCATGGTTTCGGCGGCGACCATGGCGTTGATGATGGCTTCTTCGGTGGCTTGCACGGTGGCGGCGAAGACGGGTTCGATCATGTCGTTGGGCAACATTTTTAGATCGACGACGTGGTCGGTGGCGGCTGCGCCGGAATTTGCGGTGGAGAAGGCGATGAAAATGTCGCCGGAGCCGTTGCGGGCAATGGCGCCGTCGCGTCCTAGGCCGAGAGAGACACGCCGGGCCAGGCGCTTGAGTTGATGCGCGACGAGCGGAGCGTTAGTCGCAACGACAACGATGATGGAGCCACGATCAGCTTCCGCGAAGGAAGTGGACGCGTAAGCCGGCTCCTCGGGTATTTCCTTTCCGACGGGAACGCCAGCAATGCGTAGATCGGCGCGCAAGCCGTAGTTGCATTGCACCAGCACGCCAACCGTGAACGAGCCTGCGTTTGATTCGATTTTGCGCGAGGACGTGCCGATGCCTCCTTTGAATTCGTTGCAGATCATCCCGGTACCGCCGCCGCCGTTGCCTTCTTCGACGGGGCCGGATTTCGCGGAGTCGATGGCGTGGAAGGCGTGCTCGGGCTTCACATGGAAACCGTTGATGTCGTTGAGCCAACCATCCCACGTTTCGGCGACCACGGGGAGCGACCACCAGTAGCCGGTGGGATCGGGCTGGCCGTGCGCGACGCGCCACTGAATGACCGCGTCGCGGACCACGCCGACGCTGTGCGTGTTGGTGATCATCACCGGACCTTCGAGAAAGCCGGATTCCTCGACCCAGGTGGTGCCGGTCATCTCGCCGTTGCCGTTAAGCGACCACCAACCGGCGAAGACGGGATTGCTCATGGAATCCTTGCCGCGCGGCAGGATTGCGGTGACGCCTGTGCGCACTGGGCCTTTACCGATTTGGAGTTTACCTTCACCGGAGATGAGCGTTGTGTGGCCGACGGCAACTCCGGAAACGTCGGTTATGGCGTTGAATGGGCCAGGCGTGCCGTCGAAGGGGACGCCGAGGTCACGGGCGCGGGGCTTTGCAGCGGATTTCTCCTGGGCATGAAGACCGAGCGCCAAGCCTAAAGCGATACCGACGCACAGTAGGGATCGAGACACAACGTTGGCCATGCTTTTTTCTCTCCTGAAGAAAAAACGCAGCAACTTACCGTGCACTGCGCGATCGTGAAGGATATCCAAGGGTCGAAGAAACCGCGAGACAAGTCAACTCGGAAAAACCGTCCGAAACGCAGAATGTAAGGCGCTCGCAATCAATCGGCATTCCTGCTGCGAGACGACGAAGGGCGGAGCTAGAAGGATGTGGTCGCCGTTCGCGCCGTCAACGCAGCCTTGAGTCGGGTAAGTGAGGACGTTTTCGGCGAGGGCGGCTTGGCGGATGCGGTCGGCGATGTTCTGTTCTTTCGGAAAAGGCTGGCGGGTGGCTTTGTTCTGTACGAATTCGATGCCGAGGAGTAGGCCGAGGCCACGGATTTCGCCTACATGCGGATGAGATTGCAGAGCGGATAATTCGGTGCGAAGAAGTTCTGCGGCGGGCTGCACACGGTCGAAGAGATTTTGCGTTTCGATGTAATCGAGGACTGCGTTGCCTGCGGCGGCAGCAACGGGATGCGCTTGATAGGTGAAGCCGTGCTGGAAAGTGCCGGAGCCGCGTTCGAATACGTCTACGATGCGCCGTGCTATGAGGACAGCGCCCAGCGGCGCGTAACCGCCGGCGATTCCCTTCCCGACCAAGATGATGTCTGGCTCAACGTTCCAATGCTGAATGGCGAATGGCTTGCCGGTGCGGCCCATGCCGCTCATGATTTCGTCGGCGATGAGAAGAATCCCGCGATTGCGGCAGATTTCGGCGATGCGCTGGGCGTAGCCATCGGGAGGTACGGCGGCACCGAGAGTGGCGCCTACGACAGGTTCGAAGATGAACGCGGCGACGCTTGCGGCGTCGTTCTTCTCCGGAACATGGTCGAGATCATCCGCGCAAACAATTCCGCACTCGGGATATTTCTTGTCGAAGGGGCAGTGATAGCAGAAGCAGGGCGCGATGTGTCCCCATTCGGCAAGGAGCGGCTGATAAGGGGCGCGGCGAGCGATGTTGCCGCTGACGGTCATAGCACCGAGCGTACTGCCGTGGTAACTCTGGCGGCGCGAGACGACGCGATAGCGCGCGGATTGACCGCTCTCAAGGTGGAATTGTCTTGCAAGCTTGATGGCTGTTTCCGTGGCTTCCGAACCGCCGGACGTGAAATAGACGCGAGCGCCGGAGCGAAAGTTTGGCGGGGCGAGAGTGAGGAGGCGGCGCGCTAATTTTTCGGCAGGTTCGGAGTGGAATTGCGTGGTGTGCGCGAAGGCCAGTTGCGAGGACTGCTCGGCCATGGCGCGGCCGACTTCGGGGACGCCGTGGCCGATGTTTACTACCGCTGCTTGGCCGCTGGCGTCGAGGTAACGACGACCATCCTGATCAATGATCCAGCAGCCCTCGCCGCGAACAACGACGGGATAGTTTTTGCGAAAATTTCGGGGGAAGAGGGCGGAGTTGGACGGCATGGCGATAGGCGAATTGTAGCAGAGGCGGAAACTAGCCAAGTATTTGTAAACGAGCCAAGCTGGGGCGCAGCGTGCTGCGCCCCTACAGGGAAGCGAAGCGTGGTAGGCTGGCGCACATTTTGTTACGGGCGAGTTAGGTACAAGCGAGTGGCGGAGCAAAATCGCGGATTGGTACGAACGATTGGGCGATGGAGCCTGGCGGCTCTGATGCTCAATACGATGATTGGAGGAAGTATCTTTGGACTTCCTTCGGTGATTGCCGCTCGTTTGGGGAGGGCCAGTCCGGCGGCGTACTTTGTTGCGCTCGCGGGAATTGCGGTGATCGCAGCATGTCTGGCGGAAGTGGCCGGCTATTTTCAAGCGGCTGGAGGACCGTATCTTTACGCGCGGGAAGCGTTTGGATCCTTCATGGGCATTCAGATCGGCTGGCTGACGTGGCTCTCGCGAACGACGGCGTCCGCGGCGGTGGCAAATTTGTTTATCGCGTATTTGAGTGAATTCTTGCCTAGCGTTAGAGAGCCGGCCATGCGCGGCCTTGTTATCACCGTCCTGGTTTCTTTTCTGGCGGTAATGAACTATCGAGGAGTAAGCACCGGCAATCGACTCAGCAACTTTTTCACAATCACGAAGCTGGTCTTGCTGGCTGCCTTTGTGGGCGGAGGACTTCTTGCGCTGGCGCCGCATCCTGCTATTCGGGTAAATCCGCCGGAGCTTCATCCCACAGCGACGGATTGGTTCGAAGCGGTGATCTTGCTGGTGTATGCGTATGGGGGATTTGAGGCGGCATTGTTTGTTTCTGGCGAGGCGCGCAACCCGCGCAAAGATGCGCCGATTGCCCTGTTCACGGCTCTCGCGACGGTGACACTTTTGTATGTCGGCGTGCAGTACGTGGTGATTCACACGCTGGCGAACTCCACGGTGACAGAAAAACCGGTGGTGGATTCGGCACGGCAATTTCTCGGGCCAGTGGGAGTGACACTGGTCGCAATCGGAACGCTGGTTTCCACCTACGGTTACATCAGCGCAAACATGCTCCACACCCCGCGAGTGACGTTCGCTATGGCGGAGCGAGGAGACTTTCCAAAATTTTTCGCGGCTGTGCACCGACGGTTTCGCACGCCGCACCTTTCGATTATAGCGTTTGCGGCGGTGCTGGTGCTGTTTTCCGTCGTAGGGAATTTTCGATGGAACGCGTTGTTGTCGGCTGTTTCGCGCCTGTTCATTTATGGGTCTGTTGCAGCGGCGCTTCCGGCGTTTCGGCGAAAATATCCGCAGGGCGGCACGTTTCGATTGCCCGCTGCGGGACTGTTCGTCGTGCTGTCACTGCTCTTCACGGGCGTCTTGGCAACACGGATGCATCGCAGCGACCTGATCGCCTTGGCGATCACATCCGCGATCGCTCTGGTGACGTGGCTTTGGACGAGAGGGAAGGTTTTTGAGCCTGCGGCTTCGGACTGAGGGCCATGTTGGTGAGCGATTGTGTTTTCGAGAAGGCGTTCGCAGCGGTTCTCCTGGTTTTCTTGGAAAGGCGCCAGAATCGTGACAATATTCAGGTTTAGATCCTCAGCGGCGACTTACCTCCAAAACGAAAGGACGAACATGAAGAAGCCAGGTCTGCGAGGTGCCACGGTCGTAGCCGCACTGGTTCTTTGCAGCGCGACGAGCGGTCGTGCACAGGATGCGGCGAAACACGCAATCACGTTTGACGACATGATCCAGATGCACCGGGTGGGCGACCCGACAATTTCTCCGGACGGCAAATGGGTGGCGTTTGCAGTAGCGACGCCGGACATGAGCGCGAATCGCAACGCGAGCAACATCTGGATTGTGTCCACGGCCGACGGGGAGGCGCTGCAGCTTACGCAGAGCGGGCACGATTCATCGCCGTCGTGGTCGCCGGACGGAAAAATGCTGGCGTTCTTGTCGTCGCGCGATGGAAATTCGCAAGGGTATGTGCTTTCGTTGGACGGAGGCGAAGCGCACGCGGTGACGCATCTCTCGACTGGCGCGGATCTGGTGAAGTGGTCGCCAGACGGGAAGACGATTGCGTTCACGTCGTCGGTCTACCCATATTGCAAGGACGATGCGTGCAACAAAAAACGCGACGAGGAGAAGGAGAAAAACAAGGTAAAGGCGCGGGTGTACGAACAGCTTTTGTACCGCCATTGGGACCACTGGTTTGAAGGCAAGCGCAGCCACTTGTTTGTGGAGCCGGCGGACGGTAGCGGCGAAGCGCGAGATCTGAATGCCGGAGCAAATTATGACGTGCCTCCTGACCAGCGAGGCGGCCCGAATGACATCAATTTTTCACCGGATTCAAAGGAGATTTGCTTCACAGCGGTAACCGACAAGGTAGAAGCCATCAGCACAAACGGAGATTTGTTTCTTGTTCCTGTGGCGGGAGGCGAGGCTAAAAGGATTACTACGAATCCCGGGTTCGACGGCAATCCCGTGTACTCACCGGATGGGCGGTTCATCGCTTATCATGCGCAGCTTACGCCAGGCTACGAATCGGACCGCTGGCGCGTCATGCTGTACGACCGGCAGAGCGGCAAGAGCGAGAACCTTACCGAAGGATTTGACCGCAGCGCGAACGAACTGAATTGGTCGGCGGACAGCAAGACGATTTACTTCACGGCGGAGAACGAGACGCTGCAACCGGTCTATGC
>Ga0307475_10003101_pt1 | contig 10076 bp, 7 predicted proteins | sample atmos_gasesECM1C_FD_203317 | JGI IMG/M metagenome (GOLD analysis project Ga0307475, IMG submission 203317) | Hardwood forest soil microbial communities from Morgan-Monroe State Forest, Indiana, United States - atmos_gasesECM1C_515 | ecosystem: Environmental > Terrestrial > Soil > Temperate...
TGGACGCGGACCAGCAGATGCTCGAAGCCAAACACGCCGAAATGCAGCGAGAGTTGGAACGAGTACGAGACGTCGCGGAAGGCTGGTTTTCTTTAGCTGAAGAGGATCGCGCAAGGTACCGAACGCAATTTGGAAGAAGTGCGTCGCGGCCTTGAAGCTAGGCGCCGGGGCGCTCGCCGAGTTTTACGGGGAACTCGATTTTTTTGCCGCCGCCGCGGTAGATCGTTAGCGTGACGGTGTCGCCGGGGCGTTTGCGATTTAGCAGGATGTTGAGGTCGAAGGGGCTGGCGACTTTTTGGCCGTCGACCGCAACGATGAGATCGCCGCCGACAGCGATGCGCTGCATTCCGGCGCGCACCACGCGGTCACCTCCGCGAACTCCGGCCGCGGCAGCGGGTCCACCCTTGGTTGCGGATTCCACCAGCAGGCCTTCCGCGGGAAGGTCCAGCGCTTCGGCGAGCTGGCCGCCAACCGAAATCGTCTGCACACCGAGGAAAGCCTGATGGACGCGGCCGTCGATCATGAGGTCGTGGGCGATGCGCTTAGCGCTATTGATGGGAATGGCGAAGCCGATGCCGGCGGTGGTGCCGCTCGGCGTGTAAATCGCAGAGTTGATGCCGATGACTTCGCCGTGCGAATTGATGAGCGGGCCGCCGGAATTGCCGCGATTAATGGCGGCGTCGGTCTGAATGGCTTCGTCGATGAAAGTGGTCTGGCTGGTTGACACGGTGCGGCCGATGGCGCTGACCACCCCGGTGGTCAGCGTGCTCTGAAATCCGAAGGGATTGCCGATGGCGAGAACCTTCTGGCCTACCTGGAGCGCGGAGGAGTCGCCGAGCGATAACGCGACCAAGCGCTTTCCTTTCGGCTCGATTTTGATGAGCGCAACGTCATTGCGCTGGTCCGCCCCGATGAACTTGGCGGGATAGCGGGACTGATCGCCGAGGACGACTTCAATGGATTGCGCTTCCTGCACGACGTGAAAGTTGGTGAGGATGTAGCCTTTATCGTCGATCACAAAGCCGGAGCCCGCGCCTTCCACGGGAACGGGATCCATGAAGAAATCGTATTCGGTGGCTTTGGTCAGAATGTTGGCGACGGCGGGCGAAACCTGGCGATAGACGCGAACGTTGATGGCTTCCTCGTCGGTGAGAGCGGCGTCGCGCGCGGCTACGTTGGCCGCGGAAATATCTTTTGTGGCGCCACCGCCGGGCTGCAAGGCGGCCACGCCGATGGGCTGGCGCTGGCCCCAGCGAGCTCCGGCCCAGTATGCGCCGAAGGTGATTACCACGGCGGCGAGAAGCAAGCGGGTGATGCTGGAGGTGCGGTGTACGGTCATGGTCGGAATCCTTATGCCGAGTGTTGGGAATAGTATAAGGAAAACTCGCGACCAGTTCATAGGGCAGCGCGTCGCGATCGCGCTTGGCAAATCTATACGTTGAGGTCCTTCACCTATCCTCATCGGATAGGTTCAGGATGACAACTCCTTGGAGGGACGGCGGAGTTTGCCGGCTAGGGCTGCGACCTGCGTGCGCGTGGCTTCCAGGGAGCCGGAGCAGTCGATTTTTTCGGTGGCGTGGCGGAGCTTTTCGGCGACGGGGAGCTGGGCGGCGATGCGACGGCGGGCGTCTTCGTCGGTGAAGCCGCGGGCGCGGAGACGCTCGAGTTGTTGCTCGGGGCGGCTCCAGGTGACTACAAGGCCGTCGAGATTTTTGTGGTAGCCGGCTTCGACGAGCAGCGCGGCTTCGACGAAGGCGGCGTCGCGGGCGCCGTTGCGCGACCATTCAGCGAATTGCTGATGGATGGCGGTCTCGACGGGCGGGTGGAGGATAGCGTTGAGGCGAGCGAGTTTCGCCGGGTCGGCGAAGACGATGCTCGCGAGCTTGGCGCGATCGACGCGATTGCCGGTATCGAGAATGGACGCGCCGAATTCGCGGACGACTTCGCCGTAAGCGGGCTGGCCGGGCTCGATGAGTTTGTGTGCGAGGGCATCGGCGTCGAGAACGGCGAAGCCCATTTCACGCAGCATGGCCGCGACCGCCGTCTTGCCGGTGGCGATGCCTCCGGTTAGGCCGAGGCGAAGCATTGTTTTGGTCACCGCGCGCCGGCGGAGGATTGCGCGCCGCCGGGCGTCGACGAGGCCTTGCCGCGGCGGAAGCGAGCGGCTTTGACGGTGTTGCTCATGAGCATGGTGATGGTCATGGGACCAACGCCGCCGGGAACGGGCGTTAGCGCGCCGGCGGTGTTGACGGCGTCCGGATGTACATCGCCGACTAGCACGGAGCCTTTTGCGCGGAATTTCTCGAGGCGGGCGGGGAAATTGTGCAGCAAGGACTCAGCTTCCTTGGCGTCGGTGACTTTGTTGGTGCCGACGTCGATCACCGCGGCGCCCGGACGAATCCAATCGGCTTGCACGTAACCAGCTTTGCCCATGGCGGCGACGACGATGTCGGCGCGACGGACGACTCCTGGTAAATCGCGCGTTTTGGAGTGGCAGATGGTGACGGTGGCGTTGGCGTGCATCAGGAGCAGCGCCATGGGTTTGCCGACGATGTCGCTGCGGCCGAGCACAACGGCGTTTGCGCCTTCGCTGGCGATACCGTTGCGGCGAAGAATCTCCATGCAACCCGCGGGAGTACAAGCGACAAGTCCGGGGCGGCCGCTGACCAGACGACCGAGATTAGCGGGGTGAAAGCCGTCAACGTCTTTTGCGGGATCGACGGCTTCGAGAACGCGCTTGGTGTCGACCTGGGAAGGTAGGGGAAGCTGGATGAGAATGCCGTCGACGGCGTTGTCGTGGTTCAAGTCCTGGACGAGACGCAGCATCTGGTCGGTGCTGATGGAGGCCGGAGGGGTGTGGATCCAACTGGCCAGGCCGAGTTGCTCGCACGCGGCGATTTTGGATTTGACGTAAAGCTTTGAGGCGGGGTTTTCACCGACGAGAACAGCGGCCAGGCCCGGGCGAATGCCTTCGCCGGCGAGGCGGGCAATTTCACCCTTCAGTTCAGCGAAGATTTCGTCGCGGATCTTCACTCCGTCGAGGACGCGTGCGGTCATTCGATCTCGCTTTCATTGGGTAAAAAGAAATGATAGCACATGAAAAATGAGCGACTCGCGGATGTGGGCTCCACGCCCGGGACGCGAAGGTATATGATACAGTTACGTCCCGAATCCCAGACCTGGCACCCAGACGGAGTGGGCCATGTTACGAGCACGCACCTACCGCTGCATCCTATTGTCGATTGCTTGCGCATCGTTTTTTGCCACCGAGGCTCTCGCACAACAGGCAACCTCGGGCAACGCCCTGGGCAACCGGGGGTTGCCCGGGGAGGGTGGGCTCCATTCGGTCATCGCGACGGCAAACGTTGATATTTATGTTCAGGAACCAAACGGCGCACCGGTGGAGAGCCTTGCGGTGGTTACTTTGATGACCCTGGCTGGCCAGGTCTATCAGCAGGGGACGACGAAGGCGGGCTACGTAAGGTTCAACGACCTGCCGCCGACGGAGTACAAGATCCAGGTCGTCGCGCCGGCTTATGAACGAGCGATGAAGAACGTTGATGCGCTGGCCAATGCGTCGACGCGGGTGACCATCGTGCTGCGACCGGGCTCGAACTCCGGTGACACGGCGCTTGCCGCAGGGCTTGCTTCGATGCCCCCGAAGGCGCAAAAGGAAATGGCGAAGGCGATGGAAATGTTGCGTGCGAGCAAACCAAACGTGGCGCGGAGCCATCTCGATGCGGCGAATCGCCTGGCCCCCAATCAAGCAGAGGTCAGCTACTTATTTGGCGTTTATTCGTCGCAGTTGGACGATTGGACGCAAGCGAAAGCCCACTGGACAAAAACGCTGGAACTCTATCCGAGGCATTTTCGCGCGCTGCTTTCGCTGAGCGAGATTTCGATCCGTGAAAAGAAGCCCAGTGAAGCAGCGGAGTACCTGAAGCGCGCGAGTGAAGTGGAGCCCTCCTCGTGGCGCCCGCATGCGATTTTGGCAGAGGCCTACTACATGCAGCATTCCCGCGATGAAGCGATGAAGGAGGCGGAGCGGGCGTTGGAGCTAGGCCGCGGGCAAGCAGCGATGGTAGAGCCGCTGCTGGCGCAGTGCTTGGCGGAGCGCGGAGACCTGGACAAGGCTGTGAGTACGCTGCAAGTGTATCTTCAGGACCATGCGGTGGACGCTGCGGCCAAGAAACAATTGGAGAGCCTGCTGAATCCCAAGGCGCTGGCTACTTCGACCGACGTGGCTGGATCGACGAACGAGATGGATATGTCTGCCTTGATCGCCGCGGCCAAAGCGTTGCCAGTTCCTTCCAGTTGGATGCCGTCGGACGTAGACGACAAAATGCCGCCTGTCGAACCCGGCGCTTCGTGCGCGGTCGACGAAGTGGTGCAAAATGCGGGCAAGCGATTGCAAGAGCTGGTCAAGAACGTTGATCGATTCACCGCGACGGAGCTGGTCACCGATGAGTCCATCAACAAATGGGGACTGCCGTCGTTTCCTGAAAAAGCCCAGTTCGACTACATCGTTTCCATGGAAGAAACCCGCCGCGGCGCCTTGACCGTGGAAGAATATCGCGAGCGCCGGGCCGCGTCGAAAGATTTTCCGGAAGCGGTGATGACCAGCGGGTTGCCGGCCCTAGTCGTCATTTTTCATCCGTTTTACGCGGGCAACTATGAGATGACTTGCGAGGGATTGGCGCGGTGGAACGGCGGGCTGGCCTGGCAGGTACATTTCCGCCAGAAGAAGGATAAGCCGAATACGATTCGCAGCTACCGGATGGGCCCGGAAGGCCAGGGATATCCAGTGGCGCTAAAGGGACGCGCGTGGATCGCTGCGGACAGCTATCAAATCGTGAGACTGGAAACGAACATGGTCGCGCCGATGCCACAAATCAGACTGGCTGCCGAACACGTGAACATCGAGTACGCTCCGGTGCAGTTTCGCAAGGGCACGCTGGAAATGTGGCTGCCCGCGAACGTGGAAGTTTATTCCGACTGGAAAGGCCGGCGCGTTCACCGCCGACACACCTTCAGCAACTATCTGCTGTTCTCGGTGGACGACAAGCAGAAGATTTTCGCGCCGAAAGGCCAGGATCCGGCGCCTCCGGAAAACGAAAACCCAAGCTGAAGCGTTGCGAGCACGCAGGAAGACTCTGCGGGTTCAATTTCTTGAACGGCCGTTTGCACCGCTGTCTTCCAAAATCAAGGAATCAAATGATGTATATCGATAGAGTAGAGGCGTGCGTTTACTCATCGGCGCCGCGGATAAAGCCGATAAATTCTTTGCGTTGGACTTGAATTAGCTTGCGTGCGAAATTTGCGATGTAGAATTCGCGCGACTTCTACGCAGCAACGTGCCTGGAGAACCCGGAGTTCTCTGGCATGCCTTACGCGGTCACGTAACGCGCAGTTTGCGGAGTGACCCGCGGTTCGAAGCAACTCAGCATAAACCGAGGCGCAATACGTGTGCGCCTACTCCAAAAAGAGAGAGGTAACAAAAAAATGGCAATTCTAAAAATTAGATCGCTTTATCGGAAGGTTTTGGCAAGAACCCTGGCGTGGGGAGCGCTGGCGATTTGCGCAAATGCGGGCCCGCTTCTGGCGCAGAACACGATCGGCGGGAACTTTACACTCCACGAAAGTGCGCGCTTCGGGAGCACCATTCTCGCGGCCGGGCAATACAAGTTCTCCATCGAGCCGATAGGAACCATACAATCCATTCGCTCGATTCAACAAGGCGCCGGGCATCTCGTGCTGGTGGTGTTGAAGCCGGCAAAGTCCGGCCCAATGGCGAGCCTTTTTGCGATGGCATCGCCAAGCGACCATTCGCGCGAGACAAGCGAATTGGTCCTGGAGTCTGAAAAAACGGGGACGCTGGCTGAAACCTTGTACCTCGAGAAGGAAGGCCTGATGGTGGACTTCCTTTGGTTGAGTCCGAGGGCCAAAAACCAAATGGTTTCTCAGCTAGCGGTCCCGGTGCAGACTGCCGCAGTGCCGCGAGCTGGAGGAAACTAGCTAGCTAAGAATGACAGGATTACCGGGCGGATCTTTTTGGTCCGCCCGTTTTTTTGCTGCCTCAGAGACCCGCGGTCAGGAAATGTAGTACGGCTCCCAGTGCGGCGTAGCAATTGGCTGCCGTCGGTTACCGGCTAATCAGCGGCGGCATTCTGAGACTTGGTGGGGTCGATTTCGATTCGACCTTTGAATTGTGCGCCGTCCTCGATGCTAATCCGCGCGGTGGAGATGTCACCGATGACGGAGCCGTCGCTTTTTACATCGACGCGGTCACGGGCGTGAAGATTGCCGATCACCTTTCCGTACACGATAACCTGGCGTGCGTGAATCTCGGAAGTGAGTTGCGCCGTGGACCCAACGGTGAGCTCATGGCCGCGCAAGGAAATGGGGCCATCGACCTTTCCATCGATCTGCAAATCTTCGGTGCCGGTGATTTGACCCTTAATTTGCAGGCTGGAACCGAGGCGCGCTTGGCCACGCGCGGGGCTGCTGCCGAGCGCGGGCGTAGACGGGCTGTTGAAGGCGACGACCGAGGGTTTTATTGCTTGGGGCGGTGCTGACGGTTCAGGCTGGGTCTGCTGCTTGGTCCACATAGTTTCCTCCCTTAGCGGATGAATGAATTCGGCTCCGGGTGGGAGGAGCAACGTGGATTCAATCTAGTCGCGCGAGCGGAGTCGAAGCAAGAGTGAACTTACGCTGCGTTGTCGCAGGTCGAAACTGGCCCCAGGGACAGGTGGAACCTGCGGAATTGCGGCAGCCACAGTGCAGTTTCGCCGAGAACCGAGTGCGGGGAAGAACGCAGGACAGGCTGAACGCCTGTCCTACTCTTTAGCAGATGTCGTACTGTTCCCAGTGCAGCGTGGCGTCGGACTGGATGATGATGTGCTTGTGCGTGGTCTGCTCGAGCTCATCGATCAGCATGGATTCGCGGGTCTTCAAAGCTTTGGCGATCTCCGGATGCACGCGCAGGGTGAGATTCGGTGCTTCGTTGTCGGCGGTGGCGATGGCCATCTTGCGCGCTTCGGCTTGAATTTCGTAGCAGAGCGTGGGGATGGACTTGACCATGCCGGAGCCAGTGCAGTACGGGCAAGGCTGGCAGAGCACGCGTTCGAGAGCCTGCTTGGTGCGTTTGCGGGTGATGCAGACGAGGCCGAATTCGTTGAAGGACAGCGCCTTGGATGGAGCTTTGTCCTGTTCGAGAGCCTGCTGAAGCGCCATAAGAACTTTTTCGCGGTTGCGGCGCTCTTCCATATCGATGAAGTCGACCACGATGATGCCGCCGAGGTCGCGCAGCCGAATCTGCCGCACGATTTCCTTCACGGCTTCGAGGTTGGTCTTGACGATGGTGTCCTCGAGGCGCGTGGAGCCCTTGCCAACGAACTTTCCCGTGTTGACGTCGATGGCCACGAGGGCTTCGGTGTGGTTGATGACGATGTAGCCGCCGGATTTGAGCCAGACTTTGGCGCGCAAGGCTTTGTCCAGCTCGTGCTGGATGCCGAACTCCTCGAAGATCGGCGTTTCCTTGCTGTACAGCTTGACGCGGTTGACGAGCTTGGGCTGGAAGCGGCTGACGAATTCGACAACCTTGCCGTATTCCTCTTCGCTGTCGATCCAGATAGCGGTGAAATCGTCGCTAACGTAATCGCGAAGGATGCGCTCGACGAGATTGAGATCGCGGTGGAGGAGCGCGGGCGCTTTGCGCTGCTCGCTGCGTTCCTTGATTTCGTTCCAGGTCTTGCCGAGGAATTCGATGTCGGTGCGAATTTCTTCATCGGAAGCGCCGCCGGCCGCGGTTCGAACGATGAAGCCACCGGGGTAGGCGCCGCGCGCTTCGCCGACGAGACGGCGGAGGCGCGAGCGATTTTCAGCGGAAGCAATTTTGCGCGAGACGCCGATGTGATCGATGGTCGGCATGTACACCAGGAAGCGGCCGGGTAGCGCGACGTGGCTAGTGATGCGCGCGCCTTTCTTGCCTAGCGGCTCTTTGGCGATCTGGATGACGATATCCTGGCCGGCCTTCAGCATCTCGGAAATGAGTTGAGGGCGGCGCGAAGCTCCGGAGTGGCCACCCTGATGACGGTGCGGACCGCCGGGGCGGCGTTCGAATCGAGGACCGCCGCCGGGACGGCCGCCGCGACGATCTGGTCTGCCGCCGCCGCGATTGTCTCGGCCGCGGTTGTCGCGATCGCGTCCGCCGCTGCGGTAGGGGCGTTGGAAGCGTGCGCGGGGGTTGCCGCCGATGCGCGCGGAGTCGCGCGGAAAATCCGGGCGGGGCTCGGGAGCGCCGGAGCGCGGGGCGCGCGTTTCGCCGGGAAGAAGAATGCTGTCGTCCTCGGCGATAACCGGCTCGGGCGCGGATTCGGTTCCCGCGGCCTCGACGGGTTCGTGTTCGTGGTGAGTTTCCTCGTGAACTTCGTGATCGCCGATGGCAGCGGCGTGCAGAGCGCTTTCGTGGGCGGCGTCTGCTTCCGCTTCACGGAGCGCGTGAGCGTCCAAAGCGCGGGTTTCGATAGCTTGGATCTCTTCCGCGCCTACATCCTGGGACTCAGCCTCCGCTTCGCTGGCGCGAATCTCTTCGCGTTCCTCAACGCTGTCTTCCGTTTCGGTTTCTTCGTTTTCTTCTTCGCTTTCTTCTTCGTTCTCCTCTTCCTCCTCGTCTTCTTCCTCGAAGACCGCGCCACCGACAAGCGTATCGGCAGCGGCGTGCGCTTGCGTTTCTTCGTGCTTGGCCTCGATGAGGCTGGAGGAGATAACGGCGACGTCTTCGTCGCTGAGCGAAGCATCAGTGCGAGTACGTTCCTGTTCGACGACGTCCGGCGCGGCACTGGGCGCCCGCGGAGCCGTGGTAGCGGTGTCGCCAGCGGAGGAGGCCAATTCTTCTGTGCCGGTCGACGATGTTTCGGCTTCGTTACCGGTCTCCGCAAGCAGCCAGCGCGGAAGTCCGCCGGAGGAGCGGCGCGGAACGTTCGCACCGGAAGGTGTCCCGGCCTGTTGAACATTGCCGCGGGAAGAAACGGAGTCCGCGAGATCCGGCTGGGGTTCGTGAATCTCCGGCTCTATGAGGGCAGGCGCGGGGGCAGCGGCGGCAGCGGGCTTGTTACGGTACTTTGCCAGGGATTCGCCCGGCAATACGATTTCGTCTTCACCGGAACTTACCGGAGCGGCAGGCGTGCTAAAGCGCGAGCCTTCCGGGCGGCGATTGTCGCGTGGCTCGAAAGTGCGGCCTTGCTGCCCGCGCGAGTCATAGCTGCCGCGGGAATCGTGCGGGCGTTGATCCCCCTGCGGGGACGCATACTTTGAAGGAGGAAGATTGCGGCCGCCTTGCGGTGGGCGTCCTCCACTGCCACTGCGGCGGCGTCCACCGCGCCGGCCCCAGCGTCCTCCGCGTCCGCGATCGCCGCGGAAGTCCTGTCCGCCGCGGTCATTGCCGCGATCGGGGCGAGAGTATTTCTGCGTGGGATTGTACTGGCCAAAATTTTGCGGAGCAGATGCGTTCGATTCCGGCTGGCGTTCCTCCGCTTCAGCATGGGGCTCGCGATTTGCGTCCCGTTCGGCTTCGGCGTGAGCTTGCTCAGCGTGAGCATCGTGTTCGTGCTCGTGCGCGAAGTCCGCATGTATGGGCGCTTCGTGCGGAATGGCCTGCTGTGCGGCGTCGTCCGCGCTTGACGGAGCGGCCTCATCGGAACTGTGCGAGTGGGCGAGAGACTCGCCCGGCAAAGCCTCGACCAACGCAGCCGCCGCGGGCGGAAGCGCCGCCGCTTGCGGCGCGTGCCCGTGGTCATGATCGTAATCTTCGAGATTCTCGAAGACATCACTGACGTAGAGAAATGCGTCGCCGTCCAGTCCGATATCGACGAACGCCGACTGCATGCCGGGGAGCACGCGAGTAACGCGGCCTTTGTAGATGCTGCCGACTAGCGCAAACTCTTTTTCACGCTCGATGTAAATTTCGACTAACTGACCTTCTTCGAGAATCGCGACCCGGCGTTCGTGGGAGGCCGCGGAGATAACCAATTCTTTCGACATGAAAACTCCTTGGGACGCATGGCCGCGAGCTTCTG
>Ga0307475_10003102_pt1 | contig 10076 bp, 11 predicted proteins | sample atmos_gasesECM1C_FD_203317 | JGI IMG/M metagenome (GOLD analysis project Ga0307475, IMG submission 203317) | Hardwood forest soil microbial communities from Morgan-Monroe State Forest, Indiana, United States - atmos_gasesECM1C_515 | ecosystem: Environmental > Terrestrial > Soil > Temperate...
TCCTCGCGCACTTTGCGCAATTGCTTCTCGGCATCGGCGTGCAGGTACTGCTCGTACTCGGGGATCTTAAAAACATAATTCGGATCGGGGGGCAGGGGCGGCACCGCGGGCACGACGTTGACCAGCAGGAGTTCAGCGCCAAAGTGCTCGGCCAGTTCGCTGGCTACGCGGACGCAGGTGCAAGCCGCACCGCTGAAGTCGGTGGGGGAGAGAATCAGCTTGATCGGTAGCATGGCGGTCGATCCTCGAAGCCCAGCATTATAAACCGCTTGCGGTCGGCACCGGACTTGCCGAATCATCCCGGTGTCTCTTATAATCTAACTAACTGGTTAGTTAATACGAAAGCCTTAGTTGGAGATGAGACTTCCGAGGCAGGCCATGGCCAGCGGGCACGCGCGAGCGCGATTGGGGTCGAGAGGGCGGCCGGAGGCGAGCCGCGCCGCGATCCTGCAGGCTGCCATTCGCGAGTTTGCGCGCGAAGGGGTAGCGGGAGCGCGCACCGATGCGATTGCCAAGGCCGCCAAGGTCAACAAGGCGCTGCTGTACTACTACTTTCGCGACAAGGACGCTCTCTACGGCGCGGCCCTGGAACAGGTTTTCCGGGAGCGCGACCAGCATCTCATGCCGATCCTCGCGGAGAAGACTCCGCCGGGCGAAAAACTCCTGCGCTACGTTGGAGCCTTTTTCGATTTCCTGGCGAGTCATCCGGAGTACCGGGAGATGGTGCAGCGCGAGATGTTCATGCTGCCGCGCCGTCCTCACGCGGTCCGCATTATCAAGACCTACATGAAACCGCTGTTCGAGGAACTGCAGAAAGTCTTCCGCGAGGGAATCAAGGCGGGCGTATTTCGTCCGGTGGATCCCATGCAGTTCATTCCCTCGATGGCGGCTGTGGTGGTCCACTACTTCGGCAGCGCGTCCCTCCTGAAGGTGATGATGCAGGAAGATCCGTTGAGCCCGCAGCGGCTGGCCGCGCGGCGCGCCGCCGTGCTCGACTTTATTTCCGCAGCTCTCTTCCAGCACACCGCTCTGCCGGCCGAAGGAGAACGCAAGTGAATCCGCGCAACCGTTTCTTCATCCTCCTGGGCATCATCTTTCTCATTGCCCTGGGGTACTACTTTTTCTCGACGCCCAGCAACAAGGACCTGGTGCTGATTGGCACCGTGGATTCGAACCAGGTGATCGTGAGCCCGCAAATCCAGGGCCGCCTGCAGAAGTTGCTGGTGGATGAAGGTACGCCGGTGAAGGCCGGGGATCTGATCGCGGTGATCGATCCTGCCGAGTTGCAGGCTCAGGCGGCTGCGGCCGCGGCGACCATCACCAGCCTGCGTTCGAAGGTGTCGGAGATGCGCTACACCGAGCAATCAACGACCGGCTCGACCACCAGCGATGTCGCCAACATGCAGGCCAAGTTGCGCTCCATGAAGTCGCAACTCGACCAGGCGCAGGCCACGCTGCAGCGCACCGAGAGCGACAGCCGACGGACCATCGAACTCGCAAAGCAGGGTGTCATGTCGGACCAGGAGCGCGTGCAGGGCGAGACCAACCTGACCGCGGCCCGCGCGAATGTGCGATCGCTTCAGGATCAGGTGAAGTCAGCCGAGGCCGACCTGAACTCGGCCATCGCCCGCACGCGCCAGGCAAATGCAGCCCAGAGCACGGTGGCCTCGACCCAGGCCGATCTGAAAAATGCGGAAGAACAGAAGCGGCAGGCAGAAGTGCGGCTCGGTTACACCAAGATCTACGCTCCGGTGACGGGAACGGTCTCGGTGCGCGCCGCCCGCGAGGGGGAGGTGCTCAATATGGGCCAGCCCATCGTGACCATCGTCGACCTGACCGACACCTGGGTACGGGCAGCGATCCCGGAAACTGAAGCCGACCACATCGGGCTCGGGGACACCTTGCGCGTGCGGCTTCCGGGCGGCACCATCACTTCCGGCAAGGTTTTCTTCAAGAGTGCGGAAGCGGATTTTGCCACGCAACGCGACGTCAATCGCCGCAAGCGCGACATCAAGACCATCGTTCTGAAGGTGCGCCTCGACAACCCCAAGGGCGCGTACGTCCCGGGCATGACGGCCGAGGTCCTGGTGTCTCCCGATCAGTTGAAAGCCACGCCCAAGCCGAACGTGTCGGCGGAGCAGCGCCCATGACCACCAAAACCAACGGCAGAGACAAGACCGTGGGCAGCGGTTGCGAAGGCCCGGAGAAAAAAGGCGGGAACGCGATCGACGTCGAGCGCATTGTGAAGAAGTACGGCGATTTCACGGCGGTCGATGACATCACGTTCCACGTCGCGGAAGAAGAAATTTTCGGTCTGCTGGGGCCGAACGGCGCCGGCAAATCGACCCTCATCCGCATGATGACGACGCTGCTGCCAATCACGGCCGGCCGCGCGATTGTTGCCGGGCATGACGTGAGCAAGGATGCCGACGGCGCGCGCCGCTGCATTGGAGTCATTCCCCAGGCCTTGACCAGCGATCTCGACCTGACCGTCGAAGAGAACATGAGCATCTACGCCAAGCTCTACGATGTTCCCGCGCAACGTCGGAAACAAGCGATCGACGAACTCCTCGAACTGGTCGACCTGACCAAGTGGCGTGACGCGCAGACCAAGACATTGTCGGGCGGGATGCGGCGCCGCCTCGAGATTGCCCGCGGCCTGGTGCATAGCCCGCGCATCTTCTTTCTGGATGAACCCACGACCGGGCTCGATCCGGTTTCGCGCGTGGCGGTTTGGGAGATGCTCACCAACATCAAAAAGAGCCGGCAGCTGACGATTCTGATTACGACGCACTACATGGACGAAGCGGACCGGTTGTGCGACCGCATCGCCATCGTCGATCACGGCAAGCTGGTCGCGCTCGATACGCCCGCGGCCTTGAAGGCAAGCGTTCCGGGATCGAACGTGATCGAGGTGCAGTTCGAGAATCCCCCGGCTGACATGGAACAGCGGCTGCACCGTCTTCCCGATGTGACCTCGGTGCAGCACGAGGGTGCGGGAATGTACCGCGTGCTCACCAGCAACGGGACACGCACCACGACCGCGCTGGTCGAGATGGCCGTGCACGGTGGAATTCGGGTAAGAACATTGACGGTGCAGAGCACGACGCTCGACGACGTGTTTGTGCACTATACAGGGCGCCAGTTGCGCGACGAACTGGTGAAGGCGTACGGCTTTGTCATGCCACAGGCTCCGGGGTTGCGACCATGAATCGAATGATGGCGATTGTCGAGCGCGAAATGCGCAAGTTCTTCCGCTCTCCCACGCTGATGCTGGCGTCGATGATCTTTCCGCTGGTGCAGCTTATCGTGCTGGGCAACGCGTTCGGTGGCAAGATCAAAGATGCGCGCCTGGGCGTGGTGGACCAGGATGGCGGGACGCAGTCGCTCAAGCTGCGCCAGGCGTTTGATTCGGTGCGCGCCAACATGCGCACCTTCGTGCCCGTCTACTACAACGACGAGACCACCGCCCGCGACGATGTGCGCAACGGCAAGATCCAGGGCGCCGTAATTATTCCCCCGCAGTATTCGCGCCGGGTGTACGAGGAGAATCGGCCCCAGATCGCGCTGGTCGTCGACAACAGCGACAACTTCATGAGTTCCACGCTGGAGCAGGAACTTTCCGACATCACGGTCGCCCTGAACCAGCCCACCATCGAGCCCCGACTCTTGCAGCAGACCGTGCTGCAGATCGTGGAGCTCTATCCGTACATTGAGTACATGAAGTATTTGCTGCCCGGATCGATCACGCTGGCCATGTTCGTTTCGGTGATGATTGGCGGGGGCATGCTCTACATCGACGACAAGGCGCGCGGCGTCCACGAGGGCTACCTGGTCACTCCCATCACCAAAACCGAAATGGTTTTCGGATTGAACCTCGCTGGAGCGATTAAGGCGGTGCTGACCGGGGCCGTGATCACGGTGATTGGCGCGCTGCTGGCCGGAGTGAGCACGATCTTCAACCCGCTGACCGCGCTGGGCCTGCTGGTCATGATTGCGCTGACCTCGATTGCCTTCAACACCATGATGTTCCTTCTGATGGTACGCGTGGATGATCCCCTGGTCCCGCGCGCGATTTTCGGCATCCTCAACACGCTGCTGTTCTTTCCCAGCGGGTCGATTTACCCAGTACAGGCGTTTCCGACATGGCTGCGCGTGATTGCGAAGGCGGACCCGTTCACCTATGCCGTGCACGGCTTCAAGGGGTTGCTGCTAAAAGAGTCGGGGCTCACGGCCATTGTGCCCGACATGCTGTATCTGGCGATCTTCGGGACGGTCGCGTTGGCAATCGCCACGCCCTTGTTCAAACGGACGATGTAAGAGAAGGCGCAACACGATTAATCACAGAGGAGACAGACGTACACGGCGGCGCACAGAGGGAGTTTAAGGGGCGAGACGCTCACGTGCCGCAAGAGGCAGGCGTGATGATTTATCTCCTACGCCTTTAGACGCTGTGCATAGGGCCGGTACGCTCCCGAGACCGCGGCTAAAGCCGATCTTAAGGGTTTGACTCCACGGCACGCTTGAAGGCGTGCCCTGATACGAACCTCAACTTCGCGGCCCACGAGCTACTTCTTTTGAGTTCTTGGTCTCCTATTCCTCCGCCCTGCTCCTTCCTGTGATCCTCTGTGTCCTCTGTGGTTATCCTTAGTTTCGCGGGGAACTTTTGGCTCCCGCAGGTTTCCGTTATGCTAGACACCTATGACCCTGATGGATGCCAAGGAATACGACGAGGCCGGAGCGCGCCGCCGCAAGGCCCGCATTGTGGGCATCATCGGCGTGCTGCTGGTCGTAGGATTTGTCGTCTATCAGTTTCGCTTCTGGCCCGAAGAGCACCTGGTGGATAAGTTCTTCACGGCGCTCGAGAAGCAAGACTACGAAACCGCCTACGGCCTCTACATGGCGGATCCCGCCTGGAAGCAGCACCCGCAGCAGCACTCCATGTATCCCTACCATGAGTTTTATCGCGACTGGGGGCCGGGCGGCGAGTGGGGGCTAGTCAAGAATTACAAGATTTACGCGACCGGGGAATGCCCGAAGGGCGGCAGCGGCGTGATCGTCGAAGTGATCGTGAATCAGCGGGCAGAGCATGAGCAGATTTACGTGCAGAAGAAGGAGAAGACCTTCAGCCCTTCGCCTTGCAGTTAGACTCCGCTCAAGCAGACCCTGGGAAGAATCCGCATCGTATCCATGGTGTCTTTGGTTCGTATCAGGGCACGCCTTCAGGGGTGCCGTAAAGTCATGCTGGCAAGATCGGCTTTAGCCGCGGTCGTGAAAATATTCCGACCACTGACGGCGGGACGCTGGCGCTAACACTCCGCAGACCTCCATCATCCGCCTCAAGCCCTGGGTAGAGCCAACTGCTCCAAGGCCTTCTGGAGCGAGCCTTGGTCCCCGACACTCGAGCAACCCTTGGAGCGGTCAATCTGACGCATCAGACCGCACAGCACCTTCCCCGGGCCGACTTCCATAAAACGCGCCACGCCCGTTGCAATCAGGAGCCGCATGGACTGGTCCCACTTGACCGAGCCCGTAACCTGACGGACGAGTGCCTCGCGACTGTGGTCGGCATCCTCGACTAGCGCGGCGTCAGCGTTGCACGCGACTGGAACGGCTGGCTTGTTGAAAGTGAGCGTGGCTAAATCGGCCGCCAGGCGATCCTGGGCGGGCTTCATGAGCGAACAATGGAAAGGAGCGCTGACCGGGAGCAGGATGGCTCGCTTGGCGCCGCGGTCGCTGGCGAGTTGCGCGGCCCGCTCCACCGCGGCGGTGTTTCCGGAAATTACGATCTGCTCCGAGGAATTGATGTTCGCCGCCTCGCACACTTCTCCATGCGCTGCGTCGGCGCACACCGCGCTGACCTCCTCCAGTTCCATGCCGAGGATCGCCGCCATCGCACCCACGCCCACCGGCACCGCTTCCTGCATGTATTTGCCGCGGTTGCGCACCGCACGGACGGCATCCGCAAAGCTGAGCGTTCCGGCGGCCACGTGCGCGGAGTACTCACCCAGGCTGTGACCCGCGACGAAAGCCGGCCTGAGTCCCTTTTCCCGCAAGACTCGCCAGACCGCGACGGAAGCGGTGAGGATCGCCGGTTGGGTGATCTCGGTCAGGCGCAGTTGCTCTTCCGGGCCTTCGAAACAAAGTTGCGAGAGCCCGTAGCCTAGGGCCTCGTCGGCTTCCTCGAAGGTCTGACGAGCGACTGCGTGGTGCGCGGCCAGGTCCTTGCCCATGCCGACGGCTTGCGACCCCTGCCCGGGGAATAGGAATGCGATGGAGTTCATAGAGTTCGTTGTGATGCCGCCGGCCCGGAAACCTGGTGACGCTCGCGACGCGCCCGAGGAAAACCGATTCCTGTCCGCCTCGTGCCGGTTCGAAATGACAATGCCAGGTGTGACTTACCTACTTACCACTGTGCTGACCGCCGCCGGGACCGGGCGAATGGCGGCAATCCCTTTTTCAATCTCTTCGTTCACCCTGCTCTCGGCGAATTCCGACGCCACGCGGATTGCATTCTTGATAGCGTTCGCGTTCGAGGAGCCATGCGTAATGATGCACACACCTTTCAGCCCCAGCAGCGGCGCGCCGCCGTACTCGGTGTGGTCGAGACGCTTCTTGAAGTCAGTGAAGGCGCTGCGCGACAGCAAGTAGCCCACCTGGCGGGTAATGGTCGCCCGTAGCGCTTCCTTCAGCGCGGCGCGCACCAGGTTGACCACGCCTTCCGACGTCTTCAATGCGACGTTGCCGACGAACCCGTCGGTAACGATCACGTCCACTTCGCCGTTGTAGAGGTCACGGCCCTCCACGTTGCCGACGAAGTTCAACGGCAGCTGCTTCAGCAGCTGGAACGACTCGCGCGTCAGCAGGTTGCCCTTGGTTTCTTCTTCGCCGATAGAGAGCAAACCCACCTTGGGACGACGCGTCCCGAAGATGGACCGAAAATAGATCTCGCCCATGACCGCGAACTGTTCGAGATTATGCGGGTCGCAGTCCACGTTGGCGCCGACATCGAGCAGCATGGCGCCGGTGCGGATCGCGGTGGGGAACACAGCCGCCAGCGCAGGCCGGTCGACGCCCGGCAGCGCGCCCAGAACCATCTTCGCAGTCGCCATGGCGGCGCCCGTGTTGCCGGCGGTCACAAAGCCGGCGGCGCGTCCGTCGCGCACCAGCCGAACTCCGACGCGCATGGTGGAATCGCGTTTCGAGCGGACGGCCTGCGCGGCCTTGTCCTCCATGGTAATGACTTCGCTGGCGTGGACGATCTCGATGGGAAGCTGCGATGTCCAGCGATAGCGCTGCAACTCGGCCTTGAGTTGATGCTCAGGGCCGACCAGGAGCACGTGCGTGCCGAAATGACGGGCGGCCTGAATCGCGCCCTCAATTTCCGGTCGCGGGGCGCGATCCGAACCCATCGCATCCAGAGCTATGACGCTTGGCATGGAGTGCGGGACAGGCGGTTAGCTGGCTTCCTTGACCTCAACCACTTCGCGGCCCTTGTAGTAACCACACTTGGCGCAGGCGCGATGCGGCATCTTCTTCTCGTGACAGTTCGGACACTCCGACAGCGAGTGCTTCGACAGGGCATCATGCGCGCGCCGTGTCGAGGTGCGTTTCTGGGAGTGTCTCCGTTTTGGATTCGGCATCGATAATTCCTCACTTGAATGCCCCGTCCAAGCTTCGCTTGGCGGGGATTTTCCGGGGGCATTTTTGCAGAGCCACAACCGGATTGTTTATATCGCGAATCTGGCTTCCATCGTCGTTACTCTTGCGATGCTTGCGACGAAATCAATGCTTAAGACGAAAATCAATGATCGAGCTTCTCGCGAATCTCTTTCAGCGCCGACCAGCGCGGATCGGCGAAGGGCCGGGCGCACGAGCACGGATCGGTGTTCCGGTTCTTGCCGCAGCTCGGACAAAGCCCCTTGCAGTCCTCTCGGCAAACCACTTTCAGCGGGACCGACAGCAGCACCTGTTCCCGTATCGCATCTTCCAGTAACAGGCCTTCGCCCTGATAGTAGCCAACTTCGGCTTCGGCCGCCGTCACCGAAAGCTCTTCGTTTCCAGCATCGGTACCCAGAGGCCGGTAGAGCAGGTCAAACTTGCGAGTCACATCCTGCACGACCGGCTCAAGGCAGCGCGCACAGGGCAGTTCCAGTCGGGTCGCAAGCTCCCCGTTCAGTCGTATGTCCTTGATTACGTTGCGCTTGCCGTGGTGCTCTTCTACCAGTTGGGCCCGGCCGCTGGTCTTGAGCAACGTGAGTTGCCGCGCGTCCTCTCCCAAGTCGATGGCATCGGGAGGGAACTCCTCTTGATAATCAATAGGATGGAGTTCGAGCTCAGCAATTTCGACGAACATCGGGAACCTCCGCGCCCACCTTTTGATACCGCGAAGGCCCGCGGAACACGCCCAGAGGCGTAAGTTCTCCAGGGAGCAAGACTTAAGAATAACGGGGGGGCGAGGGGGTGTCAAGAAAGCTAGACTAGGAACGTGCTAGACTGGCCATATGGCTACCCTATACGTAGAAAATGTCCCGGATGACCTGTACGACGCGTTGCGGAAACGCGCGAAGGCGAGCCGAAAATCGATCGCGGCGGAAGTGCTGGCGTTGCTTGAGCAAAATGTTCCGACCGAGGCAGAACTCAAGCGGCGGCGCAAGGTCTTTGAGGATCTCAGAAAACTATGGGGCTCGACCCCGCCCACGCTGGGACCGTTTCCCAGCGCCGAGGAGATGGTGCGCGAGGATCGTGAACGGTGAAGAGCTTCGTCGTCGACGCAAGCGTCGCTGCCAAATGGTTCTTGCCTGCAGCAGGCGAGCCGCTGGCGAGTGAAGCGGAGGAATTGCTTGACCACTACACGCAGGGTCGGGTTCGTTTTCTGGTGCCCGATCTGTTCTGGGCAGAGTTGGGGAACGTCCTTTGGAAAGCTGCAACCAGGGGCCGCATCACTACCCAGCAGGCAGAAAGGTCCATTGCAAGGGCGCGCCAGCTTGGGCTGCTGGCCTTGCCGTCGGTCGATCTGTTAGTGCAAGCCCTGACCGTAGCGTTTGCTTCCGGACGTTCGGTGTACGACAGCATCTACGTCGCAGCCGCCATTGCGGGGCGGGTGGACCTTCTTACTGCCGACGAACGGTTAGTGAACGCCACCGGAGCGCGGTTCCCGGTGCGATGGTTGGGAGCGCTGCCGGGCGGCCCACTGGCGCCGTAGGTCGTGGTTACGGCATCCTCAATCCAAGAGCCTTCAACGTAACTTCGTCCGGCGTCGCCTTTCCGTCCTTCTTCGTCACCACTCCAAACCCTCCGCTGTAGTCCCACACCGTCCAGCCCATGCTGTGCTGCTCGAGCGAAGTGCGCACGTCCGCGATCCATGCCGCCCGGTCCTGCGGGTTCCCGTTTTTCCGGTAGACGCCGAATTCGTTGCAGACCACCGGCACGCCCCGCTGTCTCGCCCATTCGGCGACCTGGGAAATTTCAGCATCGATGCGTCCGGCGTCCCAGTGGTCCAGTCCGTAGCGGACAACATAGAGGCGGTTCACCGGGTCTGGTTCCTGCGCCGCGACCTTCCTTGCAGCCTCCGCATCCGCGGGATACGGCAGCCCCTTCAGGAAATGCCAGGAGTTCACGCCCCAGGTCGCGCCCTGATGGGTGAAGATATGGGGTTCGTAGAAATGAAAGGTGTAAATGACATTCGTGTCTCGCAACGGCTCGAGGAAGAGCAATTGGTCGTCCGCCGACCATTGGGCGCCAGTCGCGATGATCGTGTGCCGGGGGGCGCCTTCGCGAATCGCCACCGCCAGCTTCGCCTGGATGCCGTACCAGCGGTAGCGGTCGGACATCTCTGGTTCATTCAGGATTTCGAAGAACACGCGCTCGGGATCGATGCGTGCATAGTGTCGCGCCAGCGCCCGCCAGTAATCGGAGAACTGCTCGACGAAATCGTCATGCGCCAGGCCGGACTTGAATTCGCTTTCTGGATGGATGTCGATCACCACCGCCAGATCGTGGTCGAGGATCATCTTGACCGCATCGTCAAGATAGCCGACATATTCAGCGGGAATCTCGTCGGCATGGTTATGCCG
>Ga0307475_10003105_pt1 | contig 10074 bp, 8 predicted proteins | sample atmos_gasesECM1C_FD_203317 | JGI IMG/M metagenome (GOLD analysis project Ga0307475, IMG submission 203317) | Hardwood forest soil microbial communities from Morgan-Monroe State Forest, Indiana, United States - atmos_gasesECM1C_515 | ecosystem: Environmental > Terrestrial > Soil > Temperate...
GTCGATTTGGACCCCTCGCTCTACGAAGCCAGGTTCGAGCTAGCCGGCGAGTATGCGCGCCAAAAGGCGAACGACAAGGCGGCGCGCGTGCTTCTCGGGCTCATTGCGCCGAGTGCGCATGCCCTCGTCGGCCTCACGGATCCCCCAGCCGCTCTCGCGCTGTTGGAGACCTCGCTGGCAGCGGTGGGACGCAGAGACGAGGCGACGGTCGTGAGCGAGCTGCGCGCGCTGGCGGGCGCCTTGGACGCTCCGAGAGTGGAGTGGCTCCGCGCCCGTCCGCTGCCGGCGCTGCAGGCGACGCAGGGAGCGCTCGGCAGATCGACGCTCGTCACCCACGTCGTGCCGAGCGCGGGCCGACACGTGCTGCTCGACGTCGCAGCGGCCATCGCCGGCGTGCAGGGCAAGATCCTTCGATCGGACTTGAGCGAGCTGGGAGTCACGGCGCGCGACCGAGTGACCTCGCGCACCGGTCATCCCACGCGCGTCCTTTTCGACCGCGTGGCCCGCCTGCTCGGCCTGTACGACGTCGAACTGGTGATTACCACAAGAGCGCCGCGAACGCGCGTGCTCGCCCACGACGAGCCATGGGTGGTGATTCCGGCGTCGCTCGTGGATCAAGGAGAGCCCGCGCAGCTCGCAAGCATCTCTCGCGCGCTGGCGCGCATCGCGCTCGGGATGCCATGGCTCGACGAACTGCCGAAGAAGAACATCATGGCCCTTCTTGTCGCTGCAGCGCGGCAAGTGGCTGCGGGATACGGACCCGACGAATCCGGGCTTGCCCGCCAGTACGAGGCCAGTCTTTCGCGCACATTGAGCCGCCGGCAGAAGAAGCTTCTCGAGGAACTGGCTCCCCGCCTGGCGTCGCCCCAAGCCGGCTTGCCCCCTGTCGATGGATTCGTGGAGGCAATGTTCCAGGCTGAGATGCGAACGCAATTCCTGATTACCGGAGACCTTCAAGGGGCCGTCGAAGAGGAGTCGGAGCGTGACCCTGCACTCGCGGAAGCCACGGCCCTCCCCGGGGCGCGAGCCGTCGCCGCCACGCTGCTGCATCCGCTCGTGAGCGATGTCGTACGCTTTGCTCTCACGGAGGAAGCCACGGACCTTCGGCGTCGCTTGGGTTCGACTTGGGCCGGCTCACCCTGAAGCACGGGCGGGTCGACTACTGCTCCAGAAGCTTTATGGCGTGCGCGAGGCTCTTTTTCATTCGGTTGAAAGACTGCGCCAGCATCGAGACTTCGTCGCGCCCGCTTGCCGGAAATTCCGGCGCATCGATCTTGCCGAGGCTCACTTCGTCGGCTGCCTTTGCAAGGCGAGTGACCGGACCGACGACGAGGACCGTCAACATCGCGTTGAGCAACGCGAAGGCCGCCAAAAAGATGGCCGCGAACGCGCCAATGAACCCGCGTAGCGCGCGGTCCGCGCGTCTCTCGGGAAAGGCCATCGGCACGCTCACAATCTGAGCCCCCACGATTTCGTTGAGTTTCCAACCGAAGCCATTGGCCGTGCCATAGCGGCGAATCATCCCCTTGGGCGCCGCGTCGACTGTGCTGTGGCACTCCAGACACGCGGCGTCATGAATCTGAATGGGCCGGGCCAAGTACAAGGAACGACCGCTGGGCGTCTCCCGCTCACCGTGCGCTTCGGACTGATTGTATTGGCGGAAGCGATTGACAATGTCTGCTTCCCAATCGGTCGCGCGGTCGCGTGGATTGGTCGGATTGAGAGTCGCCTCCTTATAGGAAAAATCGGGATATTTCCCGTGAAGTTCGTTGAATTGCTCGGTCGCCGCAAATGCCGGAACCGAGGGCGCTGGAAAGTCTGTGTCCAGCTGTTTCGCCAAGAGCGGCGCGACTTCGGTCGCCGTGTAGGTTCGTGACGCAACCGCCGCCTCCATGATGAGCCGAGCATTGTCGAGTGTTTCGTCGCGGGCGTTTCCGTACAAGATGGTGCGCGCCAGGTAGCCCGCCCCTGCCAAGCCAAGAGCAAACACCGCGGCGAAGACGAGGTTAAACTTGACGATAAGGCTCATGACACCACGGCAGTTCTCTACCACACACCGCGGGCGCGGCCCCTCAGCGTAGACACTTCACTTCTGGGGTAAACGTCAGCGTCGTCACCCCCAGATCGCGTGAATCGAAAGCGAGCATGGCGCTTGCCGCGATGGTTCCTGATGACCGCGCGCTCCCTGCCGCCTCGGCAAGCTTCCGATACTGATAGGCGATTTCGGAAAGCTGCCTGGACCCAACGGGAACATCGAACGCCGAGCAGGGAACGGCAGCCGAACGCCACGCCAAATCGACACGGAAGCCGTCGTCGAACACTTTGAACATCCCTCGCACGGGGCCGACGAGCGGGCCAACGGCAAGCTGAGCCTTTGTGGCATCCGCGCCCGCTTGCGGATCACCCGATAGGGCGACGTCCCAGAGCACATCGAATGTTTTGAGCTGCGGCGCCTGAAGACCAAAAATCCCGCCCTTTGCCGTTACCTCGACCCGGTGCGGCCCCTGTCTCGCATAGTGAATCGTCGAGTCGATTTGCAAGTCTTGGGCGACTCCAAGGAGCTGCGGCGAGATGCCCAAGCGCGCAACCGGCGAACGCGGGATGGCGACATCGACCGAAGTGACCGCCTCGGCGTCGCCGAATGCGAGGATCGTACAAGCGTCCGGGACTCCCGGGTCGAGCACGACCCGCACGCGCGAAGTACTCGGGCCACGGTCGACATCGATGCGCCAGGGACCAAGCGTTCCTTGGGGCACAGTGATCGCGACGTTGTCGGAGCTCGCGTGGATTGCGGGGCTTCGATCTTTCCAGACGACATCGAGATGCACGCCGCCGGCTTCCGCCCGAGCGTTTTCGCCGATTGGGCTCTGCCAGACGATTCGCGCTCCGTCCACGAGAAGCGATTCCGGAGCCCAGGTTCCGCTCTGGCCACCGTGCGGGCTGGTGCGCCACTTGGCCAAGGCCGCGGCGATGGTTCTAAAGTCCCCCTTCAGCGACAGCTCAAGACCATGCGCGGTTACATTTTGGGGCTGAAGGCCGCTCGTGCTCACGATGAGGTCTCGCGCCGAAAGGCTCGCTTGGGGTATGTCCACTGCTGCTGCGCGGACACCCACCAGCCGGAAGCCGCGAAGGCCGACTTCCACTCCGTCGATTTCGAACGTCAGCCCGTGCGCCTCGGCCTCGTCGGTGCAGACTCGCCGGATATGCCAGGGCAGTACGACGTAAAAGAGAGAGATGCCCGCGACAAGAATTGCCAAAACACTCCACGAGGCGCGTTTGGCGAGTGCCCGCAGGGGCAGCGTCGGAGCCGCGTGACGGGCGGGAACCGCGGGAGCCACAACCTCCTGCCGCGGCAGCTCGAACTGAAGTGGCAAGGGCTTGTCCGGCTCGCCTTCGGGAAGAGGCACGCCCACATGCTACCGCCTCTGCAACGGTTCGTGACTTAACCTTGAAGTCGCGCTACATGCCCCTTCCCATGAGAGGCTTTCTGCAGCCTGCGATTCGTACTCGAACCACCGAGCCGCAGCAGTCATTCGGCGCGCTGTCGCGTCACAGGCGCGCCCGGCTTGCTCGAGCGGCGCACACGACGCTCGTCAAAGCGGACCAGTGGAGCCGCGGCGACGTGGTGGCTCCCGAGGTTGCGTCCCAATTGCAGAGCGCTTTGCATGCGTTCCTTGCCAAGTCGAGCGGCAAGAAGGCGTAGACCCAAGCCGTTCACCCGGCTCGTCTCGCAAACTCTTTCATGAAGGATGCGAGCGCGCTGACCCAGGCCGGCTCGACCGCGTTGTAGAGCGACGCGCGGACCCCGCCCACGCTTCGGTGCCCCTTCAGGCCGATCATCGCGTTTTTCTCCGCCTCCGCGAGGAACCGCTTTTCCATGTCTTCGCTCGAAAGGCGAAATACGACGTTCATCACCGACCGGCTCTCCGGTTGGACGGGGCACCGGTAAAAGCCATCGAGCGCGCCGAGCACTCCGTAGAGCTCGGCTGCTTTTGCGCGGTTGCGGCGTTCCATCGCCTCGAGTCCGCCCTGGTCTTTCAGCCATGCGAGCACATTGCGCATGAGATAGATCCCAAACGTGGGCGGCGTGTTGAGGAGGGACTTGGCCTCTGCGTAAGCTCGATACTGCAAGATCGTCGGCAGATCCCTTCGACCCCCCTCGATGAAATCATTGCGAGCGATAATCACAGTGACCCCGCTCGGCCCGATGTTCTTTTGCGCGCCACCGTAAATGAAAGAAAACGCGCTGACGTCCACCTTGCGCGACAAGAAATCGCTCGACATGTCGCACGCGAGCGGCGCGTTTCCGAAGCGCGGAAGCTCGGCGTACTGCACGCCGTGGATCGTCTCGTTGCTGACAAAGTGCACGTACGTCGCCGTCTCGTCGAGCCGCGCCTCGTCTGCACGCGCGACCCGCGTGTAACCAGTCTCCTTGGTCGACGCCGCCACGCGCGCGGTCGCTCGGGCCACACCCGCCCATGCGGTCGCTTCGGCGCAAGCCTTCTCACTCCAGGCGCCGGTGATGACGTAATCCGCAGACGCGCCCGGGTGCAAGAAATTCATCGGCACCGTGGCAAACTGCATCGACGCCCCCCCCTGGAGAAAGAGGACCTCGTAATCCTTGGGGATCGCGAGGAGCTCGCGCAAGAGCCCCATCGCTTCGTCGTGGACCGCTTCGTACTGTTTGCCGCGGTGCGAATGCTCCATCACCGAGATGCCCGTGCCCGCGAAGTCGAGAAGGTCGCTTTTGGCTCGCTCGAGCGCGGCCAGCGGGAGGCTGGCCGGGCCAGGATTGAAATTCATCGGCGTGCGCATGCGCGATCAATGTAGCCCGCCCCGCTGCGTACGGCGAAGGATGATGGTAGCGTAGGCCGCCATGAAGCCGACCGTTATCCAGACCGCCGTGAGCGCTGTCTTCTCGCTCGCGCTGCCCGTGTGCGGCGGGAAAACGCCGGCCCCCGCGACCCCGAGCGCGGTGGAGCCGAACGCCGCGGAAACAGCCAAGCCCGCGCGAGCCGGCGAGGACAAGAATACCGAAAAGGCGAATGCGCCCGCGAGCGCTCCTGGCGAAGGGGAAAAGGCGGGCGCGGAAGCAAAGGCCTCGCCTTGCGGAGGCGCCGACATCCGCGATCTCTTGGCGGCGATCTCTCAGTCCGCTTGTGAATTGCCGGAGGAGAAACGAGGCACGCAGGATCGGGACGTGACAGAACTCCTCGAGATCAAAATGACGTCGGACGCGCAGCACATCGCGCCGGGATCCAACGAGACGATTACGATTACTTATCACAACAAAAGCAAGGCCGAGTTGCCGCTCGACTTTGTCGTCGATCCGGAGCCTCGATTCGATTTCGAGCTGTACACGCGCAAGGGAGTGCGGGTCGACAAACCGGCGGGCGCCGCGCCCCCATTGCCTCCGGCAGTCGCAAGCGCAGCGACCCCGGAAAAACAAATCGCGCGAATTACTCTCGCTCCGCAAGGCACGGCGAAACTTTCTCTCACCTGGGACGCCGTCAAATACAAGTGGGCGTCGAAAGAGAAGGCCAAAGGGGCAGCAGCCGGCCACGGATATCCGCGCGAACCGGCGGGTCCGGTGCCGAGGGGCAAGTACATTCTGCGCGTCGTCACCCCGCTGGTCGGCATACACGAAGGAAGCGACCACGAGATGAGCCAGCCGCGCATTCCGATCGACGTCGGCATGTGAGCCGGGCGTCGAGGACAGTGTCTCGTGGATGAAGGCCGGTTTCGCGCGCTCTTCTTTGGGTCGCCCTCGTTTGCCGTTCCGTCGCTCGACGCGCTTTTTGGCATCTCCGACGTTGTGGCGGTCGTCTGCCAACCCGACAAGCCCGCCGGCCGGGGTCTGCAGGTAACAGCGCCCGCGACTAAGCTTCGCGCGAAAGAGCTCGGTGTGCCCGTCGTCCAGCCGACGAAGCTGAAAACGGGTGACTTTGGCGCATGGGCGCGGGCTCAGCAGGTCGACGTCGCGCTCGTCATCGCGTACGGACGGATTTTGCCCAAGGACGTTCTCGACGCGCCACGCACGGGCTGCGTAAACGTGCACGCGTCGCTGCTTCCCGAGTACCGAGGTGCTGCGCCCATCCCATGGGCGATCGTCCGCGGGGAGACGCAGACGGGCGTGACGCTGATGAAATTGGACGAAGGCCTGGACACGGGACCGACGTTTGCGCGCCTGAGCACGCTCATTGGTCCCGATGAGACCGCGGGCGAGCTCTCCGAGCGACTGGCAGGGCTAGGCGCGCAGGCCGTCACGCAGTGGCTGCCGAAATACGTCCTTGGGGCGTGCTCGTTAATGCCGCAAGACCAGGCAAGGGCAACGCTCGCGCCGCTGCTCAAGAAGGAGCATGGGCGGATCGATTGGGCGGCCGGCGCAAAGCAAGTGCACGACCACGTGCGCGGGATGAACCCATGGCCGGGTGCGTTCACGAGCGCGCGCGGTCGGACCATCAAGGTGCACGTGACGCGCGCTCTTCAGCTCGAACACCCTCAAGTGCCCGCAGGTCGAGTCCTCGTGGCAGACAAGTCTCGCGTCCTCGTCGCTACGGGAGCCGGGGCCGTCGAGCTTGTGACCGTGCAGCCGGAGGGCCGTCGCGCAATGACCGCAACCGACTGGGTCATCGGCAGAGGGGTGGCCGAGGGTGACCTCCTCGGCGCTCCGCCGTAGCGGGCCTTTCGTCGCAGCGACTCGTCAGAGTTCCGTAACCCACCCGTGTCGGTCGGCGATCTCGCCACGCTGGATGCCCGTTATCTCGGCGAAGAGTCGTCGGGCAAGGTCTCCCGTCTTTCCTTCGCCGATCTCCATCGTTCCGCTCTCCCACCCGAGGCGTCCTACGGGAGAGATGACGGCGCCCGTTCCAGTGCCGAACACTTCCAAAAGGTCTCCCTTTTCGTGCGCCTTACGGAGCTCGTCCACGCTGATGGGCCGCTCCACGGCGGGGATTGCCCAGTCAGCTAGGAGCCGCCGCACGCAGTCTCGGGTAACCCCGTCGAGCAAGGTGCCTCGCAAGGGGGGCGTTGCGACGTGGTCGCGGAATCGGACAAACACGTTCATCGTCCCGACCTCTTCGATGAAATCGTGGGTTTTTGCGTCCGTCCACAGCACTTGCACATAGCCGCGTTCGTGCGCCTTTTCCGAGGCGAGCAAGCTGGCAACATAGTTTGCGCCTGTCTTGGCAGCGCCAAGTCCACCGATGGCGGCGCGCGACAAGTCGCGCTCGATCCAAATTGAAACCGGATCGAAGCCCGAGGCGTAGTAGGCACCAACGGGCGATGCGATGACGAAGAACAGGTACTCGCGGGCCGGTCTCACGCCAAGGAATGCCTCCGTTGCGATCATGGCGGGCCGCACGTAGAGCGAGGCATCCGGCGCCTCGGGTATCCATGCTCCGTCGGTGCGGACTAGGGTGGAGACGGCCTCCACGAACATTTTTGCCGGCACTACGGGCATGCAAGTTCGCTCGCAGCTTTGGCGAAAGCGTTGCGCGTGTCGCTCCAGTCTAAATAGACCGATTCCGCGATCCCGAAGCCGAAAAGCCTTGATGCCCTCGAAGACCGTCTGCCCGTAGTGAAGCGCGGCTGCCGCCGGAGCAAGCTGAATGGGCTCATAGGGGGCAACCTCGCAATCGTGCCAGTCTTTCTGGAGGGTGTAGGTGGCTCGCGCCATGTGCTCGGTGAAGAACTTGCCAAACACCAACGGCTGCGAAAGGGGCGGAACCGGCTTCGCGGGCGGCATGCCAGCTCGAGGGACAAAGTGAAACGTGTCGGCCATCCACGGCAGGCTACGGCAGCCATCGTGACCGGACAAGTCGCAGGTACCGCGCGCCACCAAGCGCTTCGATCAGAACGAGATCCTCAGCGCGGGTTCTGCGGCGGCGGGGTGGGCGGGATCTCGAAGCTGTCCCACGCGGGGGTGTGGTTTGCTTCGTTGGCCGGTTGATTCCACAGATAGATGGCGCCGTGCGTTTCGACCCGACCCCCGTTGTCGACCAGGCCGGTGATGTAGAGCTGTGGGTTATTGCCGGCCTCAGGGTTGCGCCGCGAAGAGAAGACGAGCCAGTAGTACGTCTTGTTGTCGAGCGTTTGCGCTCGCGGTGACCACTTCGGATAGCTGTTCGTTGCGCCCGGGCTCTTTTGGCCCGAACACGTGGGGGGATCGTTGGCCGCAAGCCGCACTGCGGTCGCTCGCGCGATGATCGGCACAATGAATACCTCGGACAGAGCGTTGTCGTCGCTCCTCCCCAACGCGGGCGTTCGCGTGAACCCTACGAAGTGATCGTCGGCCGACCAGCTCGGGTAAAATTGGCTGGCGGCCGGGTCGGCGGCGCCCGTGAGAGGTGTCGCCGTTGCGCCAGCGCGATTGCTAAAAGGGACCGTGTAGATCTTTCCGTTGCCGCTGATGGTGTTGACGCTGGAGTTGGCGTCCGGAGTGGAACAATAGGCGATTGTCTGGCCGTCATGGCTCCAGGCGGGATAGCCGGCGGCGTTGAGCTCGTCCCCGTTGCGCGCGATCTTGCCCCACCCGGTTCCCTCCGCGATCGAAGTCGCTTCGAGATCCGTCCATATGACTTCCGTGTGGTTGAAGGGTCCTCCGGAAAACGACGAGACCATCAGGTGGTCGCCCGAGCTCCAGTGCGCCTTCGAGAACGTCGGGATGTGTTGCGGGTCGCGAGCCAGCAGCGTCTTTGCCGCCGGCGATACAAACGCAGGCGCGTCGTTGGGCGCGACGCCGCGGCGAAGCTCTATGCGCGCGGGATCTCCGTTGGCGGGGTCGTCGGTTACCGACACGGCGAGGAATGTCCCGTCCGGAGTCGACGAGTGGCAACCGACGCATTGGCCGTTTGCGGTTGCCGGCGTGAGCACGCCGCCCACGTTCTCGTCCCCGACGGAAAACCCCTTCAGGGCAGAGCCGCCGGATGTCGTCCAGTACACGATCGTGCCGGTCGCTGTCGAAGGCGCGATCGAAAAGGTCGATTGGCTGACCGTAGTGGGAGCGGCGCCAGCGACGGTCGATTTAATGCCGCGCACGGTCACGCTGAAAGGCCATGGCGTCCCCACGTGCGAGGTCACTGCCGTCCAGATGGGCTTGGGTACGTAGAAGCTGCTGGCCCGTGTGTAAGCGACCAGATCATTCATTTCGCGGTCAGTGTGAATTCGTACTTCGAAGAGGTCTTCTCCTCCTCCAGCACTGAAGTGCACGCGCGGGCGAAGCCAATTGCGGGGGAAGAGCGAGTCGACCTCGGGCTCGAGAATGCACGGCCCCTGTCCGATCCCCGTACCGCCCGGTGCCCCGAAGCGCGCCGCCGAATCGGGCGGAGGCGCTGGGCTGACACCGTCGCTGTAAAGAATCGGAGCGAGCGGAAAGTCATTGCACAGGGCGGCGCACGGCAGAACAGGAGGAATGTCGCTCAGAGGCGGCGCAGCCGCTGAGGCGTCTCCCCCTTGCATGCCTATCGCGCCGAGCGTTCCGTTCGGAAGGCCCCCCTCTGGGCCGCCGATTCCGATGGAGCCCCCGAACACCCCGCTACCCGAAGGGGCGGCGCCCGAGCCACTTCCGCTCACTGCATTTCCGCTGGCAACTTCGAAGCCGGACCCCCGGGCGTTCGTGCAGCCAAGGACTGCAGCCAGCGCCCCAATGAGCACTCGCTTGCTCATCCCTCAACCCAGGACCTGTGCGCCTGCATCGGCTCACTTTCTCGAGTTAACGGTAACATGCACTCCCTACACGCGAGGCTGCACTCGCAGTTGAGCGCGCTTTCGGATTTCTAGCCTCGGACCTGCCGATCAGCAAGAGGGATCCGTCTGGGTCTTGCGCGGCCGACTACGGCTTCCCGAACAAGCCCCGTCGCAATCACAACCTCCCGGTAAATCTTGGCGCCCGGTAGACGCACGTCACCGGCGCAGGGCTAGTAGCTTGATTCCACCGAATTGAAGGGGCAGCGCCGCAAAGGGACAAGAAGTCGACAAAAAGATCGGGAAGATCAGGAAGGTGGAGGGGGCTGCAGCGAGAGGCGTCGAAGGCCTTGGCGCAGCGAGGTCACATTGAAGTTCACGAGTAGGCCG
>Ga0307475_10003106_pt1 | contig 10073 bp, 6 predicted proteins | sample atmos_gasesECM1C_FD_203317 | JGI IMG/M metagenome (GOLD analysis project Ga0307475, IMG submission 203317) | Hardwood forest soil microbial communities from Morgan-Monroe State Forest, Indiana, United States - atmos_gasesECM1C_515 | ecosystem: Environmental > Terrestrial > Soil > Temperate...
GGCGCGGAACCAGGTGGCCCGGTCGTTCATCGGGCTCGGCTATTCGGACTGCGTAACGCCGCCCGTCATCCTGCGCAACATCGTCGAGAACCCGGGCTGGTACACGCAGTACACGCCGTATCAGGCGGAGATCTCGCAGGGGCGCCTGGAGGCGCTGCTGAACTTCCAGACCATGATCGCCGACCTGACGGCGCTGCCGATGGCGAACGCGTCGCTGCTGGACGAGGCGACGGCGGCCGCCGAGGCGATGCACATGATCCACGCGGTGGCCCCCAGCGCCGACGAGCCCGGGCGCGTCTTCCTGATCTCCAGCGACTGCCACCCGCAGACGATCGCGGTGGTGCGCACGCGCGCCGAGCCGCTGGGGATCCCGGTGGTGGTGGCGGACATCGCCGGGTTCGACTTCGAGGCGCCCGACGGCCCGCGCCCGTTCGGCGTGCTGCTGCAGTATCCCGCCAGCGACGGCGCGGTCGTCGACCTGCGCGCGGTCTGCCAGCGCGCGCACGCCGCCGGCGCGCTGGTGGCGATGGCCGCCGACCTGCTGGCGCTGACCGTGCTGGCGCCGCCCGGCGAGCTGGGCGCCGACGTGGCGGTGGGCAGCGCGCAGCGCTTCGGCGTGCCGCTCGGTTACGGCGGCCCGCACGCCGCGTTCTTCGCGACCAAGGCCGAGTGGGTGCGCAAGATGCCGGGGCGGATCATCGGCGTCTCGCAGGACGCGCACGGCGCGCCCGCGCTGCGCATGGCCCTGCAGACGCGCGAGCAGCACATCCGGCGCGAGAAGGCGACCAGCAACATCTGCACGGCGCAGGTGCTGCTGGCGGTGGTGGCCAGCATGTACGCCGTCTATCACGGGCCGCACGGCCTGCGCGCCATCGCCGAGCGTGTGGCGGCGCTGGCGGCGATCCTGGCGCGCGGGCTTGCGCGCCTGGGCGTGACGGTCAAGCACAAGCAGTTCTTCGACACCCTGCGCGTCGAGGGGACGCCGGCCGAGATCACCGCCTGGCACGCCGGCGCCGAGGCGCATCGCATGAACCTCCGGCGCCTCGGCGATCGGGCGCTCGGCATCTCGCTGGACGAGACCACCGGGCCCGACGACGTGCGCGACCTCTGGGCCGCCTTCGCCGGCAAGCGCGACGTCGGATTCTCCGTCGAGGAGCTGGCGCGCGAGCTGGAAACGCCGGGGGCGTGGCCGCGCGCGCTGGGCCGAACGAGCGGGTACCTCGCCCACCCGGTGTTCAACACGCACCACTCGGAGACCGAGATGCTGCGCTACATGCGCGGCCTGGAGGCGCGGGACCTGTCGCTGACGCACTCGATGATCCCGCTCGGGTCGTGCACGATGAAGCTGAACGCCACCGCCGAGATGCTGCCTCTCACGCGGCCGGAGTGGAACCGCCTGCACCCGTTCGCGCCGGCGGCGCAGGCGGCCGGCTATCAGGTCGTGTTCCAGCAGCTGGAGGCGATGCTGGCGGAGGTGACGGGATTTCCGGGCGTCTCGCTGCAGCCGAACGCCGGGTCGCAGGGCGAGTACGCGGGCCTGCTGGTGATTCGCAAGTACCACGCAAGCCGCGGCGAGGGACACCGCGACGTCTGCCTGATCCCGCAGTCCGCCCATGGCACCAACCCGGCGTCGGCGGCCATGGCCGGGTACAAGGTCGTCGTGGTCGCCACCGACGATCACGGCAACGTCGACACCCGCGATCTCGAAGCCAAGGCGCGCGAACACCGCGACCGGCTGGCGGCGCTGATGGTGACGTACCCGTCCACGCACGGCGTGTTCGAGGAGGAGATCCAGAAGCTGTGCGCGATCGTGCACGAGCACGGCGGCCAGGTGTACATGGATGGCGCCAACATGAACGCCCAGGTCGGCCTGTGCCGGCCGGCAGACATCGGCGCCGACGTCTGCCACCTGAACCTGCACAAGACATTCTGCATTCCGCACGGCGGCGGCGGCCCCGGCATGGGCCCCATCGCGGCGGCCAAGCACCTGGCGCCCTTCCTGCCGACGCACCCGCTGGTGGCGACGGGCGGCGCGCAGGGGATCGGCCCGGTGTCGGCGGCGCCGTGGGGCAGCGCCAGCATCCTGCTCATCTCGTGGGCCTACGCACGCATGATGGGCGCCGCCGGGCTGACCGAGGCGACGAAGATCGCCATCCTGAACGCCAACTACGTCGCACGCCGGTTGGAGTCGTCGTTCCCCGTCTTCTACCGCGGCAAGAGCGGGCGCGTCGCTCACGAGTGCATCCTGGACATGCGCCAGTTCAAGAAGTCGGCCGGCATCGAGGTGGAGGACATCGCCAAGCGCCTGATGGACTATGGCTTCCACGCGCCGACCATGTCGTTCCCGATTCCGGGCACGCTGATGATCGAGCCGACGGAGAGCGAATCGAAGGCCGAGCTAGACCGGTTCTGTCAGGCGATGATCAGCATCCGCGCCGAGATCAAGGAGATCGAGGACGGCGCCGCGCCGCGCGACAACAACCTGCTCAAGAACGCGCCGCACACCGCCGCGGCGCTGCTGGCCGCCGAATGGAAGGCCCCCTACCCGCGCGAGCGCGCCGCCTATCCGCTGCCGTCGCTCCGCACGCACAAGTTCTGGCCGTCGGTCGGACGCCTGAACAACGTCCTCGGCGATCGCCAGCTGTTCTGCACCTGCCAATAGCGTCGAGAGACGACAGAGCACTTTGCGGTAAACTCGCTCGCTAAGCGATGGCGAAGTGGGTTCTTCTCGCCGGGTGCCTGGCCGCTGGATGCACCGCGGGCATGACCGCTGGTCCCGGGTCAGGCGGCGGGGGCGCGAGTGCCAGTGGCGGCAGCGGTCCGCCGAACATGATTGGCAGCGGCGGCGCTGGCATCGAGATGCCGACCCCACCCGGCGGCCTCGGCCCGTGGACGGGGCACGACAACGTTCCGATGTCGTCAAGACCGCCGGGCGGCCTGTCGCCGGATCGCGTTCCTCAGCTCGTCGCCCTGACCTTCGACGATCTCGCCTACTCCGGGATCGAAGGGAGCACCGGCATGGGCGCCATCGTCGACGGCGGCGTGCGCTGGGCCGCGACCGATCTCATCAGCGGCCTCGCCAACCCGGCCGGCAGCGGGCAGGCGGCGACGTACGACGGCACGCCGGTGCGCGTGTCGCTGTTCGGCAGCTCGATCTACGTCGGCATCTGGGAGTCGGAGAGCCCGACCTTCGTCAAGCGCGCCTGGCACGACGGCTGGGCGGCCGGCAACGAGATGAACAACCACACGCACAACCATCCGCACGGGATGATGTTCACCGTCGATCAGTGGAACAGCGAGATCACCACCTGCCTCGACTGGCTGACCAAACCATTTAACGCCGACGAGGTGAACTTCGATCCCAAGCCGCAGAACGGCGTCGGCATCCCGCCGGATCAGATCCACGGCTTCCGCACGCCCTATCTCGAATGGAACGACGCCGTGCTGTCTGCCGTTGCCGCCAACGGCTTCTGGTACGACACCAGCATCGAGAACGGCTGGGAGGGCGACGGAACGAATTTCCCCTGGCCCTACACGCTGGACAGCGGCAGCCCGGGGATCGTCGACCGTCCGATCACGCCGCATGCCGGCCTGTGGGAGCTGCCGGTCACGCCGTTCATCATGCCGGAGGAGCTCCGCGCGCGCGCCGGCAGCGCCTGCACCGATCCCGCCGCCGGGCGCGTGACCGGTTTCGACTACAACCTGTGGGTCAGCTGCGCGACGAACGCCGACGACTTCGTGGCCACGCTGAAGCACACGCTCGACCTGCGCCTGCAAGGAAACCGCGCGCCGTTCGTCATCGGCGCGCACCCCGACTATTACAGCAGCAAGTACGACGCGCCCCCGAAGGCCACGGCCCCCGAGCGCCGCGCGGCGATGGCCGCGTTCGTCGCTTACGCCCTCGGCAAACCCGACGTGCGCCTGGTGACGGCGCGGCAGATCCTCGACTGGGTGCGAAACCCGGTCCCGCTGCGCTGACGACCGGACGCGCGCGGCGCCGCTTACTTGAACGAAAGGTTGCGGGAGAGCGACACCGCGCCGCCCGTCGGCGCGGTGAACGTCCAGCTGGCCATGCGCCGCTTCACGCAGCTCATGACGTCGGGATCGACGGGACTCGTCGCCACCACTTGCTGGCCGCCGACCCGGCCCGACGGCAGGATCACCCAGCGCAGCTCCAGCGTCTCGGCGCGAACCTGGTCGGTGGTGATGCGCTTGCGGCGCGCGATCTCCAGCCGGCAGACGAGCGCGCCCGTCATGCGCGCGTCGATCTCGGGCTCCAGCACGGCCGGAGCGATGTGTCCCGTCGAGGCAGCCGCGCCGCCGCCCACGTCGGCGTCATCGTCACCCATCGGCATCGGCGTGACCGCCATCTCCGCTGGGTCCGGCGTGACGACACGACCGTCGTCGATGGGAAAGCCCTGCGTATTGACGCTCGTCGAGCCGACTCGCCCGGTCTCGCGCAGCGACGCCGGCTCCCGCGGCGAATCGCGATCACCTCCCGGGCTGGCCGCCCGATCGCGATCCGCCGGAGGCGCGTTCTGCGGTTCGCGTTCCTGCCCGCCGGCTGTCGGCGCGACGATCAGGCCCAGCCCCATCCAGATCCCCACCCCAATTCCAACCCATCGACGCATGATGCACCTTCAATGATCCCTAATTGCAAGGTGGCCATCCGATCGGGTCGGGTCAAGCCAGGGGCCGGACGCCCCTCCGCGCTCGCTCAATCGTTGTAGCGAAACCAGCGCATCCTCGTGGTGCCGTTCAGATCCAGCAGGAAACCCAGACCGAAATTGATCAGCCCCGACCGTTCGATCAGCTGCCGCGGCGGGTTCGGGAACGGCTGCGCCTGACGGAACGCCTCGATCGCCTCGTCATCAAGGAACTCGAGGCCGCTCGGCTGTTCCAGCGAGACGTTGGCCAGCGTGCCGTCGGGGCGGATCTGCACCCGCACCAGCGTATAGCGATTCTGGTGGCCGTAGACGGCGCCGGTGGGATCGCGGCGCCGGTAAACCTCCTCCGGGTGCCAGTGCTCGGCGACCTGCTTTTTCACGCGGTTGAAGAACGAAGCAAAACGCCACTTCTTCGAGTTGAGCGCCGTCTCGTCTCCCTCGTCGATGTCCTTGAGCGCGTCCTGCGTGCCGCCACCGATGGCGCGCGCCAGCTGCTCCTCCGTCGGCATCAGCGACGGCGTCGTCCCCGACGACGACGGGCCGCCTCCCGACGGCCGGCGCGGGGGCGCCTCGCCGCCCAGCTGCGGCAGGTTGCCCTCGGTGGCGGGCGCCCCCGGATCGGGCGCGGCTCCGTAGCGGCTGCCGGACAGCTGCGGTTTCACCTCGGGCCCGTTCGAGCCGGGCCCGCGCAGCGCCCGCCCCAGCGTCGGTTCGCGCATGGCCAGCCGCCCGTCGGTCCTTGGTTCGGACGCGGCCTGGGGCGCGCGCGGCCGCGGCGCGCCGGTGGCGTCGCCCTGCTGTGACTTCTCGTCGAATTTGCCGTACTTCTTCGTCTCTTTCGCCACCGTGCTGTCGTGTTCGGAGGCGAAGCGCGCCTCGTCGGGGCGCTGCTCGCGGCGCGGGATCGGGATGTCGACCACCTGGCCCGGGGCCTTCACCGACTCGATCTCTTTCTTCACCTCCTCGGCCTTGCGCTGCTCTTCCTGGCGTTCGAGATCGGCGATGATCTGGCGGGCCGCCTCGTCGTCGACCATGCCGATGTCGATGGCCGGCCCCTCGCCGCGCTCGGCCAGCTGCTTTTGCAGATCGGCGTCGCGCGGGGCCAGGGCATAAACACAGAGGCCGACGATCAGGACCAGCTCGGCGTGCACCAACGCCGCGACAAAGATCCAGAAGCCGATCCGCCTCGGCGGTCGGCGCTTGTTCGGGAGTTGAGGATTGGTGCTGGCCAAGGTCGCTCCTCAGACCTGAACTGAACCTAAGGCGCGGCGTTCGCGCCTTGCACTTATTCTACGGCACGCTTCATGTCGGGCGAGCCGAAACTCTGGCCCGACATGTCACCGCACCAGTGGGTTTTCGAAGGACACCCGGAACGACACCGGAAGGGGACGAGCGTTCGCCGCATCGGGCATGGGCGGGAATGGTGCCGCGCGCAAGACGGCGCGGGCCGCCTCACTGTCGAACTCGTCGAAGCCGGACGACTTCACCACACGCACGCCGCCGCTGAGCTTGCCGTCGGCGCGCAGCACGAAGTAGACGATCGTCTCCCCCTGCTCCAGGCGGAGGGCCAGCGATTTCGGGAAGATGCGCTGGCGGTTCACGCGCCAGGCGATCTCCTGAATATAGCGATCGTACCGTCGATCCTGGGTTCGCTCGCTGACCTCGGAACCCGGTAGCTGCGGGTCCGGTGCGCCCCTGAGGGTTGGCGCGGCGCCGTCGCTGGGGCGCGCCACCGCACCGGGCGCGACGCCCGGTCCCTGGCCCGTCGGCGCGTCGGCGGTCGCCAGCGACGCAGGGTGAGAAAAATCGGTGATGCCCGGCTGGCGCTCCGCCGAGGCCAGGCGCGACCCGTGATCGTCGGTGACGGGGCCGCGGATGTCGTTGTCGAAGCTGCGCGCGCCCCGCTCGGCGTCCAGCGGGCCCTGTCCACGCTCGGCCGCCGGCGTCTCGGCGACCAGCGGCACCTCCGGCGGCGCCGCCACGCCGGCGCGCGCGCTGTCGCTGCCCGCGGCGCGCGCGCCGTCGGTGATTGGCTCGGGCGACGCGTACGCGTCGGCGGCGGGAAGGCGCGCGGGCGTGCGCGTGCGGGCGGCGTCGCCGAGACCGGTGGTCGGCTCGCGCCGGACCGCCTGGGGCGACGACGCGCGCGCCGATGATCTCTCGCGCGCCGGCTGAAACGTGTCCGCGCCGTCGGTGAGCCTTGCCGACAGCGACGATTGATCGCGGCGGTAAGCGGGCGCGGGTTGATGACCTCCCGCCAGGCCGCGATCGGCCGCCGCCGCGCGCGGGAGCTCTTCCACCCCGCGCGGCGCGACCGTCTGGCGCACGTCGTGGTCGCGATCGCCCGGGCGCGCGTCCCCAAGACGCGGCGGCGGTTCCGAGATGGGCGGCGCGGGAATCAGATCCGCGCTCTCGGGCGGCGCGATCGCGACGTCGATCAGGACCGGCTCCGCGGCCAGCTCGACGGGTGGCGACAGGAATATGCCGTCGGGGCCGCCGCTCGCGCTCGACGGCCGCTGCGCCACCAGGACCAGCAGGAACAAGAAGTGCCCCGCTGCCGAACCCAGCGCGGCGCCGGCCCAGCGGAACGAGCCGCCCCGCCGAGGCCGAGACGGACGTGGTCCCGGTGGTCCCGGCCGCCGGTTGGGGCTAGCATGCTGGGCTTCCATGGAACGTGAACGCATTCTGCTACGAGACGTCGGTCGCGCGGTGGGAGAGCATCATCTGATCGAAGACGGTGATCGGATCCTCGTGGCGATGTCTGGAGGCAAGGATAGCTATGGGTTGATGGTCCTGCTGCGCGCGCTGCAGCAACGCGCGCCGGTTCGCTTCGAACTGCTCGCGGTGCACCTGGATCAGGGCCACCCCGGTTACGACGGATCGCCTTTGCTGCGCTGGCTGGAGCAAGAACAGGTTCCCCACCACGTCCTACATGAAGACACTTACTCGATCGTCACCGACAAGGTCCCCGAAGGCAAGACGTACTGTTCGCTCTGTTCGCGGTTGCGCCGCGGCATCCTGTACCGCGCCGCCAGCGAGCTTGGCTGCAACAAGATCGCGCTCGGGCACCACCGCGACGACGCGCTGGAGACGCTGCTGTTGAATCTTTTCTTCGGCGGCAAGCTGGCGTCGATGCCCGCGCGCCTGCGCAGCGACGACGGCCGGCACATCGTCATTCGCCCGCTCATCTACTGCGCCGAGAGCCAGCTCGCCGCCTTCGCCGCCGAGCGCCGGTTTCCGATCTTGCCTTGTAATCTGTGCGGCTCGCAGTCGGAGGCGCAGCGAAAGCAGATGAAAGGCTTGCTGGCCGAGCTGGAAGCCAAGCACCCGACGCTGCGGCAGACGATGCTGGGCGCGCTGGGCAACGTCAACCCGTCGCACTTGCTCGATCGGCGCTGGCACGAAGCGGCCGCCGGCCGCGCCAGCCCGCCCAGCGAAGGCGATCGCCTGATCGGCCTGGTCGCGCCGGCGACGCGGGTCGATTAAACCCCCGTCCGTCCATCGCGCGCCCGCGCGGAAGTTTTTCGGCGAGTCCGCGTTCATCCGGATGGGGGTTCCGCGCCACCCAGCGTGGCCCGAACAACGTGGAACGGCCGACTCCAACCGACACGATAGAGACAACGTTCGCGCTGGCGCGCCACGCGCTGGCGCGCCGGCCGGGGCTGGTGCTCGTGTCCTCCGCCGACGGGCCCGTCTTGCGGTGCTTTCCCGTTCTCGCCGGGGCCAGCCTGACGATCGGCCGTGGCGACATCCCCGACGAACGGCTGTCGCGCGTGCACGCGCAGATCCGGTTCGTCGACGGGCGCTGGCGGGTGCGCGACCTCGGCAGCCGCAACGGCACGTTCGCGGACGGGCGACGAATCGAGGGCGAGCTGGACGGTGACGTCAGCCGCGTCCTGCGAATGGCCGATTCGCTGTTCGTGCCCTGCGCCGACGTCACACCCTTCGAGGACGCCGCTCATGGACGCGCCAGCCTCGACGACGGAACCATCGTGGCGGGGCCCGCGCTTCAGCGCGCCCTGGCGGACGTCGCGCGGGCAGCGGACAGCGGCGACGGCATCCTCATCACCGGCGAGAGCGGCGCCGGCAAGGAGCTGGCGGCGCGCGCGTTCCACGCCGCGGGCCCCTGCCGGGACGGACCGTTCATCGGCGTGAACGGCGCCACCATCGCGCCGGGCCTCGCCGAGCGCCTGCTGTTCGGCGCGCGCCGGGGCGCGTACTCGGGGGCGCACGCGGACGCGCCCGGTTACATCCAGGCGGCCAGCGGCGGCGTGCTGTTCCTCGACGAGGTCGGCGAGCTGGACACGCTGGTGCAGGCCAAGCTGCTGCGCGTGCTGGAGACGCACGAGGTGCTGCCCCTCGGCGCCGTCCGCCCGCTCCCGGTGCGGCTCAGCGTCTGCTGGGCGACCAACCGAAACCTGCGCGCCGAGGTCGCCGACGGGCGATTCCGCGCCGATCTCTACTACCGGATCGCCGGCCACCACGTCGCGCTGCCGCCGCTGCGCAACCGCCCGGAAGAGATCCCGTTCCTGGTCGCGCGCGCGCTCGCGCAGGTGGACGCCCGCCTCCGCGCGCACGCCCAGCTGATCGAAGCGTGCCTGCTGCGCCCGTGGCCCGGCAACGTGCGCGAGCTCCTGGGCGCGGCGCGCGCGGCGGCCAGTCGCGCGAAGGCAGACGGAACGACGGTCGTCTGCCCGCCTCACCTCGAAGCGACGGCCGGCGAGCTGATCGGGGTCGAGAGCGCGGCCGCGGTGACGCTCTCGCTGAGTGAAAACGAGCAGAGGTGCCCGCCAGCCGGCGACGGCGCGGGGCTCAAGACGGCGATCACCGAGGCCGAGCGGCGCCAGATAGAGAAGGCGCTCGGCGAAGCGAACGGTAACCGCGAGCTCGCCGCCCGCCGCCTCGGCGTCAGTCGCCGCACGCTCTATTACAAGTTGCGCGTCCATGGCTTTCCGCGCCGGCTCGTCTCCCCGCCCGCCGGCGAGGAGACGGATCCGGACGCGCCGATCAGAAGTACCTGAGGCGCCTACGCGGTCCCGCGCCGCGACAGGCTGCGTGACTTGGCGCTGGCGGCGGCGGCGACGCGCGGCGTGCCCGCGGCGGGCTTCGTCTTGCGCAGCGGGCGCACGAGGGCGATGTCCAGCACGCCGCTCATGTCGCGCACCGATTTGATCGTCAGCTTGCTCTTGACGTGATCGGGGATCTCCGACAGCTCGGGCGCGTTGGCGGCGGGGATGATCACCAGGCTCATGCCGGCGCGCGCGGCGGCCAGGAGCTTCTCTTTGAGGCCTCCGATCGGCAGCACCTTGCCCCGCAACGTCAGCTCGCCGGTCATGGCCACGTCGTGGCGCACGGGCACGCCCGAGATCAACGACACCAGCGCGCAGGCCATCGTCACGCCCGCCG
>Ga0307475_10003107_pt1 | contig 10070 bp, 4 predicted proteins | sample atmos_gasesECM1C_FD_203317 | JGI IMG/M metagenome (GOLD analysis project Ga0307475, IMG submission 203317) | Hardwood forest soil microbial communities from Morgan-Monroe State Forest, Indiana, United States - atmos_gasesECM1C_515 | ecosystem: Environmental > Terrestrial > Soil > Temperate...
AACAGTGGAAGGCTATCCATTAACCTGAAGCCGCTTAACCAGCGGGATCTGAATGCATCCGACGTGATTAGGAGGCTGCAGACCGAGCTTAATGATGTGCAAGGCATTCAGCTGTTCATGCAGCCGGTGCAAAATATTACCGTCGATGACCGCGTTAGCCGAACGCAATATCAATACACGCTGGAGGATCCCGATCCGAACGAACTGAATGACTGGACCAATCAGTTTGTAACCAAGCTAAAAAATTTGAAAGAGTTGGAAGATGTGGCTACCGACCAGCAACCCGGCGGACTTGCGGTCCAGCTGGTAATCGATCGAGCAACAGCTTCACGGCTGGGAATCGCACCGACGACCATCGACAACACGCTGTACGACGCGTTTGGACAGCGGCAGATCAACACGATGTACACGCAGTTGAACCAATATCACGTAATTCTGGAGTCTGAGCCGCAATTTCAAAACGATCCGGACAAATTAAACAAATTGTATATTCAGGCGAATGCTGCCGCAGGCACCACAGGAGCGGCGGCAAGTTCCACCGGAAACGGTTCCACGTCGGCCGGTTCGAATGCGCTGACTACCAGTACTCTCTACAATCCGACGGCCAGTACGTTGACTCCGCCGGTGAATGCGCTCACGTCCGGGACATCGAATAGCACAGCCAACAAAGTCACGAATTCGGCGGCAGTGACGAGCTCCGCAAAAAGTAACGCCGTGCCGCTCGGCGCGTTTTCGCATTTCGAACTGAAGACCGAGGCACTGTCGATCAACCACCAAGGGCAGTTTCCGGCGATCACCGTTTCTTTTAATCTTGCGCCCAACGCCGCACTCGGTGGGGCCATTTCGGCGATCACTAAAGTTCAACAAGATATGCACATGCCGGCCAGCTTGCAGGCTGATTTTCAGGGCACTGCAGCATCCTTTCGTAATTCGCTCTCGAACATGCCTTTGCTGATTCTTGCGGCGCTCGTGACGGTGTACATCGTGCTTGGGGTGTTATACGAGAGCTTCATCCACCCGGTAACGATTCTTTCCACCCTGCCTTCCGCGGGGGTTGGCGCTTTTCTTGCGCTTATTATTTTTCGCCAGGACCTTAGCGTGGTGGCCATCATCGGATTGGTGCTGCTGATCGGCATCGTCAAAAAGAACGGAATTATGATGGTCGATTTCGCGCTTGACGCGGAGCGCAACCAGGGAAGAAGTCCCACGGACGCCATTTACGAGGCGAGCCTTCTTCGTTTCCGGCCCATCATGATGACTACCATGGCCGCGCTTCTGGGTGGCCTGCCGCTGGCGTTTGGCACGGGTATTGGTTCGGAACTGCGACGGCCGCTGGGAATCGCGATGGTCGGCGGCCTGCTGGTGAGCCAAGTGCTCACGCTTTACACCACGCCCGTGATCTACGTCTTTTTCGATCGCATCGCCCAGCGCTTTTCGCGAAAATCACCAGCCTGGGGACCGGGTACGCAGCCGCGAGCCGCGGAGCACTCGTGAACGTATCCGCTCCATTCATTTACCGGCCGGTTGCGACAACGCTGCTGACCATTGGCATCGCCATCGCCGGAGCGATCGCTTTCAAAGTGCTGCCTGTTTCCCCATTGCCACAGGTGGATTTTCCAACTATCTCGGTCAACGCCAGTTTGCCGGGAGCTAGCGCGGAGATTATGGCCTCTTCGGTCGCCACTCCTTTGGAGCGGCAGTTCGGGCACATTGCCGGCGTTTCGGAGATGACTTCCACGAGCGGTCTGGGAACAACAAACGTAACTATTCAATTCGACCTCAGCCGCAATATTGATGGGGCAGCTCGGGATGTCGAGGCGGCTATCAATTCCGCGCGGACTTATCTACCTGCGAATCTTCCCGCGAATCCCACCTATCGCAAAGTGAACCCCGCGGATGCGCCCATCATGATTGCCGGACTCACTTCAGATAAGTATGGGCCGGACAAGCTTTACGACGAAGCGTCAACGGTCATTCAGCAAAAACTTTCGCAAATTCAGGGTGTAGGTCAGGTGAACGTGGGTGGCGGCGCGTTGCCTTCCGTGCGCGTGGAAGTCAATCCCACGAAGTTGGCGGGCTACGGGCTGACGATGACGGACTTGCAATCGGTGTTACGTTTACAAAACTCCGATCTCGCCAAAGGGCAAATTACCAATGGCGCCACCAGCGCTGACATTCTGGCAAACGATCAGATATCCCACGCGGAAGACTACAAGCCACTCATCGTTGGCTATAAGAACGGAGCGGCGGTTCAGCTATCTGATGTCGCGAATGTAATCGATTCGGTACAAAACGTGCGCGCCGCGGGTTATTTAAATGGCAAACGCGCGGTAATGCTCATCATCTTCCGCCAGCCAGGCGCCAATATCATTGACACCGTTGATCGCATTCGCGCCGAGCTGCCTTCGATAAAAGCTTCAATTCCACAAGGAATCGACACCACCATTGTTCTCGATCGCACGACTACGATTCGCGCGTCGGTAAGCGATGTGGAGCGGACGCTGGGACTTTCCATCGTGCTGGTGATCGTGGTTGTTTTTATTTTTTTGCGGAATGGGCGCGCCACGCTGATCCCGGCGGTTGCCGTTCCTGTTTCCTTGGTGGGAACTTTTTCGGTGATGTATCTGTGCGGCTACAGTATCGACAATCTGTCACTGATGGCATTGACCATTTCGACGGGATTCGTGGTGGACGACGCCATTGTGGTGATGGAGAACATCACGCGGCATCTGGAAGCGGGCATGGAGCCCTTCGCGGCCGCGCTCAAAGGAGCGCAGGAAATTGGATTTACCGTTTTTTCCATCAGCATTTCGTTGATTGCCGTTTTTATCCCGCTGTTGCTGATGGGCGGCATTGTAGGGCGGCTATTTCGCGAGTTTGCCATCACGCTGTCCACCGCGATTATGGTTTCGATGGTGATTTCGCTGAGTACCACACCGATGATGTGTGCTTACCTGCTGCGCGATGAGGGCAAGAAGAAACACGGCCGCGTGTACACGGCTACGGAGAAATTTTTTGAACGCATGTTGTCGTGGTATCGGGGCAGCCTGCACTGGGTGCTGGACAATTCATTTCTTACCCTCACGGTTCTTTTCCTGACTGTGGGTTTGAACGTCGCGCTGGTCATGAAAATTCCTAAGGGCTTTTTTCCGCAGCAGGATACTGGGGCCATGGGCGGGGCTGTGCAGGGGCCGCAGGATTCTTCGTTCCCGGCCATGAACGACGCCATCCAGAAGATTGAAGCGGTGATCAAGAACGATCCTGCCGTCGACAATGTGATTGCGTTCACCGGCGGTGGCGGGGCCACCAATACCGGAAATATTTTCATTGCGCTTAAGCCGCTGAATCAGAGGAAGATTGGCGCAGCGGAAATTATCGGGCGCATTCGTCCGCAACTAAACCGGCTGCCGGTGGCTTCCGCCTTCCTGCAGCCGTCGCAGGATCTGCGCATCGGTGGACGAGGCAGCGCGGCACTGTATCAATACACCATTCAATCCGACACGGTTTCCGATCTGGCTACCTGGGGACCAAGAGTTTTCGCGGAGATGAAAAAGCTGCCGGGCTTGCAGGATGTTAACTCCGATCAGCAAAACGGAGGGTTGGATATCCGATTGAATTACGATCGCGTGACCGCTGCGAAGCTGGGGCAAACGGCACAATCTCTCGATGCCGGCATTTACAGCGCCTTCGGCCAATCCGAAGTGTCCATTATTTATACGCAATTGAACCAATATTATGTGGTCTTGGAAGTCGCTCCGGAGTTTTCACAAACTCCCGATGGCCTCAAGAATATTTACTTTCACCAAGCGGCGAAAACTAATCCTACTGCGACCGGCGACGTGCCACTTCTCACCATGACCAACAGCCAGGCCAATACCACGCCGCTGGCGTTGAATCACACCGGACTGTTTCCATCCGTCACGGTGTCTTTCAATCTTTCGCCCGGCGTTTCCTTAAGCCAGGCTACGCTGGCCATTGACCAGATGAAGCAACGCATAGGTGCGCCTTCCACCCTCCGCGGTTTTTATGCCGGGACGCTACAGGCTTACCAGCAATCGTTGAGCTCGGAACCCATCCTGGTTTTAACGGCGTTACTCGCGGTGTACATCGTGCTTGGCATTTTGTATGAGAGTCTGGTTCATCCACTCACCATTATTTCTACTCTGCCTTCGGCCAGCGTAGGCGCCATGCTCGCGCTCATGATGTTCAAGCAGGACCTCAACGTGATTTCTATCATTGGCATCGTGCTGCTCATCGGCATCGTCAAGAAAAATGCCATCATGATGATCGATTTCGCGCTGCAAGAAGAACGCGAAGGCGGCAAGAGCACCGAAGATTCAATTTTCGAAGCATGCATGCTGCGTTTCCGTCCCATCCTTATGACTACTATGGCCGCGCTTTTTGGAGCTTTGCCATTGGCGTTTGGCACCGGCACAGGTTCGGAGTTGCGACGCCCGCTGGGCATCACCATTGTGGGAGGCCTGATCGTAAGTCAACTGCTCACGCTGTACACCACTCCGGTGGTGTATCTCACGCTCGACCGCCTGCGGCTTCGCATGTTGGGAAAACCGCGCGATACATTTAATCCGGCAGGGGCGGAACCTTCCGCGGCGGATTAGTTTGAAAACTATGCGTATGCAAAATATTCGTCTGCGAATCTTGCTCCTTCCTGCAATGGCGGCATTCTGGATTGCCGGGTGCATGGTAGGTCCGAGATATCATCGGCCAGACGCGACTCCTCAACCGCCGCCCCCTTCTTACAAAGAATCGCCGACACAGGTTCAGAATTCGGGCCCATGGAAGGTGGCGGAACCACAGGACGCGATGCTGCGCGGGAAATGGTGGGAAATTTTCAATGATCCTGAGCTGAATTCGCTGGAAGATCAACTGAACATCAACAATCAGAACGTCAAACAATTTTTCGAGAATTTCATGGCTGCTCGCGCGCTGGTTGCGCAGGCGCGTTCGCAACTTTACCCCACCATAGGAACGACTCCGTCTATTTCGCGGTCGCAATCCTCTGGTAATCTAGGAAATTCCACGCCGACCAATGGAACGGGAGGTGGCGCGGTCGCAACGGCGGCGGGCCGGCAATCGTCTCTTTTTACGCTTCCGGCCGACGTTTCCTGGGCCCCTGATCTGTGGGGCAGGATTCGCAGCCAGATTCATGCTGCTCAATACAATGCGCAATTGAGCGCCGCGGACCTGGAAAACGAGCGGCTGATTGAGCAAGCCAGCCTGGCGATGTTTTTGTTCGAACTGCGCGGCCAAGACGCCTTACAGAAGATCTTCGATGAAACTATTGAAGCGGATAAGAAATCAGTGGAGCTGACTCGCGCGCGATTTGAAACCGGAATTGATAATGAAATTTCATTGGTCCAGGCGGAGAATGCGTTACAAAGCGCCGAATCCGCGGGCGAAAATCTAGGTATAGCGCGCGCGCAATTCGAACACGCCATCGCACTGTTGATTGGGACCCCCGCTTCCAGCTTTTCGCTGCCCGTTAAGCCTCTGGACCACGCGCCTCCTGCGATTCCCATCGGTGTGCCGTCGCAACTTTTAGAGCGCAGACCGGACATCGCGGCCTCCGAGCGCAGCATGGCTGCGGCTAATGCGCAGATCGGAGTAGCGGTGGCGGCGTATTATCCGAATTTGACGCTCAGCGCGACCGGAGGTTTTGAGAGCTCAACGATAACGAATCTCCTTTCGTATTCCAGCCGCTTCTGGTCCGTAGGATCTTCGGTGTCGGAAACTATTTTTGATGCTGGATTGCGGCGCGCCACCGCGCTGCAATTTGAAGCTACTTACAACGCGAATGTGGCCGGCTACCGGCAAACGGTGCTCACAGCGTTTCAACAGGTAGAAGACTTCCTGGCGGCGGTGCGGATTTTGTCCAAGCAAATCGAGTTGCAACAGGAAGCCGTGAAATCAGCGGAACGCTTTCTGGAGTTGGCGAATGCGCGCTATTATACCGGCGTCGATACGTATCTGAATGTCTTGGTGGCGCAGACCACGCTACTCTCGAACCAGCAAAACCTCGCTTCGCTTCGCACCCAGGCCATGACTGCTTCGGTACAATTGATTCAGGCGCTCGGCGGCGGGTGGGATCGCTCGGACCTCCCGAGCCCTGCGCAAGTCTCGGGCAGAATCACCAAATCCCAGATCGAAGCTCCAAATAAACAGTGACCTAGCACGGTGCACTCTGGAGACTCAGACGATGCCATTGCTTTCCAGGTCTCTACGCGTTCGTATCATATAATTGCCGATAATCATGGAATGGCTCTCGTCCGCCACTCGATGGTTATTCGACGCGGAGCATGGCGCCGCTGACCGCCTGATTCCGCGATGGCTCTTCTTGCGGGCATTAGCCTGCATTTATTTTTCTGCCTTCTTCTCCCTCGCATTTCAAATCCGCGGGCTCATGGGGCCAAATGGAATTCTTCCCGCAAATGAATATCTGCAAGCAGTAGCACATACCTTCGGGCACGTACGGGCGATATGGTTTGCGCCTACCGTGCTGTGGTTTTCAAGCGGCGCGCATATCTTAATGGCTTTGTGCTGGATCGGCATGGGCGCTTCGTTGCTGTTGGCGCTGAATTTGTGGCCGCGCGGGACGCTGGCGATTTGCTTTGTGTGTTTCCTGTCTTTTGTGAGCGCGGCGCAGGATTTTTCAGGTTATCAATCGGACGGCATGCTGCTGGAAGCGGGGTTTATTGCACTTTTCTTTGCTCCGCCCGGAATGCGTCCTCGTTTCGGGCGGGCGTCGCGCCCATCGCGCGTGAGTCTGTTCCTGCTGCAATGGGAATGGTTCCGCATCTACTTCGAGTCCGGCATCGCGAAGATTGTGAGTGGAGATCCGCAATGGCGGCACTTTACGGCGATGGACGAATATTATCAGAACGGTCCGCTGCCAACATGGATCGGCTGGTACATGGAGCATTTGCCGCACTGGTTCCATGCTTCGACAGCTTTCGCCACGCTCGCGCTCGAGTGGGTTTTGGTGTGGATGCTATTTTTGCCGCGGCGCTGGCGAATAGTGTGTTTCTTTATTGTGACGCCTTGGGAACTGGGCGTTATTTTCACCGCTAATTACACTTTTTTGAATTACCTAGTGCTGGCGTTAGGGGTCTTGCTGCTGGATGATGAATTTTTGCTGCGATTTTTACCGCAAGGATGGAAGCAATCTTTTGCACGAGATGCTACACCCGAGCAGATCCAAACGGAAACTTCCGGAGGCTTCCGCCATCAGCTTAAGGTCGCGAAGCTAGCTTTGGCCGCCGTTGTACTTGTCTGGATTTTTTATGCGACCGTGGCGGAACTGATCTGGATGGTCTCTCCGCTACCTCTGCCGACTTCGCCTGTGGTGGCGCTTGAGCCGTTTCGCATCGCCAATCGATATGGACTTTTTGCGGTCATGACTCGCGGGCGATACGAGATTGAATTCCAGGGTTCTGAGGATGGGAAGACCTGGGTGGCTTACCCGTTCCGCTATAAACCTCAGGACCTTAATAAGCCGCCGGGGATTTATGCGCCCTATCAGCCACGATTCGATTGGAATTTGTGGTTCGCTTCACTTGGCTCATGGCGGGAATATCCCATCGTGCCGAGGACGGAAGTTCGTTTGCTTTCGAACGACAGCGACGTGCTCAATCTTTTTAGGGGGAATCCGTTTCCGCAGAAGCCTCCACGTCAAGTGCGCGCTGTGCTTTGGCAGTATTGGTTCACCACCATGACTGAGAAGCGCACGCAGGGTCTGTGGTGGCGACGGCAATTCCTGGGACTTTATGCTCCGACGATCGAACGCGACACCGATGGCAATATCCGCGCGGTCGAACTGCCCAACGTACAGCCGCGTCAGTGAAGCTGGAGATCCTTTCACGACATCAGATTAATTGGCGCTAATTGCGCTTCCACCTCGTCAATGCCATTTTCGCGGCGTGATAACCGCACATGCCATGCACTCCGCCGCCTGGAGGAGTGGATGAGGAGCAGATATAAACGTCGCGAGCTGAAGTGGCGTAGTGCCGGCGCGTCGGCCGGAACAGAAAGTTGCGAATGTCCATGATGCCGCCTCCGATATCGCCGCCCACGAGATTAGCGTCCATGGTTTCGAGGTCCGCGGGGGAAAAGACCCGCCGCGCCAGAATGCAGTCGCGGAACCCGGGAGCGAACCTCTCAATCTGATCCTCCAGTTTCTGAAGCATGTCTATTCTCGAACCATTCGGCACGTGACAATAAGCCCATCCAGTGTGTTTACCTGCGGGAGCACGGGAGTAATCGAACAGACTGGGTTGAACTAATAGAACAAAGGGCTGATCGGGGTGCTGTCCGTTTCGCACGGCCTTTTCCGATTCCGCAATCTGCTCAAAGCTCCCGCCGAGGTGTACCGTGGCCGCTCTGGAGCAATCTGCAGCTCTCCACGGGATAGGAGCGCTCAGCGCGTAGTCCACTTTGAAGACCGCGGCACCATAACGGTAGTTCCCGAGTTGCCGCTTGTAGCTACTAGATAATCTTTGTTCGCCGATCTTGAGCAGTTGCCGGGGGGTCAGATCACAAAGGGTTAGGTCATAATTCTCCAACGCCGCCAAATTCTGGACTGGCGATGAAACGCTGACCTTGCTTGAGAAGTTCGCGAGAACTCCGCATAGCGCGTTGGTGATGGATTGCGCGCCGCCTCGAGGAATCGGCCAACCAACGGCGTGGGCTGGCACCGCCATCAGAATTCCAAACGCTGCGCTCAAGGGCTCGTCCAGGCTAAGGAAAGAATGAGCGGCCAAGCCCGCGAAAAGCGCACGTGTTCTTTGGTCACGGAATCGGCGAGCTACAGAGTGAGCCGACTGCACCGCCAACATTCCAAATCGCGCCATCAACAATGGATTGCTGGGGAGGAACGAAACCGGACCTAGTATCTGAGGAGCAAATTCCTTCCAATGGTTGACGAACGGCCGCATCAGCTGATCCCAAGCTTTGCCGTCGATGCCCAGGGAGTCGCTGGTTTGATCCAGGTTACGCTCCAACATCACGGCGGTGCCGTCATCCAGAGGATGCGCCAACGCAGCGGGCGAGTGAATCCACTCCAGGCCATGATTGGTTAGCGGCAATGACGAAAAAAATGGCGAGCCCACACCGAGCGGGTAGACGGCTGATCCAAAGTCGTGCGTGAAACCGGGAAGAGTTAATTCCATCGTGCGCGCAGCTCCGCCGGACTGGGCCTGCGCTTCCAGCACATCCACATGAAGCCCAGCCTGAGCCAGAACGATGGCGGCCGCCAAGCCGTTCGGGCCAGCCCCGATCACGCACGCTTTACCACTCATTGTGCATCACTAATTCCACCTCAACCGCAGCTACCGCCCGTAGCATAATTTAGGGCCCCTCCAAAGTTCCCCGGAAGTTTTCCTTTATCGAGAATTCTGGTTTCGCTATCGGCTGAGACCCCCAAGTGTGAGAGAGCGTGAGCGATGGAATATAAGCCTTTCATTATGGCCGTAAACATTCAGGCACAGGAGCATACCTGTAAACCCTACTTTCGCTGCGTAGGCCGCATCTAAGTAGGTGCCTATGCAGAATGTTACTCGAAGACAATTGCTGAAGCTGGGTGTGGCGGGCACTGTGGCGGAACTGGCGTCTTTGGGTCTTCACGGATGTGGCGGGGGTTCTGTGATTTCTTCGCCAAATCCGACTCCTTCCGCTTGCTCTAAATTGACGGACATACAACACGTGGTGATCCTGACTCAGGAAAATCGGTCTTTCGATCACTATTTTGGGAGCTACCGCGGAGTTCGCGGATTTTCCGATCAGAGCATGGCATTCCAGCAACCCGATCCGGCAAATACAACGGCGTCGCCAATGGGCGTACTTCTGCCGTTCCACCTTGATACTTCCACGACAAATGCGGCGTGCACGCACGATATCTCTCACGACTGGGTGCCGCAGCATCAGAGCTGGAACAATGGCGTAATGAATGGATTCGTGACGTCGCGGCTTCCGATCAATGCGAATGACGCGGTCTTAAGCATGGGTTACTACACTCGCGCGGACATACAGTACTACTACGCACTGGCGGACGCTTT
>Ga0307475_10003108_pt1 | contig 10069 bp, 9 predicted proteins | sample atmos_gasesECM1C_FD_203317 | JGI IMG/M metagenome (GOLD analysis project Ga0307475, IMG submission 203317) | Hardwood forest soil microbial communities from Morgan-Monroe State Forest, Indiana, United States - atmos_gasesECM1C_515 | ecosystem: Environmental > Terrestrial > Soil > Temperate...
TAGGTTCGGCTGGGGGGGGTGGGGGCGGAGCGGCCTCGCTCCCCCCCACCACACCGCGCCACGCTGGCTAAAAGCGAACTAGCGGGGGAGGAGCGGCCTCGCTCCCCCCCACCACACCGCGCCACGTTGGCTAATAGCGAACTAGCGCAAGTCACCCGACGGATTACATTGCAAAATAATGGCCGTCCGATCCATCCTCCACTACCCTGATCCACGCTTGCGCATCCCTGGAAAGAGGGTTGCCGCCCTCACTCCGGAGCATCGCCAGCTCATCGACGATATGGCCGAGACGATGTATTCAGCTCCGGGGGTGGGTCTCGCTGCTACCCAGGTCGGGGAACCCTGGCAGATCTTTGTGGTCGACTGCGCCCTCGAGGGCGAACCGAGCGACCTCCGCGTGTTCATCAATCCCGAGATTTTGGCTTCCGAGGGGAGAATTGTCTTCGACGAAGGCTGCTTGAGCTTCCCAGGGGCTCGCGAAGACGTGGAACGGGCGGAGAAGGTTCGCGTGAGGGCCCAGGCGCGCGACGGGCAGTCGTTCGAGCTGGACGCAGAGGGGCTGCTTGCCGTAGCAATTCAACATGAATACGACCACTTGCAGGGAATCCTCATGATCGACCGGCTTGGACCACTCAAGAAGCGGCTGCTCCACCGCATGATGCTCAGGCGGACGGAGAGCAGCTCAGTGGCTTCCGGCTAAGTCAAACAGTCGCCGCGTTTCGCGTTGTTAAAAGTGCTCCGGCTGAGGTCGCCCTCGGCTGAACAGGTGGAACTATTCGGTCTAAATAAGCGTTTTCGCGTCGGACTAAACCGATCCGTCGCATTGCCCCGTACTCCCCCCAAAGCAGTGACCACTTCCATTCCTCTCCAGCCGCTCCGCCAAGACAGTCCGTCTGACGCGGTCACTACCTATTTTGAGCAACTCGCGCGCGTCCCCCTTTTGACGCGCGAAGGCGAGGTTGATCTCGCGAAACGTATCGAGGACGGCGAGCGGCGCGCACTGTGCGCGATCGTTGCATCGCCAGTCGCCGCCCGTGAGCTGGCCGTGCTCGGCCGCGGTCTGCGTGCCCGCAAGCTTCGACTCCGCGACATCACCCGTGCGACGGTTGACGACGATGGAGGCGATGACGAAGACAGCACCGTTCGCGCCATCGCCGAGGCGCTCGAGCGTGCGGGCGCACTTGCTCGTGGGCGCCGCGTCGCCGCTCGGACCCGCGATGAACTCGTAGAGTTGCTTCTCGAAGTGCGTTTGACTCGTCGGGCGCTCGACCGGGTGACCGCCAAAGTGCGCGCCTCGCGCGAGGGCGTGCCCATAGCGAGGCGCAGAGCCGTCGACGCCACCCTAAGTGCGATTCGGGCCGGCGAAGCAAGATCAGAGCGAGCGAAGGCCGACCTCATCGCCGCGAATCTTCGGCTCGTCGTTTCGATCGCAAAGCGATACAGAAACCGCGGACTGCATCTGCTCGATCTGATTCAAGAGGGCAATCTCGGGTTGATGCGTGCGGTCGATAAGTTCGAGTACAAGCGCGGCTACAAGTTCAGCACCTACGCAAGCTGGTGGATTCGCCAGAGTGTCAGTCGAGCCATCAGCGATCAGGCACGGACCATCCGGATCCCGGTCCACATGGTCGAAACGCACAACAAGCTCTCGAAGACTCTGCGTGACATGGTCCAGGAGGGCGGCGAGGAACCGACTCCTGAGCAGATTTCGGTGCGGATGAATGTCCCCGTCGAAAAGATTCGCATGCTCCTCGAGGCAACGCGCGACCCGGTGAGCCTCGATTCACCCGTCGGAGACGAGGGTGGCGCCACCATCGGTGATTTTGTCGAGGACCTTTCATTTCCAGCTCCAGACGATGCGGTGGGCGACAAGGAGCTCTCCGAAGAAACTCGCGAATTGCTCAAGCTTCTGACCCCGAGGGAGGAGCAGGTTCTTCGAATGCGCTTCGGGATCGACGCTCCCGGAGATCAAACCCTCGAGGACGTGGGAAAGAGCTTCGAGCTAACTCGTGAGCGAATCCGCCAAATCGAGACGAAGGCACTTCGAAAACTTCGATTGCCGTCGTTCCATCGCAAGCTGAAAGTGCACATCGAGCGCTAGCGCGCGCGGCGAAACAGGGCTGCGTCGAGCCGGATGCCCCGCGCGGCGAACTCGTGTGCAAGTCGCGGTGTCGTTCCCGTCACAACGAATACCGGCTCGCCTCCCGCATCGGCGTTCGAGAGGAAAAGGTCACGCGCGGTGACGCCCTTCACGTCCACACCTGTGAGCTCCGACACGCGCAGGACACGGAGCTTCCCCTCCGCCCCACGCCCGACCTCGATTGTGACGTCAAATGACTCCCCGACAAGTTCTCGCGCCGCTTCCATGGAAGTCCCGGGCCGGGCGGCGCACACCTGTGCAGCAAGCCGTGCGAGCCCATGACGCAAGGACGGAGCACCGATCCCGGCCAAGACGCCTTCGGCCCCCTCGCCAATGCAGTCCACAACCGCTCCGCTCACCGCGCCGCCGAGGGACGGAACGACCAGCCGGTCGGCGCCAAGCCTGGCAGCTGCGCGGACCAGATGTTCACCCGACGCATGGTCGTTCAACCAGAGGGACACAAGCTGAGCGTTCGGGATCGCAAACTCATCCTCGTCCTGCAAGACGGCGATTCGCTCACCGGCCGGCGCCGCCGACGCGAGCGCGCAGAGCGTCGGCGCAACCGTGCCCCCTCCAAGCCCGACCACGAGCACATTGGTGCGAGCCAAAAGGCAAGCTTCGAGAAAAACGGCCATCGGGCGAAACATCGCTCCCAGACGCACCAGCTCATCCAACGAACCCTCGACGCGCCCTCGTCTACGAAGCGTGAGGATCCAATGGCTGGAGTGCGGAGGCCCGATTGCGACGAGGTGCTGTCCTGACACGAGCCGGCGATCAACGATCGTGTCTCCAGCGCGGATTGGCTCTCCTGATTGACGCGCCAACCGCGACAGCACACGCGCGACGGCAAGTTCGCTCGTAAAAGGCGGATCGGCCAATATCGTCTGGCCGCCCTTTCTCACGAGAACGCAATCCGGGCGAACGACGTGAATTTCGGTTGTCTCGTTGTTCTCCAGCAGCGGCGCAAGAGGTCCCAGTCCGGTCAGCTCGCGTACCGCTTCGCGCACGAGAAGGTCGATATCGATGCCATCGCCGGCCTCTCCCCCGGCCCGCATCGCTTTCGCTTGCTCTTGCGCCGCTAGATTGATCTGTTCCACTAGAACGCTCGGCACCTCCCGCGACTGCTCCAGGGCCGCGAGATCGACAACATTGCCAACGCGCCCCACAAGGGCCGTGAGCGCCGTTCGCCGGGCAGCCTGTTTGGGCGTCTCGCGCGGCATCGGACGAGCGATTGCCGACGTTCGACCCGGGGCCGGCGAAGCGTGCAGCGAGTGGTCGTGCGAGACGGCGCCGGCAGGGCTCGCTATCTGCAGAGCCGTCATCGGCCGGGGCCGGAGGTCTGCCGGCTGGGGCAGGCGCGGAGGCCCAGGCACCTCGGGCACCGCGGCTCCGCGGAGCTCGGGAGCGTTGTCGCTGTCGGGATCACGCTCCAACGGAAAATGGCTGACCGCCGGCTCCGCGGGGCGTAGCGCCGGCAACGGTGGCGCCGCGGGCTCCGATGCGCCGGCCGGCGGCGCCGGCCCCGGGGCAGCGGGCACGGCCACGGCAAGGGGCTGCGACGGCGAGGCGGCTGCCGCGGCAGAAGCTTCTTGCAGAGAGGGCAATCGCGGGCGTGGCGCCGTAGGATCGACGCGGGACGCATCGTTCGCCGGCACCGCCTGCCCCGTTTCCAAGCGGAGGACGAAGTCCCCAATGTAAATCTTATCACCCTCGCGAACGATCGTAGCTTGCGACGTTTTGCGGCCGTTGACATACGTGCCGTTCGTGCTCTTCAAATCGGTAACGATGAATCGGCCGTCCCGATAGAGGAGTCGCGCATGGTGTTTTGAAACGTTCCCCTTTGGGAGCATGAGATCGTTGCCCTGAACGCGCCCCACGCTGATCTCGCTCTTTTCGAACGCCTCGCGACGCTCCGCGCCCCCTTTTTCGCTGATAATGATTGTAAACATTCAGCTCCTGGGGAGGCTCCGCGCGGAAACGCTGAGCGTGGCCGCGGGCGTGGCGGCAACGGTCCCCTTGGATTGTCGAAGGAGCGCGGTAAGCCTGTCAACTTGGCGGTGATGGACCACCGCGCATCGGCTCTACTTCTTGCGGCCGTGGGCCGAAGCCGCGCCGCGTGACCGGACTTCCGTGGTCACCTGGCCCAGCAACTCGCTGGCAAGCGCCATGACGTCGCGCGCCTCATACCCACTGCTGCGAAGCTCGCGGTATATCGTCTTCGCAAGAATCGCTACGGCGCGTGAATCGTGGACGCCTCGAATGTCCGCAAAGGGGATAGCCATCCAGTAGAGCTCTACTTAGCAGCGCCCAGCCTCACGTACAAGCAATATGCCAGGAGGCCAGCCCCGCGTCTCCGGAAGATCTCCGGAAAATTCGTGCACTCTTCGTACGTTATCGCCCCTCCGTCCGGCGCCTAGGCGCGAATGCCAATTCGCGGAACGTAATCGGATCTCGCGCACAACACTACGCAGATGCGTCAGGGTGCAACGGGCAAGTCCCAGACAGCTCGGCGCCCCGCCTTCACGCCATGGCGACGGGACCAGCCCGCGTTGACCTCGAGCACCCATCGTGACGGACATCCAACGCTTCGCGATTCATCGTTGAGCACCGGCGCATTCTCAACGATTCCAACAATGAGCCCGTCATCGTCAACGAAGATCATGTCCAACGGAATGCATGTGTTGTGCATCCAGAACTTGTGGTCATCGCGCTCTCGCAAGTCGAAAAGCATCCCGTCGTCCTCCGCCAGGCTCGTCCGGTACATGAGACCGCGCGTGGTGTCATGTTGAGATCGCACCAGCTCGGCGATGACCGCCACGCTACTGCTTTCGGGAAAGACCACCCGAACTCGCGGAAGTCTCGCGGGCTTCATTTCCGGGTCGGCGGGACAGCCGATTTCCGGATACGTCGTTGGCAGACTGGGAGGCTCTGGCGGCGTGCGTTGAACGCACCGGCCTGCCGTCGGCAAATCGGTGTCAGCCGGCCGATTCTTCGCCGGCGCATCCGCCCCGGCGCGAGAGTCGGCTCTGCGGGCAAACTCTTCGGGCGGCATGCGCTGGCATTGAAGAGCGCCCACCACCGTGGCAATCGCCAGTAGCACCCGCATCCCGCGCTGCCCTATCGGTCCCGCGCGCTGGCGTACCTGGCGCGCAACGTGGACAAAAGAAAAGCGGCACCGCATAGGGGCCCGGGGGGGAAGAGCCGGCCTACGCGGTGCCGCAGACCCACCTTGCTATCCACGTGCCACAACGAGCAACGCAATGGTTTCAAATGCTTGAACGCCACTTATCCCGACCGATCCCTTCACATTCGCAACGTCAGTACCCCGGTGCTTTCACAACTGAAAGGAGCGAGCCCACCTCAGCTGTGGAGAGTTGTATCATAGGAGGCGCGGGTTCGAGACCGTCCCCTGGCTTGGGCGTGGGTCGTCCCCAGTTTGTGGCGCGGGGTTCCGCCAGCGCGTCGTCGATACAAAGGGCTCCCGAACCCACGCCTGGTTGTGAGGCTAGAAGTGCGGTGATTTTCGCCGAGACCGCACTTCTAGGCCTTGAGGCTTCGGACGCCCGCCTGATGTACTTTCCCCGGCAGCAGGCGCCCAACGATGCTCTCGGCAACGCGCCCCGCCTCGACGAGACGTTCAAGGTCAACCCCCGTTTCGATCCCCATCCCGTGAAGCATGTAAACAAGGTCCTCGGTGGCCAGATTTCCGGCAGCGCCGGGCGCATACGGACACCCGCCCATTCCAGCCACGCTCGCGTCGAAGTCACGAATGCCCATCTCCAGGCCGACGAGGACGTTGGCGAGCGCGCCTCCACGTGTGTCGTGCATGTGCATCGCGATCCGTTCCGGCGCCATTTCGCGGCACGCCAGCTCGAGAATGGTCTTCGTTTGCCGAGGCGTTCCGACACCAAGGGTGTCACCCAGCGAGATCTGGTAGCAGCCCATGTTTAGGAGCTGCTTTGCGAGCCCCACAGCCCGAAGCGGGTCAACCGGCCCCTCGTACGGACAACCCCAGACGGTCGATACGTAACCGCGCACGCGCATCCCCGCCTGGCAAGCCGGGCCAATCGTTTGCTCGAATGCGGCGAGCGTCTCGGCGACGCTCTTGTTCACGTTCTTCCGGTTGTGTGTTTCGCTCGCCGAAACGAACACGGCAATTTCACGAATCCCCGCGGCCCGTGCCCGCGCAAGACCACGCGCGTTCGGGCAAAGGGCGCTAAGCGTGACTCCGGTCGGTGGTTTGGCGTGGGCCGCTACTTCGTCGGCATCAGCAAGTTGAGGAATCCATTTTGGCGAGACGAAACTCGTAATCTCGATACGCTTGAGACCCGATGAGGCAAGTGCATCAATGAGGCGGAGCTTGCTGAGGAGGGGCACCGCCGCCCGCTCGTTTTGGAGGCCGTCGCGGGGAGACACCTCGTAAATCGACACCCGATCCGGCAAGCGCTCAAAAAGAGCCGACACAACCAGAGTGTTGATCTCACGATCGAGGCGCGCAAGTGCCGCGATCGGCGCTGGACCGAAGAGCCCAATTCCGGGTAGTCTGCCATCATGGGCGAGATTGCTGGCCGGGGCGAGCCGTCGATCATCCGGGGATGGCTGTCCGAGGTGTATGTGCCAGCGCTCCTGTCGTCGGACACGGATCAGTTGGCGCGTCGCCTGGGCGATCGGTCGACGCTCGACGATCCGCTTTTCGGTCGCGCGAGCGGGGTCCCTGCCGTCGTTCAACGGTTGGAAGAAATAGCCGGCTGGCTGAGTAAGAACGATGGAGCGTTCGAGAAAGTCGCGTTCCTCATGGGCTCGGATCGAGACGTAACGGAGGGTACGCTAACCGTCATCGTCGACAGGCAACGCGTCAGCGTGCCCATCGCCATCGTTGCAGAGAGACGGCCCGAACGCGCCATCGAGCTACGCGTTTACCATTCGACCAAAGCGATGCGCACTCCGCCTGCTTACCGAGCCCCCCTTCTGCCCCGCGACGATGGCGTGATCGTTCCTCCGCCAGTCGCCATGCATCTGGATGCGCTTGCCCGGGGCGACCTCGGTGCCGTGATCGCCAGCTTTGAGAACGCGGCGACCGTGCGTGCGGCGGACGGCCAGCAGTACGCCAAATTGGACGGCGAAGGTCCGCTGCGCTCGTACTACGAGAACCTATGCCCGGCAGCCACCGGCCCAGATGGGGGAACGCTCCTTCTCAAGAATGCTCGCGCGGATGACGGGCGCGCCTGCGCCCTCGAGTACACAGTAGTGCGGGTTCGGGGCCAAGAGGTGCCGCCTCAGGCAGGCTTCGCGGTCTTTGAGCGCGGCGAAAGCGGTCTTCTTCGCGCCGTGCGCGTTTACGGCGACGTGGGCTGAACCAGACCCCCAGCCGAACCGGCTCAACGCATTGAGAAGACTCTAAACGCCCACCAGTCGCATTTGCCTCTTGCCCGCCGGAGTAAATGGAATGGCGTACTGCCCAGAGAAGCAGGCGTGGCAAAACGATTCCTTGTCTCCAACGGCGGCGAGCATTCCGTCGAGCGAAAGATAGCCGAGCGAATCGGCCGTTATGTACCGGGCGATCTCGTCGACCGAGTGGCTGGACGCGATGAGCTCCCGCCTCGTCGGGGTATCGATTCCGTAAAAACATGGCCACTGCGTCGGCGGGCTGGAGATGCGCAGGTGCACCTCGCGCGCGCCCGCGTCACGAATCATCTTCACGATCTTGCGCGACGTCGTTCCGCGCACGATCGAATCGTCGATGACCACCACGCGTCTTCCTTCGAGCACCGGCGTGACCGTGCTGAGCTTGAGTCGGACGCCGAAGTGACGAATGCTCTCCTGCGGTTCGATGAACGTGCGCCCGACATAGTGCGAGCGGATGAGTCCCATCTCAAACGGCACGGCCCGGGCCGACGCGTATCCAATGGCCGCCGGCACCCCCGAATCGGGGACGGGCACCACGACGTCCGCTTCGACGGGGTGCTCTTGAGCGAGCCGGCGTCCAAATGCCTTTCTGACGTCGTAGACACTCTTGCCGCCCAGCGTCGAGTCGGGACGGGCAAAGTACACGTACTCAAAAATGCACATACGGGGTGGCGCAGTAGCCAATGGGCGAACCGAACGGATCCCGCTTGAATCGATGACCAGCATTTCGCCCGGGTCCAGATCGCGCAAATATTCCGCCCCGATGAGGTCGAATGCGCACGGCTCGCTTGCGACAACGTGGGCATCTTTCTTCGACGGCAAGAGCCCCAAGCACAAGGGCCGAATGCCCATGGGGTCGCGCACTGCGATGACCGCCTCTTCGGTGAGAAACAGAAGCGAATAGGCGCCCTTCACTCTCGTCAGCGCATCGGCGATCCGGTCTTCGATCGCGATCTCTTTGCTCACCGCGACCAGATGAACGAACACCTCGGTGTCCGTATCGCTCTGAAAAATCGACCCCCGCGCCTCAAGCTCTGCCCGCAATTCTTCGGCATTCGTCAGATTGCCGTTGTGGCAGACGGCCAGCGAACCCCGCGCATAGTCCACGGCAATTGGTTGGGCGTTCTTGATGTGCGAGCCGCCGGCGGTGGAGTATCGAACGTGCCCAATCGCCACTCGGCCGGGCAGCTTCGCCAACTGTTCCTGAGTGAAGGCGTCCTGCACCAGGCCCATGGCGCGATGCGCATAGAGCGCGCTGCCGTCGCTCGTAACGATGCCGGCAGATTCTTGGCCTCGGTGCTGAAGCGCATGCAGCCCGAGGTACGTCATGTTCGCAGCCTCGGTATGGCCAAAAATGCCGAAGACGCCGCACTGGTCGTGGAAGTGGTCGTCCGCTTCGAGGCATGGCTCAGCTTTCGGCGCCTTTTGCGGAGGGTCGAGCACGACGAGGCGGCGCATCGGAGCGTCTGGAAGGTAACCTCACGCCCTAGCTCTTGCCAGGGTAAGTCGCCGTAATCGAGATTTGGTAGCGGGCGTGCTCGTGACCCATGTTCCCGAGCGCTACCCCAGCCATGCCGTCTCGCACGGCCGCGGCGCACGCGCTAACGACCTTGCGGCCCTGAACCGTGCGAGCCAGGCGCGGCAAACTGACCCTCACCTTGTGACGAGTGAAGCTGACGTCAGCCAGGTACTCGACCGTAGCTCCTTCCGGGCTTGGTGGAATGCACCCAACCGCGCGCTCGATGGCCATCGAGAGCGCTCGCTCGATGACCACCAGGTGGTCACAGGCCTCGGGCGGCGTCTTGCGAGAACCACGGTCGTGACATCCGACGACTCTTGCCCCCGACAGCACGACCGGCGCGCCACGGGCGCCGGCATCGGTGGACGAATGATCGCCCGCATCGTCATCGGCGGCGCTTTCCAACGGCTTGCCGGCAGTTGCTTCCGGAGGCCCGCCGTCGGACGGCGAACGAGGGACGCGCCACATGAAAAGCCCGCCAGTCAGCAAAAGCAATCCGACCAGAGATGCAGCGACCAGCTGCGGCGGCGTGGGGCGGTCCGGCGCGACCCCGACGGCCGCGCGGCCCCGGGCCAATGCGGCGTACGGATCGGAAGGTGGCCGGGAAGGCGCACGAAAATCACTCATTCGTAGTGCTCATGCATCGACCAAAGCTCGTACGCTGGCTCCCGGTTCATAGCGCGCGACGGTAGCTGCCAGGTCAAGCCCCTCGGGCAACATGCCCTGAACTTGCCCGACGACTTGTTCCGCCAAGTTGCGGGCCTCCTGGGGCCCCGGACCGACCATCGCCACGCAGAAGCGGAGCGGACCCGTACGTCCTGCGGTAACCGCGATCAGCGAAAGCAGGAGCATGTCCGTTAGCTCGACGACCCGCGTGGCCGTCCGGCGGAGGGCGAGCATCTCCAAGATCGTGGGTCGATCGCTCACCAACCGGTTCGGCCCGCGAAGCTCATAGCGCGCGATCGTTAGGGGGGCCTCGACCCAGTCGGCAAATCCCGCTTCCT
>Ga0307475_10003110_pt1 | contig 10068 bp, 3 predicted proteins | sample atmos_gasesECM1C_FD_203317 | JGI IMG/M metagenome (GOLD analysis project Ga0307475, IMG submission 203317) | Hardwood forest soil microbial communities from Morgan-Monroe State Forest, Indiana, United States - atmos_gasesECM1C_515 | ecosystem: Environmental > Terrestrial > Soil > Temperate...
GGGGCCGCTCTCTACCGCGCCTCGTTGAAAGACGATGTCTTGAACACACGCATGCTGGTTCCATTTTGTGGTCCTGCGTACGGAGCCGAGTGCATCGAGCGGGGGCTCGAGAAGTTCGCGAGCCAGGTCCAAGCGCGGCATTTTGATTCACTTGAATCTACTTGTGCAGAAGCAGCCCGCCTTATTGCCGATGGCCATGTCGTCGCCTGGTACCGCGGCAGGATGGAATATGGACCGCGCGCCCTTGGCAACCGCAGCATTTTAGCTCACCCAGGCCATCCCGGGATGCGTGATCGCATCAACGCGATGGTGAAGAAACGTGAGGCTTTTCGCCCATTTGCACCCGCTTGCACTCAAGAACAGGCCCACCTTTGGTTCGATGTTCCACCGGGCACTTCGCTTCCTTACATGATCACAACCGTCGACGTTCGCGCAGAGCACCGCGCATCGCTTCCAGCCGTAACGCACGTGAACGGTTCTGCGCGATTGCAGACAGTATCCGCTGAAGACAATCCCGACTTTCATACGCTGCTTCGCGCGGTCGGGAAGACGACAGGTCGTGAGGTTGTGCTAAATACCAGCTTCAATGTGAAAGGGCAACCCATCGTGCTTACGCCGGAGGAGGCCATAGAAACCTTCCTCGGCACGGGCATTGAGTATCTCTTTCTGGAGAACTTTATTGTTACCCGATCAAATTGTGACGTGGAATCGAACTGAAGCAGAGTATCCGCGCCATAAAACAATAGGGCAACTCTTTGAGGAGCAAGTCGACCGCACACCGGAGGCGATCGCGCTCGTCGCGGGAGAGCGCTCGTTTTCTTATCGCGAACTCGACGCCCTGGCGAATCGGCTTGCAAAGAACCTGCGAAGTTGCGGCATAGGCCCTGAAACGCTCGTCGGTGTGGCAATCGAGAGATCGCACGACATGATCGTTGCGCTGCTGGCAACGCTAAAAGCGGGCGGAGCTTATGTCCCTATTGATCCAAGCCATCCCCGCGATCGAATTAAGTATGTACTGAACGATGCGAGGACATCTGTTCTGCTTACTACCTCGCGCAACCGCGCGCGGATGCCAGAAGTCGCACGGATTATTCTTTGCGACCAGGGAGAAGGCAATGCGGTCGATGCGAATAGTACAGATCGCATCGCCTCCCCAGTGACGAGCCGCAATCTCGCCTACGTTCTGTATACGTCGGGCTCTTCCGGAAAACCCAAGGGCGTCATGGTTGAGCATCGGAACGTTATCAATTTTTTTTCGGGTATGGATCGCGCAATCGGATCGGTTCCAGGCGTATGGCTTGCACTAACCAGCCTGGTTTTCGACATATCGGTACTTGAATTGCTCTGGACCCTCACGCGGGGGTTCACCGTCATCCTCCACGGCGATGAGGGGACCGATACGATTGCAGCGGAAATTAAGAGACACCACGTCACACATCTCCAATCGACACCTTCTCTGATGCGGAGGCTCCTACTTGACACGCGCACGTTAGCCGCGCTGGCCTCACTCGAGAAATTGATTCTCGGCGGAGAGACCCTGACCACGTCTCTTGTCACGCAACTTCGACAATTCATGCGAGGGGAAATATACAACGCCTATGGGCCGACCGAGACAACGATTTGGTCGACAACCTGTTTGATAAAGGAAGGCTCGGAGACTATTCCAATTGGCCTTCCGATAATCAACACGCGGATCTACATCCTTGATTCCGACTTACAGCCCGTCGCTCTCGGCGACTCTGGAGTGCTTTACATTGGAGGCGAAGGCGTCGCGCGTGGCTATTTGGGCCAACCGAACCTAACTGAGGAGCGGTTTCTGCCAGATCCATTTTGGGCGGGAGGTCGAATCTATAACACTGGCGATCTGGCGCGGTTCTTGCCCGATGGCAATATCGAATACCGGGGACGAGTGGATTTTCAAGTCAAAATTCGAGGATACCGGCTTGAACTCGGTGAAATTGAAGCCAACCTGGAGCAGCATCCCGCTATTCATCAGGCGGTCGTGGCGACCCGCGAATTCAAGCCTGGTGATCAGCGCCTGGTGGCCTATGTTGTGATGAAGCCGGCATCAATCGGAAAGGTGACAGGATCCGAGTTACGCTCGGATCTCGAGGAAAAATTGCCTGCCTACATGGTGCCCGCTGCATTTGTTTTCCTAGAAAGTTTTCCGCTGACTTCGAGCGGAAAAGTTGATCGTAACGCTCTTCCCGCTCCTCCTTCAGCCGGTAGCGCCGAAGCCACTCTGGAGCTCTCACGCGAACGTAACGAAATCGAGGGTGTGATTGAACAGGTGTGGAAGGAGGCTCTCGGTGTCGATAACGTTAGTCTAAACGAAAACTTCTTCGATCTAGGTGCTCACTCCCTGTTGGTCGCAGAAGTACATGTTCAGCTGCAGCAACGTCTAGGGAGAGAGTTTCCTGTGATCGATCTGTTTCATTTTCCGTGCGTAGCCGCTCTCGCCAGCCATCTCAACGGTGAGTTGGCTCCCCGTCGCAATTCGGGCTGGGGCCGCGCGCAACAGCGCCGTGCGGCGCTGCAAGATCAAGCTCCTAAATGAATACCTCTCGAATTGCCATCGTGGGAATGGCGGGCCGGTTCCCTGGAGCACGGAACATTGACGAGTTCTGGCGCAACCTCTCGAACGGTGTAGAGTCGATCCGCCAGCTCACCGATTCAGAACTGCTCGCTGCCGGAGTTGACCGTGGCGAGCTCGCGGCCCCTGATTATGTTAAGGCTGCAGCCATTCTCGACGGCGTTGAGATGTTTGATGCATCCTTCTTCGGCTTCAGCCCTAAAGACGCATCGATCATGGACCCGCAGCATCGCCATTTTCTCGAGTGCGCCTGGGAAGCATTCGAGCACGCTGGCCATACGCCGGAGAATTTTTCAGGCTCGATTGGCGTCTATGCCGGCTCGGGCATGAACTCCTACCTAATCCATAACCTACTCACCAACCGCCGCCTAGTCGAGAGTGCCGGGTTATTCATGCTTAAGACAACTGGAAATGATAAGGACGTGCTGGCCACGCGCGTCTCATATCAATTGAACCTGCGAGGTCCCAGCATCGGCATACAGACAGCCTGCTCAACATCTCTTGTCGCAGTTCATTTTGCTTGTCAGAGCTTGCTTAACCACGAATGCGATATGGCGCTTGCTGGGGGGGTCACCATCGAGATTCCGCACGGCCAGGGCTATTTGTACCGTGAAGGCGAAATTCTTTCGCGCGACGGTCATTGTCGACCGTTCGATGCTTCGTCGAGTGGCACCGTCTTCTCAAGTGGCGCGGGTGCCATCGTGCTGCGACGCCTCGAAGATGCGATTGAAGATCATGACGCGATCCATGCCGTAATCCTCGGATCGGCCGTTAACAACGACGGTGCCCGCAAAGTAGGATATTTCGCCCCCAGTGTTGAAGGCCAGTCCGAGGTCATTGCGGAAGCTCTCGGCGTCGCAGGCGTGACGGCTGACAGTATCTCTTACGTGGAAACCCACGGTACCGGCACCACCGTGGGCGATCCTATTGAAATCAAAGGCCTCGCGCAGGCGTTTCGGGAAACCACGAGTGCAAAAGGCTACTGTGCCATCGGTTCACTGAAGAGCAATGTCGGACACCTCGATGCCGCTGCTGGTATTGCCGGACTTATTAAATGCGTATTGGCATTAAAGCACCGACGAGTTCCTCCCAGCCTCCATTTCCGCACCCCTAATCCGCTGATCGATTTTCGAAATAGCCCATTTTACGTAAGCACCAGCCTTGCTGATTGGAAGTCTAACGCGACACCGCGTCGCGCCGGTGTAACCTCGCTCGGTATTGGCGGCACGAATGCGCACGCCGTGCTTGAGGAGGCGGCCGAGCCGAAATCTTCCATCAGCACGAAGGCGTATCAGTTGGTGGCCCTGTCCGCGAAGAGCGAAGCCGCACTCGAACGTGCCACGTCGAACCTCGCCAATTACCTCCGAGAGCATCCTGACCTGAGCCTCGCTGATGTTGCCTTTACCTCTCAGGCCGGAAGGAAAGCATTTGCACACAGGCGCATTGTAGTGGCGCGAAACATAGTGGATGCCGGACAGGTGCTTGTAACTCCAGATTCCAAGCGTGTCTTCATTGGTTCGGCCGCACCTGCTGCCCCCTCCATCGTATTCATGTTTTCTGGGCAGGGCTCTCAGTACGTGAATATGGGTCTTGATATATATCGGACGGAAACCGCTTACCGCGAAGCCCTCGATACTTGCGCCGAGAGATTGCGATCGCATATTGGCCTAGATCTGCGCGACATCCTATTTCCTCGAAAAGAAGAAGCGACGGCACGTTCTGAACAGTTGAATCAAACCTCAATCACCCAGCCCGCTCTCTTCTCCCTTGAATACGCCCTCGCAAAGTGGTGGATGAAGTGCGGCGTTCAACCGCAAGCCATGGTTGGCCACAGCATAGGCGAGTACGTTGCAGCTTGTCTTGCCGGCGTTCTCTCGGTTGAGGATGCATTGGAATTAACTGCGGTCCGCGGCAGCTTGATGCAGCAGATGCCACCCGGCGCGATGCTCGCCGTGCCGCTCGCCGCGGAAGAGCTCTCTGTTTCCGAGCCGCTTTCCATTGCCGCCGCGAACGGACCGCGTCAATGCGTCATTTCCGGACCATGCCCTGCAATCGAGAAATTTGAGAAGGATCTCGCCAATCGCGACATCTTATGCCACAGACTTCCTACCGCCCATGCATTTCATTCTGGGATGATGGATCCTGCCCTGGACTCGTTCCGCGAGCACGTGCGGCGAGTCACATTGAGCCCACCCCGAATTCCTTATCTTTCGAATGTAACTGGCACGTGGATTACGGCTGTCGAAGCTACCGACCCTGGGTACTGGGTGAAACATTTGCGGAGTACGGTCAGGTTTTCCGATTGCCTGAGAGAATTGTATTGCGGGACGAATCGAATCCTACTCGAAGTCGGGCCCGGCCACGCGCTGACCACACTGGCCGAGCAGCATCCCCGTAAAAACGCCAAAGTATTCTCGTCGCTGCGCCACCCGCAGGAAAAGGTTTCCGACGCAGCGTTCCTACTGAATACGGTTGGACAACTTTGGATTTGTGGTCAGTCAATCGATTGGTTGGCGCTGCATTCTGGCGAAATAGTCAGACGCATTCCGTTACCTACGTATCCCTTTGAACGACAGCGCTTCTGGATTGAACCAGGCAACGATTCTTCGCTCGGCACCTCGGTGGCAGCTTCCGCTACGGTTGCGCGGGACGGGGTGGACAGCTGGTTTCAACGTCGCGCATGGAATCGAGTCCCCCTTCGGGCGGCTCCTCAGACGGGACCGACCTGCTGGATGGTCTTCCTCGACCAAGTTGGTCTAGGCAAGGAGATCAGCAATCAATTGAAGACTGCCGGGCACCGGGTGATCGTGGTGAAGGCCGGCAAGTCGTATGCCCGGCTCGGTAGCGATGAATATGTCATCCAACCTGGTGTGCGCCGCGATTACGATGCCCTCTTCGCCGACCTAGAAAATCGCGGAAACTCTCTTCAAAAGATCGTGCATCTATGGTCCGTTTGCGGCGCGTCTCCTCTGACCTCACTCGATGAGCAGTTGAATCTCAGTTTCTACAGTCTCTTGTTCCTCGCCCAGGTATTGGACGATCAGGATCTCCAAGGACTCAGCATCGGTGTGGTCTCTGACCGACTGCAGTCCGTTTCGGGGGAGCCGATCACAGCGCCGGTTCGAGCCACTTTGTTGGGTCCGACGAAAGTCATCCTGAAAGAGTTCCCCGAAATCACATGCCGTGCCGTCGACGTAAATCTTGAGGCCGAGGGCACCGCCCAGCCGGCCGGTCAGATCATCGGGGAGCTTTCCGCACTCTCAAACGAATCAGTTGTTGCCTACCGAGGCAGCGAGCGGTGGGCAGAGGTCTTTGAACGCATCGATCTCCCGCCGAATCAGAGCGCCAGCCGCTTGAAAGAAAAAGGTGTGTATTTGATCACCGGTGGCCTGGGCGGAATCGGCCTGGTCATCGCCTACGATCTCGCGCGGAACTTCCAGGCAAGGCTTGTACTGGTTGGGCGCACAACGCTACCACCCGCACGAGAATGGAAGGATACCCTTCAAAGCAGTGATACTCCGGATCGGGTCAAGCACACCATACGCAAGTTGGTCGAGATTGAGTCTCTCGGTGCCGAGGTTTTGACCGTTTGCGCCGACGTCACGCGGCTCGATGAAATTAAGCACGCGATGCGTCTCGCTTATCAGAAATTCGGCCCGATCGACGGGGTGATTCACGCGGCGGGCATCATCGAGGATAGCCCGTTGCTCCTCAAGACGCGCGAGAGTGCAGCGCGGGTGCTCGGTCCCAAGATCAAAGGAACCCTTGTGCTGGACGAAGTCCTCCGCGATACGCCTCTCGATTTCTTGGCATTGTTTTCTTCTGTGAGTTCCCTGGCTCCGCCAGCTGGCCAGGTGGATTACGCTGCAGCGAACGCGTTCCTCGACGCCTTCGCAATGAGCCGGCGCGACACCCCGATAGTCGCGATTAACTGGGGTCGGTGGCGAGACGTCGGCATGGGTGCGAGAGCGATGGCCGCTGCTCACCCACTGCTTGATCAACGTATCCTTGACAGCTCAGACGAAATCGTTTACGCGAGCCAGTTCAGTTGTGCGAGGCATTGGCTCTTGGACGAGCATCGCTTTAAGGCCGGGAATGCTCTGATGCCGGGCACAGGCTACATGGAAATGGCTGTTGGGGGACTCGGTTCGGGTGATAAGGACATCGAGCTCCGCGACATTTTCTTTCTCGCGCCATTGTCAGTTGCGCCAGCAGAGACACGAGAGGTTCGGTTGAGGCTAAAAAGGGAGGACTCGTCATTTCGATTCTCGATCCTCTCCGACGAGGCCGGTTGGCTGGAGTGCGCCACCGGACAAATTTCTCGTGGTACAAGCACGCCCCCCAAGAAGAAGTATGACTTGCCCAGCCTCGTAGCCCGATGCAACAAAGGAGAAATTACATTCAGCAACGCGCGGCGGACCAAGCAGGAAAAGTTTATTGACTTCGGTTCCCGCTGGAGGAACCTGAAACGCATCCACTTGGGAAGCGGGGAGAGTCTCGCCGTTTTGGAATTGTCTGCGGACTATACGAGCGACCTTCAGAGCTACATTGTTCATCCTGCCCTGTTCGATCTGGCTACTGGGGCGGCTCTCTACCTTGTTCAGAATTACGATTCATCGGACAAACTCTACCTTCCGATGTCTTATGGAAGAGTATCCATTTACAAACGGCTGCCAGCTCGGATTTACAGCTACATCCGGTCTAGACAAGCGAACACCCTAGCAGATGAGTTTGTGACGTTCGACATCACGATACTGGACGAAGACGGCGCCCCGTTAATCGATATAGAGGAGTTCTCAATCAGGAGGATCGACGATCCCTCTCGAGTTTCGGAAGGCAGTAAACGCAGTGCAGGTGCTCAATCGTCTCCCCGCATGCACTGGTCCGAGCCCTTCGAGAAGCAAACGATCTCTCCTGCGCAAGGCGCTGAGGCCTTCGAGCGAATTTTATCTGCCCCTTCTATCGCCGAAATTGCAGTATCCCCCCAAGATCTGAAGGCAATGATGCAATCGACCGATACGAGATCCGCCGCCTCAGTCAGACACACCGAACCTCCGGATGCGGATCTGACCTCAGGCGACGAGGTGGAATCACAACTGATCCGTATTTGGGAAGACCTGCTGGGCGTAAAACCAGTCCGTGTCCAAGATAACTTCTTTGATCTAGGAGGCCATTCGCTGTTGGCCGCACGGCTTTCCGCACGAGTTAAAAAGACCTGGGGCACGAGCCTTCCTTTAGCTACCCTCCTTCAAACTCCCACGATAGAGAAAATGGCAACTCTTCTGCGAGGCGCGATTACCCCAAAGGGTTCGCCGAGGGTTGCTGCGATCAAGCCGGAAGGCAACCTGCCGCCCTTTCTATGCGTGGACGCTGGACCTTTTCTCCGTCCTCTGGCTAAGCGATTGAGCCCCGATCAGCCGTTTCTGGGGCTAAGACTTGCCGATACGCTGGATCTGCCCACCCACTTCACCATGGCTGATATTGCGGCCTACCACATCGAGACCATCCGTGAGATCCAGCCGCAGGGCCCTTATTATCTGGGTGGTTGGTCCGCCTCAGGTCTGGTCGCCTATGAAATAGCGCAGCAGCTTCACAGCCAGGGGCAAGAGGTTTCCCTCCTAGTGCTTTTTGATGTTACCAATTCAGCTGTTCCTCAACCATCTTCGAAGTGGGACGCGTTGCGCGAACCATTCTACTTTCTAAAGTGGAAGACCAAATATCATTTTACAAACCTGCGCGGTCTAAAGTGGCTTGGTAGATGGACCTATCTCATAGACTTTTGTCGACAAATTCGCTTGGATCTCAGTCGGATGCTCTGGGTGATAGGGAGCCGGATTCAGCAGCGGGCAGAACGCCGTCTGGCGATCGCGCCTCGGGAGCCGAGCAAAGCAGTTTTTGTTGCCGCTCACGAGTATTGCCCGAGACCTTATCCCGGACGCGCGATGTTGTTCCGTTGTGCTCTGCAGTCTACGAAGCATCACTTCGATCCCAAACTGGGGTGGGGAGATCTGATGGGCGATGGGTTAGAGATCTGTGAGATGCCCGGCGACCATAGAGATATGTTCCTCGAGGCTAATGTCGACCTTCTAGCCCAGCAATTGGACCGAGCCCTTACTGAGGCGAGAACAAGCGACGTTGACGCTGTTTGGCGAGCACAATAGTCATAGTCCGACCACTTAGTAGCCACGTTTGTGGCCGACTGTCTGAATCGGAGCCTCGGGTGAGCCTGCAAATTCTCCGTCCAATCATTTCACTGTGGTGCCCACCACTCATTACGATATGCGTGAATTTCGCTTCAGACTCCTCGCGGAAATACTCGGATCGCCGGCCAACGTTGGGAACTATCTTGGGTTACCGGCCCTAACACCGTCCTAGTGCCCAGCCGTCCAGAAATCGGCGACGGGTTGCAGGAATTCGATGGCAACTGCAGTCCTTGCTAAATGCGTCGATCTTTCGCAGACCACCCGGCATTCTTGTTCCTTCTCATTTAGCTTGTTTATCAACAAGAGGCGCTGGCCCTTCCTCACGAGGGCGGTCAGGGTAATCAGTCCGCCGCAAGCATTTACGTGAAGTCCTTCGGTTCCTTCGTGAAACGGCTCGTTTTCGGCTGTGTGTCCGTAAACCAGCACTGGGGAGTAAAGCCATACGCGTTCACTGCCCCGACGTTCGGGCAGTGAATCACGCCCTCCGTGCGCACTCCGGTCAGCGTATTCGGCTTCGCATCGTTCAACTGTTTTCAGTTCATCCCAAAGTTTGCTCAACGCTTAACTCCTGTTTCTCCCCGCCCTGTCGCATTCGAACTGGTGAAAGGCGGCGGCAGTCAGATTGTCGAAAGGAACTGATCGGCTTGTGGCAAACATGCAGCCAAAAAAAGAAGGCAATCGTTTCGACCCAACGCTCTCCGCAAACATTGTTCCCTGTGACGGACGTATTCCACGACGGCAGAGAAGAGCGACGACCCTGGCTGGAGGCGACACGGCGGTAATATATCTGCGACGATGCTCGCAATTCAACTGCTTCTCCTGCGGTGCTTTTTTGGGAATGCTACCACGGCCACCTAGTCGCGTGCGGATGACGGTTTTCAGATTCCGGGGTTTTCTCATGAAACCGAACAAGCCTGCTCCGCAAGTTCTTGTTTGTAGTTTCAAGCTTCGGAATTATCCTTGCAGCCATCGGTGGCGGGGCCTACAGAGCGGGAACGATCCGCGAAACTGATTGGTTGCCGGGTTCGCGGTGGTGATTTCCCTAGCTCGTTACCAGGTTAGTCGCCTAGGGTCCAATAAAAATTATGACCTGCTATACAAAGGACATAATAAGAAAGTAAAAATGACCTCCCTCCGAGTTCTAATAGCGGATGACCATTATGTCACGCGGAATGGTCTAAAGATGCTCGTCGAAAGTCATCCTGGATGGACAATTTGCGCCGAGGTATCTACTGGTCGCGAAGCCGTTTCAGCAGCGAAAATGTTAAAGCC
>Ga0307475_10003111_pt1 | contig 10067 bp, 10 predicted proteins | sample atmos_gasesECM1C_FD_203317 | JGI IMG/M metagenome (GOLD analysis project Ga0307475, IMG submission 203317) | Hardwood forest soil microbial communities from Morgan-Monroe State Forest, Indiana, United States - atmos_gasesECM1C_515 | ecosystem: Environmental > Terrestrial > Soil > Temperate...
CAGTCGGAAAATAATATTCCCGTGGTTGGCAAAGACCAGGTGATGCGCGGCCGCGAAATGCATTGGATTCGCATCGATCGTTACTACATGGCGGAAACGTCGACCAACGATCCCAGCACTAACACCGATGACGCGCTCGCCAATCCGGAGACTTTTTTCCAGCCGGTCCCGTGCATGCAATGCGAAAACGCACCGTGCGAACAAGTTTGCCCCGTGGCAGCCACGGTACATAGCGCCGAAGGTCTCAACGACATGACCTACAATCGCTGCATCGGCACGCGCTACTGTTCAAACAACTGCCCCTACAAGGTGCGGCGCTTTAATTTCCTGCGCTTCCAGGATTGGGAAACGCCCCAACTGAAGCTGCTGCGTAATCCGGAAGTCACCGTGCGCAGCCGCGGAGTCATGGAAAAGTGTACATACTGCGTGCAGCGCATCAACAACGTGCGCATTGACGCCGAAAAAGAAAATCGCCCCATTCGCGACGGCGAAATCGTTACCGCGTGCCAGGCCGCGTGCCCCAGTGAAGCCATCATTTTCGGGAATGCCAATGATTCTTCGACGCGCGTCGCCAAGCTGAAAGCGCAGCAGCGCAATTACTCGATCCTGGGCGAACTAAATTCGCGTCCGCGCACGACCTATCTCGCCGCGGTGCGCAATCCCAACCCTGATCTTTCGTCACCGTCCACGGAGAAAGCATGAGCGTCGCGCAACCGCCCATCGAGTCTCCAGAGATTCCCATCCTCGGGCCCGGCCATAACTATGAGTCCGTAACTGAGCAGATCACCGCCCCAGTTTTGACTCGTCCCACAACTTTGGGTTGGTTTGTGGGCTTCACGGTGGCGTTTTCCGTTTTGGGGATGCTGACCATCGCCGTGGCCTGGCTGATTATCAAAGGCGTCGGAATCTGGGCCATCAACATTCCCATCGGTTGGGGATTTGCCATCGTCAATTTCGTGTGGTGGATCGGTATCGGCCATGCCGGCACGCTGATTTCCGCGATTCTTTATTTGCTCAATCAGCAGTGGCGCACTTCCATCAACCGTTTCGCGGAAGCCATGACGCTCTTCGCGGTAGCTTGCGCCGGTTTATTCCCGCTGATTCACACTGGCCGCCCGTGGATGGCCTTTTATATGTTCCCGTATCCCAGCACCATGGGAATTTGGCCGCAATTCCGCAGCCCGCTGATCTGGGACGTGTTCGCGGTTTCCACCTACGGCACGGTCTCGCTGCTGTTCTGGTTCGTCGGACTGATCCCAGATTTAGCTACTTTTCGTGACCGCGCGACCGTCGCTTGGAAACAGAGAATTTACGGTTTGCTGGCGATGGGTTGGCGCGGTTCAGCGAGGCACTGGCACCGTTATCAGTCGGCATATTTGCTGCTTGCCGGACTGGCCACGCCCCTGGTTTTGTCCGTCCACACCGTAGTGAGCTTTGATTTCTCGATTGCCATCGTTCCGGGCTGGCATACCACTATTTTCCCGCCGTACTTTGTGGCCGGCGCGATTTATTCCGGCTTCGCTATGGTGCTCACCATCGCCATTCCACTTCGCAAGTATTATCACTTCGAAGATTTCATCACCATGCGCCATCTGGAAAATATGGCCAAGGTGATGCTCGCCACTGGATTGATCGTGGCTTACGGCTATTTCATCGAATTTTTTATGGCGCGCTACAGTGGCCAGAAATTCGACATGTTTCTCGTGCAGCAGAGGCTCCATGGGCCGTATTCCCCCTACTACTTCGCTTTGATCCTGTGCAACATTTTGACCCCGCAGCTGTTGTGGATAAGGGCTGTACGCACCAACCCCACCATACTTTTCCTCATGTCCATCGTCGTGAATACCGGCATGTGGCTGGAGCGCTTCGTGATCGTGGTGATCAGTCTTACGCGCGATTTCATGCCTTCCGCATGGGGCCGCTACTTTCCGACAGTTTGGGATTGGGCCACTTTTATCGGCACTCTCGGACTCTTCACCACTCTGATTTATTTGTTCGTGCGCGTGCTTCCAGCCATTTCCATCGCTGAAATGCGTGAGTTGGTTACCCATGAGGAGGAGCACGAGTAATGGAACAGCGCTCCCACCTTTACGGCGTCATGGGTGAGTTCGAAACCGCGAAGCACTTTCTTCAGGCGGTTGCCCAAGTTCGTGACGCCGGCTACCGCAAGATGGACGCCTACGCGCCATTTCCAGTGGAAGGTCTATCTGAAGCCATGGGTCTGCGCCGCTCCTGGGTCCCCCTGGTAACTCTCCTCGGTGGCCTCAGCGGCGGTTTAACCGGCTTTGGATTTCAGTATTGGGTCAACGTATTGGCTTACCCCATGAATATTGCCGGGCGGCCTCTCAATAGCTGGCCGGCCTTCATCCCCGTCACCTTCGAATTAACGATTCTCGGGGCCGCTAGTTTTGCTGTTTTTGGCATGCTGGCCATGAACAAGCTGCCACATCCTTACCACCCGGTTTTCAATGTGGCGCGATTTGCGCGCGCCTCCACTGATCGATTCTTCATCTGTATCGAGGCTACCGATCCGAAATTCAGCGTGACGGAAAGCGCGCGCTTTTTACAAAGCCTGCAAGCCGTAAGCGTCACCGAGGTGATCGAAGAAGACGGTCTGCTGGAGCGTGGTCATGCGTAGCGCTTCGCCATCGCGACTGTCCAAGCAGGCGCTCTGGCTCACCGGCGTTGCCGCGACTCTTTTTATGATTGCCGGCTGCGACCATCTTCACCAGGACATGGGCAATCAGCCCAAGAACAAGCCTCTTTCGCCGTCTGATTTTTTCGTGGATGGGCGTTCCGTGCGCATGCCGGTGGAAAATACCGTGTCGCGTAGCTCCATGGACAACGACCAATTGATGGTCACCAAGGACTCGACAAATTTCCCGATGCCCGTTAATGATGTGCTGCTGGAGCGCGGGCAGGAACGCTACAGAATTTTCTGCTCACCCTGTCACGGCATTCAGGGCGACGGCAACGGCATGATCGTTATGCGCGGCATGAAGCGTCCGCCAACCTATCACCAGGATCGCTTGCGCCAAGCGCCCAACGGCTACATCTATGACGTGATCACCAATGGCTTCGGCCAGATGTACAACTATGCCGCGCAAGTTCCGCCGCGGGATCGCTGGGCCATTGTTGCCTATGTGCGTGCACTGCAACTTTCTCGTAACGCGCGAGTCGCGGATTTGCCGCCCGATGTGCGCGAAAAATTAAATTCAGGAGGCACCACGAAATGACGGCGCAGGAATACAGAACGCCGGATAGCGTGGGCCGCCTGCAACGCAACGCACTGGTGGCCGGCGGGATAGCTCTGCTCTTGTGCATCTTCGGCGCTATAAAATCGCCGCAAGTTTTCTTTCCGTCTTACTTGATGGCCTATATGTTGGTGCTGGGACTCGCGCTGGGCTCCCTGGGATTGTTGATGCTGCAGCATCTGACCGGCGGCCAATGGGGCATCGTGATTCGCCGCCCGCTCGAATCAGCCACGCGTACGCTGCCGCTGCTGGCCGTTCTGTTTCTTCCCATCGTTTTTGGCATGAAGTATCTCTACAGCGCTTGGCTCGATCCTGAGAAAGTCCGCGAAGAGCCGCTGTCTGCCATGCAGCAGGGTTACCTCACCGCTCATTGGTTCTACGTTCGCGCGATTATTTATTTCGTCGTGTGGATTGGATTAATGGCCATTTTCAATCGCTGGTCGCGCGAACAGGACGTCAACCAGACTGACCCTGGGTTGCGCCGCCGTTTCAAGATGCTGGCCGGTCCGGGAATCATTCTTTACGTTTTCGGCGTGACCTTCGCGGCCATCGATTGGGTGATGTCTATTTCTCCGCACTGGGCCTCCACGATTTATGGCTTCCTGTTTGTCGCGGGGCAGCTTATTTCCGCCATGTCCCTGATGATCGCCGTGGTAGTTCTGCTTGCGCGCACCCCGCCCATGGCCGGTCTGATACAAAAGCGCCATATCCACGACCTGGGCAAGCTCCTGTTAGCCTTTGTAATGTTGTTTGCCTATTTCGATTTTTCGCAGTTGCTGATCATCTGGTCAGGAAACCAGCCGGAAGAGATTACCTTCTACCGCACACGCCTTTACGGTGAATGGGGCGTCGTCGCCGTCATCGTGTTGATCTTTCACTTTTTCGTGCCGTTCTTTTTGCTGCTTTCGCGCGACCTGAAGCGTAATCCGCGCTTGCTGCCAAAAGTCGCCATCTGGATGATTGGTATGCGCCTGGTGGACCTTTTCTGGATGACCAGGCCGGAATTCACGGCTCGCGCAATTCCCAGCTGGATTGATTTCGTGGTGCCCATCGCCTTGATTGGATTGTGGGTCGGATTTTTCGCCTTTAATCTACAAAAGCTGCCGTTGCTGCCGCTCGGCGATCCCAAGCTTGCGGAGGCCATTGCTCATCATGAGCACTGATCCACATCTTGAACCTAAAAGTCGCCCGGAGCGCACCCTGCAAGACGCTGATGCCGCTCAAGGCACCTTGCCGCGCAACGATACCGTTTCGTACGAAGCGCGCGACATCAAAGTGCACAGCATCTACTGGTATCTGATTGCACTGACCATATCCGTGGCCGCGTCATTTTTTATCTGCATATACGTGCTGCGCTACACCGAACGTTTTGTGTCGCGCAACGATGCTCCGGTGATGCCCGCGCGGGCCGCCATGGGCCCCGGTTATCGCGTATTGCCGCCAGAGCCCCGGCTGCAAGGCGTTCCGGGCCATGACGCGGACCCGCAACAGGATCACCGCGATAAAGTTCGCGCCGACAATGAGGCTAACGAGCAATACGGTTGGGTGGATCAGAACGCCGGCATCGCGCAGATTCCCGTGAAAGAGGCGATGAAAATCATTGCGCAGAAAGGTTTACCGGCCACGCCACCAGCTGCGCCGGAGAAAAAGTAATTCATGAATAGAGCACGCGCCATCGCGACAATTACCGTACTGCTGGCCAGCGGCGGCCTTACGCGCGGACAGGCAGTTCCCAGCAATATCGGCGTTAATTCCACGACCATGCCTGCGCAGCTGCAAAACGTAGGATTTGATCCGCAGCTTAACGCGCAAATCCCACTCGATTTGCCGTTCGTCGACGAAAACGGCAGCAGCGTGCAGCTGCGGGATTATTTCAAGCAGAAGCCGGTGGTACTGGCGTTTGTTTACTATGGCTGCCCGATGCTGTGTAACCAGGTGGAACAGGGCGTCGTAGGAGCGCTGCGCATGTTGTCTTTCACACCGAGCCGCGATTACGACGTAGTCTTTATCAGTTTTGATCCCCGCGAGTCCCCGGACATGGCCGCACAAAAAAAGAAATCCGCGCTGGCGCATTTTAACCGCCCAGACACCGCCGCAGGCTGGCATTTTCTGACTGGCACAAAAGAAAGCATCGACACCGCCACCAAGGCCGCCAATTTCCGCTACTCCTTCGATGCCAAGACAAATTTATTTGCCCACGCCAGCGGCATCATGCTGCTTACTCCCGACGGACGAATCTCGCGCTATTTTTATGGCGTCGAATATCCCGGCCGCGATATGCGCTTGGGTTTGGTGGATGCCTCAGCCGGAAAAATTGGCACGCCCATCGATCACGTGCTGTTGTTTTGCTACCAGTACGATCCCAGCTCCGCGACCTACAGCGCCTCCATTTTGAAACTCATCCGGCTGGGAGGAATACTTACGGTACTTTGCATCGTTGTCGGCATCCTGATTTTTCGCAGGCGTGACGCGACCCAAGCGGGCATGGAACGCGCCCAGCCGCGCGGCACTTTAAACGAACGAGGAGCACACTAAGCGTGCAGGCGCAATTCCCACTAATTCCGGAGCAAGCCTCGAACTTCGCGCCCACCGTGGACTTGCTGATGTTGTTCATCGTGGCCATCTGTCTGTTCTTCGCCGTCGCGATAACCTTCGCCGTCGTTTATTTCTTTTTTAAGTACGAGCGCAAACACCAGACCGAAATTGGCGTGCCCATACACGGCGACATGCGTCTGGAGACCGCCTGGATCGTGGTGCCCTTGGTTCTGGCTATGGCGATGTTCGCGTGGGGCGCGGTTGTCTATGTCGACTACCGCCATTCTCCTGGCGATACGCTGGACATTTATATCATCGGCAAACAATGGATGTGGAAAGTCCAGCAGCCAAATGGCCTGAAAGAAATTAACGAAGTGCATCTCCCAGTCGATCGCGACGTCAGGCTGATCATGGCTAGCGAAGACGTAATCCACGATTTCTCCGTACCCGCATTCCGCGTGAAGATGGACGTGGTCCCCGGCCATTACAACACCATGTGGTTCCGTCCCACAAAAGCCGGCCGCTATCGATTGTATTGTTCGCAGTACTGCGGCACCAATCACGCGATTATGACCGGTTGGATCACCGTTATGGAACAGGGCGACTACGCCGCATGGCTTTCCGGTGCGGCAGGCGCGGAAGCCAACCCGCTCGTGGCCGGTGAAAAGTTGTTCGGTGAAAGAGCCTGCGTCACTTGCCATTTGAGTGATGGCAAAGGCCGCGCCCCTTCCTTGAATGGCGTCTATGGGCACCCCGTGTTGCTGGCCGATGGCAGAACCGTGACCGCCGATGACGCCTACATTCGCGAATCGGTTCTGCAACCCAACGCGAAAATAGTAGCCGGGTATCAGCCTTTGATGCCTTCATTTCAAGGGCAGTTGACGGAAGAACAGATCATCGCGCTGACTGCCTACATAAAATCTTTGCAGAATGAAGCTCCGCCTCCAACCGGCGCCGGCACTGCACCACCTTCGGGGAAGAAATAAGTATGCATACGCCAACTAGCACGCTAGCAGCCAAAGGCACGGTCTACAAAATGCCGCAAGAGCATTACCTGAATTCCGCCTACGGCATTCGTTCCTGGCTGCTGACTACCGACCATAAACGCATCGCTCTCCTTTATCTCCTTTCCGTCACATTTTTCTTTTTTGTCGGCGGTACGTTCGCCACCATCATTCGTATCCACCTGATGACCCCGCAGGGCTTCCTGGTCACGCCGGAAACCTATAACAAGCTTTTCACCATGCACGGCGTGGCCATGATTTTCTTTTTCCTGATCCCCTCGATTCCCGCGGTGCTGGGAAATTTCGCCCTTCCGCTCATGATTGGGGCCAAAGACCTGGCCTTTCCCAAGATCAATCTTTTGAGCTGGTACCTCTACATCCTCGGCGGCTGCTTCGTTCTGTACTCCTTCTCAACCGGCGGCCTCGACACGGGATGGACGTTTTACACTCCGCTCAGCAGCGTCTATTCAAATTCCGCGGTCACTCCCGCCGTCTTGGGCATCTTCATCAACGGCTTTTCCTCGATCCTCACTGGACTCAACTTCGTCGTAACCGTTCACACCATGCGCGCGCCGGGCATGACCTGGTTCCGCTTACCCTTATTCGTGTGGGCGCAATACGCCACCAGCATCATCTTTATTCTGGGCACTCCGGTCATCGCCATCACCTTGCTCCTCGTTGGCCTCGAGCGCATGTTTCACCTGGGCTTCTTCAACCCCGCGCTGGGCGGCGACCCCATTCTTTTCCAGCACCTCTTCTGGTTTTACTCACACCCTGCCGTGTACATCATGATTCTTCCGGCCATGGGTGTGATCAGCGAAATTATTCCCACCTTCGCCCGCAAGCCCATTTTTGGCTATTCCTTCATCGCCGGATCGAGTATCGCCATCGCGGTGATCGGATTTTTCGTCTGGGCCCACCACATGTTTCTCACTGGCGAATCCGTTTACGCCGCACTGGCTTTTTCGTTCCTCAGCTATCTCGTCGCAATCCCCTCGGCCGTCAAAGTTTTTAACTGGACCTCCACGCTATACAAGGGATCCATTTCCTGGGATACCCCCATGCTGTACGGCCTTGGTTTCATCGGGCTTTTCCTGATCGGTGGACTCACCGGTCTTTTTCTCGCGTGCCTAGGCCTGGACATTCACATCCACGACACCTATTTCGTGGTGGCCCATTTCCACTACATCATGGTCGGTGGCGCGGTGATGGGTTATCTGGGCGGCATCCATTTCTGGTGGCCCAAGATCAGCGGAAGGCTATATCCCGAATACCTGGCGCGCGTTTCCGCGATCATTTTATTTACCGGCTTCAACCTGACGTTCTTTCCTCAATTTCTTCTCGGCTATCTCGGCATGCCGCGCCGCTATCATTCCTACCCGCCCGAATTTCAGGTGCTGAACGTCATGTCCACCGCGGGCGCATCGATTCTAGCGTTGGGATATTTGCTGCCGATGATTTACCTGGTGTGGTCCCTGAAGTACGGAACGGTAGCGGGGCCGAACCCCTGGCCTGCCACTGGCCTCGAGTGGACAACGGATTCTCCGCCGCCCACTGAAAATTTCCTGGTCACCCCGGAAGTCACTTGGGAGCCTTACGATTTCGAGACTCGTCCTGAGCTCGAGCTGGATCACATCGTAGCCGGGAAATTGCCCGCGCCCGCTCACGGAGACGATTAACCGCTTTTAAGCTTTACGCCGGCTGCTGGTGCGAACTACACCGTCGGTGAGTTTTATAAACGAGTTTTATAACAAGGAGACCGCGTGCATCGCACCGGCGAACTGTACGGACAATTCGAAACGCTGGAGCAGCAGAAGGAATCCGCTGCCCTGGGCATGTGGGTATTTCTGTCCACCGAAGTTTTGTTCTTCGGCGGCCTGTTCATGACCTACACGCTCAACCGCCACTACTATGGCACCGCTTTTGGAGTCGGCAGCAACACTCTGGATCTGAAGCTCGGTGGCGCGAACACCGTCATCCTGATTTTAAGCAGCTTGACCATGGCCATGTCCGTGTGGGCCTCCAGCGTTGGCAAAAGAAAGCAGACCACTGGGTTTCTGATAGCTACTCTGCTTCTCGGCACCGCGTTTCTGGGCGTCAAAGTTATCGAGTACAAACAGAAATTCGATCACCACCTCGTTCCCGGCTATCACTTTCAAATCGATTATCGCGCCCAGCATCCCGCGCCCAACGACGACCCCAAGGAAATCGAAGCCGAGAAAGAAGAGCTCAGCAAGGCCTTCGCGAAAGACCCTGATCTGAATGCCCATGCGCAACTCTATTTCTCTCTCTATTTCGGAATGACCGGATTGCACGCCCTGCACATGATCGTGGGCGCCGGAATGTTGGTGTGGCTGATCCGCCAATCCATACTCGGCCGTTTCACACCGACCTATAACACTCCGGTGGAGATGATCGGCTTGTATTGGCACTTCGTGGATATCGTCTGGATTTATCTGTTTCCGCTGTTGTATTTGATCGACCGGCACCGGTAGGGAGTCCATAGGAGAACGGCGTGTCTGAACACATCGTTTCGCCCAAAGTTTATATAGGCATTTTTCTTTCGCTGATGGTTCTGACCGCCGCCACCGTCGCCGCCGCCTACGTAAACCTGGGGCCCTTTAACATTGTTATCGCGCTGGCCATCGCCTCGGTCAAGGCTACCCTCGTGGTGCTGTACTTCATGCATGCACGCTACAGCCCCAAGCGCACCCACTTGGTCATTATCGCCGCGGTATTTTGGCTGGCCGTCATGCTGGCCCTGACCCTCAGCGATTACGTCACCCGCGACCGCGACGTGGCCGCAAACACGCGGATAACGAAAATGTTCGTTACTTAGGCCCGGAATACGGGCTCTTCGGCCCGGCTTTTGGTAGGATTTCGTGCGGTAGAAACAAATAGGGGGGAACATGAACCGGCCCAGCCCTCAATCCCCTAAAGGGATCCTCGGTTCACTTCCCCCACCGGCCTTTAGTGGTGCAACCTGCTCGCCATCCGTAAGTCTTTTCGTTACAACAACGTAAAGGAATCCACAGGGTAAAAAAGCCGCCATGGCCCTAATTTTTACCAAGCCAAAAATTAGCTATAGTCATTGTGGTAGGGGAGCGTCAAGCCCCGTGCGAGCATTTAAGGCCCCGGAGAGCGTGCGAACGCGAAAGTCGAGAGTAGCCTCATGGATGTCCGCCTGAACAAGTTGAAACGATCCTTGGAGTCGGCAGTGGAAGGCATGTCCAGCGAGCAATGGAGCTGGCATCCCCCAGGCAAGTGGTGCGCA
>Ga0307475_10003112_pt1 | contig 10066 bp, 7 predicted proteins | sample atmos_gasesECM1C_FD_203317 | JGI IMG/M metagenome (GOLD analysis project Ga0307475, IMG submission 203317) | Hardwood forest soil microbial communities from Morgan-Monroe State Forest, Indiana, United States - atmos_gasesECM1C_515 | ecosystem: Environmental > Terrestrial > Soil > Temperate...
GTCTCCACCACTCGGCCCATGCTGTTCAGAACCAGCAGGCAGCCCGCTTGTGCTGTGGCGGCGGTGCCGTCGGACGTCGGCAGGCTGCCGACGATTACCCAGCCGGTGCGCAGTACCACCAACGCAGTCGTCAGACCTATGCCTCCGGGGCAAGGCCCCGGCAGCTTCGGGCCGATCTTGGCGAACATTTTGACCGTCCCGTTGGGCGCGATATCCATGATCGTGGTGCCGGTGCCTTGCAGATTCGACTTCGCGTTGAAATTGCTTACCAGGACATGGCCGCGAACCAGTGACCCCGTAGTGGACGGTACTACAGCGACGCCATATGGGTTCACGTCACCGTTTGCCGGAACGGTGGATGTCACCTTGTTGATTTTGCCGAGCGGTCCGATAAATGAACTGTCACTGGCGTTTGCCATAACCGGCATCAGTGCCAGAATGACGCCGGGCAACCAGGCTCGGCTAAAGAGAGTTAGGGTTCTCATGTCATTTCTCCTAGGAGTGACTTGACCGTCCGACGCGAAATGTTGAAGGCTCAACCGTCGACTGACCCTTTACACAGCTTTGACAGGGGTGAGGTTAGTCCGCGCCTTAGGAGGGTATGTCAATGAATTGTAAAAAAGCTGTCACATCGTCCCAACAATTTCGAGATGGCGAAGCCCGATAACCTAGCTCTGATGGTGAATCCTTGAGATGATAGAGGCAGCTGAGGCCATGCGAATGTGCAGGAATATCAAAACCCTTTTCAACTTCGATCCGCCGGTCACGGACGAAGAGATTCGAGCTGCTTCACTGCAGTTCGTAAGAAAAATCAGCGGATTCAACAAACCGTCGAAGGCAAACGAAGCCGCATTCCTGGCTGCAATCGATGAAGTAGCCAGCATCTCAACCCGTCTTCTACGTTCGCTTGAGACCACTGCGCCGGCGAAGAACCGGGAAGAAGAAGCTGCAAAAGCGAGAGCCCGTGCCGCCGAACGGTTCAGCGCCTGAGGGGACCAAACACATCTACACTCAAGGCAAGTGGTTCCCGTGTGGACAATGTCTCCGGCAGCCGCCTACTATCCCCAATCGTCGTGGTCGTTACGTTGACGTCCGAGCACGCTGCTCTGCGGATTGGCTCCGCTCATACTTAGGAGGGAGATTTAACTAACCAGTGGCTTTACGTTTTTCGAATGGCAACTCTCGGGGAGACCGGACGCCGATGGCCGCCAGCGCTCTCAGTCGTTGTGTATGTTCCTGAAGGGCAGTTTTCAGCTCAGTAAGAATCGCACTCAAGTCGTCGGATTCCTGCACCGAAACAGCCTTGGCGCAAAGATGACGGATTCGATCTTCCAGACGACGGAGTGGCATACGCAAGGTGGAGTGTCACAGTTAGATTGCCACAGAATGAGCCATGGTTCGATACAGTACTTACTGTAGGCGGTCCTGAAGGTTGTCACGTTTCGTGTCCCTGCGAAGCTATGATAAAGTCCGCTCCGAGAGGGTCTTAGCAAGCCGGAAGCCGGTACCGGCATGATCGACCAAGATAAGCAACGCTGGCTAAAACTTTGCGAACAAGCGGCAAACGAACAGGACCCCGAGAAATTAATGCATCTGGTCGCGGAGATTACGCGTCTCCTCGAAGAGAAAGAGCAAAGACTCAAAGTCACGGCTATTGACGGAAAGAGCGCCTAACTCCTGGCCTTCAGGTGTTCTTGCCCCCTTCCGTCGGTTGCTGAAAATGGCATGCCGGAGCGCAGGGCGGCCGTCTAAACGTCCATTCGTTGTGCAAACGGCGAATGGTCGTTCAAGCCGGATTGCCTGAGCTCCGCCACTGCCGGAGAGTTTCCTGTCCGATTCTTACTCTGCCAACCGTCGATCAGCCGTCTATCTGCTGCTACTGCCTTCAGACTCTTCTCTCTTCCAGCGCTTTGAATGGCAAGCAACCTCTGAATCAATTCGGTGAAGTCTTCCACTGGATCCCCCAAAAACAAAAGCTGGACGTCAAGCCAACGCCGGCAAAGATTTGCCGCTCCCAGGTTTGGCTTTGTAAGGTTTACGGTGCGCAGTCTGACTTCGCAATCGGGTAAATCCTGTATTCGCGCTCTAAGGAAGCGGAATTTCAACCTGCGGAAACCCTTCTCCTAGGCTTCGGAGAGCCAGGGCGTCCCATTCCAGAGATTGTAGGAATCGCGAGGGACGATGAGAGGTTTCATGTGTCAAGAGAGAGGAAATGCGGATCCCTCGCTCGCTATTGCCGCACCTGCGCGGTTTAGGCGGCGCTCGGCATGACAATGGTGTAAGGTTCCCGGCGCTTACCGGTTCTGCAGCGGGACACGGAGATCCGAGCCCGTCATCTCCTTTGGCTGCGGAATGCCGAGCATGCCGAGCACTGTCGGCGAGATGTCACGCAGCGAGCCAATGGGCTTGAGGCTAAACTTTTTGTTGTTCTCAGCGACCACGATAAGCGGCACCGGATTTGTGGTGTGCGCAGTGTGCGGGCCTCCGGTGGCAGGATCGATCATCATTTCTGCGTTGCCATGGTCGGCGGTGATCAGCAACGCGCCGCCTTTGGCGCGCACCGCAGGCTCGATACGTCCTAGGCACGCATCCACTGTTTCCACCGCCTTTACGGTAGGCTCGATCTTGCCGGAATGGCCCACCATATCGGCATTGGCAAAGTTCACGATGATGACGTCGAAAGCGCCGTCCTCAACCGCCTTCACAACAGCCTCGGCGATCCCTGCCGCGCTCATCTCTGGCTTCAAATCGTAAGTCGCAACCTTGGGCGACGGCACTAGCAAGCGCTCCTCTCCGGGGAAAGGCTGTTCCACGCCGCCGTTGAAGAAGTAGGTGACGTGCGCGTATTTCTCAGTCTCGGCCACACGCAGGTTACGGAGATTCGTTTGGGCCATCACGTTGGCCAGGATGTTGTCCAGCGACTCTGGAGGAACTACGACGGGCAAAGTAAATTTCTTGTCGTACCGGGTCATGCAAACGTAGTGCAGATGCTTAGGGGCCCGGTCGCGGGGGATGGCAGCATCGAGATCGGCGGCTCCGGCCAAGTCGTGTCCGGCTTCTTCATTCAGTCCGCTGTTGCGAGCTAGAGCGCGCGTAATCTGACGGACCCGGTCAGCGCGAAAGTTGAAGCAGATGCAGGAGTCCTCGTCGAGGATGGTGGCCAAAGGCTGGCCACGGTTGTCCACGCAAACGAAGGGAACGACGAATTCGTCGGTCACGCCTTTGTTGTACGAGTCTTTAATGCCCTGCACCGGGTCAACGTAGGTGCCACCTTCGCCCTTGCCATAGACCATGGCGTTAAATGCTTTGGCAATGCGCTCCCAACGGCGGTCGCGATCCATGGCGTAGTAGCGGCCATTCACGGTCGCAATCTTGCCGGTGTTGTATTCGCGTATCTTCTGCTGAAGCTGCTCCAGGTAGCTCGCGCCGCTGGTGGGCAGAGTATCGCGGCCGTCCATGAAAGCATGCACGAAGACGCGATCGACACCGTTTTGTTTGGCCATCCTCAACAGAGCATAAAGATGGGTCTGGTAGGAATGCACGCCGCCATCGGAGAGGAGACCGAAGAGATGCAAGCGGCGGCCACCAGCGCGAGCATTTTTCATCGCCCCTAGCAGTACTGGATTGGAAAAGAATTCTCCGTTCTGGATCATCAGCTCGATGCGAGTGCTGTCCATGTGAACGATTCGTCCAGCGCCGATATTGAGATGTCCGACTTCGCTGTTGCCCATCTGGCCGTCGGGCAGGCCAACGTATTTGCCACTAGTGTGCAGCAGTGTGTTGGGATATTCGCGAAGCAGCCGGTCATAGGTGGGCTTGCGGGCAAGCGCAATCGCGTTGGCCTTGGTCTCGGCGCGGTATCCCCAGCCATCGAGGACGATGAGAACTAGCGGTTTAGGTCGGGACATCTCAAAAATTTACCACGGAGACACAGGAGCAAGGAGAAAGCGGGCCTTATAATCCAAAGCCGGAGAAACTCATGCCAATCAGCGAATTTCTATTGCCCGAATTCGACTCAGAAATGAAAAAGACGCGCACTATTCTGGAGCGGGTCCCAGCCGACCAGAAAGACTTTGCGCCGCATCCCAAGTCCATGCCTCTGGGCAAACTGGCGCCGCATGTGGCCGAGCTTGCCGGTTTCGGCCTGACCATTCTGACCACACCCGAGCTGGATTTCGCCAAGGGCAGTCGCAAGCGGTTGCCATGTGAGTCCGCGGCCCAGTTGGTGCAAGCTTTGGATGAGGGAGCAGCCAAGGTACGAGCGGTTTTGCAAAGTACTTCGGACGAAGCCTGGAAGGATCCCTGGAAGCTCAGCTTCCAAGACAAGACCATTTTCGAGGGATCACGCTTTATGGCTTATCGACAAATGTTTCTGAACCACCTCGTGCATCATCGCGCCCAACTTGGTGTGTATTTGCGTTTGAACGAGAAGCCGGTGCCGGCGACTTACGGGCCATCAGCGGATGACACAATGGGCTTCTGAGCGAGCGACGGCAGCCAGAAACGTTTATGAAAGCTCCAGGCTTTGCAATCGGCAGCGGCCCATGTATTCCGCAACGCGATCGACACCCGATGCGGGTGTCGCCCCTTATGCTAATTCTCCCTACTTCTTCTCTACCGGTTCGCTTTGCACTGGGGTTGTTTTCTGGTCCTGTTCTTTTTCTTGGCGGGAAACGGCCTCGATCTGCCGCTGTATGCGCGGGTACATCGCTTGCATGCTTTCCGCCATGACTGCGGGCATCTCGCGGAGAAACTTTTGTCCGGTCGGCGATGAGTAGAAGGAAGTCATTGAATTTACGTCGGTTTTGCTGAAATGCCGCTGATAAATCGGGATCATATCGTCGAGCATCGCGTCGAACGGGAAATTCTTGATCAGGTCCTCAGACCGCTGATCAAGTCTCGCCAGTTCCTCATCCGAGATGTTGGGCCGGGTTTTCTTGATCTGTGCGCGATTCATGGAACGCATTTGCGCCATCATTTGTTCCATCATGCGATGGACCTGCTCGGGACTGTTCATGACGGCAAACAGTTTTTGGATATCTTCTCGGGAAGCTGCATCAGGAGCGACGGACACAGTTACCTGTCCGGCTGCAGCAGACAGATAAAAGCAGACCAGGCAAGCGGAAGCGAGAATGCGTGTTTTCATAAACCTACCTTTTCGTGACCTACAGCTGCTTCAACCCTTGTAATTCAACGCCTTCAAACCCAAGAACCTTGCGGAATCCCCCAACTCTTCTTCAATTCTGAGTAACTGATTGTACTTGGCGATGCGGTCGGTGCGGGAAGCGGATCCCGTCTTGATCTGCCCGGCGCCGGTTGCGACTGCCAGGTCGGCGATGAATGTATCTTCCGTTTCGCCGGAGCGGTGGGAGATGATCGAGGTGTATCCATTGCGGCGCGCTAGGTCGATGGCATCCAGCGTCTCGCTGACGGTGCCGATCTGATTCACCTTGACAAGAATGCTATTGGCCACGCCCTTGTCGATTCCCTCCTGCAGACGGTACGTGTTGGTGACGAACAGATCGTCGCCGACGAGTTGAATTTTGCTGCCCAGCTCTTTGGTCAGCATCTGCCAGCCATTCCAGTCGTCTTCGGCTAACCCATCTTCGATCGAGACAATGGGATAATCGCGGACCCATTTCGCCCAGTAGCGGACCATCTCCTCTGAGCTCTTGGCCGACTTGTCCGATTTCTTGAAGATGTACTTGCCATCCTGATAAAGCTCGCTGGCGGCGGGATCGAGGGCGATGGCGATTTCCTCCCCTGGTTTGTAACCGGCTTGCTGAATCGCTTCGAGGACAACTTCGATGGCCTCGACGTTTGATTTTACCGAGGGCGCAAAGCCGCCTTCATCTCCAACGGCAGTGTTGTAGCCGCGCTTCTTGAGCACGCCCTTCAGGGTGTGGAAAACTTCCACCCCCCAGCGCAGCGCTTCGGAAAACGATTCGGCTCCGACCGGCATCACCATGAATTCCTGGAAGTCCACGTTGTTGTCGGCGTGTGCGCCGCCGTTGAGGATATTCATCATGGGCACGGGTAGAGTGTTGGCGCCTGCGCCGCCGAGATAGCGATAGAGCGGCAGAAGGTACTCGGTGGCAGCAGCGCGAGCCGTTGCCATGGAAACCGCAAGAATGGCGTTTGCGCCCAGCCGACTCTTATTTTCAGTGCCGTCCAGTTCGATTAGCTTTCGATCGATGGCGCGCTGGTCGCCGGCATCCATGTTGGCCAGCGCGTCGGCGATTTCTCCGTTCACGTTCTCGACCGCCTTCAGTACGCCCTTGCCTAGATAGCGCTGGTTGTCGCCGTCGCGAAGTTCGACGGCTTCGTGCACTCCGGTCGAGGCGCCGCTGGGGACAATGGCACGTCCGCTGGCGCCACTCGCAAGCCTTACTTCGGCTTCCACCGTAGGATTGCCGCGCGAATCGAGAACTTCACGGGCATGGATATCGCTAATATTCGTCATGGGCGTGAGTGCATCTTTCATTGAGGATATGGTCTTCGAATCGTCGTCCACCTTGATGGCGGATACGGGACTGTCGGGAAAGAAAGATAGCCGTCGACCCGTCAAATATCCAGCGCCAGTGTGGAGCTTTCCCATCTCGTGAACTCAAAGGCGACGATTATAAATGAAGCCCTTGCCTCCGCTGGTTCGCCTCTCACTTCCACCGTTGTTCGGCGTTCGCCAGTGCATTACAGTCAGCTCACATGCAGGATCGCACCATATGGCGAGTGAGGCTGAAGCAGCAATGAGTTCAGGAGGCGAGATGAATAGACTGACGGTAGTGCTTTGCGTGATATCGCTTGCGGCCGCGGCGGTGGCACAAAACAACATGTCGTTGCCCGCGGGCACCGCGCTGAAGGTCAAGCTCGAGACCCAGCTCTCCACCTTCGGTAGCAAGGAGGGTGACCCATTCTCCGGAAGAGTCATTGAGCCTGTGACGCTCGCTGGCAAAACTGTAATTCCGATCGGCGCTACGGTGCAGGGACGGGTTACTAAGGTTGACGAACCGCGACGCATCGCGGGCAAACCAACGATCGGGATCTTTCCGGAGGCGGTCGTCATGCCGAGCGGAGAACGCTATATGCTCAACGCCGCGCTGGTGGACACGAGTGTGAGAAATGGAACCGATGTCAACACCGAAGGTCAATTCAAAGGTGCGGGCCACGACGGCAAAGATCTGACCGAGATTGGCTTTGGTACGGGCGGCGGCATGCTGATTGGCGGGCTGGCCGCTGGAGGCAAAGGTCTGCTGATCGGCGGCACTGTCGGTGCAACCATCACGGTTGCGCACTGGCTGGGAAAGAGAAGATCAGCATTCCTGCCCCCGGGCACGGAGCTGAACATGGAGCTGAGCCGTCCGCTGGCCATGAGTGCTCAAAGCGGCGGGCAGTAGTAAGGAATAGGGACTGCGGCGGTGAAACCGGAGGCTATCGCTTCCGGTTTTGTTTATCAAGCGTTTCGCGGGAAAATTCGAGAACTGCTGCTTCTGAAACACTAGTCGGCTTGGAGCATCGTTCTACCCCAATATCAGTTCCTCCTCGGGGACGAGTTGCAACTCCATCCATCCTTCTACGGGTAGGGCATCGATCGGAAGGCCGTTGTGCCACAGGCTGAAGCGCACGCGCAATCTGGTTGCGACCGGAGTGGGAACTTTCGAGGTTGACGGAGAAACCGGCAGTGCCAGCAACCATTCCAATGGCAGCTTGAATTCAAAGTTGCGGACCAGAACAACCGTACCCTCGGCTCCCCGAGTAGCTGCGGTCGCGAGTGGCTTGTCCTCATCTGGTGTGCTCACTTTCCAAGCCTTGATTTTGCCCGCTTCCACTGCGACATCCAAGCGCAAGGCTCGGCGCGGCCGTTGCCCTTCCTGTGCCCATGATTCCAAGTTGACCACCAGTTCGAATTCCATCTCTGGAACCCGGTCGATGAAATCCAGCCGGCCATAGACGTTCGCTTCATCGATGCCTGCGTACACTGCATCCATGAAGAAGGTCTTGCCGTGCATGGCGCCAGCACGTTTGTCCGCAGTGTAGACGGCAGCACCCATCCACTCGAAGTAGCGCACCATGTCGCCGGTCACCCGGGGATGGATGTACGCCGTCTGAGGCACAAACGACGGCCGCGCTGCACCGCCAATGATGGGCTGTGCGAGGTAGTCGGGAGGACGCGCTCCCAGGGCTTGATAAACATTGGAGAGGTGCTTGCGGTAGAGCTCATCAAATTCCTGGTCGTTAGCCGAGTGGTGCTCCGGTCCGTACCACCAGTTCCAGTCGCTACCTTCCGCGATCAGAATTTCTTCAAAGGCCAGCTTGCGCTGAGCTTCGGTCGCGCCACCTGCCGCTTGGGCATAAAAATTTCGAGCGTGATACAGATAGTCCCAGGCACGATTGTCTTCGGGAGCACCAATCCACACGTTGAAGTTAGCGTGAATCCACGAGCCCGGCACCAGAGATGTAAGCTTCGCAAAACTTTTGTGTCGGGCGATGGCCTCCGACACAGTCACTGCTTCTATGTCCGGTTCACGCTGCAGACCATCGTAGAAACGACGCAGGAATTCTCGCCCGGATTGGGGATAGTACTCCCAGGCATTCTCGCCATCGAGGATGATCGGCACGACTGCATCCCTGCCCTGTGCAAGAATGGATTGCGCCGCTTGCTTAATGTTCTGGATGAGATGCTTTGCGGCGTCCTGTGGTGGCATGCCCGAATAGACAAAGCCGATTAAGTCCGAGATTGCATGATCGCGAAAGATCAGATGCATCTCAGTCTGATGATTCTCGAAATGGTGAATGGTGTAGAGCTTTTCGGCGGCATCCGGAGCGAGGCGGCCGCTACCGTCCCGAGAAAATGAACCGCCAATGCTCCTACCGAGGACCTCTTCATCGGTGGCCATCCATTTCACACCCAGATTCTGCGCTATGGCGAGCACTTCCTCCGAAACACTGCCTTCAGAAGGCCAAACGCCTTGGGGGCGGATCCCGAACACTTGCTGGTGCAAGTCGAGACCTCGCAGGAGCTGCTCGCGAGCGTCTTCCGAATGACGAAAACGGTTCTGTGGCAGGGGCAATCCTGGAGTGGAAACTGCCCCACTATTCGAATCGCAGATTAGGGGCAAAATCGGGTGATAGAACGGCGAGGTCGAGATTTCGATTGTCCCATGCTGGGCTGCTTCGGAGTGAGCCGGAAGAACCTTCGCCAACAACTCACGCTCGCGCGCGATCACGAAGCGCTGATCGTCCAGTGAATATCCTCGGCTCTTCTTTATCAGGGCTGCAAGCTCCGGGTCTTCCAGAAAGAATTCGTCAAACCACGCGATCTGCGAGAGTACCTGCAGATCCGTGAAATCTTGTGGCTGAAAGTATTTTTCTGCGCGTTCGGTTGAGTCTCCTGTGCTGCGAAAACGCTCCCAGAGTTCCTGGTAACGCGGATAACGGGCGATCATGTTGACCGGGTTCGCCTGGAAGAGATATTGCAGCGCGAAGCGGCGTTCGTCCAGCGTAAGATCCGTGGCTGGTTTCGCCGCTACCCGCAGGAACGGATCCTGTGCTGTACCAGCTACGTAATCCTGAATCTGCGTGATGAGGGACGGGACTAGATTGAAAGTCTGATGGACGTTGGGAAACTCGTCCAAAAGTTTCACCATACCGTAGTAATCTTTCAAGGCGTGCAGGCGGACCCAGGGCAAACGATATTCGCCCGTCACCAGGTCCTTGTAAAAAGGCTGATGCTGGTGCCAGAGAATGATGACGCGAAGAACGGGCATTTACTGTGGGTTTCCCCCGAGTCTCTACGGGGTAGCAGCAGTCTAGCATGGGGTGCAGCAGACTTTGGTAGCTGTCCCCTTGCCGCATTTGGAGGTTAGTCATGGCAACCCAGCCGCTTAGCCCTGGTGGATTGAAATTGCAATTGGAAGAAAAGCCTAATGAAACCATCATCCACTGTAAGGGTAAGATTAACGCGGAAAATTTGGAGGTGTTTCAAAGGGGGATTCGCGATCTGATGCCTGAATCGCGCGATCCAATCGCTGCGATTGCCTACAGGATCATGCTTGATTTGAGCAATGTT
>Ga0307475_10003115_pt1 | contig 10051 bp, 11 predicted proteins | sample atmos_gasesECM1C_FD_203317 | JGI IMG/M metagenome (GOLD analysis project Ga0307475, IMG submission 203317) | Hardwood forest soil microbial communities from Morgan-Monroe State Forest, Indiana, United States - atmos_gasesECM1C_515 | ecosystem: Environmental > Terrestrial > Soil > Temperate...
TCACGCGCATTGTCGGCCCGGTTGTTCTGACGGGGGTGCTCGTTTACAGTTTTCTTCCTGTGCGAGAGCGTTTCCAATCACCGTTCATTGATCCTGATATTTCAGAGGAAATGCAGGTCTCGGATTTTCTGAGTCGCAACATACCGCCCAGGACCGTGCTCTATACCAATTTCAACTATCCGGTGTTCGCCTATTACACCGGCCTGTCAATTCAGCCTCTGCCGGTACGCGATCCCGCGTTCTACCAAGACCTCAGCCGGCAAATGCCTGCTGATGGCATCCTTATTGCCTATAAGGATCTCAGCGAAGATCCACGCGTGGAATGGCTAGACTCGAATCCGCACTTCCGGCGCTTTAAGGAGTTCCCTTCGCTGCTTGTGTATGAGTACCGGGTTAGAGCGGATGCGCGAAAATCTCCTTAGCTACATACACCGAAGTACAAGGATCTACCTAACGGGCGGCGAAGGGCAGGCCAATCGGATAACCGGACGAGTGCCGGGTGTGGTCATTCCACTCCTCCCAGAAATGCGTTGATCGGCCATCCGGTTTGTTCTAGCGGCCCGCTCCGAGGCCGAACCCGCGCAAACCTCCGGCCGGCGCGCCACCCACAGCGCTCACACATCCCGACAACTGAAAAACCAGCGGGCCTACCGAATGCGCCGCCGCGCCGCTTCGAGGTCAGCTTGCGCAGAAACGAGCGCGGTGCTATAACCCCAGGATCCCAACCCCCTCCCCATAGATGGCGTCCGAGGTAATCGCGCTGTGCGTCGAGAGATGGTGTGGGTCGAAAAAGAGCGTTTCCGGGGATGGGCTTGTTCAGAATGCGCATGGGAGTTCAAACCTTCGGGTTTTCCGGCCGGCAACTCGATAGATGAAATGAAGGAGAATTACCAGCGCGACCGCGACAGGGAGTTTGCATCGCATCTTTGCAATGAGCACCCAAGGGCGCAAAGGTTGAGTGCTTCTCGCGGGTAGCGGCTCAAGGTAAAGTCCGCCGTCCGCCGCATTCTCACCCGCTACGCCCGCTGGCCGCCGCGCCGCTTCCGCGCCGCCCTCACACACACCCCGACACCTGACAAACCAGCAGGCCTCCGAATGCTGTGTGCCGCGCCTCTAGTGCTCGTGATTCTTTTGCGCTGCGGACCCAGCGCTTGCGCACTGGGCTAACGTGTGTCGCACCTCCGGCGCTCCGGAGCGGGCGGAATCGGGACTTACGCGGTTTTGGGAACTACTTTTGCGGGCGGACTGTGAGCTCCAAGAGTTTTTTCGGAGGTTGCGAACCAATTGAGATTTCCGTGAATTCCGTCCATTCCCCGCGCGCGTTAATCCGCAAGACGGAATTGGTGGTGATCTCTCCCAGGGAAAAGCCCCAAGTCATCCCCTCGCCGTTTTCCAACAATTTTACCTGGGTCTCAAGAAAACGACCTTCGTTGAAAGCCCGCAGGCGATACGTTCCGTCTTCGTCGTCGTGGGAGATTATCCCGAAGGCCTGTAGAAGGGGTTGGCCGCCGGATTTTGTCCGACCGATTCCCTCGATCACGATGATCAGGCCGTCGAGTTTGTACTGTGCTTCCTCGGTCTGAAGCAATCCCACGGACTCCGTGGGCCCACGCAGTAGGCGCGCCTCCCCGGCCCATGTACCGATCAGGAAGCCGAGCTTTTTCATTGCTTCGCGTTGCACTGCAAGGTCCGGAACTCTGGGTAACTGAGCCATTTTGATGAGCGCAATCACAAACCAACATCGTCAAGATTGTTGACTGACGGTCCAGCATAAACAAGACCGGGGCAGTTCCACAATGCAGGCCGTTGGTGTTGCGATACGTTGCACCGGTCGTAGGAGGGACGCAACTGTACTTTTTAGAACAGTACGAAATTGAGTCTGGACACTGACGTTGCAGCATGAGAGTTTGTTTTCCCCCTCTTCGTACGGTCTTTGCGCCCTCCCCTAACCACCCGATCAGCGCAGCAAGGAAGCAGCCATGAATCGTTATCGAAGTGATCGCCGATTGTCCGGCCGGTACAAGGTGAAAACGCCGTTGCGCGTGCGGCTTTGGAAATCGTTGGTACCAGAGTGCACAGCGGAGTCCGTGAATCTTTCGCAGCGCGGAATTTACTTTGCGACGAATTCAGCGCTGCACAAAGGAGAGACGGTGGAGGTGCTTTTCAACATGCCGGTGGAGATTGCCGGGGAGCCGACGAGCGAGTGGCGCTGCACGGGCCACGTGGTGCGAGTCGAGGAGATCAACACGCCCGGCGGGAAACAGGGGGTAGGAGTGCAGTTTGATTGCTACGAAGTGTCGAGGTCAACACCCGTGAACGTGGCGATAGGGACAGAAATGCCGGTGAGAATGCTACGCGACGTAGCGCCTAACGGAGAGCGAATCCAACAATGGAAAAGCGAGCGATTATCGTGGACGATGAACCTGCCACATGCGAATTGATCGAGAAGGTGCTGACTTCGGCGGCGATAGAGCCACTGACGGTTAGTTCCGTCGACTTTCAACTCAATCGAAAATAATAGAAATGCTTGACCGGTGTCACGAACGGTGTCAAGGTGCTTCCACCTTCTAGGATTTCCTTGCCTTAGGCGTCGCCAAAGGGGGTACGCGCAACCTCCGAAGATAAAGAAGCGAAAATCCGCACGGCACAAGCGAAATCTCGGCGCCACGCGTGCCCTTTGTGACAAGAAAACATCGTCAGGTGATGATCGTCACAGGCTGGTTTGATTAAAACCTGTAAGGATGGCTCCGAGAATTAGACCAACGATGACGGGAAATGAACAGTTGAAGGAGAGACCGCCTATGGGTTTCGCGAGAAAGGGATTGCCGGGACTCCTTCCGGTGGTGGTGGCGTGCGTGAGCCTGCTGAGCGCGGCGGCGTGGGCGGCGGCGGACGGGCACGACAAGACGAAGTCCGAGCAAGAGCAGGGGAAAAAATACGAGCGGGTGACGGACGCGTCGCAGTACGTGGGGTCGGAAACGTGCAAGACCTGCCACGAAGACATGCCGGCCAAGGATTTCTACAAGAACTACGAGGCTTCGCCGCACTATGTGACCACGCTGGACACCAAGAAGGGGCCGGAATGGCATGGATGCGAGGCTTGCCACGGGCCGGGGAAAGCGCACGTAGAGGGCGGCGGGGACAAGACGAAGATTTTCACGTTCAAGAATGCGTCGGCGGCGGAGGTCAGCGCGCGGTGCCTGGACTGCCATCAATACGGGGAGGAGCACAGCAATTACGCGCGGTCGGCGCACTTGCAGAACAACGTGGGATGCACGGACTGCCACGATCCGCACCACGCGAAGGAAAGCCAGTTTTTGATGAAGGAGAGGACGCCGCAGCTGTGCTACGGATGTCACCTGGAGACCAAGCAGCAATTCACGCGGACCTTTCATCATCGCGTGAACGAAGGATTGGTGAAGTGCGTGGACTGCCACAATCCGCACGGAGGATTTCAAGCACGGCAATTGCGGGCTACTGGATCGCAAGATTTAGTGTGCTTCAAGTGCCACACCGACAAGCAAGGGCCATTCGTTTACGAACACGAGGCGATAAAGGTTGAAGGCTGCGTTGCGTGTCACACGCCGCACGGCAGCTCAAATCCGCGATTGCTGAAACGCGCGCAGGTGAACTTGCTTTGCCTGGAATGCCATGCCTTTACCGTGGACGCAGGGCCAGCCGCGACCCCAACATTCCACAACCTGGCACAGAAGTATCAAGCTTGCACGCTTTGCCACACGGCCATCCACGGCTCCAACACGAATAAATTCTTCTTCACACCCTAAGGAGCGCGGCTATGCCAAATGCAAACAGGACAGGGAGGACGGAGACTCTAGCAGGGAGAGGCATTGGGCTGCTTTCCGTAGCTCTGTATTTGATGACCGCACCAGTGGTGCACGCGCAGCAAAGCCAGGAAGAGCAAAAGGGCATTGACCAGGGGAATTACAACATCAAGCAGTCGATCGAGTTCGGCGGGCGATTTTCCAGTGTAGGCGGCGACGAGCAAGTTTACGACACGTTCGTGAACCTGCAACAGGGGCCGCGCCTGCTAGGGTTCACGACGGAGATGAATTCGCTCGACCATCACGGTACGCTTTTTGACCGGCTGTACTTCAGCAACTTCGGGTATGGAGGCGACCCAAATGAGGTGTCGCGGCTCCGTATCAGCAAGAACAAATGGTATAGCTTCGATGGACTGTTCCGCCATGATGAGAACTTTTGGGATTATTCACTTCAGGCCAATCCAATCAATCCATCGACTCTTCCCGGCAATGCGCCGGTGGGATTTAACCCTATAGTCGGCGCACCGATCAACGTGCTCAACACTTCTATCGTGGGGACTTCACCCCATCTCTTTAACACGCGCCGAAACCTGAGCGACTATAACGTAATCGTATTGCCCGATTCGAAGGTCCGTTTCCGGGCCGGGTACTCACGGAACAGCATCCAAGGCCCGGGATTCACCTCAATTCACCAAGGAACCGAGCAGTACTTGTTTGACGAATATAAAACGACCGTGAACGCGTACCGGTTGGGCGTGGATTTCAGGCTGCTCCCGCGGACGAATATCAGCTACGACCAGATCTTGAGTTACTACAAGGGTGACACCGGCATAACGGAAACAAACCAGCAGTTCAATCTTTCGAATGGCACGCCTGTGGATCTTGGGGTGTCGTTCAACCCTCCCGTCAATCAGCCCTGTGCAAATACGTTCGGAGGGCCGCCGGCGGGAGCTGTCAATGCGACATGCAGCGCCTATTTCAGCTACCTAAACCACGGAAGGACGCGGACCAACACGCCTACCGAACAGCTCAGCATGCAATCGAACTATTGGAAAGACTGGGACTTCTCGGCACGCGTGAGCTATTCCGGGGGAGACTCCAATGTCTTTGGCTATAACGAGACGATCTTCGGCCGCGAATCGCGCACGAATCTGCGAAACGACGGCGTGACGGGACCCATACATAATCGTCGAGTGGCGGCCAACGCGGATTTCGGCGCCACTTGGCACATCACCGATAAGCTCAGCTTTGTGGATTCTTTCCACTACTTGAACTGGCACGATCCCGGCGAGTTTGACGCCGGCGACTGCTCGTTCTTCAGTCCCAACTTGCTGACCACCGCGCATGTGTTCACGCCCACCGCAACTACCCCGCTTACTTGCGCCGCACCTGCGGGGACGATCCTGGGCACGCCCGCTCACTCTGGCAGTTCTTTAGCGGACAGCTCGGTCATTGTGGACAGCAATTTCCTGAAACAGGATGAGAAGACCAACCTCGCGGAATTTGAATACCAGTTCAGCCGGAAGATCGGAGGCAGATTGGGGTTCCGCTACCGTCATCGCGCGATTGACGATAATTTCTTCGAAACCAAGAATGAAATTTATTTCCCCAATAACGCAGCGCGTGGCGACTGCGCGCTGGTGAATCCGGCGCAGCCGTTGACTCAGGGCAATTTGCCCACGGGCTGCACGCTGAATGGAGACGGTTCGATCTCTTTCGTGACGCCCCCCTCCGGCGCCAGCTTCGCCAGCGGCTTGGGGCAAACACTCATCAACGAGTACGCAGGAGTGTTTGGGCTTTGGGCGCGGCCGACGAGCAATTGGCGCATCAGCTTTGACACCGAGCTAATGAGCGCGGACAAGGCCTTTACTCGAATTAGTCCGCGAGAATCCCAGGAATACCGCGTACGGACGACTTACAAAGCGACGAGCTGGCTGAATGTGAATGGGTCGATCACTATTTGGGAAGGGCGGAATAACGTCGAAAATGTAAACAATCTGCAACACAACCGCGCGTATGGATTTTCGGCGCTGTTCCAGCCGACGGAGAAGTACGGCTTTGAGCTGGGCTACGACTACAACGATGTCTACTCGCAGATTCTCATCTGCTTCACGAGTAGCGCTGTGCCGGTAGGACCCAGCACGGTGAATTGCCCTGGAGTGACCGGGCTCCAACAGCAACTTTCCACGTACACGAATAAGTCGAACTATGGGTATTTTGATTTCAGCGTAACCCCGGTTCGCCGGCTGACCGCGCGCGTAGGCGCAAACCTGACCGGGACCAGCGGCAGCGCTCTTCTCGTCATCACGCCGAGTGTGCCGTCCGGCTCCCTGAATTCCAAGTGGCTTCATCCGTTTGGAGGAGTGGATTATCACTTCGCAAAAGATTGGACTGCCAAAGCATATTGGGACTACTACGGCTACCATGAAGACCCCACGCCCGGCACCGGACAGGACGTATTCGCGCCGCGGAATTTCCGTGCGAATTTGGTCACGCTTTCGGTACGATACGCGTTCTAGCAGCAGACGTGACATCGGGTAGTGAGTCTGATCAGACTTAGGAGGATAACGCCATGCGAAGCGACTGGAGTTCAAGAGCATTTCTGGGACTGGCCGCCCTGGCTGTAGCGATCGGGCTCTGCGTACCTGCGAAAGCCGACGATAAGAGCGCGGCACTATTCAAGGAGAAATGCGCGGCGTGCCACGGTCCGGATGGTAGCGGCAACACACCGGCGGGCAAGGCGATGGACGCGCCGGACCTGCGCTCGGACGAAGTGCAGAAGGAAACGGACGCTCAGTTGATCGATGCCACGGCCAATGGAAAAGGGAAGAAAATGCCTGCCTATAAGGGCAAACTGACGGACGATCAAATCAAGCAACTCGTAGGCTACATTCGCGAGCTGGCGAAAAAGAAGTAGCTAGAAACTGTCCCGGACGCGGAACGACTGCCACCTCCACAAATGGAGGAAGCGGCAAGGGGCTTTTGTGATTGGGATTCTCATCTGTCAAATTGTTCTCAGCGTTGTACTGGCCGCCGTCTTCTTAATTCTGCCCTCCGTGACGACCGGTGCAGCCTGGAAAGTTCTGGCCTTCATTGGATTGTGTGTTCTTCCGGCTCTGTGCATTGTGGGAGGGATGAACACTCACATACAGCGCTCCGAACAGACACAATTCTGCATTTCGTGCCACGTCATGGTCCCTTATGGAAAAAGCCTCTACGTGGACGACCCCACGCACATTTCCGCCCAACACTTCCAGAACCACCGGGTGCCGGCGGACATGGCCTGCTATTCGTGCCACGCCGACTATGGCATCTACGGTCCACTGAAGGACAAGCTCCAGGGCTTGACGCGGATTTATATGCAATACGTGAGCACGCCACCAAACGAGATTACGATACCGGGCGGATTCAAGAATGCCCAATGCTTGCATTGTCATCTCGGCGCTCGCAGTTTTGAAGAGAATCAGATCCACGCCGCCATCATGGATTCGCTCACCTCGAATCAGATGTCCTGCTTGACCAGCGGCTGCCACGATACCGCCCACGATGTGGCGAATCTGAGCCACAAGAAATTCTGGAAGCCCGTCCAATGAAACTAAGTGCAATCGGAATCCAGCGGCTTCTACGAGCTTCCAGCGCCCTGGTGATCGTAGGACTGCTCCTGGAGATCGTGAGTCTTCTGTGGTTTCATCCCCTCTCGTTCGTCTTATTTGCGTTCGTAGCCGCGACCTTGATCGGCCTGGGGATCCTGGTCTACTTGGTGTCGCTCGTCTTTGCTGCCACGCCGCCCACTGGGAACCGCAACTGATCGCCTCTCGTCCCGCCGACGGACTTCTAAATGCCGCACTAATCAGCGGCGGAGATGTGCTGCTGTTTGCCGGTATGGCGGTATATCTACTGTCTCTGCTCGCTATCCGACGTCCGCGGCCGTAGGCGCGGGCGAGACGGGGGAGTTTGCCTTGCTCGCGTCGAGCAAGAAACACAATGCTGCGCCCAGCACGGTAATTGCACCCAGGTACGCGAAGCCGGAAAGAAAGCTGCCCGTCGTTTTGTTGAGATGGCCAACGATAAGGGGGGCGAAGTATGCGCCGAGGTTGCCGATGGCGTTGACGAAGCCCATGACGGAGCCGACGGTTTTTGCGGGCAAGGTTTCGGTGGGGATGGCCCAGAAGGGGCCCATGGGGCCATAGGCGCCGACGCCACTGAGAATGATGAAGACGAAGGCGAGAAGCAGCGAATATGGGATGGCGGCCACGGCGAGAAGGATGAAGGTCCCACCGAGGCCCATGGCTGCGGCCGCGTGCTTACGGCGCTCGCGAGTTTTGTCGGAATGGCGGGCAACGACGAGCAGAAAGATGGCGCCGATGATGAATGGAAATGTGTAGACGATGCCGGTGCGCAGGCTGCTGAGCTTCTTGAAATGTTCCGTTGCAGTGGGCAGCCAGAAGAGCAGGCCCATCTGGCCGCTGACAAAGCAGAAGTAGATGGCGGCGAGGACGAAAACCTGCGGGCGGATAAGTGCGCGAAGGTAGGAAACGTTTTCGGAGCGTTCAAGGTCTGCTGATTCGGCGCGCAGCGTGGCTACCAAGGATTCGCGCTCGGATTGCGGGAGCCAGCGCGCTTCGACGGGATGGTCCTGAATGAAGGCGATCCAGATGGCCAGCCAGACCAACGGCAGGGCACCTTCGGCAACAAGCATAACCCGCCAACCCCAGTGGTCCAGCATCCAACCGGAAAAAGGCGAAGAGAGAATGACGGCGCAGGGAAGGCAGAGCAGCCACATGGCGTTGGCACGGGCGCGTTCGGCGCGCGAGAACCAGTGGGAGAGAAGAATCAGGGTGGCAGGGAAAACGCCGCTTTCGGCCACACCGAGAAGCAGGCGGAGAACGAGCAGTTCGTGATAGGTGCGCGCAAGACCGCAGCCGACGGCGAACAGCGACCAGGCCACAAGCAGAACGCTGATGAATTTTTTGGGACTCCAATGCTTGGCGAGATGGCCGCCGGGAATCTGGAGGGCGAGATAGCCCCAGAAGAAAATGCCGGCAACAGTGCCGGCTTGCTGAGGGTCGAGATGGAGCTCGCGGCTGATGCGCGGAAGGGCAAGGGAGATGTTGGTGCGGTCGATAAAAGCGATGGTGTACATGACTAGCGCGACGGGGATGATGCGGGTCCAGCGGGAAGGAGCGACGTCCAGAGAAGGCGAGGCGGGAACGGGGTTTGCGGGTTCGATGATCTGGGAGGCGGAGTGCATCGGCTAGGTTTGCGCTGGTTGCGGCATCGGTAACGGGAGAGAGCGAACGCGGTGGATGGTATCACGATTGGAAAGGCCGCGAAGGATGCGGAAGGAACAGGAGGTGAAAGGTGAAAGGGGAGGCGGAGCAGACAAATAGTGTCATGGGCAGTGACACATACCGCCCGACCCTGGGGGAGAGTAAGCTGTATATGATTGATTATACAAGCCTTAATATAAGCCAAACGATGGACCAATACGTGCTCACGTCCTATGCGGAAATATGTGTGCGATAGCGCATGTCGTCTCGTGCATTTCGCAGAAACGCTGGGAGCTTCGTTGAATGAGGCGCAAACAGAAAGGGTTCTCGCTGATCGAGTTGCTGATTGTCGTCGCGATTATTTTGGTCATCGCGGCGGTGGCAATTCCGAACCTTCTGCGCTCGCGGATGAGTGCAAACGAGGCGTCGGCGATCGCTTCTCTGCGCACGATCATAACTTCAGAAATCGTGTATTCCTCGACGTATACAGTCGGATTCTCGGCGGACTTGCCGTCTATGAGCGATGGCGGCACACCGGGCAACTGCCTTCCGCCGGCAGTTCCATCGGCAAGCTCCGCATGCCTGCTTGATGCGTCGGTGGCGAGCGGGACAAAGAGCGGATACTTGTTCACGTATACGGCGAGTGGCACCACCGGCGTGAACAACACCTATAAGATCAATGCAGACCCTGTCAGCGTGGGCGGAAGCGGGCAACGGCACTTCTATACCGACGACACCAACGTGTTGCGAGTAAATATCACGGCGGTGGCATCGGCATCCGACCCGCCGCTATAATTTACGGACCTCCGTGAGAGTGCCTGGAGCTAGGTTTTGGGGAATGGCTGGCCAGCGGCGCGATCTTCATTGCGGAAGCCAGCCCAAAAGAAAACCAGCACCACCGCCGATGCAATCGCGGGAACCATCCAAATCGACCGCCAGTTGTGGAGGAGCGCGCCGGTGGGCGAGGAGTTCGCGTAGAGGTCGACGATGCGGCCGCAG
>Ga0307475_10003116_pt1 | contig 10049 bp, 7 predicted proteins | sample atmos_gasesECM1C_FD_203317 | JGI IMG/M metagenome (GOLD analysis project Ga0307475, IMG submission 203317) | Hardwood forest soil microbial communities from Morgan-Monroe State Forest, Indiana, United States - atmos_gasesECM1C_515 | ecosystem: Environmental > Terrestrial > Soil > Temperate...
GTTAACCTATTCCCGAGTCGGCACCCAAGTTTCTTTGCGCCCTTTACTCGGCGAATGCCGGCTGCGAGATCGGGGCTCAACAATCCAGAATCTGCCGCTTCATACGCCAGCCGTCGTACGGCCGCCAGCCTGACGTTGATGGTTCCTGAGGGCCAAGTGGCGATCTTCGAGATGAAGTCGGTAACGGAGAACGACCGCCTTGTTGAACGACAGTCGAGGAGCGGAGCAATACCAGGCCACAAACTCATCGATCGAATGCCGATAACTGCGTTGCGACTCGAACGACCTCAAGCTTACGATCACGGCGACCTTGGCATTCTCCAAGTCGGGAAGCCCGAGCTTTGTTTTCAATCGGGTATGCCCGCTTTTGAGTTTGCGCTTCATGGTTAGCCGCCTCCCGACGACTAGCCATATCAGACTCCCCCTTTGGCGCCTCTGAGAACTGCGAAATTCTCGATGTCCGGTAACCCAACTTATCAGGACTTGACCGCGTAGCTCGCAGGCCGGAGTAGTCAGCCCTTAAAGAAAGCGCTACCCAGGGGTTGCAGTCCGTAGGACATGCTTCAAGCTCGCTTCCGTGATAAAACTGCAATGGGTTGCACAGATGCACAGGCAGCAGATCCTCGGCTCGGGAATAATCTTTGGCACAATTCTTGTGCTTTCGCTCGTCGCAGCTGGTGTCATGCGGTATCGTGAGAGCGCTCAAGGCTCTGGAGTTGGCCTGCTCTGGACGGATGTAACGTTGCTGGTCGCGTACGGGTCTGCAGGAATTCTTTTTTGGAAGCAAAAGTCACCCGGTGCGATGGCTGCGACAATGGTTGGGGCGCAGATCGGCCTGCTGGTTGGTGCTGTAGCGATCGCGAATCACCTGATTGAAGCCTTTGTCCCGGCCAGACCATTTGTTCTCGTTATCAGCCCCGTGTTGCTAACGCTCGCGTTGTTAGGCATGGCTGGTGCCGCGGCGTGGGAGCGCACCGATTCTCTGACTCTGGCGGTTATCGGCGGAGTTTGCTGTGCCATTGTCGCGACGCTCATCACACTCTGCTTTGCCATTTCCTTTAATCTCCTTTTTGCGGCACGTGTGGACGGGCAAATGCGCGAGGCTTTTGCCGCTAGCGGCATGATCGATCGAGCGGGCTTCCGGGTGAAGAATATTCTGGAAGCATCGTCGGAGATACTTGTTCGTATGCCTCTCTTAGCCACTTGCCTGGCCTTTTCTGGAGCCGTTATTCAAGCATGGATGAGCCGCGAATCCCGGCGCACGCTTGTATTCGGAGCGAGTTTCCTCGCCCCGATTTTTTTAGCGGCAGGTGCGACCTCACTGTGGCACGCTAACGCGATCGAACGTGCTGCGCGGCCACCCTTTGTGCTATCAGGAGTCCTGCTTACCGGAGTTGCTCTATGCGCTGCGTATCCGATTTGGTCGGTCTTCCACGCCTCGACGGGCAGGGCTAGAAGTGCTGGGAATTCCTAAACTCTTTTGTCCCGAATCTCACGGGCAATCCGGGAACTAATCCTCAAGTCCTGATAAACGCGGTAACCGGAGAAGTGGAGTCCTAGAACTGGACTTGTCCGGTTTCCCAACTTACCAGGCAAGTGGAATTACTTCCGAGTAGCCGGTAATCCATACCTAGTCGCTGAGATGAGAATACGGCTGACCGCACGATTAAAAAATCCACTGATACTGGGGTGCAGTTGAACCTCAGCCTTGCGCTAACTCTAGACCAGATACTGCATTCACTTCTTCGTCTGCAAAAGAGCGACGGACCGTTTTTCGTCAATGAGATGGCGCCGGCCATCATCGCTAACGCTTGCGCCCTGTTTGATGAGGTCGATGACCTGCGCGGGTGTGAGCGAAGGATCGAGCGCAAACAATTTGGCCGCGAGATTGACCACGTTCGGAGAAGCCATCGACGTGCCGGACAGCCTAAGCTTCGCTCCGCCAGGTATATAGCTTTCTACGTTGTAGCCGTCGGCATCGACAACCACCGTGTCCCCGTAGCTGGTAAACGAGGTCTCATCCCCTGCCTGGTTCACCGCGCCGACGGCAATGAGGTTCGGGAGATGCAATGACGCCGGGACATCGTCGATGAAACCGCTGTCGCTGTCGCTGTTTCCAGCGGCGGTGACGAACAACGTGTTCGGGGCGTTTTTGATGGCCGTCTCGATCGCAGCGCGCCAAATGGCGTAGAGTTCGGCCGCCCGTTTCTTGCGCTCGGTGGGATCGGCCCCACCACCGGTCTTGGAAATCCAGGTCTCGAACTCCTGCGGCTCATCTCCCCAGCTCATATTCACAACGCGCACATTACGCGTACGGAAGTAGTCGGACATCTGCTGGAAGTCAGCGCCAAGATGGCGAGCCCACTCGGGCGTGGGAGCAAACGGCAGGTCGGGCAACTGATCGTTGAAGCGGGCAACCACTAGGCGCGCGCCGGCATTGCCACGGACGGCAATCCCGGCACAATGCGTTCCGTGCAAATAGAACCCAAGCACCTTGTCCAACTCAGCGAGCTTATGTAATTGCTCCGCAGATAACGTGCTGAACCTTTTCTGCGCCGCATCCGCTGCGGGCGAGTCGATGCCATTTTCAATGTCCAAACGCCCTTGTCGTATTTCGCGGAATTCCGGATACTCCTTTTGCTGCTCGGGTGTAAGCGGATACAGCCACGTCGTAGATGGGTCCCCGCGATCATCGAATGCAAGGCCATGCGTGCCGCTGGCGGTTGGCTTTGGGTCGGTGAACAATTGATTAGGGAAAAGCGAAACGTCGATGCCGGAGTCCCAAATCGCGACCAACACCGGAGACAAGTTCTGATCTTTGGTGAGGGTGACTTCACGGGCGTCCCAGATATCGGGTTTCACGACGTTGTGAGCCGCAATGTACTGCTTAAGAACTTTGCCGCGGGCAGGGAGCAGCGGAATCCAGAATTGCAAGTCATTTCGCGCAGAGATCAACTCCCACGCTTCCCGATTATCGAGCGCTCCCGATTTCTGGGCCGCGGGATCGAGCTCGGTTTTCACAAACCCCACAGCAGCCGATTTCGTGTAGAGCCGGGAACCAGCGTAGGATGCTTTCGTGCCGTCCTGCACAACATCCCAAGGCAATGGGTCGGTCGCCTCTTTGTAATGTTTAATGAAAGCCTCCTCGTAAGTGGGACCATGGGTCGTGTGGGTGTCGGTTGCAGCCCGTAGCCTGGCTTGCGGGTAGAGAAAGGCGAGCAGCTTAGCCGCGGGCTTCTGTTGCAAAGCGCGCAGAGCGTCCACCGTCTGCAATCCGGCCTGGTACTCGCCGGCGAGTTCCTGTAAGTCGAGCCTCACCGAAAGCAGAGTCCGCAGGGTAGATTTGTCGTCGATATCGTAATCACGAAAGATGGTGTCGAGGTCGGCGCGGACTTTGTTCGCAAAGGCATTAAAGGTAGCATCATCGGCTTCCAGCAACTCCGAAGCTGGGCCGGTCAGCCTATAGCTAAAGCGGGGCAGGTCAGCCTGACTGGTGACTTTCTTCTTACCACTCGATTGTGACTGTGCAAAGGTCGCGACGAGCAGCAGAAGCCAAGCAAGACTAGATGTGATCCGGTGGCGTTCCAGCATGAGACCCCTCCGGCTGAGATCGGAAACAGAATCTGCGAGCAAGCATTCGGGGAGTCTAGTAACCAAGAAATAGCCTGTCAATACGCTACGCTTGGAAGATAGAGCACGGTAAATTACTCTCGTATTCCGCAGCCGAGCTATAAGAAATAGTATCCGCCGCCTCCTGGGGAGTTCTGGGTGAATGGTCGCCAACCGGAAGTAATGGCCCAAGTCCTGGTTAACGCCGAAACCGGACAAGTCAAAATGAGCCCAAAATCACTTCTCCGGTAACCCGACGAATCAGGAGTTGAGCGGTTTTAGTCAGAGGCTATGTTTCACTCAATCCATTTCCAGAGCTGCCAGTAAGTAGATGACGAAGATAACGGAAATAGCCGACGCAATTGCAAGTAGCCTGCCTTTACCTTTTGCAAAGGCACCTAGAACTACTGTTGCAACGACCGACCAAGTGGCTATGGGTCGTAGGGCGAGCCACAGTCCGGGTTTCGGCGCACCGCCGTGAGGGCTTCCTCCTTCATATGTCCATGACAGGAAGAATCCCATTGCCGTTAACGCTGCCAAGACACCTACGGCCAGAGATGCCTGCAGCATCAATGAACGCCACCTCTGCTGATTCGGTTTCGCTGAGTTCTTGAGCGAAGTTTTCCAACCCAACCAGATGAGCGACCAAGGAATCACGAAAAGAATGAGCGTCGCAACGTACATTGCGTCCCCTCAATATTCTCTTTCGTCGCTGAATATAATACAGAACGAAGCCCCAAGGGCCTCGTAAACGCGGTTACCGGAAAAGTGAAGTCCTGGCACGCAACTTGACTGCAGGCCTCGGTAGAGCAGGGTATCGCTACGGGCTGTGACTAGTTACGCGCAGCTGTTGGCGTCGGGGACTACAGGGATGGAGAAAGGAGCGAGCGTCATGAGCGAAGGAATCATAACCGAGACACACCCTCGGCGACGTATTGGTCGAAGCATTGGCGCGGTTTTAGCTGGCATGGTCGCGGGTATCGTTGTCACTCTCGTTACTGACATCGTACTGCACAAGGTCGGCGTCTTCCCGCCGTGGGGCGAGTCGATGGTCGGTTTCGACAGGGCCCTCCTGCTGGCGACGACTTATCGCACTGTCTACGGGGTCGCGGCCAGCTACATCATTGCAAGGCTCGCGCCGGATCGGCCCATGGGGCACGCCTTGGTGGGCGGCGCCGTGGGCCTGGCGGTGAGCATTCTGGGTGCTGCGGCGACATGGAACAAGGGGCCGGCTTTCGGGCCTCACTGGTATCCACTCGCGCTCGTTGTGCTCGCGATGCCGCAAGCCTGGGCGGGCGGCAAACTCCGCGTGATGCAGTTGCCCGCGCGCTGACGGAGCGTCGCCGAGCCATCACCTCACACTGCCTCGGATTGTGAGCCGAATGACGGGGAAACCGGAAGTAATCCTCAAATCCTGATTAACGCCGTTACCAGAGAAGTGGAGTAATCGTACGTGGCAGATGTCCGCCAAGCCGACAATCCCAGGGAGCAGCACGCACGCGAGCCTCGAATGCGGTCAAACTAGCGGCAGGTCGATTCCCGACGCGACCTATTCGTCCTGAGATCTCATTGACTTTACCGACGAGGCGCGACCAAGCAGATCGCGCGACTTCATTCGTCGGCAAAGTTCCTCAAAGTTCGGGCGCGGTCCCTTCCACTGAAGATCCTCGACCGTATCGAAGACGGACACGTCCAGGCGCAGGGTTGCAAGGGTGCGAAACAATAAGGCGTCGCTCCATGCGTTGAATAGCGACTCGGACAGCAAGCGGGCCTTCCGGATTGATGGATGCCATTCTCGCCAATCCTTCGGAATGTCTTCAAGGTGGGGGTACCGAGATAAGGTAAGAGATGCAGCCTTTTTGCCCCATCCGGGCAAACCTGGGTAGCCATCCGCACTGTCGCCAACCACGGCCAGATAGTCTGGAATCGATTCGGGCTTCACCCCGAACTTGGCGACAACGCCCACTTCATCGCGCAAGATGTCGCGTCTGCGGTCCAGTTGAACGACTCGTGTGCCCACAACACACTGACTGAGGTCTTTGTCCGGCGTACAAATGATTACCCGCCTCACGTGGTCGTCCTTGGCTGCCTTATCGGCAGCAGAGGCGAGCGCATCATCCGCCTCATAATTGACCATTGGCCATACCACCACTCCCATTGCCTCCAGCGCTTCCTCGAGAATCGGGAACTGCGAGAGCAACTCCCGAGGCACCCCTTCACTCGTCTTGTATCCGGGATACAGATCGTTTCGAAACGACTCCACCACATGATCGGTTGCAACCCCAATGTGGATTGCACCACGCTCGATCATCGACAAAACGGAATTTAGGACACCGCGTACTGCGCCGACTTCCTGTCCCTTGAGATCTGCGGCAGCGGGCAAGGCAAAAAAGTGCCGGAACAATTCATATGTCCCGTCAATTAAGTGCACAACCATCTCTATCTGACCAGCATTCTCCCAGGGATGTTACAGCATCGACTAAACGATTTTGCAGAGATCATTGCCGCGTGGCGGAATACTCTTCCGGAACAGGTCCTGACTACCCAGATCAAGCAACACATGGTGCTTGATCTCACTTCAGTGCGTCAAAAATGGCCAGGCTTATCCCGCCCAGCCGCCTGCCGGATAAAATCTTTTTCCGTCGGGCGAGAATGACGCGTAGGTATATCCGCCACCGCGAGTGATTCGTTGCAAATCGCTTCCGTCCGGGCGGATTGTGGCTAGATCAATAAAGTCATCGCGCTTCTCGCCGATGACGCGTTTCTCGTCGGAGGTCTTGTCACGCCAGCTCGTTGAAGAGCAGCGAACCGCGATCGCACAGCAGAAGACCGAGATTCAAAATCTGGCCGCCCGGCTCTCTAAGCTGGAGACGTTGGTGACCCCGGTGCCGTGATCTCAGGCTGCCGCCTCCAGCCTCCGTTTCCTTTGATCGAGAGGCGTACGTTTCTTGGCGCGATGGCCTCTGAAAGATTGCGCCATAGCTTCTAGTAGCTTCAGTACCTCACGTTCTTAACCCTTGCGCGTTTCTGCGTGTCTCTACATTTGATCTCTGTGCTAGAATCCGCCGCGCGTCCGTTCCCGCTCTGTCCCGAGCGCTTTGGAGCGAATGATCCGGTTTCCTGCATTTAGGATTTTTCCGAGCACGTTGTCCATTTCGCTTTGCCCTGGAGGCTTGAGATGAAACCCTGCCCCATCTCGGTTGCAATGACGGTGGTGTCTCTGTTTTTTGCTCCCACGCTGGTGGCGCAGTCACCCGATGCCGCAAATCAGAACACGGTGTCTCCTGCTCCTTCGGCTTCGGCAGCAGAAGTTCCCCGGCTCATCAAATTCAGCGGCACGCTGCTGGATGCCCAGGAGCGACCGATGGCCGGTCCCGTCGGCGTGACCTTTGCTCTCTACTCGCAGCAGGACGGCGGTGCCGCGCTATGGATGGAGACGCAGAACGTGAAGCCGGATGCCAACGGCGTCTACTCGGTTCTGCTCGGAGCCAACAGCGCGAATGGCGTGCCTGCGGAATTGTTCGCTTCCGCCGAAGCCCGCTGGCTGGAAGTACAAGTGGAGCGGCAAGCGGAGCAGCCGCGCGTGTTGCTGGTGAGCGTGCCCTATGCGCTGAAAGCGAAGGACGCGGAAACGCTGGGTGGCAAGCCCGCTTCGGCTTTTGTCACCACCGAAACGCTCACCGGTACGAGCAACTCTGCCGGAGCCGCTGCTGCTTCGACCCCTTCCACTGCTTCCACTGCGCTGCCCATTTCGAAAACTCAAACGACTGCCAAGAAGGCAGCGTCCACGCCGCAGCCTGCCACGGCCTGTACCAGCGTCACCAGTGATGGGACCGCGGCCGTCAATTCTATCGCCACGTTCACCACCGCCTGCAACATCGAAAGTTCGGTGATTACACAGTCGGGGACCAATGTAGGCATCGGCACCGCGGCGCCGGCGGTTGCGCTGGACGTATTGGGCAACAATGCCGGGCTGCGGCTGAGCGGGACAGGTACGCATCAGGTGACGGTCACGGGAGCGACCAGCGGACGGTTGGGACAAGACTCGAGCGGATTCTTTTTTGCCTCCGACACCAACGGCAAGACCGTGCGTTTCCTGACCAACAACGGGACGCTGAACGAGTGGATGCGCATCACCAGCGCCGGTAACGTGGGCGTCGGCACGGCCGCGCCCGCTGCTAAGCTGGATGTAAACGGTAACGTGAACGGAACCACCGGCAATTCTTCAAGCGGCTCCGCAGCGGTGTCTGGCAATGAGACCGCGACAACGGGCCAGGTCTTCGGCGTCAGCGGAGGCACGAGCAGCACCACAGAGGGTTCGGCCGGCGTAAGTGGAAACGAGGGTGCGACGACAGGCCACGTTTATGGTGTTTTCGGGTCAGCGAACAGCACCACGACCAACGCCATGGGGGTTAGTGGCTACGAGGCGGCCGCGACAGGCCAGGTCTACGGAGTGGACGGATACACGACTTCTACAGGCCCATTCGCCGCGGGGGTAGGTGGTTTCGAGGGCGCCACCACGGGCCAAGTCTTCGGGGTTGCTGGAGGATCGAGCAGCAGTACTCAAGGAGCGGCAGGCGTGAGCGGCTTCGAGTCCGCAACAACAGGCCAAGTCTTCGGCGTGACCGGAGGAACTAATAGCACGACAAACGGGGCGGCAGCCGTCAACGGTTTCGAAGGGGCCACTACGGGTCAGGTCTTCGGCGTCACCGGAGGAACGAATAGCACCACCAATGGTTCCGCTGGTGTAAGCGGGAACGCCGGTGCCACCAGCGGCGCAGTTGCGGGCGTCTTTGGATCAACCAGCAGCACCTCCACAAATGCCATGGGGGTCAGTGGCTTCGAGGGAGCAACCACAGGCCAAGTCTATGGCGTCAACGGAAACACGAACAGCACCGGTCCATTCGCCGCTGGAGTAAACGGGTTCGAGGGGGCCACAACAGGTCAAGTCTTTGGTGTTAGCGGAAGCACGCCGAGCACCTCAGGAACAGGTGTAAGCGGTAACGCCACTGCGTCATCAGGTTCAACCAACGGAGTGTCAGGATTTTCCGCCAGTCCGAACGGCAACGGCGTGCTCGGAGGCAACAATGCTACCTCGGGCTTCGCTGTCGGCGTGACAGGTTTCAGCGCCAGTCCGACGGGCGCCGGTGTCAACGGCTTTAGCTCGGCAGCTTCCGGTGGAATCGGCGTAAATGGCAACGCCCCAACTAATGGCACCGCCGTTCAGGGAGCTAATCAGGTGTGTACCAACTCGGGATGTACTCCCGTCGCAGGCACGGCGGGATCGTTTCAAACTGGTGCCGGAGGAACCATTCTGCGGGGCACATCCGGCAGCTCGTTTACGACCGAATTCCTCGTAGATGCCAGCGGAAACGGCTTCTTTGGCGGCAATCTGAGCGTCACCGGCAACCTGACGAAAGGCAGCGGATCTTTCAAGATCGATCACCCTCTTGACCCAGCAAACAGGTATCTGTCTCACTCCTTCGTTGAGTCTCCTGACATGATGAATGTCTACGACGGCGTTGTGGTGCTCGATGCGCACGGTTGCGCTTGGGTTACGCTTCCTGATTACTTCGAGGCTTTGAACCGTGATTTCCGCTACCAACTCACCGCCATTGGGACACCAGGACCGAACCTATATGTCGCCAAGAAGGTTGCGGATAATCGCTTCAAGATTGCTGGAGGCAAACCTCATGGCGAAGTCTCCTGGCAGGTAACAGGCGTCCGCCACGATGCCTACGCGGACGCTCACCGCATTGCGGTGGACGAGGAAAAGCCCACCGCCGAGCGCGGCTTCTACCTGTACCCGGATGCGTACGGTCTGCCACAAGAAAAAAGCGTGGCGCGGGCGCGAACTCACGAAACCAAGCCCAAATCCGACGAGGCTAATCGGGAAATGGCAACACCTACCAGGAACAAATGAAGCCTATGAGTGCAGTAGCAGAACACAGATGCAGTAACGTTCAGTGCGTCATCAATCAGCCATTACAACATTTGCGTTGACTTCGCACAAAGGCGAGATTAGGCTTCGCCCAATTTTCTGCGTCATCGCCCAGCTTCTTCGGGTCGTATCTCGCTTCGGGAACCAGTACGCTGCGGCGTCTGTTCATTTGGTCTCTGTGCCAGAATCCGCCGCAACTGCGTTCCCGTATCGTCCCGATGCTCTGTGGAACGAATAACCTGGTCCCCTTATCTTAGGATTTTCCGAGCGGCTGATCCATTTCGTTGGCCATGGAGGAATGAGATGAAACCCTCTCCTATCTCGTTTGCAATATTCGTGGTGTCTCTGCTTCTTGCTCCCGTACTGTTGGCGCAGTCGCCCGATTCCGCAAACCAGACCGCAGCTTCTCCCACTGCTTCGGCTTCCGCGGCAGAGGTTCCCCGCCTCATCAAATTCAGCGCCACGCTGCTGGACGCGCAGGACCGCCCGATGGCAGGCC
>Ga0307475_10003119_pt1 | contig 10047 bp, 6 predicted proteins | sample atmos_gasesECM1C_FD_203317 | JGI IMG/M metagenome (GOLD analysis project Ga0307475, IMG submission 203317) | Hardwood forest soil microbial communities from Morgan-Monroe State Forest, Indiana, United States - atmos_gasesECM1C_515 | ecosystem: Environmental > Terrestrial > Soil > Temperate...
CCAGACCAAGGCGCTTCACGGAAACGCCAAAAAGAATTTGCGCGATTCCCCAGCCGGCACCCAGCAACATCGGGATGGCAAGCCGTTGAAGCGCCAGAGCTCGATATGTCTCGAACAGACGGTCCACAAAAGCCAAAGCGAGTATCCAAGGAATGATTACCAGGGAGACCACGCTAAAGACAAGCCACACGTTCTCCCATTTCCAAACATGCACAAACTTTGATGGCAGCATGCAAGTGCCGGACATCAATCCCGCGATCATTACCAGAGAGACTCCCGCCGCGACAGGATCTCCCATCAATGATATCCGCGCGAAAGCAAATTCAAGTCGCATGATGCGCCTGGCTCCTGCGGAGTCTCATAACAACCGTCTGCAACCGACGCCGGGAAAACGAAATGACTGCGCAGGTGTGGAATGTGCTCAAGGAACGACAGCTCATGTCCCAGCGCAATGTGATTGAACAAAACAAGGTGCTGATGCACTTGCCCCATGTCCCCTACGTGAGGAACTATCGGAAGGGAGAACTTCTTTGCAAGAAGACTGACGGTGAGAAATTCGCTCACACCTGCCAGCCTGGTGCAGTCAGCCTGTACGTAATGAAGGGCCGAAGTCTGCATAAAGTTCTTGAACACAACCCGATTCGGAATATGCTCGCCTGCCGCGATCTTGATGGGGGCGATTTCGCGCGCTAGCACCGCGTGTCCATGAACGTCGTCGGGGTGTGTAGGCTCTTCGATCCACGATGGTCGGTAAACGGCAAGGTCGCGCGACATCCGGATAGCGACTGGAAGATTCCACCGCTGGTTGGCGTCGAACATGAGAGCGCCGGACTCACCAATGCATTCCCGAAGGATGGCAGCTCGTCTTAGATCGCGACGCCCATCGTCGGATCCTACCTTCAACTTAAAAGCTCTGAAGCCCGAGTCAAGAGCACGTTGGGTCAGGTCCCGGACCTTCTGATCATCGTATGCCATCCATCCCACGGACGTGTCGTAACCAGGATAGCCATTCTGCAAAATTGGAATGCGTCGGTTGCGGCTCGCTAGTTGGCCCTGTATCAGTTCGAGTGCGTCTTGTTCGCTTAAAACTTCGTCAAGATAGCTTAAATCCAGAAGACGAACGACTTCGCTTGGGGTGAGATCGAGAAGTAATTTCCACAGAGGTTTGCACCGGCTCTTGGCCCAAAAATCGAAACAAGCGTTGGTAATCGAAGCCAGTGCCAGGTGAACCACACCCTTGTGAGGTCCGAGCCAGCGCAGCGACGGATCGTCAGCCAGGCTTCGAGAGACACGCCCGAAGTCTGACATGAGTTCTTCAATAGCAGTACCCGCTAGTGGCTTAGCGAGCATCTCAATCGCTTCGCACACCAGCTTGTTGCCATTTCCGAGTGTGAGTGCGATCCCGGTTCCTCGAAGCCCGTTCTCCCCCCTCAGAGACGTGACCGCGAAGCTGTATTCTGAATTCGTGTGGACGGAATCTGTGCCCGCTCCAGGAGGCAGCGGAAATCGCGCGTCGTACGTCGAGACCGAACGGATCGTCGCGTCAGGCATCGCCGTCTCTCCCACTGGCCAGCGCGAAGCATTCCCGTTCGAGGTCATCCCGCATTTGTATTGCGATTCTCCCAGTTGTCGTAAGCTGTTTTGGCAAAGCGGGCCATCGCTTTTTTGACGTATTGCTCGGCAACCTCGCCCTCTGCTTCACGCACAAGGTCAATGATCCGTTGGTGTGCTTCCAAATCCTTATCCCAAGGAGAAGTTGTTTGACCGCTGGCCGCGACTCTCATACGCACAAACGCAAAGAACGGCACGAGAAGCCGGCGACTCTGCTCGACGATAAACGGATTGCCGGAAAGTTCACAGAGCCCTAGGTGGAATTCAAGATCATATTGGAGCAGGGCTTCGCAATTCCCATCGTTTACCGCCTGTCGCATGCGATCCACGGCGGACTGAATCTTCGAGAGGTCTGGGCGCATTTGCACTGCCAGACGAGCCGCCAATCCTTCCAAGGCCCCGCGGAGTTCATAGAGTTGTGCTACGTCCTTCTCGGTCAAGTGGACAACGCGTGCGCTTCGCCCTGACTCTTTATTGACAAATCCCTCGACCGCCAGAATGTTGATCGCCTCGCGTATGGAGCCTTGCGCTACTCCGAACTTCTGGGCCCATTTTCCCTCGACAATTCGGACCCCTCTAGGCAGCGAGCCGTTCATGATTTCGGCTCGTAAACGGTCCGCCAAGTCATGTTTGACCAGGCCGTTTCCTGCAAGTATGGAGTGAGCCGGCATAGACTAAGCGCTTAAATCTTGACACAACGAAGTATACTCACGTATAAGCTCCAGTCAAGGAGAGTTTAAGCACTTAAGCCAGGGCGGGGGCGGGACGATGAAGCGCTTTGGAATGACGATCAGGCTCAAGCCAGGTAGCGAGGAACTGTATAAGCGACACCACGCGGCCGTTTGGCCCGAGATCCAAGAGAAAATTCTGGAATGCAACATCAGAAACTATTCCATCTACCTCAAAGACGGCATCCTGTTCAGCTATTTCGAATACCACGGAAGTGACTTGAAGAGCGACTGGGCCAAGATGGCTGCGCACGCCAAAACTCAGGAGTGGTGGGCGGTGATGGAGCCGATGCAGGAACCTTTAGCAACGCGAAAGCACGGCGAGTGGTGGGCGGAGATGGAAGAGGTTTTTCATCTCGATTGACCTGTCATGACACTAAAAACTGGAGAGTATGGAACATGAGTGCTGACCCGCAGGATCGCCGGGATTTCATAAAGCTCGCGCTCGCCGCGTCTTCCCTTTCCTTCGTGCCAGGTCTTGGACTGGCCTTCGGCTCCGAGGACGAGCGCACGACATGGTATCGCAATGCGAAATTCGGAATGTTCATTCACTGGGGACCCTATTCACTTGCAAGCGTCGAAGCCTCTTGGCCTATTATGAGACCAACATCCGGCGGTATTACAGAGGCGGAGTATCGAGAACTTCCCAAGCGATTCAATCCCACGAAGTTCGACCCCGGCGCCTTCGTCGATCTGGCCCGCGCCGCTGGCCAGCAATATATGGTCTTCACCACCAAACATCACGACGGCTTCTGTATGTTCGACACGTCCTATACGGACTACAAAATTACCAGCACTCCTTATGGCCAGGACATCGTCAAAAAGCTGGCGAACGCATGCAAAGAGCGAGGCATGCCCCTGGGTTTCTACTACTCGCCGCCCGACATGCACCATCCGGCCTTCCGCGACACGTCGAAACTGGCGAAGGAAAACTGGAACGGTGAGCCTGCACGGCCGGAATGGCCTCTCTATTTGGACTACATGCAGTTGCAACTGACCGAACTCCTGACTGGCTATGGTCCGGTCGCGCTCATCTGGTTCGACGGTCTGAATCACCAAGAGAAATACGGCGGGATTCGGTTCTTAGACCTGATCCGGAAACTCCAGCCGGCAACTCTAGTGAATGATCGAATTGGTCTCCCGGGAGACTACCAGACGCCGGAACAGTTTGTTCCCAGGGCCATCCCAACCAAGGATGTCCGCTTCAACGCCGTCGATACTAGCGTCCAACAGAAATTGAAGACAACCATCCCCGAGCCGGAAGACTTTCAATTGTGGGAAACCTGCATGACCATCAACAACACCTGGGCTTACAACATGCACGATCAGGAGTACAAATCAGCCCCGATGCTCATTCGATCTTTGGTGGAAGTGGCCAGCCGCGGCGGAAATTTCCTTCTAAACGTGGGTCCGCAACCTGACGGCGTGATACAGCCGGAGTTTCAGGATCGTCTCCGCGCGATCGGAGACTGGCTCGCGATCAATGGGGATTCAATCTACGGAACCACGTACGGTCCCATACAGGGCGTTCCACCTATTAGAGTCACGGCGAAGAAAGACAAGATCTTCGTCCACGTTTTCGAATGGCCGGCGAAGTCGCTTGAGATCAATGGCCTGCAGGCAAAAGTGCTTTCAGCGCATTTGCTGGCGAGCGGCCAGCCACTGAAGATCCGCCAATCAGAAGGGAAACTTCAGGTTGACCTACCCGCGCAGGCGCCCGACGCGAACGTAAGCGTGATTGCGCTCCGAATCTAAGGGGATTCTCTGCAGCTTGATCATTTACCCAGTTTTTCGAGGAGTTGAAGAGCGGCTGCGATATCCGCATCTTTAGGCGTGAGTTTTTGCGCTTCGAGTAGCTCAACACGGCCACTCTTGAGATCCCCGGCCCGGCAATAGATTAGCCCTAGATTCTTATGCAGTAACGCTAGTGCGCTGCAGTCCCCGCAGATCTTTAGCCCTTCTTGTAACTGCGCGATAGCTTGTGGCCAGTCATGAGCGGCCGCCGAAGACAGCGCGAAATTTCCAAGCGTCTGAGCGCGATCCATGATGTGACGCCTGGCCTGCAAGGCTTCAAAGCGATCCTGAAGGAGCTTCGCTTCTGTTGGGTCGGTTTGCGCCAGCAGGCGAGAGAGATTGTAGAGTGCCTCGCCATGATCGGGATTCATCCCAATCACTTTGCGCCAACACTGAATGGCTCTCGGGCGGTCGCCACCGCGCAACGAAGCCTGTCCAAGCATAAATAAGACATCCGGGTTGGTTGCATCCGCGGCAACTGCCCTTCCGAATAGCTCGATGGATTTCTGCGTTTCTCCGGCTTGTTTCGCGATGATGCCCAACAGATACCACGCGTCAGCGAGATTCGGATCGAGCCTTCTGGCCGTCTCGAGCTCGGGTTTTGCTTCTACGTTTCGCTGCAGATCGATGAGAGCTCTCCCCTTGTTGTAATGGGGAGCTGCAACATCTGGAGCAAGCTTTACCGCTTCCGTAAACTCCTTCAGCGCAGTCTCGAGATCAAATTGATCGGCGAGAGCGATACCCAAATTCAGGTGTGCTTCCGGGGACCGCGATTCAAGCTCGACGACTCTCCGAAAGTCCGTGATAGCTTCCGCCGGTTGGCCCAGTCGAGTAAGCACCATGGCCCGAGACGAGAGAGCCTTCGTGTTGTTCGGTTCGAGACGCACAGCCGTCTGCAGGGCTTGGCTAGCTTCGGGAAATCGTGCCTGGCCTGCCAAAATCAAGCCAAGATTAACGAATGCTTGGGCGTATTGAGGGTTGTTTTCGACCGCTTGCCGGAATAGCTTTTCCGCCTCAGCCGCTTTACCCTGCTGCCCATAAAGGACGCCGAGATTGTTTTCTGCTTCGGCGTATTGGGAGTCCAGTGAAGTTGCGGTTTTGAACCGCCTCTCAGCTTCTTCCATCTGCCCCGCCTGCAGACTCAAAAAACCGATCTGATTGTGCAAAGGGGCGAAGTTAGGATCGACAGCCACACCTTTTTCCAACACATCCCGCTCGCTACGATAGTCCCCGAGACGATCAAAAGCCAAGCCCAGGTTGTAGTAAGTCCGCGCATTTTTTGGATCATCAACAATAGATTCGCGATATAAACCTACAGCACGCTGAACGTCTCCGGTCTGCAGGTATTGGTTTGCTTGGTTCGCCTTGGTTTCCGCGACGTTTTGACTGATGCTCTCTCGCTTTCCGGTCTCGAAAGTTTGTAGTTCGGCCCGAGCTTGCTCTGGCTGCCCCAGAGCTCTGAGAACGGCGGCTAACTGAAACCGCGCATCACTTGAATCCGGCCTGAGCTTCAGCGCGATTTCCAATTGCTTGCGTGCTTCTGCGCTCTTTCCCAGCTTGGCCAGCACAAAGCCATAGTTGTAGCGACTATCGTAGTCATCCGGTTTCAGCGCAACAGCTTGCCTCAGGGCGGCTTCTGCATCCGCATAGTTGCCGAGACCACGTTGCACGACCCCTGTGAGGTAGAGCGCGTCGAAGTCACCCGGGTTGCGTCGAGAGTACTCCTGGATTAAAGGCAGCGCGGAGGGGAATTCGGCGAGAATTGCCAGTGCCTTGACCAGAGAAACGCGAGCGACATCATCATTCGGATCAAGACGTAGCACCTCCCGGAACTCGTCGGCAGCCTCTCGATAGCGGTCCTGCTGCGTGTAAACAATCCCGAGATTCAAGTGGACTAACGAAGACGAGGGTTGCTTCTGGGCAATCTGCGAAAGGATTTGTAGGGCTTCCTCATTGTTGCGATTTCGCGCGTACGCCGTTGCCAAATTCAGTTGCAGCGTGTCATCCGGCGGCGCATTTCGCAGATACGCGATAGCCGCCGTGTAGCGCTTCTGTTCGATCAAGGCCTTGGTCAAACCATCAAGCGCGGGGACGGATTGGGCGTCTATCCGGAGCGCTGCCTTGAACTCCACGATCGCAGCATCAGTTTGATTTAGGTGGCTGAGCGACGTTCCGAGCGCTGCATGCGACTGCGGCAGCTCAGGTTTGAGCCGCACCGCAGCTCGGAATTCGCGAGTCGCACGTTCCGCATCGCCATTTTCCAGATACGCAAGGCCGAAGTTGTAATGCGCTTCCCATGAGTTGGGCTCGAGACGGAGCGCCGACTGAAACGCTGAAAAAGCACAAGAAAACTCTTTGCGCTGCCCAAAGTACGCACCCAGCGCATCGTACGCCGCCGCCGATGGCTGTTTTGACAGAGCCTGCGCCAATTCAGCGGGCCGCTTGCAGTTCTGATCCCTTTGAGCCGCGACAGTTCCCGCACAAAAACCGTGCACGCCGAGAACGCTCCACAATATTGTCAACGTCAATCTGCCCGTGCTGGCCGTGGGAACCATTCTTGATCCTGCTACGTGCTCTCTCTGAGGAGAAACTCAACGTCGATTTTTTTCGCGCTCCTTTCGAAAGCAACAACACCAGATTATCGAATACTTGTCAAACGCGACAGAAGCAAAGCAAACTACGCGCTCAGTGAGCGTTGCGGAGCGTTGCGCGAGATGAGGGCGATAAGATCAGGCGGGCGAGTGGGGAGGAAGGGCCGGACTGATTGCATTATTGTTGCGTGTGCGATTGTGGGTTTCGTCTTCGGCGTCTGCCAAGCAGCCCGTGCACAAGGAGTTGCCACTGGCGGCACCGCAGCTCCAGCCCGGCCATTGCCTCCTGGCATGAAGCCACCGGTCGTCCGCTACGAGGATGTTGCGGTGCGAGCTGGTCTGGTAGGCAAGAATGTTTCGGGGGCGGATCGCGGCAAACAGTACATCGTGGAAACCACGGGCACGGGAGTCGCAATCCTTGACTATGACAACGACGGCCTCCCCGACATCTTTCTCGTGAATGCCGACCGGCTGGATGGAACGCCTCCCAAGCCGACACACTTTCTCTATCACAACTTGGGTGGCTTAAAGTTTGAAGACGTAACGGAGAAGGCTGGGCTTGCTCACACGGGCTGGGGCCAGGGTGTCTGCGTCGGCGACATCGACAATGACGGGTACCCGGACCTATTTATCACGCAGTGGGGCCAGAACGTTCTGTACCGTAATCAGGGCTATGGCGTTTTTCGGGACGAAACCAAGGCGCGAGGGCTCATCCAGCCAAAACCCAGGTGGAGCACCGGCTGCGCCTTCTTCGACTTCAACCGAGACGGCTATCAGGATCTCGTCGTTGTCCACTACGTGGACTTCGACCTCAAACAGACTCCGCGGCCCGGAGATAAGTCGCAATGCCAGTGGAAGGGATTGCCTGTCTTATGTGGGCCCCGCGGGCTGCCTCCGGAAACGATATCGCTGTACGAAAACGATGGCCACGGAAATTTCACTGATGTCACCGAGCAAGTTCATATCACCGGACCAAAGAGCTGCTACGGCTTCACCGCACTCGTCTCAGATTTTGACAATGACGGGTGGCCAGATATTTACGTCTCCTGCGATTCCACTCCAAACTTGTACTATCACAACCTGGCCGGCAAAAGCTTTGAGCAGATCGGTGGGCAGGCTGGCATTGCCTACAACGAAGACGGCCGCGAACAAGCAGGAATGGGTCTGACGGCAGGCGACTTCGATCACAACGGCCTGCTGGACATTTTCAAGACGAACTTTGCGGACGACACGCACACTCTGTACCGAAATCTAGGTAACAATAATTTCGATGACGCCACCATTGCTTCCGGATTGGCGGTGAACACCAAGTATCTCGGATGGGGCACCGCGTTTCTCGATATCGACAACGACGGATGGAAGGACTTGATCGTCGCCAACGGTCACGTGTATCCAGAAGTCGACGCCGGACACACCGCGGAGAAATTCAAGCAGAGAAGACTCCTCTATTGGAACCGGGGGGACGCCCAGTTTTTTGACCTCTCGGGATCGAGCGGGCCTGGAATATCCGAGGAGCATTCGTCCCGAGGCCTCGCCGTCGGCGACTTGGACAATGACGGCGATTTGGAAATTGTCATTGTCAATATGAATGAACCGCCGTCGCTGCTGAAGAACCTCGCTCCCCGAGTCGGCAACTCTTTGCTTGTTAGATTGGTGACACCCTTTGGGAGCGACGCAATTGGCGCACGCGTCATATTGGTTTCGGACGGGAAGAAGCAAATTGACGAGGTACGTAGCGGAGGCTCTTTCATTTCGCAGAACGATTTTCGGCTGCACTTCGGTCTAGGGAAGGCGACCTCCGCTGACCTATCCGTGCGCTGGACTGACGGCAAAACTGAAAATTATTCCCGTGTAGCAGCCGGTCAGATCGTGACGATCCAGGAAGGCAAGGGCATAGTCAGCAAGAGGCAACTTGTTTCAAACAAGCCCTAAGCTGGATTCGACGGTCACGCGGGTCGTCGCCAGTCCCGTCGTGAAGATCCAATGAAATGAAAGGCTTTCTTTCCTAACGCTTTGGCTCGTGAACGGTAATAATCTGGTCCGCCTCCACGGAATTCATCTGCTGCACTACGCCACTGGGCCAGTTGATCTCAAGCAGCCGCACCTTTCTCGATGGTCCCAAACCAAAGTGGATCCGTTTATCGCTCGCGGAAAGGTAGCTGCCTGCGGAGCTTACGAAGCGGTGTTGCTCCAACCCTTGCTCCGAAATAACGTGAATTCGAGCCCCGAATCCATCGCGATTGCTGACCGAGCCGACAAGATTAATGAGCAGCCAGTGATTCCCAGTTCCTCCTTGATTGCGAAGTATGACTGCCGGCCCGTCATTGCAGTTGATTGCGATGTCGATACACCCGTCGTTATCCAGGTCTCCGAAAGCTGCGCCTCGCGCCGATAACGGCACCCGGAACGCCGGGCCGCTTTCTTGCGATACATTGTGGAATTTTCCCGCATTGTTTTTCATGAGCAACAGCGGTTCGAGGTAACGAAGCGAAGGGTCGGTCAGTTCGATATTGTCCATCACGTGACCTTGGGCGACAAAGATGTCGAGCCAACCATCGTTGTCATAGTCAATCATTTTCGTTCCCCACCCGGAATGCGGCATCGTGATCGCGCTGATACCAACCGAATCGCTTACATCGTCAAAGCTCCCTCTGTTGTTGCGGAACAGCGCGTACCGTTGATTTGCAAGGGCATTGACGAAGGCGTCCGGCCACCCGTCGTTATCGTAGTCGGCGAAATCCACTCCCATGCCGGCAAAAGTTTTGCCATCCTGATCGAAGGCGAGGCCGGATTCGAGTGCCACCTCAGAGAATGTGCCGTCGTGGTTATTTCGAAAGAGTTGCTGCGGGAACGAGTCATTGGCCACAAGAATGTCTGGCCATCCGTCGCGGTCGAAATCATTTATTGCAATCCCCAGCGCCTTTCCTGGCGATGCTGCGATACCACTAATCTTCGAGACGTCCTTGAAAGTCCCGTCGCCGTTGTTGTGGTACACCAGGCAAGGTACCGCCCCAAATTGGTCAGGATGGCAGTACGAACGATATCCCGGGCGATGTAATCCGCAATAGACGTTTTTCGAAAAGTCCCAATCGAGGTAGCGCGTGACGATCAGATCCAACAGGCCGTCTCGATCGTAGTCCACGAAGCAAGCACCAGAGCACCACCCGCTGCCGCCCAAACCCGCTTGTTTTGTGACGTCAGTGAACGTGCCGTCCCCGTTGTTCCGGAAAAGGGTATTTCCACCCAAGTTAGAAACAAGCAGGTCGGTATGTCCGTCGTTGTTATAGTCTCCAGTAGCCACTCCCATCCCGTACGAAGAACCG
>Ga0307475_10003120_pt1 | contig 10046 bp, 8 predicted proteins | sample atmos_gasesECM1C_FD_203317 | JGI IMG/M metagenome (GOLD analysis project Ga0307475, IMG submission 203317) | Hardwood forest soil microbial communities from Morgan-Monroe State Forest, Indiana, United States - atmos_gasesECM1C_515 | ecosystem: Environmental > Terrestrial > Soil > Temperate...
TTGGGAGGAACTAGTACTTAATAAGGCCCCCAACACATGGATTTCTAGTAAGTGATCCGAAGCTGCCAATCTCTTTTGACGCCCTCAGGCAAGACCCGCCGGGGGGATTTGCGTCAACTTCAAGCCAAAGGTGGCGGCGCCACTTTCTGAGTCAGATCAAAACAATCTGGCATGTCGTCGGTCGCTGCGTCGCGGACATCGAGTGCCCGCAACCTGAGCATCAAGAATTGCCGCTGCCGTTACCGAGCAAAGAGTTGATGTAGGCGCAGTGTTTAGTGGCGGCGCTTATCGGAGACTCGCGTGGCGGTAGAGAAAAGATCCCTCTTGCGAATCGCGCGCCTTCTCATTATTTTGTTTAGCAAGTCCCGTGCCGGCCTCCCGTCCAGACTGGATCGGGGTCGCAGGCACATATGCCTGGGACAAAAGGAGATAGACGATGAAACAGAGCAGCCTTTACGCTGTTGGCTTACTCGCTTTGGCGTTGGTTTTCATGGGAGTGACGTTCGCCCAGCACCCCGAAACAAATATTGATCCTGCCCGACATCCGAACCTGGCTGCGGCACAGCATCATATTGTCGAGGCCTTCGAAAAAATTGAGGAGGCACAGCGCACGAACAGAGACGAACTTGGCGGCCACGCCGAAAAAGCCGAACAACTCCTGAATCAAGCCAGTCGAGAATTAAAGGAAGCCGCCGAGTTCCGCGACCATCATCACAATTAAACGGAGCCGCTGGTTAGTTCAAGTTTGTGGAGTTCACTCGGCAAAAGGAGGAGCCCCCAGGAGAAAATGGCCGGGATTCCCGAAGATGTAACATTGTGGCCACAAGCAAGTCAGGACGGTTCTTCAATGCAGTTCCTATTGTTTCTAGGCGGGAAGTGACTTCCATGCCAGTGTCCGCAGTCATCAGCTAGGGTGGTGGGTCATAGCGGACGATTTTAGAACTCCTCCGGTCGCGCTCCGTGCATTCTTCGAGCTGCTCTCGGAGTGGGAGGAATCGCTGAAAGGAGAAGTCGACTACGAGTAGAGCCTTCCACCTGTCCGAGTCAAATAACGTAGACGTAATGGTGGCGCAGACTGGCCCCGATGGAAAGCCATGCTCGAACGACTCTTCCGCCAGAACCTCTTATTTGCCCGGCTGGTCGCTTCATTTTGTGCGACGGTTAGGCAACAGGATGCAACCGATTTTTCCGAATCTTCTTTTCGGCGTAAAGGGCATTGTCCGCACGTTCGAGCAACTGTTCAGGTGTTTCACCCTGTCGATACTCCGTCCATCCCGCCGAGAAGGCGAAAGGAATATGGATACCCTCAACTTCAATTTCCAGCGGGGACAAACGGCCCAAGACCCGTCGTACTTGTTCGAGATTGCACGCAGGGAGCAACACCACAAACTCATCCCCACCCATACGCACAGCCAGATCGGAGCCGCGAATTGCGGTTCGCAGTCGTTCAGCGAATATCATTATTGCCGAGTCTCCCACCGTATGCCCGTACTGGTCGTTGAGCTGCTTGAAATCATCTAGGTCCAACATCAAGACCGCCAAAGAACTCTTATATCGGCGCGCTCGGGAGATTTCCTTAGCCAACCGCTCCTGAGCGCAACGTCTGTTTGGGAGACCGGTCAGTGGATCAACCATGGCTAGTCTTAGGAACTCTTCTGCACGTATCTGGTGCTGGACTGAGATTTCTACCTGTTCTGCGAGTCGGCCTCGAGTCAACTTGAGCTGGAATTGTTGGAAAAATGTGGAGACGCTGAACAACAAGACTAGGCCCACTAGGCCGCGAACGGACTGGCTGATGTGGAACTTATAAAACGGGTCGTTCGGCTCTGATATTACCGACGTGGAGAACGAAGCAACGGCAGCGGTCAACGACAGGATTATCACCAGGGCCAACGCCCACAGGGACCAATCGTGTCGTCCGAGTGTCCGTAGGTCACGCCGGATTACTTGATTGCGCTGCTCCACTCCCATGTCGGAGAGTGCGATTTGGTTGGTGTCCATATTAATTCGCGATCTGCCGCGCCCAGCGACTATCTTTGATCAAAAGTAGACTGTTCTGCACGCTGCGGTCAATCATTCACCACCCGTGATGTTCGTTATGGGCACTGCCGACCGGATTGTCCGTTGGATAAATGGATTCCAACTATCCACCCGCCCACGGATTTCCGCTTTTGGCGTATAGCATCCCGTTTCCATGGTGTGATCCAGGATGGACCGCAGACTCGACTTCAGTCTTCCAACACCTTTCAATCAGCAGGCGGGAAATCGATATGCCAAAAGCGTGGTGCAGGCTCTGTGAACTCGATGGCAACCTCGTTCTGGCCGTCCGCTTTCTTATTGACCTGGACGACTCGGCTGTACCTTTCTTCCCCGCTCACCATGTGCTTGAGAGCTGGTAATTCGTTCGGTTGCACCCCAAAGCAGGTGAATGAGGGCGCCATGGGCATTCAGCACTGAGGTGTGGTTGACTTCTGACATGAAACCATCGCCGTCCGCCCCTCTCCGCACCTGTACCCTGATGCGGGCCACAACCCGCTGGCTGCGCCTCGCGTTCACGCACTCTGCTCGGCTAATATGGTAGCTTTCGATGAGGGGGCCAACGCCCAAGAGGCCGTGGGTGACTCTCGCCAGTTTTCTCTACTCGAGCTGCTTGTACCTTTCCGCGCATTAAGCTAGCCGACAGGCTCATTGATTGTTCGTGCGGCGAGACTTAGCCGGCAGCTCCACTGGTCTCGTGAATTGGCGCGCGTCCCCGGTGTCGGCGCCCAGGCGATTCCGATGGGAGTGGGGGCGAAGTGGCGAGATAAGCCTGCAGCAGGAAGAGCAGCGCATTCGAAGGGATGTGCAGGTTGAAATCCACGAAGCTGTGGAGCAGCAGCCCGGCCACGCCTGTGGTTGCGCCGGCATGGAGCGCGCGAGAGAAATGCCCCTGCTCCGCCTCGAAATTCTTGCGCGCCTCACGGAACAAGACCCACAGGAATGCCGCGCAGCACAGGCCGCCGAGAATTCCGGTTTCCGCCAGGATTTCAATGAAGTCGTTGTGGGCATGATCCACCACCTTGCCGTCATAGCCTGTTTCGTAGCGCGGAAAGACTGCCACGAGAGTCCCCAGCCCGCTGCCTTGGATCGGATGATCCAGAAAAATGTGCCAGGTGCCGAGAAACATCGTCACACGCCGCGCGAGCAACACATCTCCGGCTCGCACGCTTGAAAACCGTTCGATCGCCTTTCCCGCCCCCATCCAAATGATTAGCGCGACGGCCGCGAGGCCTACTATCGCGAGGGCAGCGATACGCGGTCCTTCTGGCCGCTTGCGGCTCCGCGCCAGCAGCACGAGCACTCCCAATTCGAATGCCAGGCTCACAATCCCGCCCCGTGAGCCCGATAGGATCAGCGCCCCCAGTGGAACAATCGTCAGCAGCCCGACCATCGAAAAAGCGTCGCTGTGCAGTCCACGGAAAACTAGCAGCGCCAGTCCCACCGGCAATACCAGTTCGACGAATCCTGCGAAATGATTGCGGTTCACATAGGGGCCAAACGGGTTTCCCCCCAGGGTGAGCTCGCGGAACCAGTAAATTTTTCCTTCAGCAGTGAAATATTGAATGATGCCCAGCAGCGAGACGGCGAAGCCGAGGAAAACCAGAAACCATGCCAGCCTCACCAGATGGGCTCGCTCTCGAAAAGCCTGCGCCGTCAAAAAAAATACGATGAAATAGGAAACCAGCTTCAGCAATTCCGTGCGCGTCAGATATGGATTCGCGCTCAGATGGAACACAAGCTGAACCAACCCGACGCCGAGAAGACATAGTAGCGGGGTGTTAAGTGCGCTCCAACGGATTTTCAACTGTGTGTCCCGGTAGAATAGGACCGCCCAGATCACCAGCAAGATCGCCGCGCCGATTTCCAACAGCGATTCGGACCACGCTTCCACCGCACCATGCGCCAGCACGGTAAATGCGAAAATCAGGCACAGCCCGCCGCGAATTATTCTCATTGCGGCGGCTTTCCTGCGTCCGTGCTCGTCGGCACCAGCCGAACATCGGCAACCCATACTGTTCCGCTGAACTTGTTCTCGAAAAGCCGGCTGGGACTGCGAAACAAACGGAGCAGCAGGAAATGCGTTTCAGCGCTGGTGGTCACGTCGCCTTCCACATCTGTCCAATTATGCGAGCCCGTGAAATTTTCGGTAACCAAGCGGGCTCCCGCGGGATGGTTCGCATCGGTGAGCATGAACCGCAGTCCGCTTTCGGTTGTGATCCCGTCGGTGCGCATGGTCGCGCGGAAATGGTAGGCGCGGCCGGGCTCGACCGGGACAAACTGTGACGGTTCAGCCAACTCGAGGTTGCTGCCCCCGCCGAATTCGAGGCGGAGTGAGCGCGCGCCGTGCATGGGTGGCGCGGCGTCGAAATCAATTGCCACTCCGGGCAGCGCAACCCAGCGCCAGTCGAGTCCGCCATTCGCGAAATCCCCTCCGAAATCCCCGTTCCAGATCAGAGAATTACCCGGCGGCATCTCGTGCGGGAGCCCCGCGGCGGCAAGCGCTTCGCGCCAGACGCGGCGGGCGTCTTCCGCCCGGTCTTCGTGAATGAGATCGTCCAGAAAAGGGAACGAGCGCCGCAGCGCGGGAGATTTTCCCAGCGCGAGCAGGCGTTGCCAGACGGCGAGTCCCGCGCTCGCCTGGTGATTGACGGCGAAAAAATCAAGCGCCTGGAAATAAGCCTCCACGTTTGCAGGGAGCACTTCATCGAGCAGCATGTTGACGTCGTGATTCGAGCGCCACGTGCGAGAAATCGCCAGTGGTAGCAGCGCGGTGTCGGTGCTCACCGCTCTTTGAATCTGCGCGAAGCCTTCGGGATACTGCTCCTGGAGGAGAAGAAAGTTTCCGTAGTTCCAGGCAACTTCGGCCGACGCGGGATAAACTTTCCGGGCATGCTCGAATGCATCGCGCGCGAGCGGCAGATTCCCGGTCTCTTCGTAGGCGCTCGCCAGATCCATCCAGTAATGAGCGGAGAGCGGGTTGTGCTCGACCGCTCGTTGATAATCCGCGAGCGCACCGACGGGATCGGGATTCGCCAGGTCCCATTGACGGCGGAGGCCGACGCGATCCCAGGCTGCGGCGTTGCCAGGCTCTAGCGCCGCTCCGCGCTCCATCACATCCAGCCGGTCCGAATGCAGCCAATGATCGGCCACCCAGATTCGCACCGCCTGGAAGCAAATCAATGCCGCAGCCGCGACCGACACTACCACCAGCGCCCCGCGTTGACTCACGTTCTCGATGGAAATCTGCACGCAGCGTTAATCTGCACCGGGCGTCGGTTCTTCTGCAAGTGCAATTTCGCATCCACTTGGAGGGCATGGCGTCAAGCCACGTGCGCGTGGCTTGCGCGTGACGTAATCGAGCGGAGGCCAGCGCGCCGCAGAGCCCGGCATCATTTTGCTTCGCCCCAACGAAACACAATTCCGACGGAAATGCGGCGGTTGCTTTCCGAAGGATTAATCGCCACGTTCGCAAAGTCCGTGAATCGCGTTTTCTCGTAATCAAATTCGATCACGCGAACGGCCCAGTGCTTCGTGACCCTGACGTCCAGGCCGCCACCGACTGCCCACGCATAGGCCGTGCTGGTGAATGTCTTTTGAGGAAAGCCGCCCTGGGATGGAATATTCAGAGTTTCGTGGCCCGCGCCCAAAAGAAACCCTCCGAAGGGAATCAATCTGTGGCGATGTCCAAACGGATAAATGCGCGGCCCAACAAGAAATGTGTAAATGCTTGTTTTCCCGTCCAGCCCCTGATCCTTGTACGTGCCGGTGCCGTCTGCTATGAGACTAATCCAATGTTTCCAGTTGTAATCGAACGTCGCGTTCCAGCCATTCATTCCGAAACGCGGCGCGTTGGGAGGATAAAATGACCGGTACGTGTAGCCGCCTTCCAGTTCGTATTTCGGCGTGATCTGCTGCGGCTTCTGCTTTTCCGTCGCTTCTTCCGGCTTTGCCTCCTCCTTCGATGTTTCCTGCTTCTTCTCCGGCTCTTTCTGCGCTTCTTGCGTGGTCGAGTCTTGGGCCCGCACCGGCAGTGTCAATAATATGATTACGGCAAAAAGTCCGAGCAGCTTTTGCATCCGCAACTTCCTCCTCTGATTGTTCAAGCAGGCTTGTGCGCCAGATCCGGTCCGGCAAGCCTCCAAGAGAGTCTCCTGTAGCGCGCGGGCGTGCAAGAGTAAACCGAAATCAATTGGGATGAAAGCGGGGAGGGCGCGGGATGACCGCTGATCGGTCCTGCTCTAATTCAGTGTTGGAGGTTTTACAAGGCTGGAGCGGCTTGCTTTTTAATCTTTGCTAGGCCACAGATCCCCAACTCGCTCTCGTTCGATAAAGAATCTGATCGCCTTTTTCAACCTGATTGCCTGTTGCTTGATTCCTTCAATCTCACTCTCTTCGGCAACAATCAGTCCGGCCCATCCAAGCCCCTTTCAATCAATATTAAGTGCGTGTAAAATGCGTTTTTGACTCTCTTATACGTCAGACGGGACGATCCGTTCCTCATGGCATACGTTTACATTAACCCCTATAAATCCACCTACTTGGCTGCCAAACAGGAGCTTGAACAGCGAAAAACCGAACTGAGCTTTGCCACTCAGAGAATTAGCCAATTGGAGGAAATAATAGCCAAGCTTGAACCACTCGCCATGGAAGATGGGATTGCTCCAAAGGGCGGACTACCTGAACTGTGCAGACAGGTTCTGATGTCTTCACCGGGAGTAGGAATGACTGCCGCAGCCGTTATGCAGAGCATTGCTTTCAGAGGGGTGGATATAAGCGGATATGGCCAACCACTCGCCGTCCTTCACATGACACTTACCAGACTTTGCAAACCTGAAAGCGGGTTTGTGAAGGGGAAGACTCCACACGGGAACCCGATGTACGCATTTGATCCGAATCGGCGTGGACTTCCGCCCGCGTCCCCGCCGCCAGTTTGGGATGATGTAGACGCGATGGTTGACGCAATCTCGAAGAAGACTAAGAAGTGAGTAGAGAGGGAAAACCCCGCCGTTAGCTTATCCTTGTCGCCGTCGTAGAGTAAGGTTTCATCCGAAACGCTGGGAGAAATCCCCGGCTTTTTTTGCCCCGAATCGGACTCCACCTCGATCCCTGGATTCAACTTTTCACGCCGCACCAGTTCGGCAGTCCACCCGACGGGTTCGCCCCGCCGAACATGTTCCGTCTTTACTACCGCCAGCCCTGCAACCCTGTGGGGCTGGAGGCCATCCCAGTCAGTTCACGGCGGGTGTGATTTCGGCGCTAGGACAATCGAAGGGCCGCAGTTGAAGATGTGTGAAACCGAATGCTCGTGCAACGCGTTAAATATTGGAACTCTGTCCGCCGCAATGCGGAATCAATGAAATCCCATCAAGTTGAGCGTCGAGAGGATGCGAGTGAAGCCTCATACAATTTTGCTAATGGCGATTGCTGTAGCGGGGCTGGTAGGCCTGGAGGCTTGCGGCGGTGGTGGCAACAGCAGCAATGCCATAGTGACTTCGTTAACGCTGGCGCCCACGTCGATCACTGTTTCGATCAATACAACGGCGAACGTCACAGCAACCCCAACCCTGTCGAACAACATGGTAGTCACCACCACTGTCGTGACCTGGATAGTAAATGGAGTGGCGGGAGGCAATTCCACTGTGGGTTCGATTGTCCCCTCCCCCACGGACCAGTTGGTGGGCATCTACACGGCGCCAGCGGTCGTGCCGGCCACGAACATCCTTATTACAGCCACCACCCCTCGGGACCCGTCGGTTTCGACCGATACGCAGGTGGTGACCTCGAACACTGTGACCGTTACGTTTGGGGCCGGGCAGGGGCTGCTGGTGAGTCCATCGGGGCTGTCGGTTCCGGCGGGTGGCAGTTTTCAGTTTACAGCGCTGCTGAACAACGTCCCAGACCCCAATGCCACCTGGACAGTGACATCCGCTAATGGTGGCGACGTCGGCAAAATTGATCCGAACAGTGGACTGTACAAAGCGCCGCTTGCCCCGCCGCCGGGCCAAATGGTGACCATTACCGCAAAAGATGGCAGTGCCACCGCGACGGCTGTGGTAACTATCACTTATTCAGACGCGTCGCTGCAGGGGCCGTTTGCTTTTGCATACTCCGGGGGCTCCGGCGCGAATTTCATCTCCGTGGCAGGAAGCTTTGTCGCCGACGGGCAGGGCGGCATTGTCAGCGGCGTCGAAGACATCGAAAATTTCTCAACAGGCGTGTCCGTGCAGGTCCCGATTCAAAACGGGAGTTATCTGGTCGGTGCCGACGGACGCACCAAAGCGTCGCTGAACACAGGCGGCCAAGCGGGAAGCACTTTGCAGTTTGCGCTGATGTCCAACCAGCACGCCCTCGTGATCCGCTTCGACCAGAACGCTGTCGCGAGTGGAACAATTGACCAACAGGACGTGAATGCACTCACGAATTCGAACTCGGTCGTATCGGGGCCCTACGTTTTCGGCGTAGCGGGCGAAGACCTGAGCCAGAAGACCATGGGAGTTGCGGGGAAATTTTCCGCCAGCGGCACTGGACTGATTTCCGCGACAAATTCAATTTTCGATGTCAACGATGGCGGGACGGTGACGACTCCGACGAGCACGCCCATATCGACCGTCTCGATCTCGGGCACCTACGGGTTTGACGCCGCCTTTCCTGGTACCGGTCGCGGGACGATTGCTCTCACCCTGACAACGCATTCAAGCACCAACAATACGAACACCAACGAGCAACTCCAATTTGCGTTCTACGTTGTGGACAGCACCCGCTTGCGCCTCGTCGAAATTGACCACCATGCGCTGCTTGCCGGCGATGTGTTTGCTGCGCCAGCCGGAAATTCGTTTTCGGCTGCGAGTCTGACGGCGGCGAACTACCCCTTCACTGCCAGCGGCTCCTCCGGCACCGGCGCATATGCAGCGGGTGGCGTCTTCAAGTCAGACGGCGCCGGGAATGTTTCTGGCGGCGCCTTCGACAGCAACAACGCGGGAACCGCTGGTAGCAACACCACGATCGCAGCTTGCGCCTATACCGTGGATGCAACGACCGGGCGAATTGATTTGCGATTGTTTACCGGCGCCGGCGCTTGCCCGGGCGGGGGGAATGCGAACACTGCTGAGTTTGCCGTGTACCAAACGGCGCAACAATCTGCCCTGATACTCGAGATCGACGCCAACGCGATCTCGAGCGGCATGGCTTTCCAGCAGGCGGCTTCACCGGCAGCACTAACCGGAAGCTTTGCTTTGAACATTGCGGGGGAGGGAACCTCGCAGAATCTCGCCGGCGCGATTCCGCAGGACGCAGTCGGACAGTTGACACTCGCTGGCACCAGCGTGTCCAAGGGAACTCTGGACATCAATAATTTCAATGCGGTGTTCAGCGGCGATCCCGTGAGCACAGCCAGCACCATCGCTGCGCCGGATGCGAACGGCCGCGGCACGGCGACGCTCAACGCCACGAACCCGACCGCAACCTTCACCCTGATTTACTACATCATTGACGCCAACCGGGCGCTGCTGCTCGATCAGGACAAGACGCGCGTAGGCACCGGATTCATCGCCAGGCAATTCTGACGCGCCTCGTTGCGCCACCAGCCCGAGCTAAGGCGCCTCGATCTTCGGGAGTTCTTCGCCCAGGCCGTAGCCGCTCGCGCCCTTCTTCATCATCTGCGCGGCAAGATTCAAGATTCGGGCAGCCGCCCGCTCCAAACTGACGCCGCGAGCGTGAATGTTTGAGACGAGATTTCGTTCGGCATCGGTGTGATTTGCCCGGGGGCTGTAGGCCATATACGCAGACAAGCTTTCCGCAGTGGCCAGCCCGGGGCGCTCGCCTATCAACAAAATGGCGGCTTGCGGGTGAAGTAGTTCTCCGATTTCATTCAGGATTCCCACGCGGCAATGGCGGATTACAAATGTCTGCCCAATGGTCCATCCACGCGTTGCCAGGCCCTCATAGAGGAGGGGTAGCAGCAGCGGGACCTGCGCCGCAACAGCCGTCACCGAGAGGCCATCGCCAAT
>Ga0307475_10003121_pt1 | contig 10043 bp, 5 predicted proteins | sample atmos_gasesECM1C_FD_203317 | JGI IMG/M metagenome (GOLD analysis project Ga0307475, IMG submission 203317) | Hardwood forest soil microbial communities from Morgan-Monroe State Forest, Indiana, United States - atmos_gasesECM1C_515 | ecosystem: Environmental > Terrestrial > Soil > Temperate...
TCAACGTCATCGCGCCGGGGTCAATGTGGACTTCGTCAATTTTCGTTGGCAGCGGCGGCAGCGGCCGCTCAAAGCGTCGCAGGACTGCTTTGACCCGAGCTACCAGTTCGCGCGGGCTGAAAGGCTTTGGGATGTAGTCGTCAGCGCCCAACTCCAAGCCCAGAACCCGATCCGCCTCGCCGCTTTTGGCGGTCAGGAAAATCACCGGGACCGACGCCAGCGACAACGACTGCCGAATCTGGCGGCAAAGTTCGAGGCCGTCTTTTCCAGGAACCATGATATCCAGCAGAAATAGCGCTGGACGCTGGCGCTCCGCATCGACCACCACCAGATTTCCGGTCGAGTAGAGTCGCACGTTGAAGCTGGCGCCTTCCAGATGATGGCGAACCAGTCGGGAAATGTCCGGGTCGTCCTCCACAACATAAATCGTCGGCTTCACGCGACCATTGTAGCTGGGAAGTATGACGATTTGGATAAACAAGCTACCAAACCGCGAAGGTCCTCAAAGGATGGCCCGCGGGCCAAAACCTTCGTGATCCTTGGTGCCCCTGGTGGTTCACGGGTTGTCCGGCTTCAATCCCGCTCAGCGCAGGGCCATTCCCGCCTCCGCGCAAAAATCCATCGCCACAAATTCCCCGCGCAGAAATTTCGGGAAGGCCGCCGCCGCGATCATGGCAGCATTGTCCGTCGAAAGCGCGCGCGACGGAAAGAAAACGGGAAGCCCCTGCATCCCCGCCTCGCGCTCAAACGTGTCCCGCAATTCCCGATTAGCGGCAACGCCTCCGCTTACGAACAGAGTTCGAACGTCACATTCGCGCGCCGCAGCTAGCGTCTTCATGACCAGATCATTCACCATGGTGCGCTGGAAAGAAGCCACCAGGTTGAGAGTTTGCCGGTCGCAGAGCCTGAGGACGTCTTCCAGCTTCGGCTTCTCGATGCCAGCAAGCGCCCGGCGCCGAACCTCAATCGCAGGCTTCAGGTTCTGCGTCTCGACATAGCGCAAGACCGCCGTCTTAATTCCGCTGTAGGAAAAATCAAAGTGCGGCCCATCCTCTTCTGTACGAAGCCGCCCACTATCGCCGAACTTGTAGTCGCGCCGGTCCGCATGCTTGATCTGCGCAATCTGGAACTTGACCGCGTGCGGATCGCCGTGCGGCGCGAGCCCGTCAATAATGGGTCCTCCGGGATAGCCCAGCCCCAGAAGTTTCGCGACCTTATCGAATGCCTCTCCCGCAGCGTCGTCGCGAGTGTGCCCGATGTTCCGGTAAGTCCAGAGATTCTCGTGTACCTGGACGAGATAGAGATGCGTGTGCCCGCCCGACACCACCAGCGCGAGCACAGGAAAATGAAGCTCGGCATCTCCGCTCTGCCGCTGCTCGACCAACACCGCATGGATGTGCCCTTCAAGATGGTTCACCGCAATCAGGGGTTTCTCCAGCGCGAATGCCAGCGCCTTGGCAAAGCTGATGCCGACGAGCAGCGCGCCCGCCAGTCCCGGCCCCTGCGTGACCGCGATGGCATCGACCGACGCATACGTCTGTCCCGCTTCCGCCAGCGCCTGGCGCACCACCGGGACGATTGCGCGCAAGTGCTCGCGCGAGGCGAGTTCCGGAACTACTCCGCCATAAGGCTGGTGAGTGGCGATCTGCGAGGCAACCACATTCGACAGAATCCTCTGCCCCGAACGCACCACGGCCGCGCCCGTCTCATCACAGGAGGTCTCGATGCCGAGTATGTGCGCGTCAGGCATAATGATGGCGGTATCGTCACCGCGGGCAAAGTTCTTAACCACAGGGAGCGCAGAGGACACAGGGAAACACAGAGAACTTCTTCTTCATCTGACGACTAAAAGTGACTATCAATAAATCCCGGAAGGCTTTCCCCCGTGTTCCCCCCGTGCTCCCTGTGGTAAAGATTTCCACCCGCACGTCCTGCACTCTGCCGCAACTGCTAGTCTAAATGGGGAGCCGTGCCCGTGCCGGAAGCCAAAAAACACGCCGCCGAAATCGTAAGCACCCTGCGCAAGCAAGGCCACCAGGCCTACTTAGCCGGAGGATGCGTCCGCGATCTCCTCCTAAGCTGCGAGCCCGCCGACTACGACGTAGCCACCGACGCGACGCCGCAGCAAGTCATGCAAATCTTCCCCCAAACCTACGCCGTAGGCGAGCAATTCGGAGTAGTGCTCGTCCCAGAGCCTGGTGGAGCGACGGGCGCCCTCGCCCGTCAAGGCACGACTGTCGAGGTAGCGACCTTCCGCTCCGACGCAGGCTACTCCGATGGCCGTCATCCCGACGAAGTTCGCTTCACCAACGATCCCCGCGAAGACGTGCAGCGCCGCGACTTCACTATCAACGGCATGATGCTGGATCCCGCAACCAACGAGGTCTTGGATTTCGTCGGAGGCCGCGACGATCTAAAAGCCGGAATCATCCGCGCCATAGGCGATCCCGAGCGCCGCTTCACCGAGGACAAACTGCGCATGCTCCGGGCGGTGCGTTTCGCCGCCCGCTTCGACTACAAGATCGATTCCGCAGCAATGTCAGCGATCCAAAGGTTAGCGCCTAAAATTCACCAGGTTTCCTGCGAGCGCATCCGCGAAGAACTAACCAAGATGCTGACCGAAGGCCAAGCCCGCCGAGCGTTTGAGTTACTCGACACCACCGGCCTCCTGCCAGAAGTCCTGCCAGAAATCGCCGCCATGAAGGGAGTAGAGCAACCGCCGCAGTATCATCCCGAAGGCGACGTGTTCGTGCACACGCTGCTATTGCTGGAGAAACTCCAGCCCGACGCGTTCGGCTCCATATCTGGTTCTGTGTCCGGTTCCATATCAAAGACGCTAGCCTGGGGAGCGCTCCTCCACGACGTAGGCAAGCCCGCAACCTTCCGCGTCGCGCCCGACCGCATCCGCTTCGATGGCCACGTAGAAGTAGGAGTAAAAATGGCTGCCGAAATCCTCCGCCGTCTGCGCTTCTCGAACCACGAGACCGATCAGATTCTGGCCCTGGTAGACAATCACATGCGCTTCGGAGCCGTACAGCGCATGAAGCAATCCACGCTAAAAAAGTTTCTCCGCCTACCCGCCTTCGAAGAGCATCTGGAGCTGCATCGCATCGACTGCCTCTCCAGCCACGGCCAACTAGATGCCTATGAATACATGCGCGAGCAGTTGCGTTCGTTGCCGCCCGAGGCAATTCGTCCGACTCCGCTAATCACAGGACGCGACCTGATTGAAGCAGGTTATGAGCCCGGTCCGCGCTTTAAAGAAGTGCTGACAGCAGTCGAGGACGCTCAACTGGAGGGCCGACTGGAATCGCGTGAGGCCGCAATAGAGTATGTGCGGCGAGAGTTCCCACTGTAACCTCGAGCGCGATGAATAATCGAAAAGCGATGCAGAGACGGGCGCCCTCGCGCGTCAACCCCGTCCCCTCCCCGGAAAATCCGAAATTCTGACCGGGCTGTGAGCGCTATCGCCTGTTAACAGTGGCGACACGACAAGTGTTTGGCGGTACAATGGCGCGGCTAAGGAGGTAGGTATGCGTTACATGTTGGTTTCGGTGTTCATGCTCGCGTCCACGATCTTCGTCTGCGCTCAGGGGCCGTGTACTGAAGCGGTCGTCAAACAAGGAAGCCTACCGATGGCGGCTGACGCGTTTTCGTACATGCCGCCTTTTGGCAAACCTGTCAGTGGCAAAACCGCAATCCAGGACACCGCCGAAAAGAAGTTTGCGGGTCGAACCAACATCAGGCATTCGTGGGAGTCAGATCGTCAAATCGTAGCTTCGACGTCGGGCGACATGGCGTACGAACACGGAACCATGGACATGAGCTACGAGGAGGATGCTAAGTTCCATCAGTTCAAAGCCGTAATGCTCAACGTCTACAAGGCGAAGGGCGGGGTCTGTGAAAGAGTTGCGGGTACGATGCAGCCATTGGAAGAAGACCAGCACTAGGAAAACCCGGTCCGGGTGCCCCATCCTAACGTGATGCTCTTCGACGTTAGGGCCTGCCCTGAGTCGAAGGCATGGGATTCAACAGCCCTGTCCCGCGTGGGGTTGTGGGACTGAGTCACTGACCCCGCCCATGCATAGCTTGGACGGGGCACCCTACAAATTCCAAATAATTGTGATAGGCAGGGCCACCCGCCCTCTACTGTGTCAAAAATGAGGTCATTCACCTCACGATTTTCTCAGCCGATGTTTAGTTACCTCTTCTTCCTCGGCAGCGATTAATGTCTTGCGCCGCTCAATCTCTGACTCCCACTTTTGATAACCAGCTTTTAGTGCAGCGAGCACAAAATCGTGGATTGTTTTAGTGTCCCAATCTTCATAATAGATTGAACCGGTTAACTGCTTAACATCGGAAGGTTCAACCTTCATTTGCTCATGATTGTGCCCGTCAAACCTTCCCAGTGAAACTGCCGACGCTAGTCCGACTCTATATTGTGCCGAAAAAGTCGCAATGCCAACCTGAAGCTGAGGGAGGGTCCTGCCGTCTCCTGTGAAGGTAACGACCCCGTACCCTGTAACGCCACTGCTAGCGGCTCTAGCAATTTGCAACACAGCATTTTGGATTTCAGCTGACGAGGGCGCACCTTGAATTAGATTCACATCCTTCGTCTTGTTAACATGTTCTCGCAGAAGTGCCAGCACGTTGTCAAGGATCTGTGTCGATGTGGATAGGCTGCGTTGCCCGGGAGGTGTTGTCGCGGGCCCTAACTCCTGCTGAATATCTTTCGCTTTCAGTCGTATGTTTTGCACCATTCGAGTAAGATCATCGAAATCGAAAGCATCGCGCCCCTCGACTACATTTAAAGTTAAAGTTAGGCTTTTACTCACCTGAATTGCCACCAAAGCATGAAGCGGTTCAAGATTACCATCATCCGCAGCCTGCAGAGCCTCCAAGTAGCGTTGCTTCTCTTCCACCGGAATTATCGCTGGCGTATAGCCGTTCTGCATCAGAATCGTGTTCATCAGGAGTCGGGCGACCCGGCCGTTACCGTCCAAGAACGGATGAATGGAAACAAACCGGTGGTGGAACTGAGAAGCAAGCGAGACCGGATGTAGCTGCGTTCGATTCTCGTTATACCATTTGACTAACCGCTCCATCTCTCCTGGAACTTGCAACCAATCCGCAAATTCCAAAACCCTGCCGTCAAGCCTAATCACGTGATTGTTTTGCTGCTTGTACTGCCCACCGATAATCGCAGTTTCTTTCCGGTCAACACCGGACCCCATCGAGATTTTGTCGATTTTATTGAAGAGCATCGTGTGATACTGGCGGACTAAATGCTCCGTAATCGCGCCATTTTCGTGCACGACCGTCTCCAAGTAGTCGAGCGCTTCAATGTGATTGCTCGCTTCCAAATATGCCGCCAGAGGCTTCCCTTTGGAAGTCAAACCCTCTCGGATGAAAAAAGAAGTTTCACTCAGGGAAAGCGGATTCCCTTCGAGAGCGTTGCTGTGGTACGTCCAATCGAGACGGAATTTCTCCTGAACAGCTCCCAGTTTTTCGGGCGCAATAGGACGCAGTGCTTCCAACTTGTCCTTGAGATTATCGAGGTCTGCATAGTCCTGCATCGCCACAGGATAGCAGTTTCCCTACAGCCATTGCGGGCCGGATGGCGCTCGCTCTCGCAAAGATGAGTATGTGCCTTCATCGAAGGAGTGAGCCCCAGCACCGCGGGGTGGCCCGTCCTATCGCGAAGCGAAGGGCGGGGATGTTCAGCCGGCGCTGTCAGGTTTCTAAGGGTATGCTCACATTCGCCTACCGCTCGAAATTCTTCGCTAACACCTATTTCCCAGCCTCACGGCCTGCCTTTTTTCATCACACATTTCTCGTACCCTCATCACAGACACGCATTCCCAATCGCGCAATAATTCACCGACAGTACAGCATCGAAAATTGCGTCCGTCTCCAGAGACGGACCCATAATCTGCCGCAAGACATCTTCGGCAGCTCTTTGAAAATAAGGATGACAAATATACAAATAAGCAGCAGAAGCGGCGATTCCGCACTCCGAAAAGTGCACGCCAAACCGCAATGACCGCAGCTAAGTCCTTATTCATGTGGATGATGGAACTAAGTACTTTAATTAGAATAGCTTAGCGCGAATTGGGGGGGGTTACAAACCCGAAGCGCCCAACCCTCTGAACGAAGAACAGAGAACGGAGCCAATCTTCCGGGAGTCGGCTTTTTCGCGGGCGAGGGCGCCCGCGCCACACACTTATTCTTCTTCATTCTATGGCTCGTCTTTTTTGCATCCAACGGTAGGTTTCGCGAGGAGTCAATTATGGACGAGAATAATAATAATAATTTCGTGCAGGGGATACTTCACGACGTGTTCTCCTCTCTGGAGGCCCTGGAGACTCAGAACACGGCTATTTTGCAGTTCCTGAAGGATAAAGGGCTCGCCACTGGCGAAGAACTCGCCTCCCATCTGGAGCAGGCGGGAAACGCCAGTAGCGTCAGATGGCGCGGCGTCCGGGTGCGAGCCGATTATCTGTTTGCTTCCGCAATCAAGGCCGCTGAGCAGGCTGCCGAAAGGGAGTCTGCGAAGCCTGCGGAAACCGAGCAAGAATCGAAGCCGGCCACGAAACAAAGCGACAAAAAAGAAACCGCTAAAAGCGCGCAGCAGGTTGCTACCAACGATAGCCCTGAGACTGATAAAGCGGAGAACGCTGAACCTCAGTCGGACAAAGCCAGCGCCGGAGTAAAGCAAAACGTAGAGCAAAATGTAGAGCGAGACATCGAGCAAGACGGCAAGCAAGACCGGAATCAAAAGGACGACGCGGACGATAGACCGCGCAAAAATGATACAGAGAAAGCGGCCTGATTCGGGATCTATTCCTCGTTCTTGTCTCGATCCTGCGACGTGGTCTGAGCAGTATCCCCTGAAGACGGGACGGGCTTTTGCAGATCGATCGGCGGCAATCCAGCTTTCTTCAATTGCTCGTTCAATGCTGGAATGTCTTTCGCCTTGAGTTGGGCCCACGCCGACAACTGCTCTTCCAGCGCCTTCTCGATCTCCACGAATGTCGCCTTCTGCTGAGTCGTCGGCGCGGCGTCGGCGGTATCGAGAGCGCTGACGAGCGTGTTGAGGCCGCTATTCAGACGAGCCAGGCTGCGGCCTTCGGGCGTGCTCAAGTAATGCGCACCGTAACCGGCTTCTTCGCCTTCGATGGCTGCGGCTTTCGCTTCCAGTTCGGCCGCTGGCTTTGCGATTGCCGCGCGACCCGGGAGCGATTTCAACTGCGCTCGCAAGCTGCGTACCTGCTGTAGGGCTTCGTAATCCTGGTGAAGAGCAGCGGCAATTTTTCGGTCGAGTTCGAATTGCTGAAGCAGGCCGTCGGGCAAAGTCTTTACCCGCGGATCCATGCGAACGGTCAGCCGCTGCGTGTACTGCTTTCCATTCACGGTCAGAACCACGTTGTACAAGCCAGGCAGCACAGCCGCGCCGAGCGGATAACGCGGCGTGTCGTGGTAAATGGCCGAGATCGGATACTCGTGCGCAATCACGTCCGGCTCCGGATAATGCAGGTCCCAGACAAAGCGATGCATTCCCGGCGCCGACGACAAGGTTCGCGCTGGTCGGATCCAGTAAGTCGGCACGTTGAGTTTCTTGGCGTCGACCGGTTCGGGCTTGTCATCGCTCGAAAAGTGGCGCACGACTCGTCCCGACGCGGTATCGACGATATCCAGAGTGACCGGACCGGAAGCGGGCTTTTTCTCTGTCCCCGCTAGCCAGTAGTCGATCATCGCGCCGTCTGGAGGATTTTGTCCGGCAGGTTCTTCGGGCGGCAGAGGCGTGTCGGTGTTGTTGTTGCGGCGCACGCGATACGTGAACTGCGGCTCGAAAAGATGCGCGGGATCATGACCGCCCGCGATCTCCGGGCTGAACTGCCGCAGCGGTGTGATGTTATCCAGGATCCAAAACGACCGGCCGTGAGTTCCAACGACAACATCGTCAAGATGAACGACGAGATCACGGATCGAAGTCGGCGCCAGATTCATCTTCAGCGATTGCCAATGATCACCGTCATCCCAGGACACATACACAGTGCGCTCGGTGCCGGCAAAAAGCAGCCCTTTGCGTTCTATATCTTCCCTCACCGTGTTGACGGGCTCGTTATCAGGCAGGCCGCTTACGATTTTCTGCCACGACTTTCCGCCGTCGTGCGTGCGGTAGACATAAGGATGCAGGTCGTCGAGCCGGAAGCGGTTCACCGCCGCGTAGGCAGTTGAGGTATCGAAATGTGACGCGTCCATCTGCGCCACCTTGCTCCACGGCGTCAGTTCCGAAGGCGTCACGTTCTGCCAGTTCTTGCCGCCGTCGCGGGTCACTTGAATTACGCCATCGTCAGTCCCAGCCCAGATCAGGGTCGGGTCTTTCGGTGACGGAGCAATCGAATAGATCACGCCACGATGCTTGCCCTTAGCCGGATCGGCTTCGATAAACGGCCCGAGAGTCGCGGGAACTCCAGGATCGTCGCGAGTCAGGTCGGGACTGATGATCTGCCAACTGTCGCCGCCGTCGCGGGTTGCAAAGAGGACATTCGAGCCGAGATACAGCACATGCCGATCCGCTACCGAAAAAATCAATGGCGCGGTGCGATTGAAGCGATACTGCCCGGTGCGCAGAACGACCGGCGAAACGTCGCGCGTCTGTCCGGTAGTGCGGTCGAACACCGTAACCTTGCCGCCGTAAATCAGATTGGGATGCAGCGGATCGGGCGCGACGTAGCCGTATTCTTCTACTCCGATGGTGGTCCAATCGCGAAAAGTAATTTCGCCAAAGTCGCTGCGGCTGGTGGTGCCGACCGACCCGCTCTCCTGTTGGGCGCCATAGACCCAGTAAGGAAACTCGTTGTCGGTGATGACGTGGTAGAACTGCGCGGTCGGCTGGTTGTACCAGGAACTCCAGGTCTGTCCGCCATTCACGCTGATGGTCGCGCCCTGATCCACGGCGATGGCGACAATGTCGGGGTTCTCGGGATTGATCCAGATGGTGTGGTAGTCGTCGCCGCCGGGTGCGCCTTTGATGGCGGTGAAATTCTTGCCCGCGTCGGTGGATCGGTAGGTCGAGGTGTTCGCCACATAGATCACATCTTTATTTCGCGGATCGACGCGCACACAGCCGAAGTCGTCGCCTCGTCCATAGATGCGTTCCTCGTCATTCACCTGCTGCCAGCTTTCGCCAGCGTCATCGGAGCGGTAGATGCCGCTACTTTTTTTGGCATTGACGTTCGTAGCATTGACCCAAGCATACATGCGATTAGGATCGCTAGGGGACACGGCGGGGCCGATGCGGCCGATACCTTCGGCTTCACCGGGCAATCCTTTGGTGAGTTGCCGCCAGGTGGTGCCACCGTCGGTGGATTTGTAGAGACCGCTCCCCGGTCCGGTGTAGCCACCACCGGTAGTCCATGGCGGACGACGCGAGGCCCACATGCTGGCGAAGATTATTTGCGAGTTGCGGGGATCGAAGACTAGATCCATGCCGCCAACGTTTTCATCCTTGTAGAGAACTTTTTGGAAGGACTGACCGCCGTCGACCGAACGAAAGACACCGCGCTCGGGGTTCGGGCCGTAGGGATGCCCTTGGGCCGCGACGAAGAGGCGATTGGGGTCTTTGGGATCGACGATGATGGACGCGATCTGCTGCGCGTCGCGCAATCCGAGATGCTGCCAGGTGCGGCCGCCGTCGTTGGATTTGTAGATGCCATCGCCTACGGAGAGATCGGGGCGGCGCAGGCCTTCGCCGCTGCCGACGTATATTGTGTCGGGATTCGAGGGCGCGACTGCCAGGCCGCCAATCGAACCTGTCGGTTGATCGTCGAAAATTGGATTCCATGTCCGGCCGAAGTCCGTCGTTTTCCAAACCCCGCCATTGTTCGGCGCCATATAGAAGATATTCTGCTGCCCCGGAACACCGGAGATCGACACGGTGCGACCGCCACGAAACGGGCCGATCATCCGCCAGTGAAGTTCCTGATACATCGCTGGGTCATATGGCTGGGCGGAAACGGCTAGAGGAAAAAGCAAAA
>Ga0307475_10003123_pt1 | contig 10041 bp, 10 predicted proteins | sample atmos_gasesECM1C_FD_203317 | JGI IMG/M metagenome (GOLD analysis project Ga0307475, IMG submission 203317) | Hardwood forest soil microbial communities from Morgan-Monroe State Forest, Indiana, United States - atmos_gasesECM1C_515 | ecosystem: Environmental > Terrestrial > Soil > Temperate...
CTCGGTAGAATTTGATCAGCGTGACTTCGTATCGGATTGGACACGGAGTCTTCTGCCGAGAGCACGCGAATGGCGGGCTCACGCCCGCGTCGCTTTGTGTCGTCCCTACGGGACTCGCGGAGATTCTTTGCGCTTTACCCAGGGCTTACGCCCTGGGCTAATTTTATGTCGCCCCCCGAACGGGGCTTGGTACTTGCTGTGGAGACTGCCAGGTTGTGGTTAAGCTCTCGGTAGAAATTGATCAGCGTGACTTCGTATCGGATTGGACACGGAGTCTTCTGCCGAGAGCACGCGAATGGCGGGCTCACGCCCGCGTCGCTTTGTGTCGTCCCTACGGGACTCGCGGAGATTCTTGCGCTTTACCCAGGGCTTACGCCCTGGGCTAATTTATGCCGCCCCGTGAACGGGGCTTTACGGGGCTCTGAGGCGCTGGTCTTCTCACATGCCGACATTGCCTCAGGTGCCGAGATTGCCTCACTTGCCGAAATTGCCTCAGGTGCCGAGTTGCCTCAATGTGCCGAAGTTGCCTCATATGCCGACGTTCCCTCGCGCCTGTGACCATGCCGCGTAGAGGCACTCTGGGCAGCTTGGACCGAGCAAAGGTCCATGGTGTCGGCCGCCTGGAACCGGGGTGACGCAATTCACGTATCTACGCCTGAGACGTGGGAGTGGTGTGGATTTCTGCGTTTGAAGGGAGTGATCGATATGCGGCGCTTGGGTTGGGTTGCAGCGGGGCTCGCGGTGATTCTGACATTGTCGCTCGGGGCGCTGGGTGAGGATTGGAACAAAACATTTGCGATCACGGGCGCGGCGGAACTGCGGGTCGAGACCTCGGATGCGCAGATCCGCGTGGACACCTGGGATGAGAAGAAAATCGAGGCACATATCACTTCGACGAAGTGGGGGTTCGGGCAGGGTGGGATCGAGGTGCGCGACCATCAGACAGGGGATTCGGTGGAACTGGAAGTGCGATTCCCGCATGGAGTGCACATCATGAGCATCGGGGACCGACGCACGGTGATCGAGATTCGCATGCCGCGCGAAGGCAAGGTGCGGTTACACACCGGGGATGGCGAGATTCGGGTGCGCGACTTGAAAGGCCAGATGGAGTTGGACAGCGGAGACGGGCGACTGGAGCTGGAAGGCGTAGACGGAACGCTCCGGGCGCATTCGGGAGACGGGCATGTGCGGGTGCGGGGACGATTCGACAGCCTTGATGTAAGCGCCAGCGATGGACGGATTGAGGTGGAGGCGCTGGCGGGATCGTCGATCGGGCAGGGGTGGACGTTGAAGACGGGGGATGGAAGTGTTGCGATGACGGTGCCGGGGAATTTTGCGGCAGACGTGACGTTGCATACCGGCGATGGCCATATCACGCTCGACGTGCCGTTAACGGTGGAGGGCCGATACGAATCGAACGACGTGCGCGGAAAGTTGAATGGGGGAGGCGGACGGTTGGATATTCACACGGGCGATGGATCGATTCGGTTGGGGAAGTCGTAGGGGTCGTTGGTCGTTGGACCAAGGGGGTCGTTGGTCTTTGGTCGTTGGTCGTTGGCTGAATCCCTTGTCGCTAGCAGTTGTGGAATCTCACGTTTCGGAAGGCGCGAAACGTGAGGGCGCCGGCTGTTGGCTGCTAGCTTTTAGCGAGCGCGTTGAATCCGACCCGGCACTCGGACTTACGTCCTCGTTATGGGGTGTCGTCCCTACGGGACTCAACATAGTCTTATGCTCGTTACCCAGCGCTTACGCGCTGGGCTATCCTATACCGCCGCTACGCGGCTATGCGATAGGCCAACCTGCCGCCGCTACGCGGCTATGCGATAGGCCAACCTGCCGCCGCTACGCGGCTATGCGATAGGCCAACCTGCCGCCGCTACGCGGCTATGCGATAGGCTAACCTGCGGCCGCTACGCGGCTATGCGATAGGCTAACCTGCCGCCGCTACGCAGCTATGTGATAGAAGGAGCCTGTCAGCGACGACTGCGCTCTATGGAGAGGTGCAGACACGAGCCGACAAGCGGCGCGCAGGCTGAGCAAAGGACGTGGGCGGGAAGTTGAATGGGCAAGCGGACGGTTGGACATTCACACGGGCGATGGATCGATTCGGTTGGGAAAGTCGTAGGACCAAAGGGGGTCGTTGGTGGCAGGACCAAGGGGTCGTTCGTCGTTGGTCTTTGGTCGTTGGCTGAATCCTTTGTCGCTAGCGGTTGTGGAATCCCACGTTTCGGGAGGCGCGATACGTGGCGCACCCGTCGCCCGCGCGTGCACTTCTTCTTGTGAAGGCGGTCTGCTATTTGATTTCGCTTCCGTCTGGGTTCAGGTTGTAGAAGAAGCGGAAGCGGAGGCCGAGGTAGGAGCCGGGGAATTCTCTGGGGAGTGCTTCGAATGGGCCCTTGATGCTGCCGTAAGCGGGGCGTTCGAGTGTAACGTCACCCGATGAATCGACTATTTTTAATCCCTGTACGGTGCCGTCTTTCAGGATGAGGAAGTCGATGGTGACCCAGCCTCTCTTGAAGCTCGCCGATTCTGGAATCAGCTGGTACCACCTTTCGCGTACGTCGATGAGCAGGCGGTTGAGGTAGGGGCCGAAATCCACACCCATGGTGTCGCTCAGGATCTCCATGGGGCCCATGACGCCGCCGGCCTTTCCTTGCGAGAGACCGAAATCGCCGCCCTGGCCTCCGATTCCACCGCCACGGTTCTGGGCCGCGGCACGGGCGGCCTGATCGATGGCGGAGCCCGCCGATAGCGTTCCACCAAACTTCACCGGAGGTTTCTCCTGGGTCTGGGGAAGCTGGAGCTGGGCGATCTGGTTCGAGGATGAATTCTGCGGCGGTTGAGGTTGAGCTGCTTGCTGCTGCGTTGCAGCCTGGGCTGGGGCCGGTGCGGGTGTGATGGAGCTGTCCTGTGGCTGTCCCTGCATGCCTTTTGGAACGCCTGGGTGACTGCTGGCGAAAAGCTTCCTCAATTCTTTCGGATCCAGCTGCGGGGTCTTGGTGGTCGCGATCCGATCTTTGTCGGACATCACATTTGTTTTCGGATGCTCGGGCGGTTTCTGCAAATCGGGCGGCAGTTCGAGGTACGTCAAGTCGCGCTGCTTGATGAGGTCTTGCACGGAGACGCGCATGATGGGCTGCTGGTGGAGGAAGACGCGGCGGTAGAAGCCTTCGATGCGGGGCTGGTTGACGAAGAGAATGATGACCAGCAGGTGAACGATGACGGAGAGCCAGGCGGCTTCGCGGCGCCGGGCGCGGGTCAGATCGTCCTGAAGGTGGAGCAGGAGGCTGGGCACGGCATCCTCGTCGAAGTGCCGGTAGGCCGATTCCCAATGGCGAGCGTCGTAGAGCTCGCGGGATTCGGGAGGGGGCAGAGGAGCGGGTACTCGCGGCGTTATGGGTGTAATCGACATCGACGGGCGTTCAGTCTTTAGACACCTCGGCAAGAACCGGGGTTGCGCACCAATCCTTCCCGGGGTCCAAGACCCGATTTCCACTATTCTCGCATTTTTCTCAAGAAACCGCTAAACATCAGAGGTCGCGAGACTTATGGCTCCCCTAGTAACAAGTAAACCATGGAGGGGGAAGCAGCGGCCAGAGGAGATTTGTAAAGGTTTGTATGCCGCGGAGGTGGTGCGAGATTGAAGGTTTGGGAAAAGAGGCCGATAGAGAAACCGGGAGCTTGCCTTGCAGTCGCTCAGTCCGGAGATCTTTCGAGAGATTGTCGATCGGCTTGAGACCGGTGTTTACGCGGTCGATATGAGCGGAAAGATTTTGTATTGGAACCATGGCGCGGAAAGGATCACCGGGTTTCTAGGCCCGCAGGTGCTGGGGCGACGATGCGGCGAGAGCATCCTAGCCGGGAATGATGGGCGGGATCCGCAGGTCGAGGCCCAGACATATAAGGCGGAGGCGGGGTCGACCGGAGGAGCGCCGAGGGAACAGATCCAGTACTTGCGCCACCGGTCCGGGCACGTAGTGGCGGTGCGTCAGTGGACGATGGTGATGCGAGACCCGGAGGGGCGGATCGCCGGAACAGTGACGGTGTTCTCCGAACCGCCAGTTATCGCCGAGCGGGCGATGCCGGAGCACGGGCAGGATCTGGACCCTGAGACGGGAGCCGTGAGCCGAACGGGGACGGAAAAATATTTGAGATTGCAGATGGATATCGCGAAACAGCAGCACAGGCCATGCGGGCTGATCGCGATACGACTAGACAGGATGAAGGATTTTCGCGCTGCGCACGGAAGTGAAGCCGCCAATACCATGTTGCGCGTCCTGAACCAGACGTTGAACGACATGGCGCGGCGCTCTGACGTTGTGGGGCGATGGGACGGAGAGTGTTTCCTGGCAGTCCTACCGGGTTGCGCGATGGAACCGCTCGAGAGGGTGGCGGCGCGCATGCGGAGAGTGGCGGAGCGGGTGGCGATCCCGTGGTGGGGAGAACGGTTGACGACCAGCATTTCGGTACGGCTCACGATCGTGAACCAGGACGACACGGTGGAGTCGATCGAGACGCGACTGAGCCGCCCGGAAACCGAGTTGGGGAATCCGGAGAAGGCAGAGGCGGGAGCGTAACGAGCTATGTTCGCAATTATCGGCATTCTGGTGGTTTTCGGTGCGGTCGTCGGCGGATATCTGATGGAGCACGGAAATCTGCGGGTACTGCTGCAACCGGCCGAGCTGATCATCATCGGCGGTGCGTCGGTGGGGACAGTGCTGGTGGCGAATCCGCTGCATGTGTTGAAGCAGATCGCGGGCGGGCTGGCGTCGGTGTTTGGGGGATCGAAGTGTACGCAGCAGCGATATCTGGATTCGCTGAAAACGATGTATGACCTGTTCAACAAAGCGCGGCGCGAGGGACTGATCGCGCTGGAAAGCGACGTGGAGGAGCCGGAGAAGAGTCCGATTTTTTCGAAGAACCCCGCGTTTTTGAAAGATCATCACCTGCGCGATTTCGTATGCGACACGATGCGGATGGCGGTGACGGGTGGAGTGGAACCGTTCGACGTGGACCAGATGATGGAAGTTGACATGGAAGTGCATCACCGGGGAGCGACCTTGCCGATCACGGCACTGAGTACGATGGCGGACTCCTTGCCAGGACTGGGGATTGTGGCTGCGGTATTGGGGGTGGTGATCACGATGGGCGCGCTAGGCGGACCGCCGGAAGAGATCGGGCACAAAGTGGCGGCGGCACTGGTGGGGACGTTTCTGGGGATTCTGCTGTGTTACGGGCTCGTGGGGCCACTGGCATCGAACATGGGCAAAGCGGTGGAAGATGAGCATGCGCTGTATCACGTGCTGCGGGTGGTCATGCTGGCATTTCTGAAGGGGACATCGCCGATCATGGCAGTGGAGATCGGAAGGCGAGCGGTTCCGGGACACGTGCGGCCATCGTTTCAAGAAGCGGAAAAAGTGTTCCGCAGCAGCAGCAGCGGCGGGGGCGAGTCGGCTGCAGCGGCCTCGGCGTAGGCGGCTGGGATGGCAGACACGAAACCGATCATCATCATCAAGCGCACGGGCGGACATGGCGGCCATCATGGGGGCGCGTGGAAGGTGGCGTATGCGGACTTCGTGACCGCGATGATGGCGCTGTTTATCGTGTTGTGGTTACTGAACAGCAGCAAGCAGGTGCGCGAGGCGGTGGGTGGATATTTCAAAGATCCGACGGGGACGGCGAAGCATGCGGGCGCGGACGTGCAGGGATCGGGTGAGTCATTCACGCTGTCGAAGGACGATATGCCGAAACTGAAGGACGAGTTGCAGAAGAAAGTGCGGCAACTGAGCGACTTCGACAAATTGAAGGATCACATCGAGATGACGGTGACGCCGGAGGGCCTACGTATCGAGATGATGGAGTCGGAGTCGGGAACTTTTTTTGAGAGCGGGAGCCCGATGCCAAGTGCAAACGGGCGAGAGATGCTGATCGCGCTCGCGAAGGAAGTGGGAAAGCTGCCGAACAAGATCTCGATCGAAGGGCACACGGATGCGAAGCCCTACACTGGGAAGACCAACTACGGCAACTGGGAACTGTCGGCCGACCGGGCGAATGCGGCGCGGCGGCTGATGCAGGACAACGGCGTGAATCCCGGTCAAATTGTGCAGATCCGCGGGTATGCGGATCAGGACCTACGCAAGCGAGACAGTCCGGAAGACGCGTCGAACCGGAGGATCACGGTCATCGTCCAGTATCTGATGAAAGACGGAAGTGAATAGCTCCCCAGCTATTTGACGACCTGGAGATTGTTGGTCACGCCGAAGGTACCGGAGACGGTCTTGGCGCGAATGCCGGCAGTATTCTTGTCGGCCTCGCTGTCGACGACGCCCTCCAGAGTGACGTTTCCATTCTTGACAATGATGCGAATGGGCTGCTGCACGCCGAGAGCGTATTTCTGCAAAGGGGCATAGCCGTAGATGGAGCGATAGAGGCGGCGGCGCAACTGGTCGTCGCTGGGGGAGGGAGGCAGGACCTCGATCTGGTTATCGACTTTCTCGACGCCTTCAATTTTCTTTACGACATTTTCAGCGTCACTTTTCAGAGAAGGGCGAGTAACTTGCCCGAAGAGGGTGACGTTGTAGCCGTCGACCTTGTAGGCAAGGTTATCAAACACGTCGAGATAGGGGAGCATCAGGAGTTCGTGGCGGACCTCGCGCTGGATACGTTCGACGGCCTTCGGGGAGACGTTTTCCTGGGTGAGGGCGAAACAGACTGCGACGGAAAACACGACGGCAAGCGGAAGAAGACGACGCATGGCAGTTCCTTTCAGGTAAGACATTGACGAAACAGATCGAACGCGCCTAAGCGGCTAAGGACGAAAGGAGCTGCCAACGTTGGCTGCGACGGCATTCTCGATGCGCGAGAGACGGAGAATCGAGGCGGCAGCCATATAACGAACGGCGGGCGTATCGTCCTGAAGCAAGGCTTCCAGGTTCGGAATCTGGTCGCGATGACGGCTGGCCCCGAGGGCCTGAGCGGCGGCGGCGCGAACGATCCAGTTTTTGTCGCAGAGAGCATCCTCCAACTCGCGCAAAGCGTCAAGGGAGGGGTCAAGGCGAAGTAAGGCGGTATTGTGCTGGCGGAACTTAGCCACTCACTGCGGTTCCCCTGACGGCTTCTGGTTGGTCTCGCCGCCAACTTCCGAGGTTGCATCACGAGCGCCAAACAGGATGGAGCGGCGACGACTCCCTGAGCGCTTCGCGTCTTCCTGGAGAGCGCGAACCGCAATCCATTGCACGTCACTGCGTTTGCACGGTTCAGCTATCAGATCGAAGGCTCCAAGGCTCACGGCCTCCTTGAATGTCTGGTCGACATCTGGGCTTGAGGCCATGACGACGAAACAGGGCTTGCGAGGAGCCGTGAAATCGCGTAAAAGGTCCCGATAACTACCATCGTCGAGTTTCTCGTCACAGAAGATGAGGGTGGGATTGGAACCCCGCATGAGGGAACGGGCTTCAGTCACGCCTGAGCAACAAACCGGCTGGAGCGCCCAGCGGCTCATAGCGGACTGCACGACCTCACGGTTCGAGCCTCCACTGACTACGAGGATGCGCCATGCTGTTGTCGTAAAGGCCTCCCATTCAACCCGGTCCAAAGTTGGGAACGGAGACGGAGGCGCCTGCCAGTCGTTCCTTTCGGTCCCAGACTACCGGGCTTCCTGTTAAGTACAAGGTAACGACGGGGGTCCGGCAAAGCCCATCCAGTTAACCCTCTACCGAGTGCAGGAAGGCTACCTAGCGCGCACTGATGGCGCTTGGCTCGGACTAGGCCACTTGGACGATGTTGTTCCGCACGGCGTAACGCACGAGGTCCGCAACGGAATGCAAGTCGAGCTTGCGCATGACGTTGGTGCGGTGCGTTTCGGCGGTTTTGACGCTGAGGTTCAGGACGACCGCAACTTCCTTGCTGGTCTTGCCTTCGGCAAGTAATTGCACAACTTCGCGTTCTCGCGGAGTGAGCCGATCCTTGAAGGGCTTGGGGGTATCGCCGTTCCGATCCAGGAAACCATTGAGAACCATTTCAGCAACACTGGAGGTAAAGAAAGTGGTGCGGCGCTGCAGAGCCTGGATGGCGGACACCAGATCGCGCGCGGCATCGGATTTCAAAAGGAAACCGCGGGCGCCGACTTCGAGAACCTCGCGGACAATCTGTTCCGATTCGTGCATGGTCAAGATCAGTACGCAGGTGTGAGGAAGGGTCTGGAGGATCTGGCGAGCCGCGTCGAGTCCGTTGAGATTGGGCATGCTCACATCAATCAGAGCCAGATCGGGCCGCAACTCTACTGTTTTCTCGACGGCTTCGCGGCCATCCACAGCCTCGGCGCAGACTTCCCAACCGGGATGGCTTTCAATGAGGGCCCGGATACCGTGACGGACGATTTCGTGATCATCGGCAATGAGAATTCGAAATGCGCTCATGCTTCACCTCCGTAGGGAGCTTACGGCGATCGTTAGAGCAGCACGCGGGAGTCGAGATTCCTCGCGTTCCGACTATAGCGGAGCCCCACAGACGATGCTCCGCAGTTGCGAGACGATGCGACAAAGCTGAACACAGTGTGTGATAAGCGGCATCGTCAGGCCGCAATGTCTGGGACTTGATCTTGCATCACGCTTGCCAAACCCGTAAATCACTGAGTTCTTTGACTTAAGGTATTTCACCCAGTTGCGCGCCCGATGTAATTTTTGCCGTCGACGCCGCCCACCATTCGATTCATTTCCAATGTTTGTGTCTCGGAAAGATGGTGTGAAAGAAGGTACGAGTGGAACTCCAGCGAGACTAAACACCTTCGCAGGTGCGTCGATTCGCGGGAAATTTTAGGGCATTGCAGTCGCGACCTTACAGGTACCACCCGATGTGCGCTCACGCGTCAGCCATGTTTTCATCGGCGCATGAACACGACGCAGGCAGTCACAACGCCGGAGATGGAACTTGTAAAGCAGGCGCAGATGGGAGATGGAGAAGCTTTTGCCCGTCTGTATGAGACACATAAACGCAGGGTGTACGGCATTTGCCTGCGCATCACGCGAGAGCGCGCAGAAGCAGAAGATTGCGCGCAAGAGGCATTCCTGCAGTGTTTTCAGAAGCTGTCGACGTTTCGTGGCGACTCGGCGCTTTCCACCTGGCTATATCGTTTGACTGTAAACGTGGTGCTGATGCGGTTACGCACGAGTCACTCGAAACCGGTGTCGCTGGATACAGCAGGATGCCTGGAGGACTCGACAGAAAGCGCAATTCTGAATTCGTGCCCGGTTGACGATCTGTGTCTGGCTGGCGCGGTGGACCGGATCGCGTTGCACCGGGCGCTGCGCAGGCTTCCTCCCGGCTATCGAACGATCTTCCTGCTGCACGATGTGGAGGGGAAAGCGCACAGCGAGATTGCGCGAGAACTGGGCTGCTCGATCGGAAATTCCAAGTCGCAACTGCATCAAGCACGGGTACGGCTGCGTGGGTTCCTGCGAAGAAAAGCCCGGGCGCGCAAAGGCAAGATGCGATATCCGATCACTGTGCAATAAGCGTGTGGTTGAGGGAATTTAGAGCGTGCGAGTAGAGATTTCACCTGATTCTTGAACATGCGTAACAGGTCCTAGACTGCGTTCTCGGGTTTGGTTGTGTTCGATCCTGTTCGCGGCCGGCGAATCCGGCTGGAAAGCGAGTTTCATAATGCTTTGGACAATCGCAGTGATTTTGCTGGTGCTCTGGGCCCTGGGCATGGTGAGTTCTTACACACTCGGCGGCTTCATCCACCTGCTTCTGGTACTAGCCATCATCGTGGTGCTGATTCGGGTAATTCAGGGACGCAGCCCGGTGGTGTGAAGCGAAAGTATTCCGGCATCGATAAGTGGTTTCTCAGGAGGAAACATGAACCGGATTTTCGGAATGCGATTTGTGATCGCAGCGATCGCAGTAATCGCGGTGATGGCCGGTTTGACAACCATAGTGATGGCTGATGACAAGAAAGATGCCAGCGAAGAAATACATCGCATGGATGCGGCGGCGACCGTCCTGAACGAAGTGATGGGCACTCCCGACAGAGGAATACCC
>Ga0307475_10003125_pt1 | contig 10037 bp, 5 predicted proteins | sample atmos_gasesECM1C_FD_203317 | JGI IMG/M metagenome (GOLD analysis project Ga0307475, IMG submission 203317) | Hardwood forest soil microbial communities from Morgan-Monroe State Forest, Indiana, United States - atmos_gasesECM1C_515 | ecosystem: Environmental > Terrestrial > Soil > Temperate...
CCGGCTGGGAATTTATTTCGATAGCCTGCATCGGCGATATGAACTTGGATTTGTGCCCCTGAAACAAGGCAACAAACTTCATCATCTGGGCCTGGCGTTGACCAAGGCAGTTAAGGAACAGTATCCGAACGCCGTGCTCAGATATCGCGAGCTGTATGACGACGAAGATGGGACTGAACCCGGAAATAGCCGCGCTACGGACTGGAAAAATCTGGACAGCAAGATGCGGGCAGCGGTGAATTCGTCCGCAAACCAGGACGCATTGAAGTTCGAAACGCGAAAGACCGCTGAAACTACGGGAGGCGCGGAACAATTTGTGATAAGAATTGCGCCGGATGATTTGACCTGGAAGATGCTGCCTGACGGCGACCGGCGATGTGTGGTGACGATCGTGGCGGCGAGTTATTCGGTGAACGGACGCCCCATTGGCGTCACCGTAAGAGAGCTGGAAATTGTGCAGGAATTCGCGCGGTTGGCGGTACTGAAGGATAAGCCGGTGGCGCTTTCGTTTGATGTTACAGAACCGAAGGGGACCGCGAAGGTGCGCCTCCTGGTGCGCGACGTCGCCACCGGGCATATCGGCACGCAGGATGTGCGCAGCGAATGACGCTACAGCGAAATCTCATCCCTGGTTAGCAACATCAGTGTCTAGAAAGCGACGGAGTAAGCATGGGCAAATTTCTGTTGGCACTCGGTTTGCTGCTGATCGCAATCGTGCCGCAGCGGGAGCCGCTCAGGGCGCAGGCGACCGGTGGAGAAAAAACAGATACTTGGTCACAATCGGAAACGGCGCCGCCGATCCGTTCGACTACACGCTTAGTGCAAGTAAGCGTGGTGGTAACGGACAAGAAAGGCGAACCCGTTACTGGCTTGAGCAAGCAAGACTTTGTCGTGTCCGATCAGGGAAAACCGCAGCCGATCGCATTTTTCTCAGCCGAGACGCCGCCAACCGCGGGAACACTGGCTGCAAAATTGCCGCCGAACGTCTTTACAAACCGGTTTGATCTGACAGGACAGTATGCCGGCGCGGTTACTGTCGTGCTCTTCGATGCCTTGAATACGCCGGTTCAGGATCAAGCCTGGGTGAGAAATCAGGTCATTCAATTTCTGAAGAGCCTCCAGCCGCGGGAGCACGTTGCAATCTACGCGCTGACCACCGACCTTTTGTTGCTGCACGAATTCACGCAGGACTCTGCTGCTCTGGTGGCGGCGGCGAACGCATTCCAGCCGCGGGAGCAGGCGCTCCATGACGCCTCTCATCCTGACTATTTCAACGTAACCGCCCTGGCCGCGGATAAATCGTGGGCGGCCTTTCAGGCGGCAGTGAATCAAACCGATGCGCGCATCGCCGATCAGTACAAATTGCGCAGCGCGGAAATAACGGCGCATGCGCTCGAGGCCATCTCCAATCATCTCGCCGTAATTCCCGGACGTAAGAATTTGCTGTGGGTGTCCGGTTCGTTTCCCGCGAATATTTTGGTGGAAGCCGTAGGCTCGATCGACCGCCAGAATGAGTCCACGCAAAAATACTCCGCTGCTGCCGCGCAAGCCTTGAATCGCGCCAACATCGCGGTGTATCCGGTGGACGCCGGTGGCATCGCCCCAAATGCGGCAATGGATCCTAGCCGGCCTGGCGGCGATATCGGCGATCCGAACAGCAGTCTGTATTGCGCCGACTGTATCGAAGAGGCGCCCGGCACTTCCTCGGCAATGAACGCGCGTCAGAACGCCCGTGACACCGAGCGCATGTTTGCCGACGCCACCGGCGGCCTGGCCTTTTACGGTTCGAACGATATTCGTGGCGCCATGAAGCGATCGTTCGAGGATGGACGTTACGCCTACACAATTGGATTTTATCCGGATCACGGACAGTGGAATGGCAAGTTTCGGAAAATCAAAGTTCAGGTGAGTGCCAGCGGTGCGCAGTTGCGCTATCGCAACGGTTATTTTGCCGAAGCTGAACATACCGACAGCGAGAAGCAAGCCAAACAGGAATTGCAACAGGCCGCGATGAGCCCGCTCAATGCAACGGGTCTGGGACTAGTCGTAAGCGGAAAACTTTCCGGGCCCGCTGCCGACCGAAAGGTCGAAGTGCATGTCGCCCTGGATCCCAAACAGTTGCAGCTCCGTGATGACGACCGGCACCGCAAGGGCATACTGGACTTATATTTTGTGCAGCGCGGCGCGCAGGGAGAAACAGTCGCTGCGGAAAGCCAAAGGATCGGCCTCAATCTGGAGGAGAAACAGTATCAGAGTTTAGCGCAGGCCGGACTGGTGCTGGCGCGGCATCTGGCCATCAGCCCGCAAGCATCGGAACTGCGCGTGTTAGTGCGAGATGCCGATTCGCACGCGCTGGGTTCGGTGACTGTACCGGTGACGGAACTCCTGGGAGGCACTGAAGTCGCACCGGCAAAAATAGCCATTCCTGGCTGCGCGAACCGGTCGCCGTCGGACAAATTCACAGCGCTAAATTGCGAATACTTGCAGTCCTTCTTTCCCGGAGATTCCGTAAATGAGTCTCCGGGTTTTGCCGTGCTGATGAAGGCAGACGGCAAGATAGCTTTCCAAAACGGTTACGGCGTGCGCGATCTTCGCAGCAAAATCAAAATCGACGCGCAAACCGACTTTCGGCTGGCTTCATCCAGCAAACAATTTACGGCCATGGCGATCATGCTTTTGGTACACGACGGGAAATTGCGCTACGACCAAACGCTTACCGATGTTTTTCCGGAGTTTCCGGCATACGGAAAACAAATCACCGTTCGCAATTTGCTGAATCACACTGCCGGGTTGCCCGATTACGAAGATTTGATGGACGCGGCGGAAAAAACTAAAGGACAAATCTGGTCGGCGGAAAAACAGATTCAGGACGCGGAAGTTTTGCAATTGCTGGAAAAAACGTCACAGGGCAAATTCGCGCCAGGAACAAAATGGGAATACAGCAATTCCGGGTACGTGATACTCGGACTGGTCGTGGCAAAAGTGTCCGGAAAGGCTTTCCGCGAATTTTTGCATGAAAGAATTTTCGCGCCGCTAAAAATGAATCATAGTCTCGTTTTCGAAAAGGGAAAAAGCGAAGTCGCAAATCGCGCCTACGGCTATTCCAAAAAAGAAAATGATTTCGTTGAAACCGATCAGAGTCCCACTTCTGCGACGCAAGGTGACGGCGGAATCTATTCCAACCTGGAAGATTTATCCAAGTGGGACCAGGCTCTGCGCGAGCACACTCTGCTGAGTGAAGAGGACTTTCTTCCGGCAATTACTCCAGTAAAATTGCCGCCCGGCGCGGAAGTAAAACTCGCGCAAGACGTTCCGGCTTCGCTGCGCGGCCGAGCCAGCGGGTACGGTTTCGGCTGGTTCTTGAATTTGCAAGAGCCCCGTCCGTTGATGTGGCACTACGGCGACACCATGGGATTCAAATCCGCAATCCTCCGCTACGCCCGCGACACCGCAACCGTAATCGTTCTTTGCAATCGCAACGACCTCGATCCCGGCGCATTGGCGCTGAAGGCCACACAATTGATTATTTCAGTTGATTAAGTTGCGGGATATATTTCTTGCGGTTCGTGCGGACGATAGAACGCCTCTTGCGGCCTTGTAGTCGTCGAGCCCTGCAGAAAAGCAAGCAGGGTTGAGAACTACTGAGACTCAGGTTAAACCAGCGAGTTTGCCCAGGCCTTTCATTTTGCTGCGGGCGGCCATGGCGCCGTATTGCTTCATCATGGTGCGCATTTGCATGTATTGCTTCAGGACTTGGTTGACGTCCTGGACGCTGGTACCGCTGCCTTTTGCGATGCGTTTGCGGCGTTTGCCGTCGATTACGTTGTGATCCTGGCGTTCCTGATTGGTCATGGAGTTGATGATGGCTTCGACTTGTTTCAGTTTGCCTTCATCGACGCTCGCGTCTTTGGGAATGTTTTGCAGTGGGCCAACTTTGGGCAGCATATCCACCAACTGATCGAGCGGACCCATCTTGCGGATCTGGCGAAGCTGGTCGCGAAAATCTTCCAGCGTAAATCCCTCCGTGCGGAGTTTGCGTTCGAGATCGAGCGCGGCTTTTTTGTCCACGGCCTGTTCAGCGCGTTCGATGAGCGACATGATGTCGCCCATGCCGAGAATTCGGGAGACGATTCTTTCTGGATAAAAGCCTTCAAGTGCATCGTACTTTTCGCCGAGGCCGACAAATTTTACCGGCGCGCCGCTGACTTTGCTGATGGATAGCGCAGCGCCTCCGCGCGCGTCGCCATCGAGCTTGGTGAGAATGACTCCGGTGAGGCCAAGGCGTTTGTGAAATTCCCCGGCGGAGCGCACCGCGTCCTGGCCGATCATGGCGTCGGCGATGAAAAGAATTTCGCTGGGCTGCAATTCTTTTTTCAGGTAGCCGAGTTCGTTCATCAGATCGTCGTCAATGTGCAGACGGCCGGCGGTGTCCACGATGATGACGTCGCTGGCGGAAAGTTTCGCTTCTTTGATGGCGCCGCGAACAATTTCGAGCGGCTTGTCGGTTCCCGCACCGGGCCAGAGACTTACGTTAATGGCTTTGGCGACTTGCGCAAGTTGTTCGCGCGCGGCGGGGCGATACACGTCAGTGGAAACGACCATTGGGCGATGGCCGTGTTGCGCCAGCCATTTTGCGAGTTTGCCGGTGGTGGTGGTTTTGCCGGAACCTTGCAGGCCGACAATCATCCAGACCGAAGGCGGACGCGACGCAAAAAGCGGCTTGGCGTGTTTGCCGAGAAGCGTGGTGAGCTCATCGCGAACCAGCTTGATGACTTGCTGATCGGGCGAGAGCTGCAGCATGACTTCGCTGCCGAGCGCTTTGCTGCGGATGGTGGCGAGCAGTTCATCAATGACGGGAAGAGCGACGTCGCCTTCGAGCATAGCTTCGCGAATTTCGGCTAGCGCGGCGTCCAGGTGCTCCTCAGTGAGCTTGCCCTGGCCGCGAAGATTCTTGAATGTGCGTTGCAGCTTTTCTGTGAGGTTTTCAAACATTGTTAGCGACCAGAGAACAGCAATCGGCCAGCAAATTCATTTTAGGCGTGAGGCACCACATGGTCAAACGGGGGCGCGCCGGCGCTTGAAGGAGTGTTCGCCAGATTTGAGGTCAGCGTTCCGGAATGGAAGTTATGTCGAAGCGGAAGCTCCGATCCCTGTCGAGGAGGGCTTTTTCGGCGGCATTTTAGACGTGCTGGAGGTGGGTGTCTTTAAAGTGGGTAGGGTACTTGAGGCCGAATCCGAGAAGGCGGTCGAAACCCATGTGGGCGGTCCAGATGAGGGCGATGGAAAGGAGTTGTGGCTTGGCGGCGAAGTAGGCGATGGCGAACAGGACCCCCGCCGTGAGATAAGTGTGGGCAAAATTATAGACAGCTGAGCCGATGCGGATGTTGGCGAGATAGCCGAGCATGAAGAGGTCTGGCGCCAGGAAGAGGATGGCGAAGAGGAGCCAGTTCGCGTGCAGTTGGTGATAGAAGAAGACAGTTAGGACGAGGACTGCGGCGCCTTCGAGGTGGAGGAGGAGCCTTGGTTTCATTAGCATTGAAAATTCTAGCACGCGCACTGAAGCGAACGAGAGGGCGACCCGCCGCTCCGACTGACCACTTGCCGATGCTACCCAGTTGTTTAGCCTTATGGCGCCGACCGAACCGCGGAGAAGGGTAGCGACTCATGCGGGGGCCGTTAGGGGTCCGGGCAAATCGGCACTTTTTCGTGCATGCTTCGGACGGAGCAGCAGCACGGCGGTTATGCCGAACGGTGCATTCTGCGTCAGTATCTCGATGACGTGAAAGAGGCGCAGGGTCCCGGTCATGAAGGGATTGGGCAAAAGAAGCGGGGTGACGCCGCCCGCAACCCAGAGGAGCAAACCAACAGCAATGGCTGCGTGCAGGCGGCTCATGCGCAGGGTGCGAATCACCGGAATCACGGCAAGTGTCATCAACACTCCACGAGCAATCTGGATGAGCCAGAACCACAGGCCCAACCGGGCAACGATCCGCGTCGCATCGGGGTAGTACGGCTTCGTGAAGAACTGGTAGGTGATGGATCCGAAGACGAGGTAGAACAAAACGTAGGCGAGACCACAGGCCACGATGAGTACAGATAGTTTTCCGGTCGGCCACAACTGACCCTGCGGACCGTCCGCGCGGGGCAGTTTCAGAACTGCGGCCAGGGCGGAGAGCACGACCGCCACGATCATGTACATTACGGCCGCACCGACCAGGTCGCGAACGGCATGCTGCTGGACTTCAGGCACGCGCACAAAAATCAACGCCTCCGACCAAAGACACAAAACTGTGACGATCATGAGCACCGGCGCGATGACGCCAAACTGCGAGAGCACGCGGCGCGGCCCGAACAGGGCCACGGGCACAAACGATGCCGCCAACACAATTCCGGCCAACCAGAACTGGGCAAAGGCGCCGCTTGTCAAAGCAAGGCAGGTCAGTGACAGGCCGCCAAGCAGGCAGTAAAGCATGACGCGCAGGATTTTCATGCGGTCTCTCCTTTGTTCCGGCGGTACATTGCGATCGCCGTTCTTGTCCAACGAAGATGAGCTTCGTAGGACTGAATTCCGCTCTCGAGAGCGAGACCGCCCGATTGCGGCACATGCGCTCGGTTCGCTTTGAGGTATTCGCGAAGACCTGGTAGGTACGCTAAGAGTTCTCTCTGAAAGCCCTCGAGGAAACGAAGGCAGTCGCGCTTGTTGGCGGACTGGTCCATGAAAGCAAATCGCAGCATGAGCGCGTCGCAATTTCGCACCACGTCGTGCCGTGTGACGGGCCGCGTTTGCCAGCGGCGGAATTCCGTGCGTCCTTGCGCGGTCAACTGGAAAACCTTGCGACGGCGCGGGCCCTCGGCGTGCCCGCGAATGAAACCGTGCTGTTCGAGGCGGCGAAGGGCGGGATAAATAGCGCCGGGGCTGTCGCTAAAAGTCATCATGGGCGTCGCGGAAAAGAATTTCCGCAGTTCGTAGCCCGATCGCGGCGATTGCCATATCAATCCGAGGAGGGCAAAACCGAGCGTCGAGTTGGAATCGTTTCTCATCGTACGCCGCGTACTATAATAGTACGAATCGTACTATAGATGACGAAAATGTCAAGCATTCGAAGGCGGATAGAACTAAAAAGTAAGTTTCAGGCCGAGCTGGGCGGCGAAGGGGATGCCCACTGTGGTGCCGGGGCCAAAGAAATCCCCGAGAGCGCCGGCCGGTACGCGGAGTTGGTTGGGACTGATGATGGGAGTGGTTTGCGTGCAGACGGGGTTGAGGCAGAAGGCAGTGGCGTTGCTGAGATTGTTGACGGGAGTGGGGAGAGCGGAGATGTCGCCCACGTAATTGTTGCCGGGATTTTGGCGGTTGAGGAGATTGAAAAATTCGGCGAAGGGGCGAAGCTGGACGCGTTCCGCATGTTTCCAATGGGCGCCCAGGTCGATGTTGCGGCTGATGCGGAGATCGACTTGATAGAAGGGTGTGCCGCGGAATTGGTCGAGCGTGGTTTGGACGCCGTTGACTACTGCGCGGTCGTTGCCGGAGAAACCGTCGTTGCCAATGTCGGCGGGCGTGGCGATGGTGAAGGGTCGGGCGCTTTCGAATTGCGAAAGTGTCGAGACTTCGAAACGCCAGGGAAGTTGCAGCGTACCGATCAGAACGAAGCGGTGGCGAATATCTTCGCCGGAGGGGCCGTGATCGCCGGGGCCGAAAGCGTTGAGGGGATTCGAAACGCCGTTGACGTAATCGAAAAGTTCGCCAACTACCGCTCCCCAGGTGGTGGCGTGGGAGAGAACATAATTGGCGGTGAGTTCGAAACGATTTGAAAAGCGGTGCTGGAGCTGAACGGCGAGGCCGTTGTAGCTGGAACGATTGTCGGTGCGGAACAGGGAGACATTGGGCGAGTCGGCAGGCAGGGAAAAACCTGAAATAAATTCGTAGCGGCGATATTGATGGACACCTTGCTGGTGTTCGTAGGTTGCGGAGAGGCGCCAGTTTTTGGCCCAGCCACTTGTGAAGTCGTGTTCGAAACCGGCACTGGCTTGGAGCGCATACGGCGTGTGGTAATTGGGATCGATCAGTGCGCCCTGGCCGCCGTTTGCTCCGCTGGCGAGACAGCCAGGATTTGCTGGATCGTACGTGATGCAGGGTGTGACGGGCTGGTTCACAGCGGTGAACGCGTCAACCCAACCATTTTGCGCGAGATCGTTGTAGTAAAGACCGACCCCCGCGCGCAACACCGTGTGTTGCGACGCGCCGGGAGCGTAGGCCAGCGCGAGGCGCGGCGCGACAGCTTTGCGGTAGTCGCGGGGAATGCCATTGACGAGCGGAACATTTAGAGCCTGCAGGGTTCGGAACGCGGGATTTTGCCATTGATCGCGGCCCGAAGCGGCGAACAGGCCGAACGTGGTGTCGTAGCGTAAGCCTCCGTTGATGGTGAAGGATGGCGTGACGCGCCAACTGTCCTCGGCGTAGAAGCCGAGTCGGCGGAGAGACTGCGCGAAGGTTCCATCGTGCGCGGGTGTGTCGGTGCAAGTCGAGTTTGCAAGAGCGGAAGGCGTGCAGTTGAAGTCGGCGGTAAATTGTGCGGGATTGTTGAGGTAGAAGGTTGGATCCTGCGTGAACTGAACAAGATGTTCAGCGGTGGCGGCGAGCGCGCCGCGGAGCACCGGTTCGTGAATGAGATTTACGCCGAAGCGCAGAGCGTGGCGGCCGGAGGAACGGAAAACGTCGTAGCGGAACTGATATTTCTGCTGATCGCGCGCGATGGGGAACGCCGAGACGACGGTGGCGAATTGATTGTCGCCGAACGTTTCGAATCCGGAAGTGGTGTGAAAATTTGCGCTGAAAGGAAATGCCAGGGACAAGCCGAGATCGGAGTTGCGAACTTTGACGTGATGGAAATTGCCGGCTTCGAGAGTGAGCGCGCCTTGCCAGCTTGGCGAGAAGCGATGCTGCTGGCTGAGGAGGATGTTGTAGTAGTCCGAAGTGGTAGTGGAGCCGGTAGACGGAAGAGCGGCTTGCTGGACGAGGTCGTTTTGCGTGTGATTGCGATCGAGCGAAGCGCGGAGAAACCATTGCGAATTCGCGGATTGAGACCAATCGAGACGCGCGTCAAAAAGACTATCGCGAAAGGGAACCGGAACAGTTGTTGGGACCGGGATGGAATGAATGCCCGGGATCAGGCCGTCAGCGGCGAGTTGCGCGAGCGCGTTAAATTGTGATTGCGAGTTGGCGCTGTACGAGACGCTGGCGTTTTCGTCAATATATTCGTAGGAAGAGAAGAACCACAGTTTGTCGCGGTGCAGCGGGCCCCCGAAAGTGGCGACACCGTTTTGCCTGGAGAAAGGCTGTTTGGGATCGGGCTCGGGATTGTCGAGCGGGTTGCGAGCGTTCAAATCCTGGCCGCGGTAGTAGTAAGAAGCGCTGCCGTGCCAGTCATTCGAACCGCGGCGTGTCGAGAGAATGATGCTGCCGCCGTTGGTGCGCGAAGTTTCGGAGCCGAATTGAGCGGAGCGCACCACGAATTCTTGCATTGCCTCAGGAGAATAATTTTGCAGGAAGCCGCCGATGAAATCGTCATTGTTGTCTCCGCCGTCCACGGAAAAATCGATGTTGAGGCCGGAGCTGCCGCCGAAAGAGACCGCGGTGATGCGGGCTTTTGTTGGATCGGAGGGCTCGACCGGAGCGGTGAAGGGGGCCATGAGCGCGATGTTGGCGAAACTGCGCGCGGAGAGCGGGACTTCGTCGAGGTCGTCAGACGTGATGACGGTTTGTATGGTGCTGCTGGCGGTGTCGAGCGGATTGCTGGCGAGTGAGGGACCGCGATCGCGTACTTCGACAGATTGGCGAAGCGCTTCGGGATCGAGAACGAAGCGAACCGCCGGCTGAGCGCTGATGGAAACCACGATGCGCTGCGTTTGCGGCGCGAAACCGTTCGCGGTGACTTTGACAGAATAGGTGGCTGGCGAAAGAGCGGGAAAGTGAGCGTCCCCGCGGGAGTCGGTGGTTTGTTCGCGATGTGTGGCCAGATTTTTTTCATCGAGCATGACTT
>Ga0307475_10003126_pt1 | contig 10036 bp, 8 predicted proteins | sample atmos_gasesECM1C_FD_203317 | JGI IMG/M metagenome (GOLD analysis project Ga0307475, IMG submission 203317) | Hardwood forest soil microbial communities from Morgan-Monroe State Forest, Indiana, United States - atmos_gasesECM1C_515 | ecosystem: Environmental > Terrestrial > Soil > Temperate...
CTGCGTCGATCCTCTCCTTGACCGGAATCGGCGGCGCGTATCTTTTGGCTTCGGCCTGGTTCGTCATCAGCATACCAACGCTGCATCTTCTCTGGGTCATAGCTTCATTTTTTCTGGGCTTTTACGCGATCAGCACCATCAAGAACTTCGCTGCCAGTTCCACGTTCGCGATCATGATTTGCGTCGGAGTGCCTCTTTGGGACCGCCATGTCTCCGCCGAAACGAATGTCGAAGATACACTGTGGCTCTGTCTGGCATCAGCGATTGGAGTCGTGGTTACGGTAGCGGTAGAAATATTATTTTCGCGAATCAAGCCCGGCGAGGACATCGTCGCGGGCGTCGCGGACCGCCTTGCCGCCGTGCAACACGTGTTGGTGTGTTTTGCGGAGAACTGCTCTGTCGACCGACTCACGCAAGCAAACGTAGTGCGCCTGGCCATGGTGGGAACGTCTATGTTGCGGCGCATCTTACAACGGTCTGCCTATGCATCGGATTATGCCGAACAAATGGGAGCAGTGATCGCTCTTACGGGAAGAATTGTCGATCTCGCGGCCAATCTGACGCTTCCCAGTCAACTGCCTGAGGATGGCCGCGAACAAATTCGTCTCCTGGCTGAGAACGTCGGCAGCGTTCGTTCGGCTTTGCTGGCGGAAGGAGCTCCGCACTTGAATGCAGTCCATGTGACTCAAGGGAATGTTCCACCCGCCATTCCGTTCGTGGCCGAGATGGAAAAAACGGTTCAGCTCATGAAGGAGGTTCTTACGAGCGCTCAACCGCTCACTGTTTTGGCACCACAGCCCTCAAGTGGCGATCCACCCCCGACATTTTTCGTTCGCGATGCGCTCACCAACGTTGCGCACATCCAATTTGCCGTGAAAGGCTGTTTGACGGCCGGCTTGTGCTACATCATTTACAACGGGGTGGACTGGCCAGGAATCAGCACAGCGGTCACGACCTGTTTCCTCACCGCGCTTTCTACCGTAGGTTCGTCTCGACAAAAGCAGGTGCTGCGCATCTCCGGAGCCCTGGTGGGTGGCTTCCTTATTGGGATGGGCTCACAGATATTCATCCTGCCCTATCTGGATTCGATTGCGGGATTCACCATTCTTTTTGTCATTGTCACCGCCTTCGCTTCCTGGTTCATGACTTCCAGCCCGCGCTTGTCATACTTTGGCGTGCAGATCGCCGTTGCTTTTTACCTCATCCATCTCAATTCATTCGCAATCGAGCCTTCGCTCTCGATAGCCAGAGATCGTGTCGTCGGCATCTTGCTCGGATTGATCATGATGTGGCTCGTCTTCGATCAACTATGGGGAGCATCCGCGGTCTCAGACATGAAGAGGGCTTTCCTTTCGGCGGTTCGATTGCTGGCTGAATTTGCACGAGAGCCGATCTCGAGGGACTACAACGTGGCCGCGGAACGCAGTTACTCCCTGCGTGAGGCGATCAACAACAATTTCGACGGCGTGCGAGCCTCCGCAGACGGCGTTCTCTTTGAATTCGGAGATTCTCGCCAGCAAGATCTCGCATGGCGCACTAAGTTCAGACAGTGGCAACCGCAGCTGCGGCTCCTTTTCGTAACTGAAATTGCACTCTGGAAGTACCGCGCCCGACTTCCAGGCTTTGAGTTACCGCCCACGGTAGGCGCGGCTCAGCGAGCCGTCGATCACGAACTGGCGCGAGCGCTGGAAGCCATCGCAGATCGAATCGAAGGACGGCCATCGCAAGTAGGACCCTTCGAAGAGTCGCTTGCGCGTCTGGAACGCGCGGTCAGTACTTACGAGGGATCGGCACCACAACCAGCGACCGCAGATCGATTCCAAGCGTTCCTTTGCCTGCACCGTAGAATCGAAAGCTTAACGAGTTCGTTGCAGAAAGAAATCGGAAACGCTGTGTGATCAGCGATACCGCCAGAGATTACGCGAAGGTCTGCGCGGGCTTGCTGCATCCGAGCACTTGCAAGAGTTCGGCACCCTGTCGGGACCTCGACTTTATCGTCAAATCCTTGGCACGACGCAGCTGCAAAAGGAATCCTAATTCTGGACCCGCCGTCCACAATTTGTTGAGAACAAGCCGGATTGCCGGGTTTTAGGCCAATGTTCGGGGTTGGATACACTCTTGCTTTCCCTACTGCCGACAGCTTCGAAGCTCTCGAACTTACGGCGAGATGCTCGATATGAATCCTTTTCTTCCAACTACGTGTTTGCGCGACCAGGTATCAAGTACCCGCAGCACCGGGCGCAATTTTCTTCCAAAGGGCGCTAAAGAATACTCGACGCGGACGGGCATTTCCGCAAACATCTGCCGGTTCACAAGCCCATCCCGCTCGAGTTCACGCAACTGTTGCGTCAAAACCTTCTGCGAGATGCGCGGCATGTTGTGGCGAAGGGTCTTGAAGCGAAGCGGCTTACTGGATTCGAAAAGCCACCAGAGGATCACGGGCTTCCAACGGCCGCCGATCAATACAAGCAGCTGTTCTATCGGGCACATGCTGGCAATTAATTTGGCACTCATCTCGGCTCCAGTAACCAGGTATCTATTTGGTGCCTGGTATCCCCTCAATGATACAAACCAAATGGATCATATACCGGCACGAAGGAAACGCCACGCGAGGAGTAGAACACCTGATGGCACTCGGAATTGTGAGTGTCGTACAGCCTGCGTCGAAGAAAAATTGCATCACCGGTGCCACCTGGGACATCCAACCCGCGGGCACAAGAGTTAGATCGCGGTATCCAGAATACAAAAATGGACAAGCCGGTACCGCTTCGCTCTTTCGAATTTGGGAGAAGCTGTGGCGTTTTCGCTATAGCGCCTGGCGCGGAGATTTTAAAAAGACACAGCCGCCGTGGAGCCGAAAGGCCTCAGCGGGCACGAATCTTGTGGCATGCGACGCGAATGTCTGGGACCAATGCTGGGCGGCTGAACAGAGTTTGTGCATCGACTAGTGCGCGATTATCAGCAAAATACAAATAAAGGAGCGTGATATCAGCGAACGAAATACGAATTCAATACACCACGGAACAGAGCACAGCCCGGCAGCGGAAAGGCGTTAATCAATCCGGCCGATACCGTCCTGCTTTTGCTTGACCGCCAATCGCGGCTGTCTCAAGTAGTCAAGGGCATCGAAGAGTGAATGCGGAACCGACAAGCTAGCAAGAGCAATTCACCCGCAGCGTACAAAACGGAGAGGAGAATGCGATGCAACTTCAAAGTGACTACCTTAATGCTTATAACAACCTAAAGCTGACACGAGATAGCAGAGGTGTGCTGGTTGCTGAATTCCACAGAAACAGCGGGCCGTTCCTTATGACCGCGCAATCTCACACCGAATTTGTCGAGGCCTTTTACCGGATTTCGCAAGATCGAGCGAACCAGATCGTAATCTTGACGGGCGCAGGTGGGGAGTTCATTACTGATGTCGATTGGGCCTCTTTCGGCGATGTCACCGATCCCGGCGTCTGGAGTAAGGTTCACGACGAAGGCGTTCAGGTTTTGGAAAACATAGCCAACATCCGCGTACCGGTCATCGCGGCGATCGAGGGACGTGCCCACGTGCATTCAGACTACGCGCTACTTGCCAGTGTGATTGTAGCGGCGGATGGTGCGACCTTCCAGGATGTGGCCCACTTCTCCGCGGGCGTTGCGCCCGGCGACGGAATCTTTACCACCTGGAGTTATCGCGCTGGAGCGGGACGAGCGGAGGCCTTCCTGCTAAATCCACAGCCGCTCCCGGCGCGTACCGCGTACGAATGGGGAGTGGTTGCCGAAGTTGTGCCGAGCGGTAAGGCGCTCAGCCGGGCGCGCGAACTCGCCGACTTGTACATGAAAGCTCCGGAAGTGACGCGCCGCAACACGCGCATCCACTTTATTCAACCGTTGAAGGAGCGCATTGTGCGTGAAGTTGGCTATGGACTGTCGCTGGAAGGAGCATCGTCTGCTGCTCTCGTGAAATCAATGCAAGCGAAGAGCGAACCCGTCGCTGAGAAAAGAAAATCCGCGATCAAAGAATGAAGTGCGGGCCAAGTGGTAAGGATGTTGCTTTTGTAGCAGTGATTTACACACAAAAAGGAGAAATCGTATGAGTCAACAAGCACCAACTGGAAATCGCCCCAAGCTCAGTGAAAAGGGACTTCTGACTCCGGACAACTGCGTCGTGGCGTTGATTGATCATCAGCCCCAAATGCTATTCGGGGTCGCAAATTTTGATCGTCAAGGAGTCATCAACAATGTCCTTGCTCTCGCGAAAGCAGCCAGAGTCTTTGATCTTCCCGTGGTGCTCAGCACGGTTGAGAGCAAGAGCTTCAGCGGAAATATGTGGCCTCAGCTCCGGGCGGTCTTTCCCGGCCAGGAACCCATCGAACGGTCGTCGATGAATTCCTGGGATGACAAGAACTTCGTCGCAGCGATCGAAAAGACCGGGCGGAAAAAGATCGTGCTGGCCGGGCTTTGGACGGAAACCTGCGTTACGCTTCCGACGGTGCAAGCAATTCACGATGGCTACGAGGTCTATGTCGTGGAGGACTGCTGCGGCGATGTGAACCAACTCGCTCACGACAACGCGATGAAACGGGTGATCCAAGCAGGCGCGAAGCCCGTCACGGCGCTAATGGTGATGTTGGAGTGGCAACGCGATTGGGCAAACCTTGGGACCTACGACGCGGTGATGGATATTGTGAAGAATCATTTTGGGGCCTACGGCATGGGGGTGGAGTACGCCTACACCATGGTGCACGGAGCCCAGCCCACCAAGTACCCGGAATACAAGGTTCCTCTCGCCGCGGCGGCGCACAAGTAACCAAACGGGGCAGCGGGGCAGGGAGTATCCCTGTCCCTTGCCCTGGTTTTTCAAAAATATTGAATCGGTGAATGGAGGAGGTTTTATGCCGGCAGAAACGATCATTCATAATGCAAAGATTGCGACGAACGGTGTTCCTTCGTTTGTTGAAGCGGTCGCCATCGGGAATGGCAAGATCATCGGCACGGGAAAGAACGATGAGATCCTGCGGCAGCGCGGCCCCGAGACCAAAGTCATCGACGCGAAGGGTCGAACGGTCATCCCCGGGCTCAATGATTCGCACATGCATCCCATTCGGGGAGGCTTGAACTACAACATGGAACTGCGCTGGGATGGCGTGCCGTCGCTCGCAGACGCATTACGCATGTTGAAGGAGCAGGCCGCACGCACGCCTGCACCTCAGTGGGTGCGAGTCGTCGGGGGTTGGAGCGAGTTTCAATTTGCGGAGCGCCGGATGCCCACACTGGATGAAATCAACGCTGCCGCCCCGGACACGCCCGTCTTCGTCTTGCACTTGTATGACCGCGCGCTGCTGAACGGAGCCGCACTGCGTGCCGTTGGCTACACGAAAGAAACTCCGGATCCGCCCGCCGGCGAGATTCAACGTGACAAGAACGGAAATCCTACGGGAATTCTCATTGCCAAACCGAGCGCCTTCCTCCTCTACTCAACCTTGTTCAAGGGGCCAAAACTCTCGCGGGAAGATCAGCTCAATTCCTCGCGCCTATTTTTCCGTGAATTAAATCGTTTCGGTATCACAAGCGCGGTGGACGCGGGCGGGGGATTCCAGAACTATCCCGAAGATTACGAAGTCGTGGACGAACTTCATCGGACGAATCAGCTCTCTGTTCGCCTGGCTGCCAACCTTTATCCCCAAAAGGCGAAGCAAGAGCTGGCGGATTTTCAAAGATGGACAAAGATCACGAAACCTGACCAGGGCGACGACTTTTATCGCATCAATGGCGCCGGAGAGATGCTCGTGGCTTCTGCGGCGGATTTTGAGGATATGCTCCAGCCGCGGCCAGACATGGCGCCCGTAATGGAGAGTGAATTGAAAGCGGTGATCCGGTATCTGGCGGAGAACCGATGGCCGTTTCGCATGCATGCCACTTACAACGAGACGATCGAGCGAGCCTTGAACGTGTACGAGGAGGTCAATCGCGAGACTCCTTTCGAAGGCCTGCATTGGTTCTTCGATCACTGCGAAACAATTACAGATCGCAACCTGGAGCGCATTAAGAAGTTGGGCGGCGGCATTGCCGTGCAAGACCGAATGGCTTTCCAGGGAGAATACTTTGTCGAGCGTTACGGCGCGCAACAGGCAAAGCGCACGCCTCCTATCCGGAAAATGCTCGAGATGGGCATTCCCGTTGGCGCGGGCACGGACGCTACTAGAGTGTCCAGTTACAATCCGTTCGTATCGCTCCACTGGCTTATTACGGGCAAGACGATCGGCGGCCTAAGCCTCTATCCAGAAGAAAACCGCCTCGACCGTTCCGAAGCTCTCAAGCTTTACACAGCCGGAAGCAGTTGGTTTTCCGCCGAAGATGGCAAGAAGGGATCGCTCGCACCGGGCCAACTGGCGGATTTCGCGGTGCTCTCGGCGGACTACTTTTCCATCCCGGAAGAGGAGATCAAGCAGCTCGAATCGGTCCTCACCGTGGTTGGCGGGAAGGTCGTCTACGCCACTGCTGAATTTTCAAGGCTCGCGCCACCGGCTTTGCCTGTGAGCCCGGGCTGGTCACCCATCAAACACTATGGCGGATATGCGAAGCCTTCGGACCATGCACTCGGGGCTTCCCACTCCGCTGTCTGCACGCATCTGCCGAGCCACACCCAGCGGGCAAAGAGCTGGCACTTGCCTGTCTTGGGCGACCTGGGACTCTGGGAACTGGGTTGCGATTGCTTCGCGTTCTAGTTTCTTTGATCTCGATCGTCAGATTTTCGCAAAGAGGGAAGGAATGCTGGGTATGAAAGTACTCCTCGTTTCATTTGCGGTAGGCTTGTTTGTGGGTGTTTTGTATGGAGTGATCCGCGTGAAAAGCCCGGCCCCGCCCATTGTGGCTCTGCTCGGTCTCTTGGGAATGGTGCTCGGGGAACAACTTGGCGGCTGGATTCTTGCAAAAAAGGTGAGCTTCGCGCACGCGGCTTCGGTTTGCTTGGTTGGCAAGCACTGGGATGGGCCGCCAATTCCCCAGCCGCTGGTGCCGCCACAGCCTCACGCGGACTGAGCAGGCTTAGCGGCTCGCCGGGCCCTTTGCTGGTCAGGCCGCCGCGGAACGACCTGTATTTTTCTTGCCGGCTCATTCCGTGCGATAGGCGCAAGAACGAACAAAAGGAGCAATTGCGATGCAAAGAAGTAGAGCGCTTGGGGCGATGTTTTTCGGGATCGTTGTGCTTGTTGCAGGCGGCGGTCTGTCGAGCTGGCAGCAGTCTTTCCCGGTTGCCGCGCAAGCTATTGCGACAACGCCGAATGTAGCGGTCGGATCGCAGTACGATACGACGCACGTCTACGTGGCACCCCAGGATTTTGACCGTTTCGTCGCCAGCTTGATCACCACATTCGGGGGCACAACCACCAAGCAGGGGGTCTTCACAGTAACCCCGACGCCGAGCAGCACAATTTCGCAATTGGTGCTGACCCCTGTTGGGTCCATATCAGTGTTTGGTTTCAAGACGCCCATCCCATATCCGTTTGGGCTGGAACGCACGGGCTATCTGGTCACGGACATGGATGTGGCTGTGCGTGCGGCTCGCGCTACCGGTGCGGATGTCCTCGTCGCTCCCTTCAACGACCCGATTGGGCGAGACGCCGTCATCCAGTGGCCGGGCGGCGTCAATACGCAACTCTATTGGCATACCACCGCGCCATCTTACGCGTCGCTCCAGTCTGTTCCTGAAAATCGCGTCTATGCATCTACTGATAAAGCCGACGAGTTCGTTCGCAGCTTTCTTGAGTTCTCGCACGGCAGAGTAGCCTCCGACGATGCGCATGCTCCGGGCGTAGAAATCGGGCGATCGGGAGAAACGTATCGCCGGGTAAGGGTTGAATCGCAATTTGGGAAGCTCACCGTGTTCATCACAAACGGGCACCTTCCGTATCCCTATGGCCGGGAAATGACCGGATATGAGGTGACGAATTTGGCGGACACGCTCAGCAAAGCAAAAGCCAGCGGCGTCGACGTCCTCGTACCCCCTTATAAGACCGACGAGCGAGAAGCCGCTGTCGTGCAGTTCCCCGGAGGATACATCGCGGAAATCCACTCCGTTACGAAGAAATAGCGCGCGCAAGCAACTTCCGACGATGGTAGACAAAAAAAAGCACGCACCTGGAATTAAGACGAAGAGACATATGCGAACGTTGATGATTTTAATGGTGGTGTCTCTTGCGACGCCGCCATTCTCGCGAGGGCAATCAGTTCCCACCGCTGAATCCCCGGCGCCGGCACGGATCTATCACTTGCTTCGCGAGGACGATGACTGGAGTTTTCTGGCCGACCCGGCTGAGCGGCAGGAGTTTTCGGACCCCATCAAATACATTCGTCTGCGGCCTGGTCGAAATGACTGGTTCCTGTCCATGGGCGGCGAAGCTCGCGAGATTTGGGAACAGATCGGAAACGACAACTGGGGCCAACAGCCATTCATGAACGGCTATTTCAATGAACGGTACATGCTTTATTTCGACGTTCATTACGGCAAGCACGTTCGCTCGTTCGTTGAGCTCAAAAGCGGTCTGAATTCTTACCGCATCGGTGGTCCTAGGCCGATCGACGAAAAGAAGCTCGATTTTCAAGCAGCATTTCTCGAAGTCGGAACGGGGGATGAACGCACCTGGATCAAGGTCAGAGCCGGGAGACACGAGCTGGAATATGGCTCTGGGCGCCTGATCGATGTTCGCGAAGGCCCCAACGTGCGCTTGAGCTTTGACGGGTTCAAGGTGAAGGCCGGTGTCGGTTCATGGCAGATTGACGGCTTTGCCGTGCGCCCTGACCTAGACAAGCCGGGCTTTTTTGACAACGCGCCCAATCATGCAGTCGGATTTTGGGGCGTATACAGCGTCCGACCTCTGACGAAGAACATCACACTGGAAGCTTACTACCTTGGCCTCGATCGAAAAACAGCTACATTCAACCGGGGTGTAGGCCACGAAGTGCGGCACACTATCGGTGCGCGTCTTTCTCGTCCCGTCGCCGAGATGAAGCCCGGCTGGGATTTCGATGATGAAGCGCTTTGGCAATTCGGAACCTTCGGTTCCGCAAACATCAGCGCCTGGACAGTGGCTTCGGAAACCGGTTACCGGTTTCCGAACATTCCGCTGAAACCACGATTCAGCGCTAAGGCGGACATCTCGAGCGGCGACGATCCGAGGACGAACACTCTAGGCACATTCAATCCGCTATTCCCCAAGGGCAATTATTTTGGCGTTCTCGCCACGGCTGGCCCGGGCCCAATCAACTTTATTGACGTACACCCTCGCGTCGAAGCAACGCTGCCGCACAGCGTGACTGCCTCCGTCGATTGGATCTTTCAGTGGAGGGAGAGCCTGCGAGATGGAGTGTATGCCGTGCCCGGATTTCTGATTATTCCTGCAGGAAAGAGCAATGCACGCTTCGTCGGACACCGTCCGGGCGCGGAAGTGCGCTGGCAGGCCAATCGACATCTATGGTTTCAAGCCGACTACGGAATTTTTTATGCAGGCAAGTTCGTGAAAGAAAGCCAGCCAGGCCGCAACCTGAATTACTGGGCATTGTGGGCCGGCTACAAATTCTAGGAGGCGGTAGAAAAAGGGATCATCATGGCTAATCAGACGAACCAGATACCGATTGAGTTGTTCCAAGCGAGGTGATCAGATGCCAAAGACATCGCCGGTGTGATCGGCCGCCGCTTAAACGTGCCGGTCGCCGGCAAGACGCCCGAAGAGGCAACCGCACATTTTGGCTGGTTTGCGCAGTTCGCGGCGATGGACCGCGAAGCATCGAGCGAGCGAACAGGCGTTCAGCATGAGCGGCGCGAGTCGAACCTGCCCGTCGATCACCAAACCTTTTGATGATTAAGGCTTCCGTAACCAAGCGATCGTCCCGCTGAGGATGAGCAGCACAACTGGGACGGCGGGAGAAGTGCCAAGTACGGTTACATGCGCGATGATCGCGCCAACCATGACGATGGCAAGCAGCCCGGCCGCGTAGAACGCGTAGCGTGGAATCAGCAAACCGATGGCGCCCGCGACCTCCAGAAGAC
>Ga0307475_10003131_pt1 | contig 10033 bp, 8 predicted proteins | sample atmos_gasesECM1C_FD_203317 | JGI IMG/M metagenome (GOLD analysis project Ga0307475, IMG submission 203317) | Hardwood forest soil microbial communities from Morgan-Monroe State Forest, Indiana, United States - atmos_gasesECM1C_515 | ecosystem: Environmental > Terrestrial > Soil > Temperate...
GTCGATGAGGTTATCGAGGTGCCCATGCCGGTTCGCTGTTCCTGCGGGGCCTTGTAAAACGGGAAATGTCGAGCCGCAGTATCAGCACGAGGTGGTGTGCAAGACGATCCGGAGACGCTTTGATATTGCCACCGGTCGCTGCCACACCTGGGCGACTGGTGCAAGGACGGGATCAGATCCCTGGCAAACTTCCGATGCCCTGGGAGCGGAAGCCCTGGCCTTGGCGGTGCGGATGAACAAGGGGCTGGGAATTCCGCCTGGCGATGTGGCCGCCGTGTTAGAGGGACGGGTTGCGCGCGATGTGGCGCGCCGCTTCCGGGTGAATGCCATCGACGAAACAGGCTGGAATGTGGAGGCTCAACTGCGGTAGCTGTGGTGGTGGTGAGCGAGCAGGTCACCTTCTGCGGCATCTTACAAGGACGCGGATTCGAGCAAGCCGCTTCGCTGTTAGGGGAGAATTACGAGGGTTGGTTAACCCACGACGGCTGGGCGGTGTACTACAAGTTTTGAATCAGGGATTTGAAGAACTGGTTGCCGAACCAGTTTACGAATACGTTGGGTGTTTTGAATGTAGGACGGGTCGGACCATAGTTCTATGCAACTGCGGGCTTCTGTACGAGCGTTATTCCCAACTGGTGTTTGCGGCGCCGAGCTGGTCGACTTTTCGCACGCGTCCCCTCTGTATCTGGAAGAGTCCGTACTTGTGAAAAACGCCGTCGAAAAGAGAATTGCAGAGTTTTGCGCAGGGCGCCACTGTGCTCGCGAAGCACTCCGCGCCTTGGGGCGGAAACCCGGCGCAATTCTTGCGGAGGGACGCGCACCAATATGGCCTGATGGGGTCGTCGGAGCGATCACCCACTGCACAGGATATTGCGGCGCTGTTGTTGCACCTCGTTCTTTCGCATGCGGCATTGGGTTTGACGCCCAAACTGACAATGCGGTGTCGGCAGAGGTTTGGAGCATAATTGCGTCACCAAGCGAAAGACATCGTAATCCTCCTCCAGCTTGGAGGACGATCGCATTCAGTGCCAAGGAGGCATTCTATAAAGCGCAGTATTCCATCACGGGTTCTTGGCTTGGTTTTGAAGACGTGCGTGTCGAGCCGCTAGGTAGTCGCGCTTTTCGGCTCCAGTTGGAGCGCGATATTCCAGGTTTGGCAGGTCGAGGAACCATATTCCTCGGCAATTACGTTCAAGAGGACGGGCTTGTGTTCGCTGCGGTATGTCTCGCTGCTGGCCAGCCAAGGGATCCCGAATCACGCCATCGCCCAGTAAACCGGCTTGTCCCGTTCCAAGGTGATTGCGACGCGCAAGGGCTTCCTCTGGCGGCCTGGAGGCTCTTCGTCAGCGACAAAAGCGAAAGCGGCGACGGCCCGTACTGCACCCCGGAATTGGAGCAGAAGGTTTTGGGCACCACGGTAAAGACCCCCGTAGGAAGAATTCTCAGCCGGAAAATACTGACGAGCTCGTACGCTCGAGTGCGTTCCCACCACGGGTCATCGTCCCTCTGCCCTAAGGCGTTTACCTCCCTCTGCCCTAAGGTGTTTACCTAATTTTACTGCGGCACAGACCAGCGTAGGTAGCATATGTAAAGGAGCAGCGATGCGAACGAAATACGAAGTGCGCGGAACCGACGAGTGCCGCGAAGCTCAAGGCACGCATTTCCTTGAAACCTTAATTCAAGACTTGCGCCACGCCCTGCGCATGTTGCGCAAATCGCCTGGCTTCACCGCCGTCGCTGTCCTCACTCTCGCCCTGGGCATCGGCGCCAACACCGCCATCTTCAGCCTGACCTACGCCGTGATCCTAAAGAGCCTGCCGGTGCCAAACCCGGATGAGTTGGTCCACTACTCTTTCAGCGAGCCCGGCGCGACCGACCTTTCGATTTCGGGCCCCGCGTTCGACGCGCTTCGGAAGTACGAAACTGCGGATCAAGGCATTCTGGCTTGGAGCGCAGCCCATCTGACCGTCCGGGACAACCGCAGCGTAACGGACGTGCGCGGCGCGCTGATCACAGGGAACGGCTTTCGCGTGCTGGAGCTTGCGCCGTACATCGGGCGAACGTTTGGCGAACTGGATGACGCGCCCGGCGGCGGACCGAACGGTTACCAGGCGCTGCTTGGATTTTCGTATTGGAAGCAACATTTCGGTGGTAAGAGGACTGCGCTCGGTCAGACGCTGTCGATCAATGGCAGATCGGTAGGAGTGATCGGCGTGCTCCCGCCCGACTTCGACGGTCTGATCGCCCCCCAGCGAGCCGATATCGTCCTGCCACTCTCGTTCGAGGAAATCCTCCACGCGCCGACGCCGCAGCGGAACGCTCCGGGCGACAACTGGCTGACGGTAATCGGCAGGCTAAAGCCCGGCGAATCGCTCGAGTCGGCTCGTGCAAATTTGCAAGCCACAGCGAAAATCTTGCGCGAGGAGGCCGACCCGAGCCATCGGTTTATGGGCGGGCTCCAGTTCCAAGTCGAAAGCGGTCGGTCAGGCAGATCGTTCCTGAGGGCCGATTATAGTCAGCCGTTACTGATATTGGAAGTGCTGGTCGGGCTGCTTCTACTTCTTTGCTGCGCGAATGCGGCGCTCCTGATGCTCGCTCGCGTCACAGGCCGGGTTCGCGAATTTGCCGCTCGCACGGCTCTCGGTGCGTCACGCGGGCGCTTGCTACGGCAGATGCTCACCGAAGTTGGACTGCTGGCGGCGTGCGGACTCGGGCTTGGCATCTGGCTGGGATGGGCAGCAGCGCGCTCGCTGGTTTCGATGCTCGGGACGATCGGCCCGCCACCGACACTGGATGTCACGCCCCAGACCGCGATCCTGGCATTTTCAGCGGGCGCAACTCTAGTCTCCGTCCTAGTTGCTGGACTTTGGCCCGCGTTGCGCGCCAGCCGCATCGACCCCGCTTTGGGCTTGAAGCGGAGTGAAGCGCTTTCTTCTTTCTCGTCGAATCGGCTCGGCACTTGGATCGTGCCGGCTCAAGTGGCTCTCAGTATCACGCTGCTGACCTCCGCTGTGCTGTTGAGCGGGACCTTCATCCATCTGTTGTTGGAACATGCGGGCTTCCGCCCTGACGGCGTGACCATCGCCACTGTCGATTTGAGCTCTGTGAACCCTACGCGAAAGCAAGCGGGCCGGGATGTTCGGGATATTGCGCAGGCTCTCAAAGCTGCCCCAGGCGTGGAGGCTTCGACCATCCTTTCCGTTGTTCCGATCGACGGTTGGACCGCATCGCACTACTTTTCATTAGGAAAGCATGGTGCGGTTCATACTGATATGCAGACGTGGGTTGAGTCCGCCTCTCCTACTTATTTCGAGGTCATGGGAACACGAATCCTGGAAGGCCGCGACTTCACACAGGCAGACGAGATCGGCGCGCCTGTGTGCATCCTCAGCTCGTCTGCCGCCACCTACTTTTTCCCGAACGAAGACGCCGTCGGCATGTTTGTCTACTCCGGCGGCGAGGACCCGCACGAAGACGGTCAAGTTCTCGACCCCAGGAACGCGTGCCGCGTGATCGGAGTGTCCGAAGACGCGCGGTTTCTGTCGCTGCGTGAACCTGCTCCGCGCGTGCTTTACCATCTGGCGACGGGCGACGAGTGGGGCATGGGGGCCTCCTTTGCTGTGCGGAGTTCGAGCTCGAGCCTAGCCGCAGAAGCCATCCGCAACGTCGTTCGGAGAGAGGTCCCGGGCATTCCCGACCCGGAGATATTCACGTTCAACGAGCTGATCGAGAATCATCTGGAAAAGGAACGAATGCTGATGAGTCTTTCTGTTTCCTTCGGGGGCGTCGCTCTCTTGCTCGTCGCTCTCGGTCTCTACGGTGTGCTCGCACGAAGTGTAACGTTGCGCACAAAAGAGATCGGGCTGCGGCTAGCCCTCGGTGCGCAGCCGCGAGACGTGGTGATGCAGGTAATTCGTCGAGGACTACACCTCGTGATCGTCGGGGCGATCGTCGGCGTACCCGTCGCTCTCGCAAGCGTGCGCCTGCTCAAAGGCTTGCTCTTCGGCATTAATCCCGATAATCCGGTTGCTTTTGCAATGGTGGTCGTTCTGGTGTTTGTCGTTGTTGTGGGGGTGAGCTGCATCCCTGCCTGGCGCTCCACGAAAGTCGATCCGATGGTCGCACTCAGGCACGAATAGGGGCGCCGGGATAAAGCGGCCTCCCTGCCGAGACGTCACTGACAACGAACAAGTATTCTAGACAAAGATATGTTGAGGCTCCGCAGCAGTGCCAGATGCAGAGCGCGAAGAAATTTGTCACGCGCTTCGTGTTGCTGGTGGGAACAAAGAGCAGGGCCGCGAGAAGCTTACAAGTCGACTATAATGCTTTATGCGTGAAATGAAGCAGTCCGGCATTCCTGCAGCAGAGTTTCGAAAGTGCTCGGGGTCTGATTTGTAGCTTGCCGGCTCGGACGATGGCCATGTTGCCAGCCAACCGGGCACTGAGTTTTTGCCGAGCCCCCGGCATCGACTGCATTTGCGCGACAGCAGGCCAGCGCATGTGCTTGAGCCACTCGACTTTGCTCGCAAACGGGCGCTCTCCGATGGGGAACCTGATCGAGGCTTGATTTAAATGGGTCGGATGTGGAAACGATCCGGCACGTAGAATGCTTGCCGCGATGAGGTTCAAGTAGGGCTCGCGTTTTTCGACCGACAGCAAGCGCCGGCGACTGATTTTTTCCCCAATTCGCGATGGGCCAGGCCCCACTGCACAAACCATTCCACCGAGCAGCCGCCACGCCCAGAGTGCCAGGAATCCCATCATGGTGCAGGTCCCTGGAGCGCTGGCCATCGCTCCAGGGAATGTGCACGACGACCACTCCGTGCTCGGCGCAGCCCACTCGCGGTCGCGCATAGAGGAAGTAGGTCGAAATCCCCCATAAGGGCACCGAACAACCACCGCCGCTCGGGACGCGATCGTGGTGCGGTGCCGATCGTTGGCATTGCGAACCGCGTCCGCGGATGGCTTCATGAAACTCTACGGTGATTTCGATCAAGAGCGACGGGGACTACCCCTGCATGGCCACGTGGTCATAGAAAAAAGCCCGCGAAATAGTCATGTCGGTGGCCAACATCCTTGGAAGTCGCCCCATGGTCTTTGCTCCATAGTTCTTGATTGAGCAGAGTTCTTGGGGCCATCGATATCATTGTCTTCCAGAGATTATTTCAGTCCTCGAGTGCGTTGCACAGCTATCTTTGTCAGCCGACTGGTAGTTACTTTGGTGGCTATCCAATAAGGCGTTACGTCTCGCCGTCACGCAAAGAGTTTGTGAAACGGGCATATTGGCAAAACTCTTGCAGCAAGTCAGTGCGTTGTCCACGGTGACTTTTGTAGCCAGATTGCCTGAGGGGTCCCCCAACCCAACCCCCGGTCCCAATTTTCAAAAGGGGGCGTAAAGCTCAAAGGGCGGCAGCTTGCCAGAGTAGCCGCTGCTTCCTGGTGAACACATAGCCTAGCCCGGCGTTTCCCCGATTCAAAAGGAGCCTAAGACCCGAAAGGGAGGCAGCCTCGCGAGGGCAAGAGAAGCCCCTGTAAGAGGGTTCCGCGAGAGGTTGGTCATTTGTTTCTTGTGGACTCAGCCTGAGTCACTTTGCTTCTGCTCATTAAGATCACACGACGACGAATCGTCTGAGTTCGTGTTGGGATAGATCTCGCGGCCTTCAAAACCGCCGTGAGTCGGAAACGGGTTTGGTAGGTTTGATTCCCACACGCCTCCGCCAAGTCCATTAGCCGCTCAGACTGCTGATAAATTCGCGCTGGGAGAAAGAATGGCTAAGATCTGCAGCTTGTATGATCTTCGTCCCGTACAGGAAATCCCGACGGGAATACGCGTGGCTGTGTTAGGACCATTGCCGTGAAAGCGGTTCGCCGGGTTATGGATTAAGTTCGTCAAAATTGGCCAATGTCGTTATATCTCGGAGGAAATCGTCTGAGCATGATTACTGTAACTGTCGATGGCGGTTAGGAGTCCCTGGTACCAACCTTTGAAGGGCACGCTTACTCTGCAGCCAAAGAAACCCGATAAGTCCGATGGCCATGCCAACATAGGTAGGGGCGCACGGTTGCCCTTCGATCAGGCGTAAGGCCTCCTCGGGTCTAGGAATAAGACTTAGGAAATACAGTCGGATGTTCAGCGGAAAGGCCAGCTGATGTTCATCTCAAAGATCGACAAGATATTGGATCGACCAACGCTTGAGAAAGTGTCTGAGCTTCTACGAAATGCGCAGTTTATAGACGGAAAAATCTCCGGCGGAACGGTCGAGAATAAAAACAACTTGGAATTGAATCCAACAACACGACATTACGTCGAAGTAATAAATGTTATCGAGCGAGCAATACGAGAGAATCCACAATTTAATTACACGGCATTTCCCAGATTCATGACGCGACCGATCATCAGTCGTTACGAAGCTGGCATGTGTTACAAGGACCATGTAGACGGTGCGGTTATGAATTTCCCCGCACCTGCGGACCTTCGACCGTTGGGCCTTAATTTCGTTCGGGCGGATCTGTCAATGACGCTTTTCCTGAGTGCACCGGAGTCGTACGATGGCGGCGAACTAACGTTTGAAGGTCCCTTCGAGCGTCTCGCTCTGAAGCGTGAAGCAGGTAGCGCAATTCTGTATCCGACAGGAACCGTGCATTCAGTTGCTCCCGTTAGAAAAGGCGCTAGAGTTGCAGCAGTGCTCTGGATTCAGACAATGTTCCCAGTTGAGGCGCACCGAAAAGCGGTCTATGGCGCACAAAAGCTCCTTAAGATGCTGGAAGGAAACAAGCGTGCAGAAGAGTTCGCACTTGCGGAAGAAAATTATCTGAATTTATGGCGCTTACTTGCGTCGGTCTAAGCCGATCCTGCAGATCCAGCGCATTTTTTCATATGCCGGACACGCACTCCAAGGAGTCCAACGAGGAGAGATCGGTGTTGTCCTCTGGTACTGGAGAGTATTCGGACGTAAAAAAAAACAACTATGACAAGGAGCGTAGATATGCCTGAGCAAGAAGCCGAAGTATACAACGTTGTCGTAAATGAAGAAGGCCAGTACTCAATTTGGCGCGACAACCTGCATATGAAAGTGCCGAAGGGCTGGCGCTTTGCAGGGAAGACTGGGCCTAAATCGGAGTGTCTGTCTTACATTAAGGATGTCTGGACGGATATGAGACCGCTCAGTCTGCAAAAGGCAATGGAACAGTCGGAGCGAGCGTCACCTCCGGATGACACTTCGAAAACGAGCGTCGTGACCTCCGAGACCACGAGCCCTGTGCACCGGCTGATGCAGGGCGACCACCCTGTGGAGGCTATTGTTAAACCTGCACGGAATATCGAGGCATTTAAGAATTCCATCGACCGAGGCTATGCACATATCAAATTTACCGATACCAAGGGCGGGACTCAATTGAAACTCACTCTAGAGCAGGACCGGTGCGACTTGGCAAAAGCAAATTTTGAGGCGCGGACGGGCACTGCACACTTAGTTGGCAAATTGACGCTCGACTATACCAGGGTCCTTTGCATCGCCGAGATTGATCTCAGCACTTTGACCGGCCACGGCCATCTCGCAAACCCTGACGAGTTTGGTCGCGGCGTATCCACCGCCGACTAGTCTTCGCTCAGAGACAAATAGGAAAAGGTCCGTCTGGCGAGAGTACGCAGATCATCCAGAGTAGATACCCATTGGTCTGAATCAATAAAAGGAGCGAGATCAGATGAAGAAAATAGGAAGATTCTGCAAGGCTTATCCTGTTGCGGCACTGTGTGAATTCAAAGGATGGAATGCAAGTATCGGTAAGGAGTATGGCGCCAACGTAGGCGAAGGAGAGCTAGTACCCGAAGCAGCAACTGACTTCCTTTATGTGCATGAAGATTACAAGGTCACGGAAGGCATCTTTCCGGAGGAGCGAGTCGTGCTGGCTAACCCAACCACCGAATGGATAGAGTTCTGTCGCGATAAACTGAAGTTCGCAATACCAAGCGCGGAGTAGCTGATCTGAATACTTCAACAGCCGGTAGTGACAATCAAACCGGAGGAGGGTTGGCTCCGCGCGTGAGACCTCCGCCATGCATTTCGAAAACATGTCATCAGCCACCAAATTCTGTTCGCTCGTCGAAATGCTACGCTGGAGAGCGCACAGCGAACCTACCGAGATCGCCTACACATTCATTGGTGAGAAATCTTCTGATGAAGAAAGCATTACGTACTGTGACCTCGAGCGGCAGGTTCAGGCGATCGCCGGAATCTTGCAGTCGTTGGATATGGAAGGCGAACGTGTTCTCCTCGTTTATCCCACCGCCAGTGCAGACTTCATTGCTGCTTTCTTCGCGTGTCTTTATGCACGCGTCATTGCCGTGCCCGTGTGTCCGCCAAGGCGACACCGAGAAGGTACTCAAGACAATGCGGCACTGCATAACATTGCTGTAGATGCAAATGCCAGACTGATCTTAACGACCTCAATTTGGTTGGCCCGGTTTAAGAAATCTTTCTCTTCCCAGACCGTATCTGAGTTGCAAGTCATGGCAACCGACAATATTACTAATCAAGATGATTCGAGCAGCCGATACCTCGCCCCGTCGATCACCGCGGGTGATATTGCGTACTTGCAGTACACTTCGGGTTCAACAGGAATGCCTAAAGGCGTGATTATCACCCACGGTCAGGTGTTGAATAATCTCGAGTATATCGATTATGGCTTTCAGCATAAGAACGATGCCCTGGCTGTCTCTTGGCTTCCACACTTTCATGACATGGGTCTGGTGTATGGCATAGTGCAGCCAATTTATAACGGTTTCCGCTCGGTGTTGATGTCGCCGAGTACGTTTGTTCGGGAACCGCTGCGATGGTTGGATGCGATTTCGCGGTACCGTGCGACACACAGCGGAGGACCGAATTTTAGCTATGATCTGTGTGTTCGCCGAGTAACGCCTGAAGAGCGAGCAAAACTGGATTTGTCGACCTGGCGCATTGCCTTTAATGGGGCAGAACCAGTTAGGGACCACACGTTACGCAACTTTGCGACGACCTTCGCAAGCTGCGGGTTTCGGTTGAACGCATTTTACCCTGCATATGGATTGGCCGAAGCAACTTTGAAGGTCACAGGAGGCGTGAACAATGCGGGTCCGGTGTTCATGGACTGCGATGCACAATCACTCGAGCACAACCGAGCGATTGAAGCGGTTAAGAGCGGACCGAGAACTCGGACGTTGGTCGGATGTGGCTCGGCCTCATTAGGTACGAAAGTCATGATTCTGAAGCCTCAGTCTATCACTCCAGTACCGGATTGCGAGATTGGCGAAATATGCATATCGGGTCCCGGCGTAGCCGCTGGGTACTGGGGTCGATCTGACACGACAGGCAAGATTTTCCCAGCGGAGCTTTCGGACGCGCAGAGTGGCCCAATATTGCGGACCGGTGACCTGGGATTTCTACGTAATCGCGAACTGTTCGTCACCGGAAGATTAAAAGATGTAATCGTTATTCGGGGGCGTAACTATGACCCTGCAGACGTAGAGCTTACCGCGGAAAGCTCTCATCCGACGCTGCGGCCCGGGGCGGGGGCGGCTTTCACAATAATGAGTCAGGGCGAAGAGAGAGTGGTTGTTGTTCACGAGGTTGATAGGTGCAGCAGGGCTATAGATAGTGCGGTAGTATGTCGCGCAATCCGCTCTGCAATAGCGGAGCGTCACGGCCTTCATACCCATACCGTCATGCTATTGAGAAGCGGCTCCATTCCGAAGACGTCTAGCGGAAAGATACGCAGGAAGGCATGCAAGGAAGCTTTCATAAAAGGGACCATGCGCTCGCTGTTCACGAGCACCGCCGACGGCGAAGGTAGCGCATTCAACACAAAGGAAGCTAAGGAGCTATTGAGCCAGCCGGAGCTTAGGGTAGGCCACGTTCACAGCGAATATCTGAAGAGCGAGATAGCTCGGATACTCGGAGGCGGCCTCTGCGAGTGGAACTCTGATCTGACGCTTCTTAGTCTAGGCCTGGATTCACTAATGATCGAGGAGCTCCGCAGCAGAATCATCCGCGATTTC
>Ga0307475_10003132_pt1 | contig 10032 bp, 5 predicted proteins | sample atmos_gasesECM1C_FD_203317 | JGI IMG/M metagenome (GOLD analysis project Ga0307475, IMG submission 203317) | Hardwood forest soil microbial communities from Morgan-Monroe State Forest, Indiana, United States - atmos_gasesECM1C_515 | ecosystem: Environmental > Terrestrial > Soil > Temperate...
TCGCCGGTGCGCAGCAACGGCATGACTCCTTACCTGGTTCGGGTTCTCGGGACCCAGCAGGCGCCACTGCAGCAGGCACCAGTGCAGCAGACACCGGCCCAGCAGGCGCCACTGCAGCAGCCGCCGACCCAGCAAGCGCCACTGCAGCAGCCGCCGACGCAGCAAGCGCCACTGCAGCAGGTACCAGCGCAGCAGGCGCCGGTGCAGCAGACACCGCTGCAGCAAGTCCCAGCGCCGACGCAGCAGGCGCCGGTGCAGCAGGCGCCATGGCAGCCACAAGTGGGCACCGTGCGGTAATCCTCGCAGCCTCCGAACAACCGCCACTTGCTCCCTCGCCGACCGCGATGATGCTCAGCGAACCCGCTGAGCAGCCTCGCCCGCGACGCGAGATGTCGGGAGCAGGTGGCGGTTTTCGGTAAATTAGCGGTCGACCATGCAGACCCTGTCCCCGCCTCCTCCACCGGCCGCCGCTGCGAACCCGGTCGATATGAGCGCGGGTGCGACGGGCTTCTATCGCAACGATCTCGACGGATTGCGCGGTATCGCGATCGCGCTTGTCGCCATGTTCCACGTCTGGTTCGGCCGGGTTTCCGGCGGCGTGGACGTGTTCCTGGCGCTGTCCGGGTTCTTCTTCGGCGGCAAGATCCTTCGCGCCGCGCTCAACCCCGCCGTTTCGCTGTCGCCGACCGCGGAAGTGACCCGCCTGATCCGCCGTCTGGTTCCCGCTCTGGTGGTGGTCCTGGCCGGGTGCGCACTGCTCACCATCCTGGTGCAACCGGAAACCCGCTGGGAGACCTTCGCCGACCAAAGCCTGGCCAGCCTCGGCTACTACCAGAACTGGGAGCTGGCCAACACCACGTCGGACTATCTGCGGGCGGGCGAGGCCGTCAGCCCGCTGCAGCACATCTGGTCGATGTCGGTGCAGGGCCAGTTCTACATCGCCTTCCTGCTGCTGGTCGCCGGATGCGCCTACCTGTTGAGGCGCCCGCTGGCCGCCCACCTGCGGACCTTGTTCATCGTGCTGCTGAGCGCACTGACGGCGGCCTCGTTTGTCTACGCGATCGTCGCTCACCAGGACAACCAATCGACCGCCTACTACGACAGCTTCGCGCGAGCCTGGGAGTTGCTGCTGGGCGCGCTGCTCGGTGCCCTGGTGCCCTACGTTCGCTGGCCGATGTGGCTGCGCACCGCCCTCGCCACCGTCGCGCTGGCGGCAATCGTGTCGTGCGGGGCCCTGATCGACGGCGTCAAGGAATTCCCCGGCCCGTGGGCATTGGTACCCGTCGGCGCCACCATGCTGATGATCCTTGCCGGGGCAAACCTGCAGGGCCGTGCCGACACCAGCGACCGGATGCCGCTGCCGAATCGACTGCTGGCGGCCGCGCCGCTGGTGGCGCTCGGTGCGATGGCCTACGCGCTGTATCTGTGGCACTGGCCGCTGCTCATCTTCTGGCTGTCCTTTACCGGCCACCGGCACGCCAACTTCGTCGAAGGCACGGCAATACTGCTGGTGTCTGGATTGCTGGCCTACCTGACAACCCGGCTCGTCGAGGACCCACTGCGGTATCGGACGCCAGGCCGCGCAGCATCACCGGCACCCGGCATCCGCTGGCCGGCGCGCCTGGGCCGGCCGACGATGGCGCTGGGCTCGGCGGTGGTGCTGCTGGCCGTCACGCTGACCGCAACCTCGTTCACCTGGCGCCAGCACGTCACGGTCCTGCGCGCCGCGGGCAAGGAGCTCAGCGTGCTCAACGCGCAGGACTATCCGGGCGCGCGGGCCCTGACCGAGCACGTCCGGGTGCCCACACTGCCGTTCCGGCCCTCAGTCCTGGAAGTCAAGGAGGACCTCCCGGCCTCGACCAGGGACGGTTGCATCAGTGACTTCGTCAACCCCGCCGTGGTCAATTGCGTCTACGGCGATGCGGCGGCCACCCGGACCATCGCGCTGGCGGGCGGGTCGCACGCGGAGCACTGGTTGCCGGCGCTGGACCTGCTCGGCCACGCGCACCACTTCAAAGTCGTGACCTATCTCAAGATGGGCTGTCCGTTGTCCACCGAGGAAGTCCCGCTGATCATGGGTAACAACGCCTCGTACCCGCAGTGCCGCGAGTGGGTGCAACGGACGATGAGCAAGCTGGTCACCGACCGTCCCGACTACGTGTTCACCACAACGACGCGGCCGTGGAACATCAAGACCGGTGACGTGATGCCTGCCACCTACATCGGAATCTGGCAAACGTTGTCCGACAACAACATTCCGATCCTGGGGATTCGAGACACCCCCTGGCTGGTCAAAAACGGCCAGCCGTTCGATCCGGCGGACTGCCTGGCCAAGAAGGGTGGCAACGCGCAGTCGTGCGCGATCAAGCGATCCGACGCGCTGGCCGACCGCAATCAGACCCTCGACTTCGTCGAGCAGTTCCCGCTGCTCAAGGTGCTCGACATGTCGGACGCGATATGCCGCAGCGACGTCTGCCGCCCGGTCGAGGGAAACGTGCTGATCTACCACGGGGCCCACCACATCACCCCCACCTACATGCGGACCCTGGCCCACGAGCTCGGCCGGCAGATCGCGGCGAACACCGGCTGGTGGTGACGCAGCCCCGGCCGGCCGGCGCGGATAAGGTCGAGGGATGCCGTCGAACAATCCAGCCGCGACGTCGGGTGTCGCGACACATGACACCGACGAGACCGCACCGACCCTGCCCACCGTGTGGCCGGGCACCGCCTATCCGCTCGGGGCCTCCTATGACGGCGCAGGGACTAACTTTTCGCTGTTCTCCGAGATCGCCGACAAGGTCGAGTTGTGCCTGATCGATGACAACGGCGGCGAGTGGCGGATCCCCCTCGACGAGGTCGACGGCTATGTCTGGCATGCGTATGTGCCGAACATCATCCCGGGCCAGCGCTACGGCTTTCGCGTGCACGGGCGATTCGATCCCGGCGCCGGCCACCGGTGTGACCCGAGCAAGCTGCTGTTGGATCCCTACGGCAAGGCTTTCTACGGCGATTTCAAGTTCGACCAGGCGCTGTACTCCTACGACCTCAAGGCCGTCGACCCGGACGGCCCCAACGCCGATGGGGCCGACCCCGGGACTCCACCGATGGTGGACTCGCTCGGTCACACGATGACCAGCGTGGTGACCAACCCGTTCTTCGACTGGGGGTCCGACCGCGCGCCGCTCACCCCGTACCACGAGACCGTCATCTACGAGGCGCATGTCAAGGGCATGACGCGGACCCATCCCGGCGTTCCCGAGGAGCTCCGGGGCACCTATGCCGGGCTGGCCCACCCGGTGATCATCGATCACCTCAAGTCGCTCAGCGTCACCGCCATCGAGCTCATGCCCGTTCACCAGTTCCTGCACGACTCGCGGCTACTGGATCTGGGACTGCGAAATTACTGGGGCTACAACACGTTTGGTTTTTTCGCCCCGCACAACCAGTACGCGGCCAACCGCCGGTCCAGTGTCGCCGAGTTCAAATCCATGGTGCGCATCTTTCACGATGCCGGCATCGAGGTCATCCTCGACGTGGTTTACAACCACACCGCCGAAGGCAACCACCTCGGGCCGACGATCAACTTCCGCGGCATCGACAACGCCGCCTACTACCGGCTCGTCGACGAGGACCTGCGGCTGTACAAGGACTTCACGGGCACCGGCAACAGCCTCAACGCCCGTCATCCGCACGTCCTGCAGCTGATCATGGACTCGCTGCGCTACTGGGTGATCGAAATGCACGTCGACGGATTCCGGTTCGACCTGGCATCCACGCTGGCCCGCGAGTTACATGACGTCGACCGATTGAGCGCTTTCTTCGATCTGGTGCAACAGGATCCGATAGTCAGCCAGGTCAAGCTGATCGCCGAGCCGTGGGATGTGGGCGAAGGCGGCTATCAGGTCGGCAACTTTCCGGGTTTGTGGACCGAGTGGAACGGGAAGTACCGGGATACTGTGCGTGACTACTGGCGGGGCGAGCCCGCGACCCTTGGCGAGTTCGCCTCCCGGCTGACCGGGTCGTCGGACCTCTACGAGGTCACCGGTCGGCGCCCCGGCGCCAGCATCAATTTCGTCACCGCCCACGACGGGTTCACGCTCAACGACCTGGTGTCCTACAACGAAAAGCACAACGAGGCCAACGGCGAAGACAATCGCGACGGAGAAAGCCACAACCGATCATGGAACTGTGGCGTGGAAGGCCCCACCGATGACCCCGACATCGCCGAGCTGCGTTCCCGCCAGATGCGCAATTTCTGGGCGACCCTGATGCTCAGCCAGGGCACACCGATGATCGCGCACGGCGACGAGATCGGGCGGACCCAAAACGGCAACAACAACGTTTATTGCCAGGACTCCGAATTGTCCTGGATGGATTGGTCTTTGGTCGACAAGAACGCCGATCTGCTGGCATTCGCCCGCAAGGTGACCACCTTGCGCAAGAAACACCCGGTGTTCCGCCGACGCCGATTCTTCGAGGGCGAGCCGATCCGAACTGGCGACGAAGTTCGCGATATCGCCTGGTTGACACCCGGCGGCCGGGAGATGACACACGAGGATTGGAACAAGAGCTTCCACCACAGATGTGTGGCGGTGTTTCTCAACGGCGACGCCATCACCGCACCGAATGCCCGCGGCGAGCGGGTGGTTGACGACTCATTTCTGTTGTGCTTCAACGCCCACGATGATTACATCGAGTTCGTCGCCCCACAGGACGATTATGCGCAGCAGTGGACCGTGGAGCTGGACACCAACGGCCCCATCGGCGACGCCGATTCGGTGGTGGCAGCCGAAGCCAAGATAAGGGTAGAGGCGCGTTCTTTGCTCATCCTGCGTAAGACCGCCTGACATATGGCTTTCCCGATCCGAGCCACCTACCGATTGCAACTGCGTGGTGAGTCGAGCGGATTCGGGTTCACCTTCGCCGACGCCGAGAACCTGCTGGATTACCTCGACGACCTCGGGATATCGCATCTGTACCTGTCGCCCATCATGACCGCGGTCCGTGGGTCCAGCCACGGATACGACGTCACCGACCCGACGACGGTGTCGCCGGAGCTGGGCGGTCCCGACGGCTTGGCGCGGCTGTCAGCGGCGGCCCGCGCACGCGGCATGGGCCTGGTCGTCGACATCGTGCCCAACCACGTCGGGATCGGCAAACCCGAGCAGAACGCGTGGTGGTGGGACGTGTTGCGGGACGGCCGATCCTCGCCCTACGCGGCGTCCTTCGATATCGACTGGTCCCTTGACGGCGAGCGAATTGTCTTGCCGGTATTAGGTTCCGACGACGACGTCGCCAACCTGACGGTCGATGGAGAGCTGCTGCGCCTGGGGGATCTGGCGTTCCCGATCGCGCCCGGCACCGGGGCCGGCACCGGCTCGCAAGTGCACGACCGCCAGCACTACCGGTTGGTGGGCTGGCGAAACGGAGTCTGCGGTTATCGCCGCTTCTTTTCGATCACCTCGCTGGCCGGACTGCGGCAGGAAGATCGCGCGGTGTTCGACGCCAGCCACGCCGAAGTCGCCCGCTGGTTTACCGAGGGACTGGTCGACGGCGTGCGCATCGACCACCCCGATGGATTGTCGGATCCCTGCGGGTATTTGGCCCGGCTGCGCGACCTGGTAGGTCCGCACGCCTGGATTGTGATCGAAAAGATCTTGGCCGTCGACGAGGCCCTGGAGCCCACACTGCCGGTGGCCGGCACCACCGGCTATGACGTGCTGCGAGAAGTGGGCGGGGTCTTCATCGACCCGACGGGCGCACCGGCGCTCACCGCGCTGGTCGAGTCCTCCGGCGCGGACTACCACGCGATGCCGGAACTGTTGAGCGACCTCAAGATCCATGCGGCGACCGACACCCTGGGCAGCGAACTGGGCAGGCTGCGACGGTCCATCGCGGCCGCGGCCGGCACCGATCATCCGCTGCTGCCCGAGGCGGTGGCCGCCCTGCTCAGCCGCATCGAGGTCTACCGCTGCGACTACCCCGGCCTGGCCGCGCTCCTGCCCACCGCGCTGGCCGAAACCCAAGCGGCCTCACCACAATTGGGGCCGGCGCTGCAGGTGATCGCCGCGGCGCTGGCCGTTGACGGCGAATCCGCTACCCGCCTGCAGCAGCTGTGCGGCGCGGTGACCGCCAAGGCAAGCGAAGACTGCCTGTTCTACCGCGACGCCCGGTTGGTGTCGCTCAACGAAGTGGGTGGCGAACCGCGCCGATTTGGAGTGGGCGCCGCGGAGTTCCACCACAGCGCCGCCACCCGCGCCCGGATGTGGCCGCACGCGATGACCACGCTGACCACCCACGACACCAAGCGCGGAGAGGACGTGCGCGCCCGCATCGGAGTTCTGTCGCAGGTGCCGTCGCTATGGGCGGAGTTCCTGGCCCGCTGGGAAATCGAGGCCCCCTCCCCCGATCCCACGACCGGACAGTTCCTGTGGCAGAACATCTTCGGGGTGTGGCCGGTGAGCGGAGCCGTCACCGGCCAGCTGCGCGACCGACTGCACGGCTACGCCGAGAAGGCCATCCGGGAAGCGGCCTTGCATACCTCCTGGAACGAACCGGATACCGCTTTCGAGGAGGCGGTGCACCGTTGGCTGGATACCGTGCTCGACGGACCGGTGGCGTCCGCACTGACCGAACTCGTCGCGCAACTCAATCCACACGCCGCAAGTGACGCACTCGGTCAGAAACTACTCGCGCTGACCGTGCCCGGCATACCCGACGTCTACCAGGGCACCGAGCTATGGGACGACAGCCTGGTCGACCCGGACAACCGCCGCCCGGTCGACTATGCCGCGCGCAGGGCCGCCCTGAAAGAATTGCGGCATCGGAAGATTCGCGTCGTGACCACGGCGCTTCGGCTGCGGCGTTCCCGTCCGGACGCCTTCCTGGAGGGCGGCTACTTTCCCGTGCTCGCCGGCGGGCAGGCCAGCGATCACGTGGTGGCCTTCCGCCGCGGCGACGACATCGTGGTCGCGGTGACCCGCTGGACGGTGCGACTGACCGAAACCGGCTGGGGCAATACCGTGGTGCCGCTGCCCGACGGCTCCTGGACCGACACGCTCACGGGCGCCATGGCAAGCGGGCCGACGTCGGCCGCCGAATTGTTCGCGGACCTGCCCGTCGTCCTGCTGGAGCGCGACCATGAGTGAATTCCGCGTCTGGGCACCCGAACCCGCGCTGGTGCGCCTCGACGTCGACGGCGAGGTGCACGCGATGACGCGCTCGGATGACGGCTGGTGGCACACGGCGGTCGAGACGGCACCGGACGTCAGGTACGGATACCTGCTCGACGACCATCCCGCCGTGCTTCCCGACCCGCGGTCACCCCGCCAACCCGACGGGGTGCACACCCGCTCGCAGTTGTGGGACGCGGCGGCTGCGACTTGGACCGACGACGCGTGGCCCGGCCGGTCGGTTGAAGGCGCGGTGATCTACGAGCTGCATGTCGGCACCTTCACCGGCGCGGGCACTTTCGACTCCGCCATTGAAAGACTAGACTACCTGGCCGATCTCGGGGTCGACTTCGTCGAGCTGATGCCCGTCAATTCCTTTGCCGGCACTCATGGCTGGGGATATGACGGGGTGTTGTGGTACAGCGTGCACGAACCCTATGGCGGTCCCGACGGCCTGGTTCGCTTCGTCGATGCCTGCCACGCACGTGGTCTGGGTGTGTTGGTCGACGCGGTATTCAACCACTTCGGCCCCTCGGGCAACTACCTGCCGCGGTTCGGCCCGTACCTCTCGTCGGCGAGCAATCCGTGGGGAGAAGGCATCAACATCGCCGACGCCAACTCAGACGAGGTGCGTCGCTACATCATCGGGTGCGCGCTGCGCTGGATGCGTGACTTCCACGCCGACGGCCTGCGGCTGGACGCCGTACACGCACTGGTGGACACCACGGCCATCCACATCCTCGAGGAGCTCGCTACCGAAACCGACTGGCTGTCAAGGCAGGTGGGCCGCCCGCTGTCGCTGGTCGCCGAAAGCGATCTCAACGACCCGCGGCTGATCACATCGCGCGACCGCAACGGCTACGGGATCACCGCCCAATGGGATGACGATATCCATCACGCCATCCACACCGCGGTATCCGGCGAGCGCCAGGGCTACTACGCCGACTTCGGTTCACTGGCCACACTGGCGGAGACACTGCGCCGCGGATTCTTCCACGCCGGCACCTATTCGTCGTTCCGTCGGCGCCGCCACGGGCGGCCGTTGGACACCTCGACCATCCCGGCCACCAGGTTGCTCGGCTACACCTGCACCCACGATCAGGTCGGCAACCGCGCTCTTGGCGATCGCCCATCGCAGCACCTGACCGGCGGCCAGCTGGCGATCAAGGCCGCCCTGGTCCTCGGATCTCCCTATACTGCAATGCTTTTCATGGGCGAGGAATGGGGCGCGTCGACCCCATTCCAGTTTTTCAGCTCACACCCCGAACCGGAGCTGGCCCGGGCCACCGCGGAGGGCCGTAAAGCCGAGTTCGCCGAGCACGGCTGGGACGCCGACGCCATCCCCGACCCGCAGGACCCGCAGACCTTTCAGCGTTCCAAGCTGAATTGGGACGAGGTCGGCGCAGGCGAGCATGTCCGGCTGCTCCGGCTGTATCGCGATCTGATCGCCCTGCGCCGCAGCGAGGCTGACCTGGCCGATCCGTGGCTGGAACACCTTGCCGTGGATTACGACGAGGAACAATCCTGGATCATCCTGTGCCGCGGCCGGTTACGCATCGCGTGCAACCTTGGCGCCGAGCCGGTGACGGTGCCGATCGCCGGTGACGTGGTGCTGGCGTGGGGTGAGCCGACGGTCAATGCCGGCAGCACTGTGCTACCAGGGCATTCGTTTGCGGTACTGCGTTGTGGATAAGCCAGAGACGGTGCGGGAACAGGTTCGGTTCACGCGTGACCAGCTGAAGCGTTTCAGCGGTAAGACCTTGCCGGACTTGATATCTCATCAGGTTCGATTACTGTTCGTGGGGATCAACCCGGGCTTGAGAAGCGTTGCGGTTCAGGCTCACTTCGCTCCCCGCGGCAACCGATTCTATCCGGCGCTATTCCGCGCCGGCATCACCGATCATCTCATCGACGCCTCGCCGGGGTTTGCGATCGCCGACCGGGAATACCTGTTGGGTCGCGGAATCGGCATCACGAGCCTCGTTGAAAGAGCGACGGCGAGCGCAGCCGAGCTCACGGTTGACGAACTCGTCAAAGGCGCGCACAAACTGAGCAGGGTGGTTCAGGAGTTCTCGCCTCAGGTTGTCGCTGTCTTGGGGATCACCGCCTACCGAGCAGCCTTTGACGACCGCCTGGCCAAGCTTGGAAAGCAGTCGACGCCTTACCCGGCAACCGAACTGTGGGTGGTCCCCAACCCGAGCGGCCGCAACGCCCACGCGTCGTTGGATCGCCTCGCGGCCGCCTACGGCGAAGCCGGCCGGGCCGCCGGCATCCGTGCCGTCTCGCAAGCGCGGCGGCGCGCTCACACGTAGCGGCGGCCGGTACTGCGCACCGCCTCGGCGACTGCGTACGCGAGCGGATCGATCTCGCCGGCCGCCAGATCCGCGATGGTGATGCGCATTCCCGGCCCGGTGCGAATCCGAAACCGCGTTCCCGGCGCCGCGGCCCAGCCGGCGTTGAGCAGCCGAGTGATCGCGACGGTCTCATCCGGCACCGGGATCCACAGGTTGAGCCCGGACCGACCGAAGGCGGTGACCTCACGCTCGGCCAAGGCGGTGCGCAACCGCGTGCGGGTGCCGGTGTATTGCTGCTCGGCCTCGCGGATGAGCCGCGTCGCGGCGGCGTCCGACCACAAGCCGACAGCGAGTCCTTGCAGCAGCTGGCTCACCCAGCCGGGCCCCAGCCGCTGTCGGCCGTGCACCCGCTCGACAGTGCGGTGGTCTCCGGCCAGGACGGCGACCCGCAGGTCGGGGCCGTAAGCCTTGGATGCCGACCGCACGAAAGCCCAATGGCTGGTCGATCCGGCCAACGTGCGCAGCGGAGCGCCAGAAATGCCCGCGCAGTGATCGTCTTCGACAAC
>Ga0307475_10003134_pt1 | contig 10028 bp, 10 predicted proteins | sample atmos_gasesECM1C_FD_203317 | JGI IMG/M metagenome (GOLD analysis project Ga0307475, IMG submission 203317) | Hardwood forest soil microbial communities from Morgan-Monroe State Forest, Indiana, United States - atmos_gasesECM1C_515 | ecosystem: Environmental > Terrestrial > Soil > Temperate...
CACTTTTTTGCATAACCTCTGTGCTTTCAGTAACCTTCCCCAGGTCGGAGCAAACCCAAAACCCCTGGCAACTGACTTGCTCCTCCACACACAAGCTACAAAGATTGGCTTCCCGGGGTGGCCGGAACCGATCCTCGACTCGGTTACCGGTTTAGGGGCGTCAATTATGGAGAAGGGGGCTTGCACCGGCCCCCTTTTTCGTTTTTGCCTGACTTAGGCTCACCTTGCATCTTCCCCTTAACGAACTACTTACAAGCAGAAACTTGGAAGCTAAAAAGTGAGCGGCCGGTGGGGGCACCGGCCGCTCGGGCGTGGGGGATGGAGGGTAACAATAATCCAAAAGGGGCTCGGCCCATCCTACCGCCCCGCCGCGCTCGCGAGCGGCAGACCGGCACCAAGGAGATAGCTCTAACTCCCGTGGACCAAACCACTTCCGATTACGCTTCTGAGTTTCCCTCAAACCGGTTCTGCCGTCGATAGGCCGCAAGGCCCATTTTTCCCGGTACTTCCCTTGTCGGCCGAAGTACCTCGCGCCGGTACCGAAGTACTTCTCCTTCATTATCTAGATCTTCCTGACAATCTCTCTGAGCAATTCGGCCAGCTCAGCGAGCCGCCCCCTGTCTGTTTCGCCGAGCAACCCGAGCGCATTGGCCAAAGACTCTACGCGCCGCTTGCGTCCTTCCCAGAGGATTTTTATTCCCTTCGGCGTGGCCCGCAGCCGCACGCGCCGTCCGTCCTCGGTGGCCTCGCGCTTCACCAAGCCCGTGCGTTCCAAGCCCGAAACGATGCGGCTCATGGTCGGAGGGCGAACCTGCTCGGCATCGGCAAGCTCCCCAAGCGACCTCGGCCCGCCGAACACCAGTACCGACAGGGCGGAAAGCTGCGCGGGCCCAATCCCGCTCTCGCGGTCGCCCACGCGCAGCCGCCGCAAAAGGTGGATCGCCGCCGAGTGCAGCCGGTCCGCCGTTTCGAGAAGCTCGCTATGGCCCTCACTTTTTGGCTTGACAACCGTCATGGAATATAGTTAGCTATGCTAACTAAATCATCCTCGGAGGTCAATCCCCATGAACGCGACCGCAAGCAATGCCGGTATGGCCAATTCGCTAGGCATCGACGGCATCGGCCAGATTTCCATCATCGCGCACGACCTGCCCCGCGCGACGGCATTCTACCGCGACGTGCTGGGCTTGCCGCTGCTGTTTACCGCAGGCAACATGGCTTTCTTCGGCTGCGGCGGTGTCCGCCTGATGCTCGGTCCCGCGAGCGCACCCGAGTTGGATCATCAGAGCTCCATTCTCTACTTCCGCGTCCCGGATGTGCACGCCGCGCACCAGCATCTTGTCAACATGGGCGTGAAGATCGAAGCGCCGCCGCGGCTTATCGCGCGCATGCAGACCTACGACCTGTGGATGGTTGGCTTCCGTGACTCGGAGGGGAACATCATGCAGTTGATGAGCGAGGTTCCACGCTCTTCCTAGCCGTCGCGTCTTTCTTGTCATTCACGCTTGCGTTCCCGGAGGACGGTTGCCATGAACTCACAGGAAAACACGGCGCTCGCCCGCATCGCGCAGATTGCCATCAACGCCCACGACGTGGACCGCGCCACGGCCTTCTACCGCGATGTGCTGGGCTTGCCGCACTTGTTCCGCGCCGGCCAACTGTCCTTTTTTGATTGCGGCGGTGTCCGCCTGATGCTGGACAAGCCGGAAAAACCGGAATTCGACCATCCGAGCTCCATTCTTTACTTCCAGGTCGGCGATATTCGCGCCGCTCACCAGCGCCTTAAGCATGCCGGAGCTAAATTCGAAGACGAGCCGCACGTGATCGCCCAGATGCCCAGCCACGATCTCTGGATGAGCTTCTTCCGCGACAGCGAAGGCAATCTGCTCGCGCTGATGAGCGAAGTGGCGCGCCCGTCGTAGCTCGTTTCTGACGACCAACTCGGGTTTAGCCCCGCTACAAGCCTCGCGCCGATTACGGTATTCTTTCATCTCTATGCATGACCTCAGCTACTTCCGTGAGCACCTCGACGTCTTCGCGGATATGGCGAAGAAGCGGTCGATGACCCTGGACTTGGATGGCTTCCGCGCCCTGGACAAGGAGCGACGCGAGCTCATCACCACGAATGAGCGGCGCAAGGCGCAGCGCAATAAAGCCAGCGAGGAAATTGCTCGTTTAAAGAAGGAAAAAAAGAACGCCGATGCCCTTATCGCGGAAATGAAGCAGGCCTCCGACCAAATTAAGGAGCTCGACGCGCGTATTGATGAACTCGATCGAAAGCAACGCGACCTGCTGCTCACCATTCCCAACGTGCCGCATCCTTCCGTTCCCGTAGGCACCAGCGCAGCCGACAACAAGGAAGTGCGCTGCTGGGGCGCGCCGCCGAAGTTTGATTTCGAGCCAAAGCCGCATTGGGAGGTCGGTGAAGGCGCGGGAATTCTGGATCTCGAAGCCGCCGCGAAAATCACCGGGGCGCGATTCGCTGTTTATAAAGGTTGGGGCGCCCGGCTCGAGCGCGCCCTGGCAAACTTCTTCCTCGACGTGCATACCCGCGAGCACGGTTACACGGAAATCCTTCCGCCTTTCCTGGTGAATAGCGTCTCGCTAATAGGCGCCGGGCAGCTGCCCAAGTTTGCCGCCGATCTTTTTCGATTGGAAGGCACGGACTTCTGGCTTACTCCCACGGCCGAGGTCGAACTCCACAACCTCTACCGGGACGAGACCATTCCGGAAGAAAAACTGCCGATTAAGGTCACCGCTTGGACCGCTTGTTTCCGCTCCGAAGCGGGAGCCGCCGGCAAAGACACCCGCGGCATCCTCCGCCAGCATCAATTTCAAAAAGTTGAGCTGTTCAAGTTCACGCATCCGGAAAAAAGCTACGCGGAGCACGAGGCCTTGACCAAGAACGCCGAGGCCATTCTCGAAAAGCTGGGCCTACACCACCGCACGGTTCTTCTTTCGACCGGCGACATGGGCTTTGCGTCCGCCAAAACCTATGACCTCGAAGTTTGGCTGCCTGCGAGCAACGAGTTCCGTGAGATTTCATCCTGTTCGAACTGCGAAGCCTTTCAAGCGCGCCGCGCGGGTGTTCGCTTCAAGCCAAAAGCCGGGGGCAAGAGCGACTTCGTGCATACGCTCAATGGTTCCGGACTCGCCGTAGGCCGCACGTGGATCGCAATTGTCGAGAATTTTCAGCAGGCCGACGGCTCGATCCTGATCCCTGAGGTTCTCCGCCCCTACATGGGCATAGACCGCATTCCTCGGAGCTAAATAGCGTCTTTTCAGGGCACTCCAAGCACCCCTATACCTCTCCGGCAATATCCTGGGAAGCGCCCGTGTTTCCAGTAAGTTGCTGTGAAACAAAGACTTAGCTATGCCGAAGCGTTTTTGATGCACCTAGGAGGGTAACCAGGCGCCCCGCAACTTCTTGAAAGGACGCCTTTTCGTTTGACTAGCCCTTTTCGCCTTACATACACTCACTTCACTGGGACTTTGCGGGTTCCAGCTTTGTAAGGACGGTTCTTGACGCCCATGACCATACTTGCTCGCATCGTTCGGTTTCTGTTATGGCTGCTGGTGCTTTCCTTTAGCGTGCGTGCGCTTCGCCGTCTTTTCGGTTTGCTGCTCGAGAACCGGGGCTCATCGCCGCAGCACGCCGCGAAGGGAAGCGCTTCCCCGCCACGTACAAAAACCGGGCGCCGCTTGGTACGCGACCCGGTCTGCGGCATGTACGTGGATGAAACGCTCTCGATTCCCATGCGCGAGGACGGTGAATTGTTACATTTTTGTTCCATCGCTTGCCGCGATGCGTATGTTGTTAGTTCCAAAAAGTTTGCTGCCAGCGGCTAGAAAGCTTGCCTAAAGGAATGGAAGGAAGGCTCCCGAGTCTGGGCCACGTAGGACGCACTAGCGAATAACTCAAGACGAAAGGACCGACGCCGATGGCCACGGTCGCAAAGCCCACAACCCCGACAAAGATAAGCGTACCCCCGATCGTGCCGCGCATTGCTCCGCGCGAAGACCTAAACCCCTTTCGCATCGCGCAAATTCAATTCGATATGGCCGCGGAGTTTCTGAAGCTCGATCCCGGGTTGCGCCAGATTCTGCGCACGCCCAAGCGCGTTCTGGAGGTTTCTCTTCCCACCAAGATGGACAACGGCCAGGTGAAAGTCTTCACCGGGTACCGCGTGCAGCACAACATCTCTCGCGGCCCGGGAAAGGGCGGCATTCGCTACCATCCCAATCTCACCCTTGACGAAGTCAAGGCGCTGGCCGTCTGGATGACCTGGAAGACTGCCACGGTGAACGTTCCCTTTGGCGGCGCCAAAGGCGGAGTAATCTGCGACCCGAAGCGCATGTCCAAGAGCGAGCTCGAGCGCATGACGCGCCGCTTCGCCAGCGAGATTCTCCCGCTCATCGGACCCGCGCAGGACATTCCCGCCCCCGACATGTACACCGATGCGCAGACCATGGCCTGGATTATGGACACCTATGCCATGACCATCGGCCACGCCGCGCATGGCGTGGTCACGGGCAAACCCGTTTCGATCGGAGGTTCCGAGGGACGCGGCGAGGCGACCGCGCGCGGCCTGCTCTATGTCGTGGAAGAAGCGTGCAAGGTCAAAAAGATCTCGTTGCGCGGTGCGACCGTGGCCATTCAAGGTTTTGGCAACGCCGGCGCCACCGCCGCCCGCCTGTTCGCCGATAGGAAGGCGAAGATCGTGGCGTTAAGCGACACCCGCGGCGGCGTCACCAACTCCCGGGGCATCGACCCCATCAAGGCCGTCCGCTATAAAGAGCGTGCCGGCACCGTAGTCGGGATGCCCGGTGCCTCGCGCATCAGCAATGACGAGCTGCTGACCATGAAGTGCGACATTCTGATCCCCGCGGCTCTTGAAAACGTCATTACCCTGAACAACGCCGAGGCCGTCAAAGCCCGCATCGTCGCCGAAGCTGCCAACGGCCCCACCACACCGCACGCCGACGAGATTCTCGCCCGCCGCGGCATCACCGTGCTGCCGGACATTCTTGCCAACGCCGGCGGCGTTACGGTCAGCTACTTCGAGTGGGTGCAGAACCAGGAAGGCCTGATGTGGGACGCCGACGAGGTGAATGCGCGCCTGCAAAAGGTCATGGTACGCGCCTTCCACGAAATGGTAGAAACCATGCGCAAGCATCACGTTCCGCCGCGCGCGGGCGCCATGATCCTGGCCGTCGGCCGGGTCGCCGAAGCCACCCTGGTCCGCGGCCTGTTCCCTTAAGCAACCGCCCTTAACAAATCCTGAGTGTTTCTCGCCGGCTCCCGGAATCGCCACAGGCGTCTTAGGAACCTCGGAGGCGTGATGCTCTGATTCCTTCGAGCGCCCGCTCCGGCAATCGTACGCGGCGTTTTTCGAAGTCCGCGCGGAGGTCGCAGTAGGTCGCCGCGACGGTCACAAAATCCACGCCGTCCGCCATGATCTTGGCCAATCCGGGCCCGTCGTGCTTGGCCCACGGCGAAAACAAAAAGGCAGCTGCCCGCAGGAAAGAGTGTTTTACGTGCGTCTCTCATCCTCCGGCGCCGTCCGAGACGAAAACCAACCGCGAGGGTGGCGCGCGCGAAGCGAATTCTCGGACTCTATCGGAGACTTCTTCAATTTTTCCCTTGCACTGGAAAAAATCTGCGCGTACATTCGCATTTGCCGGCGTGTTCCGACCCCGTAGGAGAAAAATCCTCCAGCGGAGGCGGGCGCAGCCGGCAATTTTCGCTTGAGGCGAACGATTTTCGCGAAACACGGTAAACCGCAGCCCGCGAACCGAGAATCTAAGTTTCAAAGAGCGGTGTCAGGCCGCCCTCGGGGAAGCGGATGAAAAGAAGTACGACGGGAAAGAAGAAAGAACGATGACCAACGGGCACAACGGCCACCTCGCTCCGCCGATCCTGCTATCCATCGCGGGATTCGATCCCTCGTGTGGCGCTGGTACGGCCGCGGACTTGAAAACATTTGCCGCGCACGGCTGCTACGGAATTGCCGCGATCACCTCGCTGACGGTCCAGAACACCCAGGGTGTCGAATCCGTCCACAACACGCCGAGCGCGGAGCTGCGCGCCCAGCTCGAAGCCCTCGCCAGGGATTGCGAAATCGCCGCGGTGAAGATCGGCATGCTCGGAAACCGCGGCAACGGCGCCGCCGCCGCAGAATTCCTCGACGCCCACAAATTCGCACACGTGGTGCTGGACCCGGTCTTCAAATCCTCGACGGGCGCCGAGCTTCTCGATGCCCCCGGGATCAAGTTTGTCTCGACCGAATTGCTCAAACGCGTGAGCGTGATCACGCCAAACGTCCCCGAGGCCGAGGTTTTGACGGGGTTGACCATCAAAGACCTGGCGGACATGGAAACGGCCGCGCGCAAACTCGTCGAGATGGGCGCGCACGCGGTGATCGTCAAGGGCGGCCACATGGACCGCGCCGTGGACATACTGTTCGAAGGCAGCGAAATGATTCACCTGGCCGCCGACAAGGTGAAGGTGGAAAAAACGCACGGTACCGGCTGCGCCTTTTCTTCCGCGCTCGCCGCACAACTCGCCTCCGGCCGCCCGCTGTTCGAAGCCGCGGCGCTCGCGAAAACGTACGTCACCAAAGCCATCGAAAAGGGTTACCCCATCGGCAAGGGACGCGTTCCTCTCGACCATTTCTACCGCCAGCGCATCGAGCCGCCGCTGCGCGGCATCCACGAAGTGCCGCAGCACGGCCTGCATCCCGCTGCCGAGCCCGCCGCCCACTGAGAACGCCCTGGTGGCATGCCCACGAGGCGGCCTGGCATTCCTGCCTCCCTTTGGCACGCGGCCGGCGACCGCATATTCCGGTAGCAAAGACAGACTAAGGTTATACTGCCCCGCGAATCGAGGCTCCCTTGATCTCTCGCCGCGCCGGCATCTCCCTGCAATTGGCCTTGACCGTTGCCGTGGTGATGGCAGTCGCGCTCCTGCCCCGCACGGCGCAACCGCTCTCTTACCACGAATTCGCCGATCAGCGCGGTTGGCTTGGCATTCCAAACTTCCTAGACGTGGCGTCCAACATCGTTTTCGCGGCGGCCGGCCTGGCGGGTTTGTCGTATCTAGGGGGAAGATCCTGCGGCGCACCATTCATCGAAGCCGGCGAGAGATGGTTCTACGTTTTCGTTTTTCTGGGACTTCTTTTGACCGCTTTTGGCTCTTCTTATTATCACCTCGCCCCGGACAACGCGCGGCTGGTGTGGGACCGCCTGCCGATGACCGTGGTTTTTATGTCCCTGGTGGCGGCGGTGATCGCGGAAAGGATCAGTTTGCCCGCCGGGCTCTGGTTGCTGCCCGTGCTCCTTGGCGTGGGCATCTCGAGCGTGCTCGCGTGGTATGCGAGCGAGCTCCGCGGCCGGGGTGATTTACGGTTCTACGCCGGAGTGCAAGTCTACGCCGTTCTGGTTCTGCTCCTGGCGCTGTTGCTGCCGCCGCGTTACACGCGAAGCTCGGACTTTGCCGTTATTGCTTGTTTGTATGTGGTCGCCAAGATCTGTGAGTCCGCCGACCGGCAGATCTATTCGCTCGGTCACCTCCTTAGCGGCCATACACTGAAGCACCTGACTGCCGGTGTCGCCGGTTTTTGGATTTTGCGAATGCTCAAGAAGCGTCAACCGATGCCAAATCAGTTCGCTCGATAAACCACGCGCCCGGCGACGATCGTGGCCACCGGCCCGCCTTTAAACTTCTTCCCGTCGAACGGCGAATTTCGCGATTTGCTCGGCGAGCGCTCCACCTGGTAAGTCCATGCGCGATCAAGGGAAAAAATCGTCAAATCCGCCGGCTGGCCCGTAGCAATCTTGCGCTCCCTGCCCAGAATCCCGAGAGGGCCCCGGGTAAACAGCTCGACCATGCGCACGAGCGAAAGCCGCCCCGGGTGCACCAGTTGCTCGAGCGCGAGCGCGAGCGCCGTTTCGAATCCCAAGATCCCGAAGGGCGCGCGATCGAACTCCACGTCTTTCAGCGCCGGCTCATGCGGCGCATGATCGGTCGCAATGGCATCCACCGTCCCATCCGCCAGGCCTTCGAGCAGTGCGGCGCGGTCCTCGCGGGCGGCTAGCGGCGGATTCATCTTGAACCGCGAATCGTAGCTCACGTCTTCATCGATCAGCGTGAAGTGGTGCGGGGTTACTTCGCAGGTGACCCGTAGGCCCCGCGATTTCGCCCGGCGCACCTGCTCGAGCGAAGCCTTTGAGGAAAGATGAGCGATATGCAGCCGTGCGCCGGTCAATTCCGCGAGCTCGACGTCACGCGCCACGCACACCGCTTCGGCGGCCGCCGGCATTCCGCGGAGACCGAGCCGCAGCGAAGCCACGCCCTCGCGCATCACCGCGCCGCCCGCGAGCGAAACATCTTCCGCGTGTTCAATCACCGGCAAATCGAGCGACCGGCAATAATCCATCACCTGCCTCGCGAGCTTGGCCGTAGAGATGGGCTTCCCGTCGTCGGAAACCGCTACGATGCCCGCCTCTTTCATTCCGGCAATCTCTGCAATCGCCTCGCCCTTGCTCCCGACCGAGGCCGCGCCAATGGGCCACACGCGCACCGTTCCCGTTGCCTCGGCGCGGTCCAGAACGAACCGCGTCACCGCAGCATTGTCATTCACCGGATTTGTGTTCGGCATCGAGCATACGACCGTGAAGCCGCCTCGCGCCGCCGCGCGCGTTCCCGTCTCGATGGTTTCCGACGATTCCTGGCCCGGCTCGCGCAGGTGCGCGTGCAGGTCGACAAATCCCGGCGCAACCACCAGCCCCGTGGCGTCAATCACCTCTCGGCCGGGGTCTCGGCCGAGGCTTCCCGGCTCGGCCACCTCGGCGATTTTGCCGCCGTCGATAAGGATGTCGCCGGGCGCATCGGTATGCGTCGCCGGGTCGATCACGCGGCCGTTCTTAATCACGAGCATTGGCGGATTCCTTGGATTTCCTGCTCTCTTCCGAGGGTGACGTCTTCGCCTCGAGCGCCGGGTGCGCGCCGCCTTCCGAGGCGCCCGCGATCACCAGATACAGGATGGCCATGCGCACGGCCACGCCGTTGGTCACCTGTTCGAGCACGCACGACTGCGCCCCGTCGGCCACCTCCGGGGTAATTTCGATCCCGCGGTTGATCGGTCCGGGATGCAAAACAATCGCGTCCGGATGCGCCCGCTTCAGCCGTTCGGCATTCAATTGGTACAACAAAATGTAGTCGCTGGCGGAAAGTGACGGATCGTCGAGCCGTTCGGTCTGCACGCGCAGCATAATGATGACGTGGGCGTCCTCGAGAGCCTCTTCCACCTTGTAAACGCAGCGGATGGGCACCGCTGCAGCGATCTTTTCGAGCTCGCGCGGCACCCAGATCGACGGCCCGCACAGCGTGAACCGGCACCGGAATTTCCCGAGCAGGTGAATGTTCGAACGCGCCACGCGGCTGTGCAGAATGTCGCCGAGAATGGTCACGTTCAGGTTTTCGATCGTGCCCAGCCGGTCGCGAATCGTGAGCGCGTCCAGCAACCCCTGCGAGGGATGCTCATGGGTGCCGTCGCCCGCGTTGACCACCGGAATATCCAGGTGCCGCGCCACGTAATCGGCCGCCCCGGACGCCGCGTGCCGCATCACCAGGCAATCCGGCTTCATGGCGTTCAAGTTGAACGCGGTGTCCAGCAAGGTTTCGCCCTTCTTGATACTCGACGCCTCGGCCTGGAGATTCATGGTGTCCGCGCCCAGCCGCGCCGCCGCGGTTCCAAAGCTGATGCGCGTGCGCGTGGAGTTTTCGAAAAACGCCAGCGCCACGGTCTTGCCGCGCAGCGTCGCCAGCTTTTTCAGCGGGTGTTTTTGGATTTCCTGGAATGGTTTGCTTTGGTCGAGAAGAAACCGAAGTTCGTCCGCCGTGAGCGGTTCGAGAGCGAGCAGATCGCGGAAGCGGTAGGTCAATTTCCCGACTCAGATTCTAGCAGGGTGCCGAAAACTTTCACAACTTGTCAATCCGGAGGCCTGCCCACACCGCCGACCGTGAG
>Ga0307475_10003135_pt1 | contig 10027 bp, 6 predicted proteins | sample atmos_gasesECM1C_FD_203317 | JGI IMG/M metagenome (GOLD analysis project Ga0307475, IMG submission 203317) | Hardwood forest soil microbial communities from Morgan-Monroe State Forest, Indiana, United States - atmos_gasesECM1C_515 | ecosystem: Environmental > Terrestrial > Soil > Temperate...
TTTCTGTTGAGCATCCGGAACGCCACATCTTTCACGTCACGATGGAGATTCCGGACGTGACCGGAGAAGTGACCGTGCAGATGCCGGCGTGGAATGCGCTTTACCAGATTCGCGATTTCAGCGCGCACGTGCGCGAGGTGGAGGCGTTCGCGGGCGAGAACCGGGCAGCACTTGAAAAAATGGACAAGCTGACCTGGCGAATCACGGGGAACGGCACAATCACAGTGCGCTACGCAACATATTGGGACGAGCGCGGTCCGTTCGCAACGCAGTTGAACGCGGATCACGCATTCATCAATCCGGCCATGATTCTTATGTATGTTTCCACGCGGCGTGGCGAAAGTGTGGTCCTGAACATGCCGGATATCCCTTCGGAATGGGGGGCGACAGGGGCGACGCTCAAACTTCCTGAACAGACGAGCCTAGCGCGCAACTTTGAGTTTGCTGCCATAGGCTACGACACACTTGTCGATGCCCCCATCGAAGCTGCGAAGTTCGAAGAATTTGACTTGCCCGGAATGATTCCACCGGTCTCTGTTGTTGTGCACGGCGACAAATGGAAGAAGAAGGAGATTCAGGAAGAGCTGCGGCGGATCTGCACGTATGAGCTGAAGCTGATGGAAGGGGCTCCTTACGAGCACTACACTTTTATTATTCACCTCGGGCAAGCTGCCGCCGGCGCGGGCGGTGGAATGGAACACGCCAATTCCACGGCGATTTTTCTGCGCTCCGAGGAGGAGTTGCCGAATATCGCGGCTCATGAGTTTTTTCATCTGTGGAACGTGAAACGCATCCGGCCGGCAACGCTGGACCGGGTGGACTACGCGAAAGAGCAGTACACGCGGGCACTGTGGTTCGCGGAGGGAGTGACCAGCACATACGCGGCGTATACCGTGGTGCGGTCGCAACTGTGGAGCAAGGACCAATTCTATTTCGATCTGAGCCAGCAGATCAGCGGGCTCGAAGGGCGCCCGGCGAACCGCTGGCAAAGCGCGGAGGAGTCCAGCCTGGACGCCTGGCTGGAGAAATATCCGCTGTACAACCGGCCGGAAGAAAGCGTGTCGTACTACTCCAAGGGGCAAGTTCTGGGCGTGCTGCTGGATATTTTGATTCGCGATCGCACGGATAACGAGAAGAGCCTCGATGATGTGCTGCGTGCGATGAACAATGAGTTTGCGAAGCAGAACAAGCCTTACCGCGACAGCCTGGACATTCGCTTGACAGCGGAGCAGGTGGCGGGCGGGTCCTTCGAGGACTTTTTTCGCAAGTATGTATCCCACGCGGAGCCGCTGCCGTACTCGCATATATTTCCGCTCGCGGGCCTTGACTTGAGAATGGCGCAGCGCAAGCAGCCCGTGCTGGGATTTTTCGCCGAGCGCGGTGTGACAGGGGAAGCCGTGGTGCAAGATCTGGACGCCGACTGCTCCGCAGCACGAGCGGGGTTGCGCTCCGGCGATGTGATTGTCAGCTGGAATGGCTCTGAGCCGCCGCGCAATGTGGAGCGTTGGGTCTACTCGCAGAAAGCGGGCAGTGTCGTGCGCTTGAAAGTTCGGCGCGACGAACACGAGATGTCCATTGACTTTCGGATTGACGAGGTCACGGAGACTTCTTATCAGGTCGTTGAGGATTCACACGGCAACGCAAAGGCCAAGCGTATTCGCGAAGGGATTCTGCGCGGCACCACGCAGCCGGTGACGGCCTCGACTTCAAAACGCTGAAGACCTGTACTTGACGCGGGCTGCGGGATTCGAGAGAGTTCTGCCCATTCATGCTGCGCGCTACTTTCATTTGCATCTTTCTTCCTCTGTACATGCTGGTGGCTGGGCCGCCGCTCCTTCTGTACACGCTGATTTCGCGAAATCCAAATCCACTCTATTGGGGTGGCGTGAAAGGAATCGTTTTTCTGATGCGGCTCGCCGGAGTCAACGTGCGAATCACGGGCAGCGAGCGAGTTCCCGCGGGCGCGTGCCTGTTCGTCGCCAATCACACGAGCTCTGCGGATGCGCCTGCGGTGGTGGGCGCGATTCCGAGGCGCGTGGCGATTCTGCTGAAGGAGTCGTTGTACAAATGGCCGATTGCAGGGCAAGCGTTTGCGCTAGCGGGCTTCGTTCCAGTTAATCGCAGTGAACGAGATTCGGCGATTGCCAGCGTTGAGAAGGCGACACAGTCGCTGCGCGCCGGCCAGTCGTTTTTGATCTATCCGGAGGGCACGCGCAGCCCGGACGGGCGTCTGCAGAGTTTCAAGAAAGGCGCGGTGGTGATGGCCATTAAGGCGGGAGTGCCAATTGTCCCGATCGTGTGCTCGGGCGCGCACAAAGTGATGCGCAAGCGGTCCTTGCGGATTTATCCAGGCGAGATTCTGGTGGAGTTTCTGGAGCCGATCGATTCCTCGAAATATTCCCTCGAGGAACGCGATACGCTGAATGATCGCGTACACGATGCGATGGCCGCGGGTTTGCCACCGGATCAGCGGCCCATCGGTTTCTCCGGAGCTGCGTCTGCGGAAGGTGTGTGAAGGTCCATAGTCAAAAATGTCAGGAAAGGATCGTCGTTTATGAACCTCAAAAGCCTCTTGCGCTGCGTTTGTTTTCTGTCGGTAGTCGGTTTCGACGCGAATTTAGTGCCGGCTCAAACGAAGCCTCTGACTGCGCGCGAGGTGATTGCGCGAATCCAAGAGCACGTCGGAATTCCCTGGACGCAAGAGACGGTAGACACGTTTAAGGCGGGCAATCCGGTGACCGAGGTCAAAGGCATCGCTGTAACCATGATGGCCACGCTGGACGTGCTCCAGCGGGCGGCAGCGGCGGGACAAAATCTGATCATCACGCACGAGCCAACCTTTTACAATCATCTCGATAGACCTGACGACTTGGAGCAGAAGGAAAACGATCCCGTCTTGGCCGCCAAACGCGCGTTTATCCAGGAGCACGGTTTGGTGATCTGGAGATTTCACGATCATTGGCACCGCCGCAAACCGGACGGGATCGAAGCGGGAATGGCGCACGAGCTGCGTTGGGAAAAGGTTCAGGATTCCAGCAATCAATATCTTTTCGCCATTCCGCAAACAGACTTGGAGCATCTGGCCGCCGATCTGAAAAGCCTCCTGAAGATTCGCATCGTGCGCGTGGTGGGGGATCCGAAGCTGAAGGTGAAGAAAGTTGCGCTGGTTCCCGGGGCGTCCGGCTTCGGCAAGGAGACGCGCGCGCTGGAAATCAGCGATGTGCAGGTGCTTATAACTGGAGAGCCGCGCGAATGGGAAACCGTCGAATACGTAGCGGATGCAGTGACGGAAGGCCAGCCCAAAGCGCTGATCATTCTCGGGCACATTCCCTCGGAGCAGGCCGGCATGGAGGAGTGCGTGAGATGGCTGAGGACGTTCGTTAACGAAGTGCCGATTGCATTCGTTCCGGCCCGCGAGCCGTTTTGGGCGCCGAAGGAGTAAGCTGCGAGCGTGGCGTTTCACATCGGGCGCTTCAGCGTTTCTTCAGTTTTTCAATCTCCGATTCCAACTCCCACACGCGCCGTTGCAGATCAGGCAAACGATTCAACGCCGCTGTGTTCTTCAGCCATTGGCGATTTTCGATCGCGGGATAGCCGGAATACAGCGCCTTGGGCGGAATATCGCTGGGGATACCGCTCTTGGCGGTGACTACTGCGCCCTCGCCGACCGAGAGATGTCCCGCGGTGCCCACCTGGCCGGCGAGAATACAGCCGGGGCCGATTTTGGTTGATCCGGCTAGGCCGACCTGGCCGCAGAGCATGGTGTTTTCGCCGACTCGCGAGGCGTGCCCTACGAGTACGAGATCGTCCAGCTTGCTGCCGCGGCCGATGCGCGTCTCACCGACGGTGGCGCGGTCGACGCAGGCGTTGGCCTGCACCTCCACGTCATCTTCCAGAACGGCGGGGCCGGACTGCTGCATTTTGTACCAACTGCCGCCCTTCTGCTTGGCGAAGCCGAGGCCATCCCCGCCGATGACCACTCCGTTCTGGAGAATGACGCGGTCGCCGATGCGGCACGATTCGCGAACGACGGCGTGGGCGTGCGCGAAGAAGTCATCACCGATTTTAGCGCCGCGATAAATGGTGACAAAGCTGTGCAGCACCGCGTTGCGTCCAATCTCCGCTTGGTCGTCGATGAAACAGTATGGACCGATGTGCGCGCCGTCAGCGATACGCGCGGTCCTCGCAATAATCGCGGTGGGATGGATGCCCGGCTCATAGCGCGGCGGCTGGTAGAAAAGTTCGATGGCGTGAGCGAAGGCAAGATACGGGTTTGGCGTGCGCAACGCCGCGATGGGAGGCGAGCCTGCACCACGACCGAGACTGACCCCATCCTCGATGAGCACGGCGGAGGCACGCGTTGTCTTCAAAAGAGGGAAGTAGCGGCGATTGGCGAGAAACGTGATTTGGCCGGCCTCGGCGTGTTCGATGCCGGCGATGCCGCGAATTTCTGTGTCGGGCGCGCCTTCCAGGCGGCAGGCAAGCTTCTGCGCAACTTCAGAGAGTTTCATGGACGAGGCTCCTCTTCAGAGTGCGAGTCTCGCACATCCGGGAACAAGTGGCGAGCGGCGGGTTACGCGAAGCGCGCTGGATCTCGCAGATCAGTCGTAGCGCAGTGCTTGCATGGGATCGGTAGCAGCGGCGCGGCGGGCCGGTACGAGGCAGGCCAGCGTTGCGGCGGTGATGAGCAGCAGGGTCACGCCTGCAAGGATGAGCGGGTCGCGGGAGCTTTCGGTCACCCACTTGGTGGCGAGCTTGTCCAGGGCGATGCTCAACAAAAGGCCAGCCGCCAGCCCAGTACCCACATTCAACGCGGTTGAGGAAAGCACGATGCGGAACACGTCTGCGGCCCTGGCCCCGAGGGCCATGCGGATACCGAATTCGTTAGTGCGCGTCGCCACTCCATAGGACACCACGCTGTACAGGCCAACGGCGGCGAGCACCAGCGCCAAAACCGAGAAGATGCCGAACAGCGTCGCAACCAGGCGTTGCTCGGCATACTCCTGCTGGCCGGTAATCCATTGGTCGAGGTCGCGCACGCGCATGGTCTGTTGTTCCGGATCGATCTGCACAAGCTGCGCGCGAATGTCGTGCAATAGCGAAAGCGGCGCGGTCCTCGTGCGCACCAGAATCTGCGTAAACATCCACATGTGGGTGGTAAAAGGCACATAGACCGCAGGCTTGACTGCGTTTCGCAGCCCGTCATCGCGTGTATCGGCAACAATACCAATAATTTGCATCCAGCTATCGCTTCCGGCGACGGCACGCGTGTAGGGAGGCTGGTCCTTGAGCGCGGGTATCTTGATTTGATGCCCGATGGCGTCGCCGTTCGGCCAATACGCTCGCGCCATGGTCTGGTTGATGACCGCGAGCGCGCCGCCGCGCATGGTTTCCGTGTGATCCCACAAGCGGCCCTGCGCGAGCGGAATCTTCAGCAGCGGGAAATATTCCGGGCTTACGAAGTTCACGCGCACTTCGGGTTTTTCCGCTGTGGTGCTGCCTAGGATTTCAATCGGCTGAGGCCAGCCGCTCGAGGGCGGCGTGGCGTTGGTGGAGATGCCCGCTGCCAACACCTGGGGCATCGCCGCGATTTTGGCGCGAATCTGCTCGAAGTATTCGGCGCGCTCCTTCCAGGCCACATGCGTGTTTTCATGCACGGGAATGGGCACGGACATAGTGTTGTGCGGGTCGTAGCCCAGATCGGTGTGCAACAGGCGGACGAAACCTTTTCCAGCGGCGCCCGCTGCGGTGAGCATCAGCAGGGTAAGCGCGACCTGCGCGGCGACCATAGCTCCGTGACTGCGCCTGGCGCGAATGCTGCCCGATACGCGGCGACTGCTGCTCTGCATTAACCGCGCAATTTCCGGCCGCGAAAGCTGCAGCGCCGGCCAGAGTCCAAACACAATCGCGGTGGCGAATGCCAGCGCCACGCTGAACAGCAGCACCGGCACATTCATCTTGATCACGGATTCCGCCGGGAAAGAAAACTCCGGCAGACGCGCCACGATGAACGCGAGTCCCTTCCACGCCAGCAGCACGCCCAGCGCGGCTCCGGCGCTGGCGATGCTCAGCGATTCCGTGAGCAGTTGCCGAATCATCCGCCAGCGGTCGGCGCCAATGGCCGCCCGCACGGCAAGTTCGTGCTGCCGCTCGGTGCCTCGTGCCAGCAGCAAGATCGAAACATTGGCGCAACCGATCAGCAGCAGTGAAGCTACCGCGCCCAGCAGCAGATAAAGCGTGGGCCCGAGCGGCCTGGCATACACGTCCACAATGCTGGGCATTTTCACCTTGAAACCGTCGGGATACTGCGTGGGAGACTGCTTGGCGAAATCTTCCAGAATGGGTAGCAGTTCGGCGCTGGCTTGTGCAGCGGTGACCCCTGGGCGGAGTTTGAACGAAGCGGCTAAATGAATGTTCGGGTCCTGCGTAACCTTCAGCGGAATATACATATCCGCGGCGCCCCACTTAAAACGCGGCGGCATCACGCCAACGATCTGGTAGGGCTTATGCACCAGCTGGATGGTTCGGCCAACGACGTTGGGGTCGCCCATAAAATAGCGCTGCCAAAATTGGTAGGTCAGCACTACGACGGGCTGCGGGGATTGTCCCGGAGGCGCGTCGGAAGGAATCAGCCACCGGCCCATCTGCGCACGGATGCCCCAATGACTCGGCGCGTTCGGCGAAATGTACATGGCCTGCACATCTTCCGGCAGGTCGCCGTCCGTGGTGGTCAGGTTCCACCAATCCATGGCCGTGACATCTTCCAGGGACTTGGCCTGGCGAAGCTGATCGATCTGCGGGCCGCTGAAACCGATGTAGTGCCGGTCGCTGCCGGCCTTGTCCACCAGCCGAACCTCGACAATGCGGTCAGAGCCAGGGTAGGGGAAGGGGTCGATAAGCACAGCATAAATCACAGAGAACACGGCGCTCGTCGCGCCAATGCCGAGTGCCAGTGACAGGACAGCGGTCAGCGTGAAACCGGGACGTTTGCGGAGTTCGCGGGCGGCATAGCGTAAGTCCGAGAGCAAAGATTGCATGGCACCTCGCAAGGACAGCTAACCGTGTATACGTGTATGGACGACAGGAGTTCCCTGGCGGTTAGGTGCGACTACGGAGAATCGGGTTGTTAGCAGACGCCGGCCGGAATGCGTTCGATGCTATTCGGTGAAAAGGCGCGACTGGCCTGCTGCGACGGCCGCCACGGCCGATTTGCGGCGCGCGATGCCCACCACGCCAAGGACAGTTACTTCGGCGAGGGCGGTGCGGGGGATGAAGATGCGATCGGTCGCGGAGTTCAGGTCGGGCGGAGTGATTTGCAAGCCGTTGTCGAGTATGGAGAGGAGGTCGTTGGGAACGACACCCTCGAGCGTGTCATTGTCCGTGAAGCGGAGGCGAACCCAAAGGCCGTCGAGTTTGGGGCGGCTGAGAAAGGCTTTGCGTTCGGGCTCGAAATCGTCGGAAAATTCGCGGACAAAGTAAACGGCGCGGACCCTGGCAAGGGGAATCTGTACGTGCTCGCCGTCTGGAGTGAGGACGTCGATGGGGTCAGATTGCCCGAGCCGCGTAGGGCCGAGATAGCCGCGCAGAGCGGTCTTGTCCAGGAGGGCGACCACAACTTTCTTGTGCGTAGAGGCTGGGGCTCGGTTCTTCAAAGAATCCGCACGTTAAAAAATGGGCAAATTTGCGAAACGGCAGAATGTATGTTATGTTAAGCGCGTTTTCCCTGTCAACTCATTGTTTTCATTGGGTTTAGGCCACGGAGCGAGGTCCGTTGACCGAAAAAAAGCAGATCCTGAAGTCGGCCTCGATCATATCCCTGGTCACTATCGTTAGCCGCATTTTGGGCTACGTCCGCGACCAGCGCATTACCTTCCTGCTGGGAACCTCCCTGGCGGCTAACTCCTTTGTTTTGGCCTACCGAATTCCGAACCTTTTCCGGCGCCTGGTGGCCGAAGGCTCGATGACGGCGTCCTTTATACCCGTTTTTACGACGTATCTGCGGGAAAAGCCGAAGCAGGACGTTTGGGATTTCGCTAACCGGCTTTTTTGGACGCTGGCGTTGATTGTGGCGCTGATCACCGTGCTGGGAATGGTTTTTTCGCCGGCGGTGATCCATGCGTTCACATCGAATTCGGGGAAAAACGTTTCGTGGGACCAGGCGATCTCGCTGAACCGCGTGATTTTTCCGTACTTATTTTTTGTGGCGTTGGCGGCGCTGGCCTCCGGGATTCTCAATTGCTTCCACATGTTTGGGTTACCTGCGGCGACCTCCGTGTTTCTGAACCTGTCGATCATTCTGTTTTCGACCACGCTGGTGTGGCCCTACTTCAAAGATCCGGCGGTGTCTCTCGCGGTGGGAGTGTTGGTCGGGGGAGCCTTGCAGTTTCTGACCCAAGTACCCACGCTGGTGCGGAAGGGAATGAACTTCAATTTCGGGATTTCGTTCTCCCATCCCGGAATCCGTGACGTTGCCCGGCTCATCGTACCGAGGTTCTTCGGCATCGGGATCGGGCAGATCAACCTTTTCGTGGATACGTATTTTTCGACTGCTAGCAAAATGCCGGAGGGGAGTTTGGCGGCGCTGTATGTCGCTGACCGCGTAATGGAGCTGGTGCTTGGTGGGTACGCCATCGCTGTGGCCACGGCCATCTTGCCGATGATGTCGCACCAAGCGGCGGCGAGAGACTTCGAGGCTTTGAAGAAAACGCTGACGTTTTCCGTGCGAATTGTGGCATTTATAACCGTACCTGCCGCGCTGGGACTGATGATTTTGCGCGAGCCGATCATCCGGGTGTTGTTCCAACATGGACAGTTCGTGGCCGAATCCACCCGGCTGACAGCGCGGGCGTTACTGTATTACGCGATAGGACTGCCGGCGTTAGCGTCGGTGAAGTTGATTGTGCCGGCATTTTACTCGACCCGGGACACTAAGACCCCGGTCGTAGTGGCTTCTATGTCCTTGATAATAAACCTGGTGCTGAACATTGTGTTCTTGCAATTCTTCTTCAAGCGCGTGCAGAACGGCGGGCCGGCGCTGGCCACGGCAATCGCATGCTTCTTTGACTTTTTCGCGCTGTTCATCATTTTCCGATTGCGCTACGGGGCGTTGGGGACATTCGAGATCCTGCGCTCGTTTGCAAAGATTTCCCTGTGCTCCGGGATAATGGGAGTAGCGTGTTGGTTTGGCAATCGTTACACGGAGTTTGCGATGCACTCGCGGTTTCTGGTGCAACTCTCCATCTTCACAGGACTTATCGTTGGGGCGACGGCTCTATACCTGGGATTGGCCTGGATCTTCCGCTGCCATGAAATTGAAGAAGTCTATGGAATCGCTTTGCGGCGGGGGCGTGACGGCGCAGCATACGTGGAAACGTGATGGAAATTTCGGCGCTCATATCGTCGTTCTTGATGCATGTGCGGGTGGAGAAGGGCCTTTCCGCCAACACCATTTCCGCGTACAAGCGCGACTTAGAAAAGTTTGAGCAGTTTGCTCGAAAACGCAAGCTGACTCTGGAGAGTGTGGGCCGGGATGACCTGGTGGATTTTCTGGCTGGCTTGTACCGGCAAAAGCTGGAGAGCCGGACGGTCGCTCGGCAATTGGTGACCCTGCGGAATTTCTTCAGGTTCGCCCAAGTCCAGGATTTGATATCCGAAGATCCGTCGATCAGCCTGGAATCCCCGAAGATCCGGCGGCACTTGCCAGGATATTTGCGTTTGGAGGAAGTAGAGAAGCTGCTGGAACAGCCGGACTCCAAGACGCCGACGGGATTGCGCGACCGGGCAATGCTGGAGGTGCTGTATTCGACGGGCTTGCGCGTCTCGGAACTGATTGGCTTGGGCGTCAGCGATCTCGATGCCAAAGTAGGTTGCGTGCGTTGCATCGGTAAGGGCGATAAAGAGCGCATCGTTCCCGTCGGCAAGAAGGCGTTGAGCATGGTGGACAAGTATCTTCGGGAGGGACGTCCGCAGTTGCTGCGCACTGCCAAAGCAAGTTCGGGACCGGCGCTTTTTGTGAACCGGCGTGGAG
>Ga0307475_10003136_pt1 | contig 10027 bp, 8 predicted proteins | sample atmos_gasesECM1C_FD_203317 | JGI IMG/M metagenome (GOLD analysis project Ga0307475, IMG submission 203317) | Hardwood forest soil microbial communities from Morgan-Monroe State Forest, Indiana, United States - atmos_gasesECM1C_515 | ecosystem: Environmental > Terrestrial > Soil > Temperate...
AGGAGTGGGAATTAATCTGGCGATCCAGGATGCCGTCGCCGCGGCAAATATTTTGGGCGCGAAACTGGTCGCGGGAAATGTAGGCGACGACGATCTTCGTGCGGTTCAGCGTCGGAGGGAGTTTCCCACCTGCGCCACTCAAAGGCTTCAGCTGTTCGTGCAAGAGCGGATGATTCGGCGGGTTCTAGGTCGCTCTCGCCCGCTCACCGCCCCATGGCTTTTAAGGCTGATGCAGCAATGGCCGCTTTTGCGCCGCATTCCCGCTCGCCTGATCGGAATGGGTTTTCGACCTGAGCACGTGCGAACGCCCGACATCGGCGTAGCCTCCGGGGCGTAGAACCGTGCGGGTTCATACGAACGCATTGCTTAAGAAATTAGAGAATCTCTGTCCCATAGTCACGATCGACTTCGCATATTGTAATTTCTCCCGCCCCCATCAGACGCCGTTAGTCACGCCTGCGATAGAAGCAAGGTTGACAAATCACGCTTGGAGTTTAGAGGAATTGGTGGGACTATTAGCACATCGGCCCACCGCCGCTGGCGCATGAGGAAGGTCGTTCGGTTAACGGTATTGCTGACTACATCTGTTATTCTCCAACTGGGTGCGGTTGCACTCTCGTATAGCTTTTCCCACCTCCCCAAAGAGTCCTGGACGACCACCCCGAAGGGATTGGAATATACACCCGTGACGATATATTCACCCGAACTTTTTTGGGGCATTTTGCTGGTAACGTCGCTCGCGATTTGGGGTCTTGCTGTTGTCATGATCCGTCGACAGCGCGGGTAAGACGTGGACAAATTCAAAACTGCCCACTACCCAAAGCTTGCACAGCCGAAATGATCGTTTGCGGTGTTACCATCCCAGTCCAAGGTCTCTGTCCAAATTCACTCTGATAGAGAAAGCCTCTGGCAGAGTTCGCGGAGTATGGCCTGTGGGAAACGCCCGAGATTGCAGTTCTTCTACCTCATTGTGTACAAACCGGCGAAAGCTGGCCTCTTTGCTTCGGCTCTTAATGTCGGCAGTGCTGCTTGCGACCGCCGCCGCTGCGGCCGCTTCTGACGACAATAACCCGTTGGCTAACGATCCCAAGGCGGCAAAGGCGGGCGAGTACGAGTTCCGCATAAACTGCGCGTTGTGCCATGGACTCGGAGCGCGCGGTGGAGGTCGCGGCCCCGATCTGACGCGAGCGCACAAGCGGCACGCCCACTCCGACGCGGAGATGTTTCAAATCATCAACACTGGAATTCCCGGCACAGCGATGCCCGCAAACGGAACCAACGGACAAGGCGTTGGCATGACTGACGAGGAGGTTTGGCAGATCATCGCCTATATTCGGAGCCTGGAAATGAAGGCTCCCGCCAAGCCCATCGGCAATGCGTCTCACGGGAAGGAACTTTTCTATGGCGATGCCAACTGTTCGCTCTGCCACATGACTAATGGCAAGGGCGGACGGTTGGGACCGGAGCTGACCTCGGTTGGAGGAACGCGAACCGTCGAAGCGATTATTGACTCAGTGCGCAATCCCAGTCGGCGCCTGGCTTGGGGACTGACCGAGCCGACCAAAGAGTTCGCCCAGGAATACGAGACCATCACCGTGGTCTCGGCAGACGGAAAAGAAATCAAGGGCGTCGCCATGAACGAGGACAACTTCAGCGTCCAGATGATGGACACGAGCGAGCAGATTCATCTCCTGGAAAAGGAAAAGCTGCGGTCATTCAAGAAAAGTCGCGAGTCAATGATGCCCAAGTACGACGCAACTCTTTTGAGTGACAAAGATCTCAATGACATCGTGGCCTATCTGGTCAGCATAGGTGCGAAATGAGAGTGAAGACCAATTGCGCGCAAGGCCTCTACAGACGTTCTCAGCGTCCTCTGCGATTCGCTTTTTTCAGTGCCGAGAGACAAGCCCTAAATCCCGGAGATCGCCGAAAAGTGCCGCAGAGATCGCCGAGGCGAGCTTTTGGGCCGATGCTTCATGTGCCAATGATAATGACAATGATAAGGTTCCTCGCGACTTGCGTGCTGGGCAGCTCTTTTGTGGTCCAGGCGAGCGCGCAGCTCACGTTTGAACGCCTGCTCAACTCCGGGAAGGAACCGCAGAACTGGCTGACCTACTCTGGGGACTATGCCGGTCGCCGCTTCAGCCCGCTCGATCAGATCAACACGAGTAACGCGCGATCGCTGGTGGCGAAGTGGGTATACCAGACTGCCGGAACAGGCAAGTTCGAAACTACGCCGCTCGTGGTGGATGGCATTCTCTTCGCGACTGGTCAGGACGATCGAGCCTTCGCTCTCGATGCCCGCACCGGGCGTCCGATTTGGCTCTACCAACGGCAACTTCCTGGCGACATTCGTCCTTGTTGCGGGCGGGTGAATCGTGGTCTCGCCATTCTCGGCGACAAAGTATTTCTGGGAACGCTCGACGCACACGTCATCGCGCTCGATGCCAAAACTGGCAACGTAATCTGGGACGTCGCCTCCGCCGACTACAAGATCGGTTACAGCTTTACAGCGGCGCCGCTGGCAGTGAAAAACTTAATAGTGATTGGCGTCTCCGGAGGCGAGTACGGCGTGCGTGGCTTCATCGACGCCTACGATGCCGCAACCGGCACACGCAAATGGCGCTTCAACACCGTGCCGGGGCCGGGAGAGCCGGGCCACGACACGTGGGAGGGCGACTCATGGAAAGTTGGAGGCGCACCAGCGTGGAATACGGGCACGTACGATCCAGCCACGAATCACCTCTTCTGGCCGACCGGGAATCCTGCGCCGTCGAATCGTGGCGAAGGGCGCGCAGGCGACAATCTCTACAGCAACTCGCTGCTCGCACTCAACGCCGACACCGGCAAGCTGAACTGGTACTTCCAATACACCAAGCACGACGAACACGATTGGGATGCCACGCAAGTGCCAGTAATGATCGACACCGGCAACAAACATCTCATTGCCCAGGCTAATCGCAACGGATTCTTCTACTTGGTCGACCGCGCTACCGGCAAATTGCTCCTGGCGAATCCGTACGGCAAGATCACGTGGAGCGACGGCAAAGATTCCGAGGGTCGGCCAGTAGCCAAGAAAGAAGCGTCACCCACGCTCGAAGGGCACACCGTTTGTCCTGGGGCCCTCGGCACTACAAACTGGATGGCGCCCACATTCGATCCGCAAACCGGATTGTTCTATGTAACGGCGCGTGATCAGTGCGACATCTTCAGCACGGCTGCCCAGCCTTATGAAGCAGGACACGCTTACTACGGCAGCGCATATTTTCCTTCAGACGAAGCTGAGCCTTATTTCGGGGCGCTGCGCGCCATCGATCCGTCGACTGGACAAATGAAGTGGGAATTCCGCCACGTGTCGCCCTCGTGGTCGGGAGTACTTTCAACCGCAGGCGGACTGGCCTTCACGGGCGATGCAGAGGGCAATTTCATCGCGCTCGATGCAGCGTCGGGCAAGCCTTTGTGGCACTTCCAGATGGGCGGCGAAGTTTACGCATCGCCAATGGCCTTCGCCGTCGATGGAAAAGAGTACGTCGCCATCGCGGCGGGCAGCGCGTTGTACGCCTTCGGCCTGCCGTAAACCTCTGGAAAATTAACGTGGCCGCTGGACAGCGAGAGGGCTTGACGCTCCGAAATCCGCTTTCGACAGCGACTTCGCTGCAGCCGTATTGACAGCTACGCTGCAATGCAATAAGTTGGACCCTCGTCAAGAAACGCGGGAGTAGCATAACCTTCGGCAATGCGCCGGGGCTCCATCCCGGAGATGACGGTTCGAAACCGCTCCTCCCGCCCCATTTCTCAAACTTCGAGCCCCTAAGCTTCGGACCCCTATCTCGCTCGAGCCAGCACCAGGGTCACATCGTCGGGTTGCTCGTTGTCCCCGATCCAGTCGTCCACGGCGGTGGTGACGATTTGACTGATTTGTGGAAGGGGCAGATGCCGGTTTTCCCGGACCAGGTCGATCAGCCGCTCCTCTCCAAATTCCCCGAAATCATTTTCTGGCTCGGTGACCCCGTCGCTGTATGCCAGGAAGATCTCACCTGGAGTCATTTCGGCTGATCCTTCTTCATAGCTCATATTGTCGAACAAGCCCACGACCGTGCCGCCGGCTTCGAGTCGACGCAGCGACCCGTCCTCACCGATAAGGAGTGGTGGCAAGTGCCCCCCGTTGCTATAGGTAAGCTGATGTGAACGCCCGTCGTAGATTGCCAGGAATAGCGTGGCGTACTTTTCTGGAGGCGTGCTCTCATACAGTTGATGATTGAGCAGGCTGAGCAGCGCCGACGGCGAAACTTCAGCGCCCTCTGGCCACGTGACCATCATTCTGCCTGAGCCTGCAACCGCGCCGACGGCTAAAGGCTCTCTCATCTGCGGCAGGCTCTCCACGCTGTATGCCCGTACCGCCGAGTGGATGGTTGCCATTAACAACGCAGCAGAAATTCCTTTGCCGCTGATATCGCCCACGGCAAGAATCAGTTTATGCGAGCTGGCGGTCAAAAAGTCGTAGTAATCGCCGCTGACGGTACGGGCCGGGCGGCAGAAGCCGTGCACCTCAAGTGACTCCAGTTCCTTGACTTGCCGGGGGAACAATTGTGCTTGCACTTCCTGCGCGATCACCAGTTCATTTTCCAGCCGTTGCTTTTCTTTTTGCTCGATGATCAGCTTCTCGATAGACGCGGTCATCGAGTTGAACGACAGCGCAAGCTCCGCCAGTTGGTCCTTGGATTGAACCGGAACTCGGTGGCTGAAATCGCCACGGTTTACGTGCTGGGTCGCCTCATAGAGTTGTGCCACCGCTCCAGTAACGGTGCGCGTCAGCCGCCATCCGGTGATTAGCGCTACTAATTCAATGACTGCGAAGAAAATGCCCACCGCCAAAAGGATGTACTCGACACCCGTGGCAAAGTCTCCCAAGGCGGCAAACAAATGGCCGTACAGGACAGAAGGCCGCGTCATCACTCGCACTAACGCGCCCGCTCGTTCGCGTTCTCCAGTCTTCCAATCCACAACTGGCAAAGGGGTGCCGAAAGTGATCTCCCGGTCCAGACTGTTTGTTGAATCCGGCAGCGTGCCTACCGTAAAAGTAGGGTGCAGTTCCGGGCGGCCGCCCTGCACTTCTACACCAGACGCACTCTCTTGAATCACTACTCCGTGGACTTGGTCGGGCTCCGACGAAGAGGATGTCTGAGATTTGGATTGTTTCTCCTTGCTCGCGCTCTCTTCAGAAATAGTCGTCGCGCCTCCGTTCCCTGGCAGCGCTGGCCGTGCGTTTTGGATGCCCGCTGCATAGAGCGTGATCTCTCCGAGGCTAGACGCAATTTTCCCGATTAGTTCCTTATCCAAAGGTTCGGTGGTGACAACCGCCAGTTTTTCAGGGCCGAGGGGAAGAATCGTAGCCACGCGCAAATGCAATTCGCTTTGATCCCGGACTATCTCGCGAAACGTTCCCGTGACGAAGGCTGGGAATGTGAACAAAGACTCACCTTGCGTCCCGCTGCAAAGAGGCAAGGCTTTGGTGGCATACCATGCGCAGACCTGGCGTCGTTGCCATGCATGGTCGCGTTTCCTCAGGCCGGCTAGAGACTCCGCTGTTGGATTCTGTCCATGCTCAATGCGGGCTGCCAGTTCATTGCTGATGGCGGCATTCACGGCTTCCAGTCTGCGGAGGTGGGAGTCGATTTCCGAGGTCACCACGAAGCTGGCGAACTGTCCGGCGAACAGATAAAGCGTGATGAATGCCAGGCCGATTAACAGCACCACGGGAATCACGCCGATAAATACGTAGGTGACAATCAGCCGGTTACGCAGCCGCCAAAGTATTTTTTTCTTTGCCCAGCGGAATGCGACGATGGCAAACAGCGCCGCTGCATCAAGAACAAGAAACTTAACCCACCACCCAATGCTGCCGCCCCAGGGGGGCGCAATCCATTCCAGCAGCTTCGCAAGGACAAACAGGACAACAGCCAGACCCAGCGAGTACCAGGCAGCGCGCGCGATCCGGCTCTCCGGCCATAGCCCGGAATGCCTTAACCTTCGCCGCAACGGTGAATACGACCAGGGCATACCTTAGTTATTAGACGACCCGCAGAGATTATAGGCGCGAAGATTGTTCAATCCGTAGCGACGGTTGTCCGGTCGGTCGCACGAAGAGTTCTGGTTTACCGGAAAGCTAGAGTTCGGGATAAAAATCGAAGAATGCTTCCAGACTGGTCTTGAGTTGTTTTTCGATTTCTTCCTTGCTGCCCTCGAGCACATGCATGGTGACATGAGCGTCGTGCCCGTTCTTCAGTTTTACCGTAGCCTCGCCCACTTCAACTACATCTTCCGAGGGAAGTAACCGCATGCCATAAACCAATGTAAGGTTCGCCATATTTTGATTCTATCGCGCCCTTTCGGTGGTCCTCTGCGAAATCCGCGGCGATTTGGTCGCGATCTGTGATGTCTCAGTTTGCCAAGGTGCTCATGTGGGGACAGCCGCCCTCGGCTGTCCAGTCGAGCGAAGCTCGACAGCTTCTTCGTCACGGGCGGCAAACTGAGCCACGACCGGCGACCTTCGCCATTTAGGATTTTCGAGCTTCTCATTTAGAATTCTGCCGTGCGCCGAATCCTGACTTCGACTCTTGGCGGTTTCCTGCTCACTGCAGCTGCCATCGCCCAGCAAACTGCGAACCCAACACCGAACCAGCCTCAAGTGAAGGTGAACGTATTAAACGTTTGCTCGCCCTCCGCCGATGATCAAAAGGAAATTGCCGCGGCGCTAGCCCGTATTCCGAAACAGCCAGTATTCAGTTCCGATTTCGAGATCTCTCGCGGCCTTTCCTCTCTGACCGATACGCCGAATTTTCTTCAGCCGGGCGAAGGCGCGACCGTGGCGAGTGAACCTTCGGTAGCGAAATATGTTCGCATCCGGCGTGAGTTCTCTACACAGGGACTTTTTTCCAACGTGCAATACTCGTTCAGCAACGACGGGCAAAATATGGTTGAGACCCTCGTGCTGCGCGTCCGTGATCCCAAGGACAAGGACTTGATGCAGATCTCTTTGGAGGACAGCGCATCATCTGTTACCAGTCCAGCAGACATGCTCATGGCCAATAATCCGGCGAGTCGCGTTCGCCTCGAACGCTTCGGTAAATCTTCTGTGGCACTGGCTCGCTGCTCTGCCGTGGAAGGCCCGGCTCCTGATCAATCCGCTTATGAGCCCTTGTTTCGCAGTGCTTCCGAGGCGCTTGCGGAATATCGTGGGCTGCTGGGTGTTCGCAAAACCGTCCCAGAGGAATTGACCAAAATCGGAAGTCCGGCTGCGAAGACAACACCGAAGTCCAAACTCCGTCGGCCTGTCGAACCGAAAAAGTGAGCACAAGTTGTTGCCGTTCCTTCGTGTAACTTAGTGTCCATCGTGGTTAAAGTCTGTATGAGGCCAAGGCCGGCCTGCAACTTAATAGATAATTTGCAATCTAAGTATCACGAGATCTTATGAGCGAAACGCGCAACGTCGTCGTTATCGGTTCTGGCTGCTCCGGACACACTGCCGCCCTTTATGCTGCACGCGCCAACCTGAAACCGCTCGTCGTCGAGGGCCACGAGCCCGGCGGACAATTATCGCTGACCACCATGGTCGAAAATTTTCCTGGATTTCCTGAGGGCATTCTTGGTCCGCAGCTCGTTGAAAATATGCGCAAGCAGGCGGAGCGATTTGGCGCCGAATACCGCATGGCGCATCTGACGAGCGTCGATCTCAGCCAGCGGCCCTTTCTTCTCCATCTCGGCAAACACCAGGTGCACGCCCAGGCGCTCATAATCGCCAGTGGAGCATCCGCCCGCTGGCTTGGTTTGCCGCACGAGCAGCAATTGATAGGTCACGGCGTCTCTTCATGCGCTACGTGCGATGGCTTTTTCTTCTTGGGGAAAGAAATTGTAGTGGTGGGCGGCGGAGACTCGGCCATGGAAGAAGCCACCTTCCTCACCCGCTTTGCGACTAAGGTCACAATCATTCATCGCCGCGACGAGTTTCGAGCATCCAAAATTATGCTCGATCGCGCTCGCGGAAATCCTAAGATCGAATTTCTGACCGACACTGTCGTCGAGGACGTCTATGATGCGCACAAGAAGGAAGTCACCGCATTGAAGCTGCGCAATGTGAAAACTGCCAGGGTTTGGGATTTTCCAACCAGCGCCCTTTTTCTTGGTATTGGCCACGTGCCCAACGCTAAAATGTTCGAAGGCCTGCTGGACACCGACGCCGAGGGATACCTCAAGACCCACAATTATGTGTTCACGCGCGTTCATGGCGTCTTTGCATGCGGAGATGTGCAAGATCGTCGCTACCGCCAGGCAATAACGGCCGCTGGAACCGGTTGCATGGCCGCGATGGAAGCTGAGAAATTTCTCGAAGAACAGGGCAAGTAACCCCAGACTGCGGTCCTGTCTCAGTTTGCCAAGATGCCGATGTAGGGACAGCCGCCCCTAGCCTGCCCTGAGCGCAGTCGAAGGGGCAGTCCAGTCGAGCGAAGCTCGACAGCCTCTTCCTCATGCGCGGCAAACTGAGCCATTACCCAGATTGCTTTCAACCCGGCGTTCGGCCAAACGCATCCTGACTCTGCCGGCAGGTCTAGAAGCCGTGGTAATGGTGAGATCGCGTCATTCACGAATTAGCGTTGTGAGCTTCCAGCAGTGGACCGATCGTTCCTAGGCTTTTGGGGGGAGTCGCTCTAAACCACTGTACAGATAGGACATAGCTTGTGCCTGGTTACCGAAGTGATCTTCAGCAAATATAAGTTTTTCCTTATTCTTGGCAGATGACTACCCCCACTCGTCATATACCTGCAGTATTTCTCCTGGGAATTTTCATTTTGATTCCCACTCTTAGTCCCACTCAGGAAGTTTCTGAAAGCACTCGTAAAGTTGTCAACCGAGTTGTCCCACAATACCCGCAAATGGCGCGCACCATGAACCTCAGAGGGAGCGTCAAAGTTGAGGCTACCGTTGAACCCAACGGCGCGGTGAAGTCCGTCGAAATCAAAGGCGGTCATCCGGTCCTCGCTAAGTCCGCCGAGAACGCCGTTCTGAAGTGGAAGTGGCAGTCGGATAACAAGGAAACGCACGAGCTAGTCGAGATCAAATTCAACCCAGAGTGATCTTCTTGTCAGGCCGCCGTTTCTTGCGACGGTTTGGATTAAATCATCACGAGGTAGTGGGCTACTGTCCGTAGTCCACTACCGATTCACTCCTCGCCTCGTCAACGCTTCGATGTTTGTGCTACAACCTTCTGTGATCTTCATGTACTGGCCGCGCACTTCTATCCTCATACATTCTTCTTTTGAAGGCAGAGCATGTTGAGGACTTTCTTCGTTCGCCTTTCCGAGAACCGCTCGCTACGCAGCTTTGCGGAGCGCTCTTCGATTGGCCAGAAGGTCTCTCACCGTTTTGTTGCTGGCACTGAAATAGCCGACGCCGTGGCAGTCGCGCAAACCTTGAACCGCGCCGGCATGAGCGTCACGGTCGACAATCTGGGAGAGAATGTTCACAATCCCGACGAGGCTCGAGCCAGCGCCCAGCTTTACCACCAGATCCTGGATGAGATCGCCGCTCAGAAGCTCAACGCCAATATCAGCCTCAAACTAACTCACATGGGTCTTGACGTCGATGAGGGACTGGCCCGTGATCTGGTTAATGATTTGGTGGCTAAGGCCGCTGCAAGGAATCCAGGCGGATTCGTTCGCATCGACATGGAAGGGTCGCCTTACACTCAACGCACGCTCGATTTTGTTCACGTACTGCACCGCATGCCGCGCAATCAGGACTCGGTGGGCGCGGTAATCCAGGCTTATCTTTATCGCTCCGAGAAAGACATCGAGAAGCTGCTCAGCGAAGGAATTCGGATTCGCCTCTGCAAAGGTGCGTACAGGGAACCCGCCGAGATCGCATTCCCCAAGAAATCTGATGTCGACGCGAACTACGTCAAGCTCATGAAGGTTTTGCTCAAGAGTGGCGTCTACCACGGGCTGGCCACGCACGACGAAAACATCATCCG
>Ga0307475_10003137_pt1 | contig 10025 bp, 6 predicted proteins | sample atmos_gasesECM1C_FD_203317 | JGI IMG/M metagenome (GOLD analysis project Ga0307475, IMG submission 203317) | Hardwood forest soil microbial communities from Morgan-Monroe State Forest, Indiana, United States - atmos_gasesECM1C_515 | ecosystem: Environmental > Terrestrial > Soil > Temperate...
CGGCGCCATCGGTGTCGGCTTGTTTTTGGGAAGCAGCGTCACCATTCGCCTGGCCGGACCCGCCGTCATACTTTCCTATCTTCTGGGAGCAGGCATTGCTCTGATCATGTCCTATGCCCTGGCGGAGATGGCCGTCGTCCATCCCGTTGCGGGCGCATTCGGAGTTTACGCCGAGAAGTACCTCAATCCCTGGGCGGGTTTTTCGGTTCGAACCACCTACGGAGTTGCACAGATTATTGCCATCGGTGCGGAAGTCACGGCCGCCGGTATCTACATTTCTTTTTGGTTCCCGAACGTTCCGCAGTGGATTTGGGTGGTGTTGGTTTCTGCCGCGCTGGTGGCGCTCAATTCCATGCAGGTCAATCGCCTCGGTGAGTTTGAATACTGGTTCGCGATGATCAAAGTCGCCGCCATCGTCGCCTTCATCATTGTCGGGTTCTCGTTGATTCTGGGTATTGGATCCCGCCACGCGATTGGCATGGCCAATTTAACTCAGCACGGAGGCTTCATGCCGGCGGGCTGGAAAGGGGTCTGGCTTTCGCTCACCATCACCGTCACTAGTTACATGGGAGTTGAAATAATCGCCGTCACCGCGGGAGAAGCCCAGCATCCGGAATTGAGTATCCCGCACGCCATGCGGAGCATAGTCTGGCGCCTCATTTTGTTCTATGTGCTGGCGATTGCAGTCATGGTGACGATGGTTCCCTGGAACCAGACCAGCAGTTCGCGCGCGCTTTCTGGCAGTCCGTTTGTGACCGCATTCGCCGCGGCGCATATACCCTTCGCCGCTGCGATCATGAACTTCGTCGTGCTCACGGCGGCGCTATCGAGCGTAAATACGAACCTTTACCTCTCGACTCGAATGCTTTTTTCTCTCGGCCGCGGAGGCTATGCCCCAGAATGGATCGGCAAGGTAAGCCGCAACGGAGTGCCGCATCGTGCACTCCTGGCCTCAACCGCGGGGATCATCGCGGCCATTCTGCTGGCCATCTTTGCTCCTAAGAATGCCTTCCTGATGCTTTACGGAACCGCAGTGGCGGGAATGCTTTTCGTGTGGCTGGTGATTCTCAGCACACATCTTCATTTTCGCAAAGCGATCACCAGCGAGCGACTATTGACTTTGCCTATGCGTTTGCGCGCTCACCCGTTCTTTACCATGGTCGGTATCCTGTTGCTTCTCGCAATCTCGGTTACAACCTTCTTCGTGGACGGACTGCAATGGTCCGTTCCAGCATTTTCTGTCTTCTTAGTTATGATTTCGCTGTTGTACCTGCGAACGCGGCGGCGCAATTTCTAGTGAAGCAAATCATTGTTGGTGTAAAAAACCTTTGGGAGAACCCGAAATGGTCGAAGCCAGCGAAGAGGTTTACTCTTCGCTCCAACGGCGGTTCAAAGGCGATTTGCTGCGCCCCGGCGAAAGCGGCTACGAAGACGCTCGTGTCATCTGGAATGGCATGGTAGCTCGCAGACCTGGCCTCATTGCACGCTGCGCAGATGTAGGCGACGTGCAAAATGCAGTCCGTGCTGGCTCCGAGATTGTAATTCTTACCGCCGTCCGCTGCGGAGGGCATAGCCTTGCGGGTTTTAGCACGTGCGATGGCGGCATGGTGATTGACCTCTCGAGAATGCGGCAGGTTGCGGTCGATCCGGAGGCGCACCGGGCCAGGATCGCCGGAGGTTGCCTGTTGGGCTCGATCGATACGGCGACGCAAAAAGCAGGGCTAGTATTTCCCTCCGGTGTCGTCTCACACACAGGCGCTTCCGGACTGATCCTGGGCGGAGGGACTGGCTGGCTTACCCGCCGATTCGGATTGTCTTGCGATAACGTCGAGGGATTTACTCTCGTAACCGCTGACGGTTCCGTCGTACGCGCCAACGCAAAAGAGAATCCGGATTTATTTTGGGCCTTGCGTGGAGGCGGCGGTAACTTCGGAGTGGTTACGGAATTCGAATTGAAACTGCATCCGCTCACTTCAGTAGTGTTGGCTGAAGGGTTAACTCCCGAGGCTGACATTCGCCCGCTCCTTGAATGTTGGCGGGACCTCATGGCCGAAGCTCCACTCGACCTGAAGTGGAACATTGACCTGCGCCTTGCTCCACACACAAAGGAAGTACCCGCTGAGCTTCGCGGACGGCCAGTGGCCAGCAACTCATTAGTTTGGACTGGTCACCCTGAAGCCGGGCGTCCGTTTTTAGAGCGCGCGCTTTCCATGTGCAGTCCGGACTCGGTGAGCAGCAGGACTGTGTCGTTTCTGAGTCTGCAAACCATGGCGGACTCCGTTTTCCCCCATGGCCGGCGCTATTACACGAAGTCTGGGTATTTCAATTATCTCGACGACCGGACGATTGATCGGATGGTGGAAGCCGTGGCCGCTATTCCCTCACCGGAGACCCAGATTGAACTCGCCTATCTTGGAGGCGCGGCGGCGCGGATCGCAGCGAACGAGACTGCATTCGGCGACCGCAGCGCTCCTTTCATCATGAATTTGCTGGCGAATTGGTCTGAAGCTTCGGCTGATGCCGCCAATATCTCCTGGATTCGCGGACTGTTCAACCAACTGCGGCCAGCGATGAGACCTGGTGTTTACGTAAATTTTATGAGCGGCGATGAGCAGGATCGCGTGCCTGAAGCTTATCGGGAACGATGGGACCGCATGGTCGCGGTTAAGGCGCACTATGATCCAGATAATTTCTTCCGGCTGAATCAGAATGTTCCACCGGGAAAACTCGCAACCGGGCCGGTTCCATCGCCTTAGTGACACGGGCTAGGCGTTCAAGTCAAATCGCTTTCGCCAAGCCAATCGGCTTGTGATCGCATTGCATTCGCCTTCTCGAAACCGGACTGCGAATGTGCCTTCCGGAGAAATGCCGCCACGGGACCGCATTCGATGCCGAACAGTCCGTTCTCCGCAGTCCGGCTTGGTTGGGAATAATCGCGAAATATGGGCAATTGTCGCGTATCTCTGCACTTCAGACTGTGGCGGAGGGAGAGGGATTCGAACCCCCGGTACGGTTTCCCGTACAGCGGTTTTCAAGACCGCCTGTTTCAACCACTCACACATCCCTCCGCGAGAGCGTGAAGCAAATCATCTGTCTCGGGTTTAGTTTACAACATGCCTCCGCGCCAATGAAGGGGACGCCCTGCTTTGGTAACGAAAGCGCAGCCCAGCCTTGGCTCAGAGCCCGACCTCTGAAACTCCGCCCGTAACGTGTATTTGAGACCGAACACGCGGGAGTGAAACTCCATCACTTCGGTGAAGTGCGCCAGGAAGTAGGAAAGGCTGTGGTCGCCGGGATACAGATGATACTCGTGCTTCACGGCCGCCTTCTGCAGTTGCTCGTGGAGTGCCGCTGCGCCTTTTTCGAAGCCGTAGTTGTCATCCTGTCCGCAGTTAAAATAGATGTTGATCTTTCGCAGGGCTGCCTGGTTTCTTGCTGCCAGGACGAACGCACTATTCTCCTTCCAGTGTGCAACGTCGATCGGGCTTCCGAACACCGTTGACAGCAACTTGCCCAGAGGTGCGCCGGAGCGTGCCGCTGTGTCGAGTTCTTGCGGAGTTTCGGTGATCAACGCAGCGCTTTGTGAGCTTACGGCCGAGAACATTTCAGGATGAGAGAAAGCGAAACGCAGCGCACCGTAGCCACCCATGGAGATGCCGCTGATTGCGCGATTGTCTCGACCTTTGCTGATGCGGTATTTGGTTTCGATGAGTGGGATGAATTCTTGCAGAAAGAAGTCGCTGTAGCGCGTGGAGCCGTCGGCAGAGTTAATGTAGAATGTGCGCCCGCCTTCCGGAGCGACGATAAGAAATTCCCCCACCTTGTGCTGCTGGCGGAGATCGTCGAGCAAGGTCCATCCACCGCTGTTGAAGAGGGTTCGTTCGTTATCGCCAAGGCCGTGCAGGAAATAGAGCACGGGATACGTTTGAGCAGGATGTTTGGTTACTGCGGCGTCATAGCTGGCGGGAAGATAGACGCAGTAATGGACAGGATGTTTCAGGATCCGGCTGTTCAGTGCATTGCAGTCGATCCGGCTCTGAGCGTAAACCGGATGCGACAACGTTAGGGGTGCAAGCAATAGGAGGATTCTGAGGTAGCGATCCATCGATTTCGGCTTACTCGTAGCGTAGTGCCTGCACGGGATCGAGGCGAGCCGCACGTCCCGCCGGGTAGAGGCCCGCTGCAAGACTCACAATGAAAGCAAACAGAATTGCCGCGCCCACCAGCCACCACGGCACGGACCAAAAATGTTCCGCCGGTAAAGACTGGCGCTTGAGATAAATGTTCGTCCCCAGGTTGATGACCTGGCCGATGGTCCACCCCAGAGCGACTCCCACGAGGCCGCCGAGAATGCCCATGGCGCCCGCTTCCGCGAAGAAAAGTTTTTTCACATCGCCATCGCTGGCGCCAATGGCTTTCATAATTCCGATCTCGCGGCGGCGCTCGAGAATGGCCATCACCAGGGTGTTTACGATCCCGATGGAAGCGACGGCCAGGGCGAGGCTGCCAAAGATTCCCAGAAACAGATCGAGCACTGCGAAAAACTGCTGCAGGCTGCGCGTGGCGTCGAGTATGGAGAAGGTATTGAAACCCATCTTTTTGATGGTGTCTTCAATCGTTCGTATCTGTGCTGGATTTTTCACTCGCACGCTGACGGAGGAATACACCGGCTGATCGGTGGCCGCGCGCGAAATCTCCCGCAGGTCCGTAGGCTGCATGACATGCAAAGTCTCAGCCAGTCGGAGCGGAAGAAACACCCGCGCGCGAGTTGGTCCACGCATGCTTTCAGGATCGAGATCGGCGACGCCGACAATCCTCAGCTTCTGCTCACGAGAGACGACGGAGTAGGCCGCGCTGTCCAGACTCTCGTCCGGAGAAGCGGTGTTCTTGTCATTGGCTGAGGGGGCCGTACTCGCTGCCGACTGGCGTTGGGCATAGCGCATAGTCAATTCCTTACCCACGAGCGGAGCAGCCAGTTCCTTGACATTCGTTTCGTCAAGACCGGGCTTTGGTGTCTTCCCCAGCAATTCTTCGGCGAATGCCTTCTGGAGAATCGCTTCGGGCGCCATATCGGACGAAAAGAAATGTCCCTGCATGGTTTCGAACGCATCGTTTGATTTTGCCGACGCAGGCAGCGCCGCGATCGTCGTCAGATGAGGCTTGTCTTCATAACGCAATTCGGTGATGAAGCGAATGTCGGGATAGGCTTCAAGCACGTACGGCAGGTGTTCGATCTCCTGCCGTGTGGGCTCGTCGAGGATGCGGCTCTCGCCCGGAGCCGGACCGCTGCGTTCTTCTTCGCGATTGAAGTTGCGAAGATCGCGGCGGGAAGTGACGACTACGGTATCGAACAAACCGGACTTCATCAACCGGCGCGACGCAAGCTGTTGCAGCCCGATTCCCAGAGACAGCATCGCCACCAGCGACGCCACCCCCACCGATATCCCGACGGTGGTCAGCGAATTTCGCAGAAGAGACTCACGCAGATTGCGCACAGCGAGTTCGGTGAGGTCGGGAAGCTTCATACTCGCATCCCGCGGACGCTGACATTCACATTCGCTGGTGAATTCGATTCATCGCCAACCAGCTTTCCGTCGGCCAGAAAGATGAGGCGTTGCGCGTAACGTTCGGCCAAGGCGCGCTCGTGCGTGATCATGACGACCGTCATTCCCAATTGCTGGTTGAATTCGCGAACCATATTCATGATTTCCGTACCAGTGTGGCTGTCGAGATTGCCCGTGGGCTCGTCGGCGAGCAATAGCTGAGGCCGGTTTATCAGTGCGCGGGCCAGCGCCGCGCGTTGTTGTTCGCCGCCGGAGAGTTCGCTCGGCCGGTGGTTCATGCGGGCTAAAAGGCCAACTCTCGCGAGGGCTTCGCGCGCCAGATGGTCGCGCTTCCCGCGATGAACCTCCGCAAAACGCATCGGCAGTTCCACATTTTCTGCGAGCGTCATGCTAGCGATCAGATTGAACGACTGGAAGACCATCCCAACGGTATGCAGGCGATAGCGGGAAAGCTCCTCACGCGAGAGTTGCGCGAGATCTCGGTCGTGGACAACTACGCTGCCCGAGGTAGGGCGGTCCAGGCCTGCGATCAGATTCAGTACGGAGGATTTTCCCGAGCCAGAACTGCCGAGGAGCGCAACGAACTCGCCATCGCCGACTGTAAGCGTTACGCCATCCACCGCTCGGATCAAAGTTTCGCCCATGCGGTAATGGCGGGAAAGCTGTTCAGCATGAATCGCCGGAGTGCCATTCAGCGCAGGTTTATCCGTGTCGTTCGGCACGCTAACGGACCTCTCCCTTGAGCACACGCAACGCATCAGCAGCCTTCACATCACCATTGCGTGCTTGACCGGAGTTGCCGTTTCCGTCTCCTTCAAGTATGTCGCCCTCGCCGGGCGCCAGGAAGAGGTTTTCCTCCACCCCGTGCTGTCTGGTGTAGAGATCGTAGTAGCGGCCTTGCATGGCATAGAGTTCTTCGTGAGTGCCACGCTCCAGAATTTGCCCTTGCTCCATCACCAGAATCTGGTCGGCGCGGCGGATGGTCGAAAGACGGTGCGCGATCACAAATGTGGTCCGGCCCTGCATGAGATAAGAGAGTCCGTGCTGGATCATCTGTTCGGATTCGGAGTCGAGACTGGAAGTTGCCTCGTCGAGAATCAGAATGCGCGGCTCGGCGAGAATGGCACGGGCGATTGAAATCCGCTGCCGCTGGCCGCCGGAGAGTTTCACACCGCGTTCGCCGACGATCGTCTCATATTTATCGGCGAAAGCTTCGGCAAACTCATCCACGCGCGCGATGCGGCAGGCACGCATGAATTCCTCTTCACTCGCTTCCGGGCGTGAAAACATGACGTTCTCGCGAATCGTGCCGTCGAACAAAAACGATTCCTGCAACACGACGCCGAGGCGCGTGCGGAAGGAGTCGAGGCGAACCGTGCTTAGGTCCGTGCCATCCACCAGAATTCTGCCTTTGGTCGGAATGTAGAAAGCGGAGATCAGGCCGATGGTTGTGGATTTCCCCGAGCCGGATGAGCCCACCAGCGCCGTCACTGTGCCAGGCTCGGCGCGGAAGGAAATGTTCCGCAGCACTTCATGGATTCCATCGTAGCTGAAACTTACGTCGTTAAACTCCACCGTGCCGCTGATGTCGCCCAGTGCGCGGGTGCGCCGCGGATCTTGGTCCTCAGGACGTTCGTTTAGAATCTCCTGGGTTCGCTCCAATCCCGCCAGAGCCTCAGTGAGCTGAGTACCGATTCCGACGGCCTGCGCCATGGGGGCAATCAGAAAGGCCAACATAGCGGTGAAGGAGACGAGGCCGCCAATCGACATGGTCCCCGCCATAATCTGGCGCGCTCCCACGAACGTGACTACTGCCCCGACCACGCCCAGCAGCACGCTGGCGGAAAGGCTCATGACCGACGTAGCAGTGAGAGTGCGCATCACATTTTCCAGCAGGCGTTTCACTCCATGGGCAAAGACAGCCTCTTCGCGTTCCTCCGCGTGGTAGCCCTTGATGACGCGCACGCCGCCCAGCGACTCCGTGAGGCGTCCCGTCACTTCGGCGTTGATCTTGCTTCGCTCGCGGAAAATTGGCCGGATCGTGCCAAACGCTTTCGTCAGAGCGAGGGCAAAGCACAGCAAGAATCCCAGCGCGATGGAAGTCATAAGCGGACTGATGCGAACCAACAGCACTAGCGCGATGCCGGAGGTGAGCAGTCCACCCGCAAAGTCGACCAGGCCCGTGCCCAGTAAGTTGCGCACGCCTTCCACATCGCTCATGATGCGCGATACCAGCATGCCGGTTTTGTTGGCGTCGTAGAAAGCAACCGCCAGCCGCGAAACGTGCTTCTGCACGCGCTGGCGCAACTCGGTAATCAGCCGCTGGGCCTCCTTCGAGAGCAACTGAGTCAGCAAGAACGAAGTGATTCCCTGAATGAGGGTTGCCCCCAGAACGGCGAGCACCAGCCGGTCCAGCAATTGCAACGAATGCCTGGGAATAACGCTGTCAAACAAGAACTTGGTCGAATACGGCAGGACGAGGCTGGCGACGCGGTTGACAATCATGAGCAGAAAACCAACGCTGAGCAGACCGATGCGCGGACGCGTCAGCTCCCAGACAATAGGAAAAACGGCGCGCAGCCGCTGGACTTTGGGTGGCTTCTGGGTTGGTTTAGGCTCTGTACTCAATCTCTAGTTGGACTCCGCTTGCCCATGATTCGCTTCATTATTACTGCATTGTGACATGCCAGGGCCAGCCGTTGTATGCTCGGGGCGTGGCTCGTCCGCCTTCGCCGGAGCGCTCTCCAACCTTGGGCCTGTTGCTCGGCCTGTTTATCACGCTCTCGGCCGTCGTGGCTTACTCCGCTTATATCACGTGGCAAGTGGCGGGATTGCGCAAGCTTCAATCCGATCTGATCGACCGGAACCGCAAGGATTCGCTCCAGTTGCTGCGCATCCAGAATGACCTGAACCTGCTTGCGGTCGCCATGCGCGACATGCTCGGCAACGACGAACCGTATCCTCTGACTGCGTGGTCGGCGCAGTTCCAGCGCATCCGCACCGACCTCGACGATGCCATGCGTCTGGAAGCGAGGTTGGCGCTAACGACTCGAACGCCGGAGCAGAGCGCCTCGTTGAGCAGGTCGCTGGCACAGTTCTGGGACGCGGTTGACCGTGTATTTGCGCTGGCGAGTGAGGGCAAAGAAAACGATGCGAGGACGCAAATCCAGCTTTCTCTGCAGGCGCGGCAGGCGGCGCTGAGCACGGCCGTAGCCCGCCTGCTGGTGCAGAACAGCGAGAACGAAGAGCAGGCGGCACAACGTATTGTCCAGATCTATGACCGGGTGCAGCGGCAAGTCTACGTGTTTCTGGGCGCGACACTGACGGCGATTCTGCTGACCGGATTTTCCATGATCCGGTGGAACCGGCGGCTGTTTGCGCACATGGCTGAGCTGTCAGAGCGGCGCAGTGAGTTGGCGCAGAAATTGATTGCGACGCAAGAGTCCACGCTGCGTTACATTTCGCGCGAACTCCACGACGAATTCGGCCAGATACTGACCGCGATGGGATCGATGCTTGGGCGCGCCGGTACTCACGCTCCGGAAGGTTCGTCCTTGCGCGGAGACTTGCAGGAAGTCCGCCAGATCGCACAAGACACACTCGACCGGGTCAGGAGCCTGTCGCAGGCACTGCATCCCGTGATGCTCGATGAAGCGGGGTTGGAGGCAACGCTCGATTGGTATATCCCGACCGTGGAAAGACAGACCGGAATTGCCATATCCTATGAAAAGCAGGGCGCGCCCTTTGCGGTGGATGGCAGCGCGGCGGTGCAGATCTATCGCGTATTGCAGGAAGCGTTGAACAACGTGGCGCGGCACTCTGGCGCGAAACAGGCTTGGGTACGGCTGTTTTTTCTACCGGGCACGCTTGAACTGGAAGTGGAAGACCACGGTGTCGGCTTCAGCGGACGGCCTGTGAAACAGGGCATCGGTCTGGTCGCCATGCGCGAGCGCGCGGAACTGATGGGAGGGCGGATCGTATTTTCCACTCCTGCCGCAGGCGGCACGTTGTTGCACCTGACTGTAGCCCGCGAGAATGTTGAACCTCGCGACAAGGATCCTGTATAGAAGCTCCACGGTAGAAAAACTAATATGACAAAGAAGATCACGGTATTGCTCGTCGACGATCACAGCCTGGTGCGGCGCGGCTTCCGACGTATGTTGGAAGATGAACCCGATATGGCCGTCGTCGGCGAAGCGGGCGACGGTGATGACGCCGTCAAGCTGGCGCGCGAGTTGAAGCCGCAGGTTGTCGTAATGGATTGTGCTTTGCCCAAGATGAATGGCCTGGACGCAACGCGGCAGATTCTTCAAGACCTGCCTCAGACCGCGGTGCTCATGCTCAGCATGCACTCGGAGAATACCTGGGTGCGGCAGGCGATCGATGCTGGCGCGAAGGGCTACATTCTGAAAAACGCGATGAACCTGGAGCTGGGGCCAGCCGTTAGGCGCGTGGCCGGCG
>Ga0307475_10003138_pt1 | contig 10025 bp, 4 predicted proteins | sample atmos_gasesECM1C_FD_203317 | JGI IMG/M metagenome (GOLD analysis project Ga0307475, IMG submission 203317) | Hardwood forest soil microbial communities from Morgan-Monroe State Forest, Indiana, United States - atmos_gasesECM1C_515 | ecosystem: Environmental > Terrestrial > Soil > Temperate...
CTGAGTATTGGCGGGCTGGTGGCGAGCGTAAATCACCATCGCCAAGCCCTTCAATCAGCACCTCAGCCAGTGGACCAAGCAGCTTCCAATTCATAGCGTGCAAGTTTTGCCGACAAACCCGTTCCAGAGTGGGGGTGAGGTTTTATGACGACTATCTTGTCGGCAGGCATTAGAACAGCGGTGATTGCCATTTTCGGAGTGGCGGTTGGTGCAGGGTGTGCTGGCAGTCAAGTACTAGTCAGGAATACAGCCCGTGCGTCGGCTGGCCCAAGGACAATGCGATCGTTTGGCTCGGAGCAGGAATTGACGAGCTACCTCCGGGAATTTGCGAAAAAGCAGAGGCGGGAAGCAAAACACCGGGAACTTTACGCATCGGCGCCAGCAAAGACTGTCAATGGACTCTCGGTAGGAGGCGCTGCAGACGACAAAGAATCGATTACGAGCGTGCAACACGCCGGTGTCGATGAAGGCGGAATCGTCAAACTGCGCGGCAATTACCTGGTGGTCTTGCGCCGTGGCCGGCTTTTCACAGTCTCAATCGCCGACGGTAGCCTCAAGCCTGTTTCCAGCCTCAATGCGTTCGGGCCCGACATTAATCCGCGTGGTACTTGGTATGACGAAATGCTCGTATCGGATGACACGGTCGCTGTCATCGGTTACAGCTATGAACGTGGTGGAACGGAGGTTGGTCTATTCCAAATCGACCCGGCTGGCAGACTCACGTACCGCTCGACATATCATCTCCGCTCCAACGACTACTATTCATCGCGCAACTATGCGAGCCGTCTGATCGGCAGCAAGCTCATTTTCTATACGCCGCTCTATCTCAACCCATTTGCTGAAGATCCATCCCAGGCATTTCCGGCAGTGCGAAAGTGGCACAAGGGAGCGACTCCGAGCGAGTTTCATCGGATAGTTTCGGCGGCGCAGATCTACCGTCCAGAGCACCCATTCGACGCCAGTTACGGCTTGGCACTGCATACCGTAACGATATGCGATCTATCTGGCGGTGACTTCGACTGCAAGGCGACCTCTGTGATCGGCCCTGCTGGTCGTGTGTTCTATGTGTCTCCGGAATCGGTCTACATCTGGGTCAATGACTGGGTACGACAGGGGGAGGGTATGCGCTCTCAGTCGATGGTCTATCGCATGCCACTTGATGGCTCTGGCCCCAGCGCGCTGAACGTCTCCGGTAGTCCAGTGGATCAGTTCTCGTTTCTGGAAAGTGAGGACGGTCATCTTAACGTTCTAGTTCGCTCGGATACCGCGGGCGATGGTATGTGGGGCTCGGAGGTGGCGGCCGGAGACGTGGCCCTGATGCGTGTGCCATTGACGAGCTTTTCGGACGGCAGCGCCGTCGTGCCGCGCTCCCAGTATCGCAATCTGCCGAAACCTTCGGGCTACACCTTTCAAAACCGATTCGTCGGCGACTATCTCCTTTACGGCACTGGTAGCGGTTGGGGCTATCCGCAAAAGAGCACGCACTCACGTCTATACGCGGTACGTTGGGGCGATGGAGCGTTACATGAATTGTCGCTGGCGCACGGAACCGATCGCATCGAGCAGATGGGATCGGATGCGGTAGTGGTAGGCACTGACGGAAGAGACTTGCACTTTACCGCGGTACGACTTGGTAAGACGCCTGAAGCAGCAGATGACTTTGCGCGGAGGGGGGTCTCTCAAGGTGAGTTGCGAAGCCAGGGATTCTTCTACAAGCCCGAAACGAGAGACTCGGGAATGTTGGGACTACCCATCAGCCTACCCGCCCGCCCCGGCTACCTTCATTTGATCGACAATTCCGCAGCGATTCTGTTCCTAAGAAACGACTCGTTACACTTTGAGGAAGCAGGAGAACTTGCGGCGCGACCAGAGCGTGCGAAGGATGACGGGTGTCGTGCCTCCTGCGTGGATTGGTATGGTAATGCCCGGCCGTTGTTTGTTCATGGACGCTTTATCGCGCTGCTCGGTTACGAACTGGTCGAAGGAACGCTCGACGGCGGACAGATGCGGGAGATGCGTCGGATTAGCTATGAACCCAGAGCATCAAGCCCGCGCAGCGCTGAGGAGCCCTCTCTCGCTCCCCATTGAGCCCGAAGGTACGGGGACTATTAGCTCTCGGCGGCGGGCAGCGGTCGGGTTAAAATCAAAGCGCATGCGTCGTGTCGAGTTCATGGTGGCGGTGTGTCTGGTGGTGGCGCTGGAGAACGTCCCCTTGTTTGCCGGGAGCGATGCCGCCGACGAGGCCCCGCCGCTTTTGTGTGCGAACGGTGTGCCGGGCAGCGTTCATTGCACGCCCTCGAAACAAGATCTCAAAGAGGCAGCCACGGCTTATGCCCACGGAGTGAAGCTTAACGATCGCCAACATCTGGAGGAAGCCTTTGCACAGTTTGACCGGGCTCTGCGGCTGGCTCCGCGGAATCCGGCTTTCCTCTCCGCGCGGGAGATGTCGAAGGCCCAGTTGGTGTTTCAGCACACGGAGCGCGGCGACGCATTGCTTGCCGATGCCCAGAACGAGCAAGCGGCGGCTGAGTATCGCGCGGCGCTCGACCTCGATCCCGACAATGCCTACGCGCAGGAGCGGCTGGCGGATGCGCTGCGCAGTCCGGCGGTTCCTGCTTTGAGCGGGTGGGCAGCGATGGTGGCCGATTCCACTGAGATCCATCTCCAGCCGAAAGCGGAGCGGGCGACCTTCCATTACCGCGGCGATGTGCGCGGCCTGTTTGAGGAGTTGGCCACCGCCTTTGGCGTGCACGCTGAATTTGACGATTCGGTGCAGGCCAAGCAGGTGCGTTTCTACGTGGACGATGTCGACTTCTTCACCGCTCTCGGCCTGGCCTGCCGGGTCAGCAAGACCATGTGGACTCCGCTGGACGCGCACCAGTTGCTGGTTGCGGCCGACACTGCGGACAATCACAAGCAGTTTGACCGCATGTCGCTTGCCACGTTCTCGGTGCCGGGAGCGACTACGCCGCAACAGGCAACGGAGATGGTCACATCGCTGCGCAACATCTGCGACTTCCAGAAAATAAGTTCGGGACAAAACGGGACGGTGGAAGTGCGCGCGCCGCAGGCCACACTGGCGGCCTGCACCAAGCTGCTGCGGCAGTTGACCGGCGACCGTCCGCAAGTGTCGCTGGATGTTCAGATCTATAACATCAACCACAACTTCACGCGCGAAATCGGAATGCACATTCCGGATACCTTCAACATGTTTAACATTCCGGTGGCGGCGCTGGCCGGGCTGGGCGGACAGAGCATCCAGTCGCTGATTAACCAGCTGATTGCTTCCGGCGGCATCAACGCGGCCGGCAGCACGGCACTCTCGGGGCTTCTGGCGCAATTGCAAAATCAGACCAGCGGCATCTTCAGCCAGCCTTTGGCTACGTTTGGCGGCGGCCTCACTTTCTCAGGAGTGAGCCTCGATCACCTTACGACAACTCTTTCTCTGAATGAGTCGTGGGCCCGCAGCCTGAGCCATGTCACGCTGCGCGCAGGCCAGGGCAACGCGGCAAGTTTCCACCTGGGCGAGCGCTTCCCCATCCTGAATGCCTCTTATGCGCCCATCTTCAATTCGTCGGCGATCTCGGCTGTATTGGGCAATCAAACATATGTGCCGCCATTTCCGTCGGTCAGTTATGAAGATCTCGGACTGAGCATCAAGGCGACTCCAGTCATCCACCGCGACCACGAGGTGAGCCTGAAGCTGGAACTGCAAGTACGTTCGCTGACCGGGCAAAGCGCCAATGGCGTGCCGGTGATTTCGAACCAGGAGTACCAGGGCAGCATCCGCTTGCAAGACGGCGAACCGGCGGTGGTAGCCGGAGAAATTACGACCAACGATCAGCGCTCGATGGCCGGAATCCCCGGAGTGGCCGCGATTCCCGGGCTTAACTGGGCCGCAACCGACAACACGCGAATGAAAGAGAACGACGAACTGCTCATCATGATCACACCGCATGTGGTGGTGAGCCGGGATTTCTCGACTGATGAGATCTGGGTGAGCGAGAAATAGGCTTCGGGCTTCCGCGTCCTGCAGTGTCCGGACCGAAAGCTGAAGCCCGATAGCCGCCGCTCTAAGCCCAGTTTATTTCCCTTGTTTCGCAGCAAATTCCACGAGCCCCTTCAGGGTGTCGGCTGGGACATTCGCTATGTTTCCAATGCTGCGGCCATTGATGAAAAGAGTCGGCGTACCGGTTACGTTCACCGCTTTGCCGAGAGCGAGGGATGCGTCTACGTGAGCCTTGGTCACGGGAGTGGTGGCGCAGGCGGCGATGTCGGCGCCTTTCACTCCGGCGCCGTCGGCGATCGTCGTCAGCTTTTCATCGACGTTTGCTGCCGTGATGTCGGATTGGGTTTCGTAGGTCTTGGCAACGAACTTCCAGAAGGCATCGCTTGACGCCTGCGCAACGCAATCGGCGTAAGCGGCTCCCTTTGCCGCCCAGTTGTGCATCTCGAGGGGAAAGTTCTGGAAGACGAAGCGGGCGTTGGGTTCGGCCGCGACCAGTCCTTCGATGGCGGGCTGCGCCGCTTTGCATGCGGGACACTGCAAGTCTCCGAACTCGACAATCGTGACGGGCGCGTCTTTCGGTCCGCGTGAGGGGCCGTTGATGCCCTTCTCCAGCGTCTTCTTCGCCGGATCGAAGGGCTTGGCGCCAAACGGAATAATGTCGCCTATCACCGCGTGTTCGCCATCGCCGGTTACGAAGAAGCGGCTGCCCTGCTGGCCCTGCGGGCTGGCAAGAATCACGTCTACCTGCGCGAGCCCGGGCACAGGAGCGGGCTTGATGCTGGCAATCTTCCAACTCACTTGCGAGTCGTAGCCGAAAGTTTGCTGCATGAAGGCGTCGACCGTGGCTTCGGAAGGAAGAACGGTGGCGGCAGCGGGCTTGTCGGCGGGCTTTGCGGGAGTGGAGGTTTGAGATGCGGCGAGGCCGCAGCACAGCAGCATGGTTAAGAAAAAGCCGTAGAAGTACCTTGCGAGGCCGGCGGTGGCGCACACGGTACCGGGGTGCTTCGCTTCGCTCAGGATGACAGAGTATTTCGAACTACGCATGGTTTCCTTTCAATCTGGCAATTTATCTGGATCCGGAACGAATCCCCTTTTCAAACCTCGCTCTTCGCGGCGATGGGAAAGCGGCGGCCGTAGCCGAAGGCCTTGGGAGAGATCTTAATGCCCGGGGCCGCCTGCTGGCGCTTGTATTCGGCACGGTCGACCATGCGCACTACGCGCTGCACTACTTCGATGTCGAAGCCATGACTGGCAGCGATCTGCTCAGGAGAGCGTGCGTCTTCCACGTAATCTTCGAGGACCGCGTCGAGAACCTCATACGGCGGCAGCGAGTCGCTGTCTTTCTGGTTGGGCCGCAACTCGGCAGATGGCGGCTTCTCCAGCGTGGCCTTGGGAATTACATTGCGCTGCGAGTTCACGTAACAGCTGAGGCGGTACACCAGTGTCTTCGGAACGTCGGAGATGACTGCGAGGCCGCCCACCATGTCTCCATAAAGTGTACAGTAGCCCGCGCCAAGTTCGCTTTTGTTGCCGGTGGAAAGCACGATCGCTCCGAACTTATTAGAGAGCGCCATCAGCAGGGTGCCGCGGGCACGCGATTGGATGTTCTCCTCGGTGACGTCTTCTTTGCGTCCGGCGAATACCGGTTGCAGAGTTTCGCGGTAGGCTTTGACGGCGGCGTTGATCGAGAGCAGTTCGAAGTGGATGCCGAGATTGGCCGCGAGGGCGCGGGCATCGTCGATCGATCCTTGCGAAGAATACGGGCCGGGCATGCCGACGCCGATCACATTCTGCGCGCCGATGGCATCGGCGGCGACGGCGGCGGTGAGCGCGGAATCGATCCCTCCGCTAAGTCCAATGATCGCTTTTTGAAATCCGCACTTGCGCATGTAGTCGCGCGTGCCGAGAACCAGCGCGGAGTAGACACTGGCTTCTTCGCCTGCGATCTGTTCATGCATGTCGCCGGTGAGCGTTTTTGAATCGAAGTAGATCAGATCTTCTTCGAATGATCGGCCTTGGGCGATGACCTCGCCTTCGGGATTGAGAACGATGCTCGAACCGTCGAAGACCAGGCTGTCGTTGCCTCCGACTTGATTGACCAACGCGACCGGAACTTTGTGGTGCCGCGCGATCGACGCCAGCATGTCGCGGCGCAGTTCGCGCTTGCCGATCCAGAAGGGCGACGACGAAATGTTGAGCACGAAGTTGCCGCCGGCGCGGATCAGGGTGTCGATGGGATCGACTGTGTAGAGGCGCTTGGGCCAGAACAGCTTGTCGTTCCACGCGTCTTCGCAGATGGTGAGGGCCATGCGGTTGCCACAGAAGGAGAATACGTCTTGACTTTTGGCGGGCGCGAAGTTGCGCATTTCGTCGAAGACGTCGTAGGTGGGCAACAGCATCTTCGATTGCAGAAAAGCGATCTTGCCGTCTTGCAGGAGCGCGGCAGAATTCATGACGGCCTTGCCGGTCTCGGAGTGCGCGGGAGTCACCAATCCGCAGATGACAGAGATGCCTTGCGTCTCTTTCGCGATGAGTTCCGCGGTCTCGCGATTGCGCGCGACGAAGGAGGGGCGCTCGACCAGGTCGCGGGGCGGGTAGCCGCAGACTGACAACTCCGGGAACAGGATCAGTCCGGCACCGGCCTCTTGCGCGCGGCGGGCGTAGTCGATCATCTTGGCGGCGTTGCCGGAGAAGTCTCCGACCGTGGGATTGATTTGGCCGAGAGCAATCTTCACATCTTTAGTGTAAAGCAGGAGAGCGGGCTTCGGCTTTCCGGCTCCGGGCTACGGCTTCAGGCGTCGCCGACCCAGATAAAAAAATAAACGGATCAAATCCGTTAAAATATCTGGAATCAATATGTTACGGACGGTACACCCTCGCCGAATCCGGCTAAAATATTGAAAACAAATAACTTACCCGTAAAATATTCCATTCAAAGGACTTAGGTGATACTGCTTTGGGCTAAGTGCTTTGGAATCAGTGAGCCGTCCGCAAAATATTGCATTCGCTGGAGTTATCTCATTGCTATTCCTATTTCAAAGAGCCAATGCCTGTAGAGATAGGGTCTCAGGTTTGGTGATTGGAGTCAAGGGAATTTGTGACCACAAATCGAGACATGGCGCTAGCCAGCGGTGACTATTGCGCGTTTGCGTTTTGGCCGGGCGCGATAATGGAGTTCGATTCCGACGGCCTGATACTTTCCAGCGTGGTGAATGTCGGATTGCCGCGTACTCAGAGCGTTCGGTAAAGTGTCTCGCGGTTTAAGCCGGCTACGCCCGCCACTCTGCTGATTTTGTGCGCTTCCGCGACATCGCGCAGGGCCAACATAAACACGTCTTGCGATTCTTTCGCCGCGGCATTCAGATACGCGGCAACGTGTTCTGGATCTCGCAATCGTTCGCTTAATCCGATTTTGTATGGGCGTGATCGCGGCATTCTCAGATAACTTCATGTGTAGCTTACAGGCTACAGTCTAGCAGGCACAAGGTGCTACCCGTGCGAGGAGGTCCCTCAGGGGCTAAAGCCCGCGTCTTTATTAGCTTTGAGCGGCACGGCTGAAGCCGTGCCCTTCCCGACCCCTTTCCCTTGAGTTTCCGTTCTAGTCACCAGTTGCGGGAAGGACTGCGTGCTTCGGCGCCGGTGGTGGCGTATCGCCTTTCTGGTCGCGCCACAGCACACTATTCAGCTTTGCAGCACCAGCGGCGTCGGGGCGGGAGAAATCCATTTTTGCCGACTCGCTTGCACCGCGGGCATCTTTCTTGTTGACTTCGTAGATCAGGCCATTCTTTAGATTGCGATCATCGGCTTGAAACGGCGGCTGTGCTCCTGCGCCCGAAAACATTTGGCCCATGACTGGGGCGTAGGCGTCGTTCTGGTTCATTGGCGGCAGACCAAGCAACATCTCCATGGTGTGGATGAGGTTGACCGTGGTGTAGAAGCGGTGGTCGACGTAGGGCCCGGCCGCGGTTCCAGGAGAATACTTACTGACTACGAAGGCGATAGAGCGGTGCGCGTCGATGTGGTCGCCCCCGTTTTGTGCGTCATCTTCGAGGACGAAGATGGCGGTGTCGTCCCAGTAGGGGCTATGGGAGACGGCGTCGATTATGCGGCCTAGGGCTAAATCATTGTCGGCCACCGACGCTGCGGGGCGCGGGTGATCGGGGCGCGTGCCGCCGGTGTGATCGTCGGGGAGATAGAGCAGCACGAAGGCGGGGAGTTGGAACTCGGCGTCTTCCTTTTCTTCACGGGCGCGTACGTAGGAGGTGAATTCGTTGAGAAACTCGTCGGCGCGTAACTGGTCGGGATAGTCGGTGTTGAAATCAGGATAGAGCGGATCGAAATGATTGCGCAGCACTGTTTTCGTGGGCTTCACGTCTTTGAATAGCGGCACAGCCCACGGGAATGGACTGCGCGCGGCGTGCGGATCGCCAACATTAGGCGGCAACTGGTCGCCCTTGTGAATTTCAGTCCGCGGGCACTCGACCGCCTGCGCGGACGGAGTTCCCTGCTTGGGCGACTCGGCTTTGCGGAGCTTGTTGCACCATTCGGCGCTGACAAATTCGCCGTAGTCGCGGTAGGTCAGGCCGTTGCGGGCGAGGTTGTCCCAGAGAAAACCGGTGCCGGGATCGTCGATATCTGGCTGGTTATGATCGAGCGGGATCTCGTCGGCAACGCTGCCCCCGAAGTCGTAAGTGCGCTCTTTGCCGCGGTAGGCGATCTGCCAGGTCTTCTCGTTGTAGTCGCTGGTGATGGCGGCGGTGGACCAGAGGTGGCCGTCGCCGGAAACTTCTCCGCTGTCATAGAAGTTGTCGAGCACGCCGAACTGGAGCGCCAGCTTGTGTTCGTTGGGCGAGATATCGGCGCCGTAAAGGGTGAGCGACGAGTCGCCGTCGCCGACTTTCAGGTCGCCGAGGACTTGATCGTAGGTGCGATTTTCCTTGATGACGTAGATGACGTGCTTGATGGGATTCTTGCCGCCTGCGAATTGGATCGTTCCGGGCGGGTTGTGCAGCAGGTTGTCGTGCTCGACGACGCGAGTGAGTTCTTCGAGCTTGCCGAGAGTAGAAGGAATATTCAGGCGTGCGATTGAGCCGTGGAGCAGTGTGGCGATGTAGGGATGACCGTGATGTTTGATCTCATAAGCAGTTTTGCCCAGGCCCTTGTTGGGGCCTGTGCCTTGACCTTTGGCGGTGGCGATGAGGAGGTCGTCGCCTTGCACTGCGAGTGCGCTGGGGTACCAATCGGTGGGAATGAAGCCGAGCAAAGGACGCGTTCCAGTGAGGTCTTTCCAAGACTCCAGTTGTTTGGAAGTATCGAAGACGGCGACCGCATCCAACGAAGAGTCAGCCACAAACAAACGTTGACCGTCGCTAGAAACGGCAAGGGCAATCGGATAGGTCCCATGCTCTTGTTGTCCCGGAACTTTGCTCGAGAAATGGACCTCAGACGGAGAATCAGTGGTTGATAGGGCCACTACCATGTCGGCGTTCGACAAAGCGGCGTAAAGCGTTTTCTCGTCCGGGCTCAGCAGCAGAGCCGTTGGATGGGTACCTGGAGCCAGTGAATCGGCCGGTTGCTCGAGTGGTGTGCGACGCGTGACAGCGCCGCTGGTTAAGTTGAGTTCAATAACTTGCGAGGCATTCCACAGGCTGCACCAGGCGCGGCGGGCGTCGCGCGTGGCAATGCATGTATAGGGGAACGAGGATGGGACTAACTCATTTGTGCTGAGGTCGAAGCGCTGCACGACTTCGCCGGTTGTCACATCAAGCAGGACGGCGTTGTCGGAGAGGTTATTGGCTATCAGAAGGCGGTCGTGGCCTCCGGCGGAAATCAGCGTCAGTCCTGCGGGATAAGGGATTGCCGTTCCTGCTGGCGTTTTTTGCAAGGCGATGGCGACTTTTTTCCCGGCGGCTAGTGGTTGCGGTTCGATGGCGATGAAACGTTCGGGCGCAACCTTGCCATCGGCGAAGCTGTAGACGGCGATGCCGTTGCCGGTGTCTCCCGGCTTTTGTCCGGT
>Ga0307475_10003139_pt1 | contig 10021 bp, 9 predicted proteins | sample atmos_gasesECM1C_FD_203317 | JGI IMG/M metagenome (GOLD analysis project Ga0307475, IMG submission 203317) | Hardwood forest soil microbial communities from Morgan-Monroe State Forest, Indiana, United States - atmos_gasesECM1C_515 | ecosystem: Environmental > Terrestrial > Soil > Temperate...
CCGCGATGCACGACGTTTGGAATCATATGTTTGTTCTCGGCCTGCCGCTCCTGGAGAAAATTCTCCGGCCGGTCATTGTCTACGTTTTTCTGATTATCGGGTTGCGTCTGTCCGGCAAGCGCGAACTCGCGCAGCTCAATCCCTTTGACTTGATTGTCTTGCTGACGCTGTCCAACACCGTGCAGAACGCCATCATCGGCGACGACAACACCGTCATTGGGGGACTCATCGGCGCGACTTCCCTGCTCGCCATAAATTATCTTGTCGTGCGCTTTCTGTACGATCACCGCAAAATCGATCAACTCGTCGAGGGCAGCCCCGATGTTCTGATTGAAGATGGAAAAGTCTACGAACACAAACTCAAGAAGGAATTAATCACCAGGGAAGAGCTTGCGGCTGCGGCGCGCCGGCAAGGATTCGATTCACTTTCGGATGTTCGCCAGTGCGTTCTGGAGCCGGGCGGAACGCTGAGTTTCACGGCCAGGAAGCCGGACACGGAAGATATTAGGCATCAGGAGCTGTTGAAGAAATTTGATTTGCTCGCCGAAGAACTGGCGCGCTTGCGTAAATTGCAGCCGCCGGCAACGGCGTAAGCGTAAAGCACGCGGTTGACTTAAGAAAAAAGGGGGATGCACAGAGATGGAAGACGGAGTGGAATTGCCGGAAGCTCACGAAATGCATCAAGAGTATCGCTACACGCTGCCGGTTTCGCTGACCATTTCGATTCTCGCCGTGCTCGTTGCCGGCGCCGCGCTGCTGAGCCATCGCGCGCACACCGAGGAGTTGCTGCGGCAATCGCAGGCCACGGATCAATGGGCTTACTACCAGGCGAAGAATATCCGCTGGCACGAAGTGCAAAGCATCGCGGACTTGCTTGGCGCGTTGGCGCCGCAGGACAAGGAAAAGACCGCGGCCGTTCGCGAGAAATATCTGAAGGAAGTGGAGCGCTACGAGGGCGATAAGGATGAGATCAGCGACAAAGCGAAAGAGCTGGAGAAAGAACGCGACCTGATTAGCCGGCGCGCGGATCGCTTCGACGGCGGCGAAGCGCTGCTGGAAGTGGGGTTGGTGATTTGTTCCATCACCTTGTTGACCAAGCGGCGCGCATTCTGGCTCGCCGGAATGATTGTAGGAACGTTGGGCGTAGCCATGGCGCTGACCGGTCTGTTCTTGCATTGATTCTCTCTGCTTTTGCCGTTACGTAGCGGCGGTCTTCAGACCGGCCAGCGAGCGCCTCGCGAGCGGCTCCTCGCTTTTATCTTTTAGGGGGTCGGACCTTTAGGTCCGACGTAAAGCGCCACCCTCTCACCGCTGTCATCCCGAACCCGCTCACGCCCTTCTAAACTTAAACTCGTCGCGAGCGGTGTGAGGGATCTGCTTTTCTCCTTGGTCGCGTCAACTTTCGGCTCTTATCAATTTCAGTGAATCGACGGCGGCGGCGACGGTGCGATCGATGTCTCCGGCGGTGTGCGCGGCGGAGACGAAGGCGGCCTCGAATTGCGACGGGGCCAGGAAAATGCCGCGGTCGAGCATTTCGCGGAAGAAGCGGGCGTAGCGTTGGGTGTCGGAGCGCTTCGCTCCGGCGTAATCGCGAACGGGCTCATCCGTGAAAAATATCGTGCCGAGGGAATGGCTGGAATTCACTTGCGCCGCGACATGCGTTTCCGCGATGGCTTTGCGCAAGCCGGTGACGAGGCGCTCGGCGTTTTTGTTGACGCGCTCGTACAGGCCGGGCGCCGTCAACTGCTTCAGCGCGGCGATGCCCGCGCTCATGGCCAGCGGATTTCCGGCCAGTGTGCCGGCCTGGTAGACGGGGCCGAGCGGCGCGACGTTGTCCATCAGCTCGGCGCGGCCGCCGTAGGCCGCGACCGGAAGGCCGCCGCCGATAATTTTGCCGAGCGTGGTGAGATCGGCTTCGACTCCTAGAATTTGCTGCGCGGCGCCGTTGTACAGGCGGAAGCCGGTGATGACTTCGTCGATGATGAGCAGCGCGCCGTTCTTTTTTGTGATGTCGCGAAGGCCGGCTAGAAACTTGGGCGCGGGCGGAACGACTCCCATGTTGGCGGCAATGGGCTCGACGATGACCGCGGCGATTTTGTTTTTGTGCTGCGCGAAAATTCGCTCGACGGCATTCAGATCATTGTAGGGCGCGTTGAGCGTCAGCTCCGCGAGCGCTTGCGGGACGCCGGGGCATTCGGCGATGCCAAGAGTGGCAAGGCCGGAACCGGCTTGCGAGAGAAAACTGTCGGCGTGTCCGTGGTAGCCGCCTTCAAATTTCAGAAGGAAATCGCGCTTGGTGACGCCGCGCGCGAGCCGCACCGCGCTCATGGTCGCTTCCGTGCCGCTGGAGACGAACCGGATTTTTTCGATGAACGGAATCGCGCGGGTTATCAGCGCGGCGAGTTCGATCTCGAGTTCGGTAGTGACTCCGAAACTGGTGCCGCGTTTGGCTTGCTCGGCGATGGCCGCGGTGATGGCGGGATTCGCATGGCCCAAGAGAATGGCGCCCCAAGAGCAGACGTAATCGAGCAGTTGGTTTCCGTCCGCGTCATAGAGGTAAGAACCTTCGCCGCGTTCGATGATGAGCGGCTCGCCGCCCACGGAGCGGAAAGCGCGGACGGGGCTGTTGACGCCACCGACAAGGATTTTCTGGGCGCGGTCGAAGATTTCGCGGGAGCGGCGGCGGTCGTGGCGCAGGGTTGGTCGGGTTGCGTTCATGCGACGGTGCTCATGGAATGTTCATTGAAGATAACATCGTTGGCCAAAGGAAGAAACGTCGAGGCTGGATCCACGGGGAGACGGGGTACCATGGCTTTGCCTAATAAAGGCTATAAAATCAGTGCCTTTTGGGCAATAGACAGGATTTCTGGGAAGGCGATTCCGTGGTTGAACTTCATTTAACGCATTCTATCGGAACGGAAAACTGCCTCGCTCTTGCCGCCACATCAGCCACTCTAAGATCGGGAATGACCTCAGCGGTCTCAGCGTGATAGCTGGCATGGTTTCTTTCGAGGAATCGAATCGCCTCAGAACCTCGTATCGCAAAGTTCACATTCTCCGGTATGTCCCCAGCTATTCGAAAAGCTTCCGCCGCATCCAACTTCGACTCGACAACGCCGATCACGTCACCACCGGAATCCAGCAGTGGGCTGCCGCTGTTGCCGGGTTGAACGGGCGCGCTAACCTGGATGAAACGAGGGTCGTCTCCCAGGCCGCTCGTTGCTGAGACTGTCCCCGTTGACAAGTTTCCTTCGGAAGAAAGCACGCCTTGTAGCGGAAATCCAAACGTGATGATGCTATCCCCTACCCGAGGCACAGGTCGCCTGCGAAAGGTGCCGAAAGCCGAAGAGTCGCCCTCCACCTTCAAGACGGCCAAGTCAATCTCATCATCCTTGCCGACAAGGTTAGCCGGAGGTCCATTCCTTGTACGAATCTGTTTGCAACCGGAAACGACGTGAGCATTTGTGAGGACGTGGCCGTGCTCGTTCACGAAGAATCCCGTCCCCACAACGATTGTCCCTTCCTCTGTCGTTGGTTTAACAGCAGCAGATTGTCCCCCACGATCCGGAACTGCCGCATTTCCCTTCGTGAGTTTGTACTTGGTCAAGCTAATCCATTCTGGTGGATAGCAACTCAGCCGTGCAGGAGCAGGCCGCTTTCCGTTCTCGGCTAGAAAGTGCAATGCGGCCTCAAATACTTTCCTAGTAGCCTTGTCTTTGTCCGAAATGGGCGAGAAGGTACCGAAAACGGCCGGAAAAACTAAACAACCGTCGTCCAAAACATAAATCCCACTGGTTGCACCATAGTCCCTGGCCTCCCAAACAAGAACATAATACGGATGCTCATCGTCTCGGCAGATGCCCGGATATTTCTTCCCGTGCTTCGTCAGCTCGTCCCAATGCGTCTCGCCCGCCTTGGTCATTATGACTTGGGCAACCAGGGGATTTACTTCTCCAATCGGCGTCCGGACGACTGTTCCAGGTCGCATCTCATATTGCAAATCAACGCGAACCTCACACATGGGAGTATTTGGCTTTTGCTGCGCGCGCAGGCCAGAGGGACACACTGACAAAAGCGTGAGTCCGAATAAGGAGGCTACGCTAATAGATTTGGCCGCGGGCCGTGCCATAGGCCTTCTCGAATCAGTGATTGTGTCCGACCGTTACGCCGTGGACCTAAGTCGTCGTTCAGCCTGAACGCATTGTACCACGCGCTGTCTTCCGGGTTCGCGAGCCTGCTAATCGCTAAAGAGCGTCATGCGGATACTCGTGCACAAGAGTTTCAAAGCGCTTGTCCGCTAACTTCGCCTGCGGGGAGGCTCGATTTTTGTAGACATCAATCAGAAATCTGTCGATTCCTGCGAAAAGGGCGTCCCTCAGACCTTCTAGCGACACAAGGACGAGCTCTTTGGAAACCTCAGGGTTGAACCGGATCGGTGGATCAGAGCGGTCTACGTACCCGAGCATTCGGCACTCACCATTCCGTGACATTCGCGACCGCACTCCGTAAGAATGAACCATTGCACAACGCGCTCCATACAGGTCCGCACCCGTAAGTTGTTCGGCTCCGGGGAAGCGTATATATTTTTCCGCCCAATTGATGAAGTCGGTCTTTGTAACATCCTCCTGAGCCTCAGCCATAGCGAGGAATGCCATGGCGTCCATTGCCGAAAGCATGAGAATGGCTGCTGCACCATAGCACTTGTTATCTAGCGCTACAGTTATGCACCTCTTGATGCCGTTCGTGACCACATTTATGATTGGGTCTTCGGAAAGAGTGCTCATTGCCGTGCGCCACTGTGAGTATGACTCAAAACGTCAAGGGCTTGGAGAAAATGGCGGTCACTCGGGCTGATTAGATGACGGCGTCGGCTCCTTCTCCCGGGTGCCGCAGCCTTGGGTTCTAAGGCTGCGGGTTTTGAATTGTTCGTGTGATGGCCGGAACGCAACCTCGTTTTCTCCCCCAAATTCCCAAAACGGAACAAAAAATCTCTTGACAGGAGCTAACCAAATGGTATAATACCCCATGAAGTACCCCGCTAGCCACCTAACTCCTTTCCTTGCCTCACTTCCAGAAAATTCGCATCTAAATTTGTCTGATAGGTTGCCGATCTTTCCGTCGGTGTGTGCTCTAACTGCCCGCGATTCAATAACTTGCAGCCTCTTGGCTCTTTTTTTCCGCCTTCCATCGTTTGTTTTCAATGGCTTGCAGCCTCTTTTGCCAAAATACCGGGGTGGGGGTACCCGGCAGCAACCACGGCGCAGCTGCAACCCTGGCCCCCCGAACTGCACAATTTTGGTGCACCCGTAAACATCTTTAGAATCAACACTTGTATAAGTGTTGCATCTAAACGACTTCATCTCCCTTTAGAATCAACACTTATGAAAAAAACGACTTCATCTCCCTTTAGAATCAACACTTATGAAAAAAGGGGGGGAGGGGGGTCACACACGGCCGGTCTAAAAGACCGCCGCTACGTAACCGCGAAAAACTCAAGCCAGGTCGGCGAGGACGGCAACGTCGAATGTCGAATAATACTTCTTTACGTCGCTGGTGCCGTACTTGGCGCGGAATTTTTCGACTACGGACGCCACCTGTTTGGGGTCGGTGATTGGAGCGACCTTCCGTTCGGCCTTTGCGCTACCGGCCTCGATTTGGATGGACGGGTTCTTTTGCACGTTCTTGTACCACTGCGTATCGGAGCCGCTGACGGGCAAGAGGTAGAGCTTGTTGTCTTCCGAGACGAACCAGACTGGGATGGAGATCGCGCGTCCGGATTTTCTGCCGGTCACGGTGATGTTGATTTCGCGAGAGCGGGAAAGGCGGTCCTTTAGGCTATCGTTGCGCGTTGGTTTATTGCTCATGCAAAATCTCCTTTACTTCCCATTCTTCAAGGGTAAACCCAAGACCCACCGTTGCGTGAGGCAAACCCGCAAGGATGGGGCACCGATGAATGATAATCGTCCCTCCGGGACTCGATTCCTTATGTGTCGCGCACCCAGGACTTCGTCCTGGGCTAAATTCTTCGCCGTCCCATCCGGGACTCATGGGCATTCCTCGCTCTGCTCGGGCTGGGACGCGCTGAAGCGCGCCCCTACAGCTTTTGTGGCCTGCTGAAATGGTGCCGAGATGGGGCGCAGCAGTGCTGCGCCCCTACCGGGATGCTGTTTCGCAGCAGCTCTAGCAGTGGGCGAGCCAGCGGGCGGCTTGTTTGGCGTGGTAGGTGAGGAGGATGGAGGCGCCGGCGCGCTGGATGCTGGTTAGGATTTCGAGGACTACGCGTTTTTCGTCTAGCCAGCCTTTGGCTGCGGCGGCTTTTACCATGGCGTATTCGCCGCTTACGTTGTAGGCGCCTACGGGCACGTCGAATTTGTCGCGGACGGCGCGGATTACGTCGAGATAGGGGAGGGCGGGCTTGACCATTACCATGTCGGCGCCTTCTTCGAGGTCGAGGGCTACTTCTTTCAGGGCTTCGCGGGCGTTGGCGGGATCCATCTGGTAGCTGCGGCGGTCGCCAAATTGCGGCGCGGATTGCGCGGCTTCGCGGAAAGGGCCGTAGAAGCCGGAGCAGTATTTGGCGGCGTAGGAAAGAATGGCGATGTTCTCGAATTTGTGTTCGTCGAGTTTTTCGCGGATGGCGGCGACGCGGCCGTCCATCATGTCGGAGGGGGCTACGATATCGGCGCCGGCGCGAGCGTGGGACAAGGCTTGCTCGGCGAGGATGGCGACCGTGGCGTCGTTGGCGACGGCCGGTTCATTGGTTAAATGATCGTGCTCGATTACGCCGCAGTGGCCGTGATCGGTGTACTCGCAAAGACAAACGTCGGTGATGACGAGAAGTTTGAGATTGGCTTTGCGGATGGCTTCGATGGCGCGCTGGACTACTCCTTGGGAGGAGAGAGAACTTGCGCCGCGCGGATCTTTTGTTTCGGGCAAGCCGAACAGAATGACTCCGGGAATTCCCAACGACTCCACTTCCCTGCACTCTTCGACAATTTGATCGGCGGACTGCTGGTAAATTTCCGGCATGGAGCTGACTTCCTGGCGCACTTTGCTGCCGGAACAGACGAACATGGGATAGATGAGGCCGGAGGTGGAAAGCTGCGTTTCGCGGACGAGTCCGCGGAGGGCTTCGGTGCGACGCAGGCGGCGGGGGCGATGTGCGGGGAAAGACATTTTGTATTCGGTTAGTTTAGCGCAGGTGGGGAGAGGTTGCAGGGCTAAAGGCGAAAAGCAGGTTCCTCGCGTTGCTCGGAATGACAAGTTTGCTGACATCGTGGCCAACTGAGCGAAAAAAAGGGCCAGGGCTAAAGCCCGATTTTGCGGGCGTATTTCCCGCGAGCCTGAAGGCTCGCTCCCCCGGACTGAAGTCCGAGGCTTCCACCTGAAGAGCGCTCGCGCTTAAATGCGCTCGCTGGCCGGTCTGAAGACCGCCTCTACGAAGAGGGGGAAAAGAAAGATTCTAGGGCTTCGATTACGGCGGGGACGGTGGTGTTTTGGGCTTGCACTATGTTGCGAAGGCCGGCTTCGCGAAGGGCGGTGGCGGTTACGGGTCCTACGGCTACTACCGCGGTTTTGCGGGACAAATCGGAGATGGAGCGAAGGAGCTGGCCGCCTTTGCCTTCGTCCCAATTGAGAAAATTGCGGACGGCGGAGGGGCTGAAGAACAAGATGGCTTCGAGATGACCGGAGGAGAATTGGTTCTGCCCTTCGCCCTCCGGCTCCACGGCAAATGTGCGATACGCGACGACTTCGGTGACGTCCGCGCCGATGCGGCGGAGCGCGTCGGGCAGGTCCGCGCTGGCCAGATTGCTGCGCGGCAGAAGGATGCGCTTGCGAGCGAACTCGGCGGCAAATTCCTCTGCGAGAGCCAGACCTTGATGTTTTGCGGCGACGCGGCTTAAGGGCCAACCAGCTCCGCGAGCCGCTTCAGCGGTGACGGGGCCGACGGCCGCGATGCGGAGAGCCGCAAAGGAATTCACAACGTCGACGCCGAGAGATCGCGAGCGCTCCACCAAGGCGCGAACGGCGTTTGCGCTGGTGAGCAAGAGCCAATCGAAGGCGCGCAGTTCGCGAAGCGCCTTATCCAGAGGCGCTACATCCTGTGGCGGATGGAAGGAAATCATGGGCTGGAGCACGGGCTTGGCGCCGCGGGCCTCCAGCTCGCGAACCAGGGACTCGGTCTGATCGGAAGCACGGGTGATGAGGATATTCCTGCCGGCGAGCGGCGACGCGGAGGCTTCAACCATGCTGGCCCCGGACTTCTTCAAGGATGGATTGCGCGCCAGATTCGAGCAGGAGGCGAGCGACGTGTTCGCCGAGAGCGGCGGCCTGCTCGGGCGTGGCGGTGGCGCGCTGGCGAACATATTGGGCGCCGTCTACGGAGCAGACGCAGGCTTCGAGGACGAATTCGCCGCGCTCGGTGCGCGCCCAGGCACCGAGGGGAACCTGGCAACCGCCCTGCAATGCGGAGAGCAAGGCGCGCTCGGCGATGATGGCGGAGCGCGATTCGGCGTCGTCGAGAGTGCCGAGGACTTCGGCGGCTTCGGAATCGCGAAGGCGACACTCGGCGGCAATCGCGCCCTGACCGACGGCGGGGAGAAAAACGTCGGGCGCGAAAGTTTCGGTGATGCGATCGCTCCAGCCGAGGCGGTCGAGGCCGGCTTTGGCGAGGAGGATGGCGTCGTACTCGCCGCTCTGCGCTTTGCGCAGGCGGGTGTCGACATTGCCGCGAAGGTCGCGAACATCGAGATCGGGGCGAATGTGGCGAAGCTGCGATTGGCGGCGAAGGCTGCCGGTGCCGATGCGCGCGCCCTGGCGCAAATTGGCGAGCGTCGCGCCACTGGCGGCGACGAGGCAATCCCGGACGTCTTCGCGGCGGAACACGGCGGGAAAGGAGAGGCGCGAGTGAATTTCCGTGGGAATGTCCTTGACGCTGTGCACGGCGACATCGATCGATTCTTCCAGCAGGGCGTCTTCAAGTTCCTTGATAAAAATGCCCTTGCCGCCGATTTGGGTCAGCGGGGCGTTGGCGAATTTGTCGCCGGAAGTCTTGATGACGACAATTTCGGCTTCAACGCCGGCGGCGGAAAAGAGACGCTTGCGAACAAATTCGGCTTGCCATTTGGCAAGGAGGCTGCCGCGCGTGCCGATGCGCAGGTGCCTCACGGCTTGTCTTTCTTGGAGAGGAAGAGATCGCGGAGAGCCTCGACGTTTTGAATTTTGCGGCGCAATTCCTTTTCGCCGCGCAAGCGCACGGCGGGCTGGACCAGGAGTTTTTCCAGGAGCTCGTCCATCAAGGTTTCCATGCGCTCGCGATCGCCGGGCGCGAGATGGTTCATGGTGTCCAGGCGGGCGCGGATGAAGGTGGCGCGCTCTTCGCGGATGCGGGAACGCAGCGCGTCGACCAAGCCGACGAGTTCGACGCTGGCCTGCCAGGAGAGGAATTTGCCGACGTGCTCTTCGACGATGATTTCGGCGCGAGGGATTTCGCTTTCGCGTGCGTTACGATTTTGCTCGACGATTTCGGTGAGGTCGTCGATGTTGTAGACGTAGAGGTTGTAGAGATTTGCCGCGGCGGGATCGACATTGCGAGGGACGCCGAGATCCATGACGAAGAAGGCGCGATTGGAGCGCGCGGCCATGGCGGCTTCGAGAATCTGGCGCGTCAGGACAGGCTCTTCGGAGGAGAGGGAAGACACCACGACATCCGGAGTGGAAAAAGCGGTGTTCCAGTCGCCCCATTCGATGGCGCGGCCGCCGAATTGCGTGGCGAGGGCTTGCGCTTTGTCGCGGGAGCGATTCATTACGTGCAGATGGGCGATGCCGCGATCGCGGAGCGTGGAAACGACTTGCTCGCTGATGGTTCCAGCGCCGAGGACCAACGCGCTGCGGTCCGCGAGTTTGCCGAAGATACGCTCGGCGAGTTTTACGCCGGCGGCGGCTACGGACATGGGGCGAGTGCCTAATTCAGTTTCGGAGCGTACGCGCTTGCCGGTTTCGAGCGCGCCCTGGAAGAGGC
>Ga0307475_10003140_pt1 | contig 10021 bp, 4 predicted proteins | sample atmos_gasesECM1C_FD_203317 | JGI IMG/M metagenome (GOLD analysis project Ga0307475, IMG submission 203317) | Hardwood forest soil microbial communities from Morgan-Monroe State Forest, Indiana, United States - atmos_gasesECM1C_515 | ecosystem: Environmental > Terrestrial > Soil > Temperate...
TCCTCATACCTGCCAACGGCCGTAAAGGATTGCGCAACCAACAGCTCGATTTCGGGCGACGCCCCGTGCGACTCAGCCAACGCTTCCTGGGCTTCCCTCAACGCCGCGTCGTATTGTTCGTGGCTGTAATAAGCCTTGGCCAGCGTCCAGTGTGTTTCTGAACTCGCAGGATTTATCTTCAGCGACCGTTCAAGCGGAGGAATGGCCTGCTCGAACTTACCCTGGTCTATAAAAGCCATTCCCAACGCGGTAAAAGTGCGCGCGCTCTCCGGATCTAGCTGCGTGGCCTTTTCCAAAACGTCTTGCGCTTTCACCCACTCGCGTCGTTTCAAATAAATCACTCCCTGCGCGTACAAAACATCCGGATGGCCCGGAGCAAGTTTCACCGCTTCGTCGAGAGATTTCTGCGCTTGCTCCAATTTGTTTTCGTTGAGAGCCTGAAGTCCCTTGTCGAGCGCTTCTTTCGCTTTGGGAGCCAGCACCGGCTTTCCAGGTACTCCAGTGGAATCGTTTCCAGGATTTTCGCGGGAAAGATAAATCTCCTCCTCATCCCGGATGGGCATGGTCAGAGAAACATCTTTTTGCACGCTCTTATACCCGCCCGCATCCACGGTGATCGTATAGTCGCCCAAAGCGCTCAAGATAAAGAATGCGCGCCCCTTCGAAGTCGCGGACTGGCCGGCGAGCGCTCCAGCGTGATAGAGCTTCACCATTGCCGGAACAGCAATGATTTCGCCAGATCGGTCGTGAACGGTGATTGCTATTTCGGCGCGATTTCCGCGGAAAGACGCTTCATCGCTGCCGCGATCCTGGCATAACAACGATTGCGCGCAAGAAAATGCCGGTAAAAGCGCAAGCAACAACATGCGCATCATCTGTGATTTCCGGCGTTCAGTAGGAAGGTTCATCACTGCAGCAGGCGATTCGAGCCAAGCGTAGTGCTTCGTGTGTGCACCGTCAAGCAAGACGACCTCCTCGGCACCTAGGGTCGAGCTGAAGATTTCTGCCCGGACATCCTGTCCGCGACGCTCTCTTCTTCTTTTTGGTGCAACTGTTGAACCTTGGCGAATTCCTCTTTGGCCGCGTCGACGTTGCCCATCGCTTGATATAAACGTCCGAGCCGGTAGTGCACTTCCGGCTGAGCCGGATCAAGTTTCTGAGCGCGCTGTAATGCTGCCAGCGCTTCCTGATAACGCTTCTGCTCCGTTAAAATCACGCCGATGTCAAGATGCGCGAGGCGTATGTCGTCCCTGAGTTTTATCGATCTTTCAAGCAAGCCCAGCGCCTTTTCCGGCTCGCTTCCTTTCATCTCGATATCACCAAGATAGGCCAAGGCTTGAGCATTCGCCGGATCGCTGGCCAGCTCCGCTTCGAAGGCGCGGGCTGCTTGGTCGTACTGCCGCATTTTCCAGTAAAGATAACCCAGGCCGAATCGCACGTTGGGAGCGCGCGGATCTGCTTTCGCAGCGATCTCAAATTCTGCTATGGCCTCGGGAGTTCTGCCCAAACCGTCGAGCGCCTCTCCCGTCAGCATGTGAGCGGCGGCGGAATCCGGGTGCTGCCGCGAAATCCATGTGAACTCATCGAGCGCACAAGTGTAGTTCTTTGCGGATAGGCAGCTCTGCGCCAGCACGCCGTGGAGTTCCGCGTTCTCCGGGTCGGACTTCACAGCTTTCTCAAGCTGTTCGTTGGCTTCCTTGAATCTTCCAAGTCCGTAGTAGCTGAGGCCCAAGAGCGTGCGCGCCTGCATATTCCGCGGGTCGGAGGCCAGCGCCGCGCGAAGCGGCTCGATGGCCGCGTCTAATTTCCCTTGCTTGAATTCAGCCAGGCCCAAATTGAGTTGCACTGCCGGCAACTTGGGGTCAAGCGCAAGCGCTTTTCTATAGGCGCGATCTGCTTCCGGGTATTCCTGCAACCTGGACAGCACCAACCCAAGACTGGCCCAGGCCGCCGCGTTTCGAGGGTCACGTTGCGTAACGCTGCGCCAGACTGTCACGGCTTCGGCTAATTTTCCGTTTCGTTCAAGCGCCTGCGCTTCGGCGGGAGTTGGACTCTGCGCAATCGCACAAGCTGAGGACAGCAGAATTACTGTGGCAAGTCTCAGATGAAACCAGGAGTTCACGTGTCTAGGCCCAAGGTTATCTCACCCACTGCAAACCATCCAAGGATATCGGTCCCGCACAAAACATTTCCGACAAGAAAAAAACCCCGCTCGCAGGGGTGTATGCGAGCGGGGTCTACAACGTACCTCCAGAGGGGTCTAGAAGTACAGCTTTACTCCGAGTTGAAGAATTCTCGGATCAAAGGCTGAGGTGAATTGGCCGAAATTGCTCGAGCCAAAGTTATTGCTGACCTGGTTGAACTGGGTATGGTTCCAGATGTTGAACGTTTCCACGCGCAACTCCAGGCGGCTTCCACGCTCCTCACTGAATACGAAGCTCTTGAAGAGCGACAAGTTCCAGTTATCGCGACCCGGACCACGCACTGCGTTGTGACCGAGGTCGCCGAAGGCGCCAATCGTCGGTAGTGCGAAGCTTGAAGGATTGAGGTACTGGATCTGTTGCTGTCCGGCCAAGACGGTTTGTGGATAGGAGATCGCGCTGACAAGATTTGGACGGTTGGTTGCGTTGGGCAGTCCATTCCCTCCCTGCGCTCCGCTGATGCCAATGTTGATCGGAATGCCGGATTCGAAGGTCAAGATGCCGGAAACTTCCCAGCCGCCGAGGGTTGATTTCACCAAGCGACTGGAGCTGTGGCGGAACACCGGAAGGTCGTAAATGAAGTTTACGACGGCGTTATGGGTGCGGTCATACCCACCCGGACCAACGTCATACTTCCAGCCGAGGTAGGGGTTCGAAACATCCTGCAAATCCTGGCCACCATTGCTGCCGGTGCCGGGGTCGATTGTCTTGGAATACGTATAGAAAGCACGCAGGAAGAGGTCGTGGCCGACCTGTGAAGTCACGTCAAGTTGCAACCCGTTGTAATGAGCGTTGGCTTCGTTGGTTGAGAGACGGACGGAGCGGAAGCCAGGAAAAGGCAAGCCCGCTGCCGTGGCGTAGTTGGCCCCACCGACACCCTCAATGATGGGGATGAGAGCCGCCTGATCCGGCAGGTTGTATTGCGTATAGTCGTTCTGGTAGCGATTGGTGTTGCCCACATAGGACAACGACACGACGGTCCTGGCGGTAAGCGAACGTTGCACGCCAAGGCTCCACTGATAGCTGAGAGGCTGTTTGTATTCCGACTTGTTCAGCCCGGTGATGTCCGCCGGGTTGATCGGCAGAGTCGCCGCCGAGCCGGTCGCCAGCGAGAGCCTCGGGTTGTCCATCTCGACGGGAGCTGGAGTGTTGACCTGCAGACTGAACGGGATGTTAGGGCCGGCGTTGTACATGTCGTTGCCTTGAATGCGCTCGTACATCATGCCGAAACCGCCACGGACGACGGTCTTGCCTGCGCCGCTGAGGTCATAAGCAAATCCTAGGCGTGGCCCGAAATTCGCCCAGTGGTTGTCCACGAGTCCCTTGGGCACGCCATTCTTGCCGGGTATTCCGATGCCGTTCAAGTACAGTGGCACTCCCGCAAGAATCGGATTGGGGCTGGTGCCGAGGCCGGGGCTGGCTGGGTTTATCGTACCGTCTGGATTCAAGAGCGCAGCATCCGCGGGATTGTAAAGCGACGGATAGAAGTTGCCCATGCGGTTGTTGGCTTCGTAGGTGTGCGGCACGCCGTCCCAGCGCAAGCCGAGGTTTAGCGTGAGTCTATGATTTACGCGCCAGTTGTCCTGAACGTAGGCTGCCCACGAGACGTTATTCCAGAAACCGTGATCCTGAACTGCCAGTTCCTGATATTGCTTGGCGTCTCCGAGCAGATAGTCGGCAAAGTCATTGCCAGTAAACGTACCGTCAAAGGTGAAGCCACCCTGGGTCTGACCAAACAGATCCTGAATTTTCTTGTACAAAGCCCAGCTTCCGCCCATCTTTAGCTGGTGCGCTCCCTTGGTCCAGGAAAGGTCGTCCCGAATCTGGTAGTCGTCTGCTTTATTGACCCACGGCCAGCTGGAGATTTCAAATTTCGTGCCGGTCGAGCCGGTTAAGTCGATGTTTGGGATGCGATTCAGGTTGTTCGGTCCCGAGAACAGTCTCGAATTTGTCGCGTCATAGCCACTAGGAAGCGCTAGGCTCTTCAGGCCAGCACCGGCCAACGGGATGATATTGATGCGATTGCCGTTGTAGTTGAAGGCTACTTCGTTGATCAACGTTGGGCTGATGGTGTAAGCCGTGTGAACGACCGCACTGTAAGACGGATTGCCAAAAGTGTCGCCGACCGTCGGAATGTTGGCGCCGCTCCACTGGCTGATCGAGTATCCTTGCGTGACCTGTTCGGCGATAAAGTGGCCGAATACCGAGAATTTGCTGGTGAAGTTGTGATCGATGCGAACGACTTCTTCCTTCAAGTTTGTGGGGGTGGTACTCGGACCGTTGAAAATGTTCCCAGCCGTGGGTGCCGGGAAAACGCCCGCGCTCAGAAGCGCTTGGGCGTTGGGATCAAGCATGCACGATGGAATGGTGTTGTTTGGGAATGGCGACCCCTGAACGATCCCGGCAGGCAAAACGCCACCGGGACAATTCTTGGCGAGTACCGAGGGGGACACTTGCGACGCCTTAGGAACGTCGATCGTTGTGGCACCAAAATTACCACCGTACGTGGAAGGCTCGGGTACCGGCGTGCCGGTTGTGATGTTTCCCTGGATCAGCCTGCGCCATTCCATGTTATAGAAAAAGAACGTCCTCTTTTTGTCTGGATTGTATAGTTTGCCGAATGTAACCGGGCCGCCGACGTTGAAGCCAAAAACGTTCAAGCGCAACTTCGCGACCTTGTCGGGAGCCGGATTGAAAAATCCGCGCGCATCCAATGCATCGTTGCGGTTGAACTCCCATGCGGACGCATGAAGCGTGCTGGTTCCAGACTTCAGAACCATGGTCATCGTCGCTGCCGAAGAAAGCCCATAATCAGCGCTGTAGTTCGAAGTCAGGGCGCGAAACTCCGCAATGGCGTCGGTAGACGGAGCAATGCTCATGCCGCCCGCGCCGCCTCGGTCATCATCTTCACCACCATCCAGCAAGTAGATATTGTGGTTCTGGCGCATACCGTTGAACTCAACGTTGGAGTCACCACCGACCGGAGTGTTCACGAAATTATTGATTTGACTCGAGGCTCCCGGCGTCAACTGAGCAAGCTGATAGATACTTCGCCCATTCACCGCGAGCTGCGACACCTGCTGATCAGTAATGAGGTTGCTGACCTCACCCGAATCCGACTGCACGGAGATGGTGTTTGCCTCGACAGTGATGGTTTCCGTCGAGGTACCTACCTTCATCGCAAAATCAATGCGCAAGCGATCGCCTACCGTCAGCACGACATCCTTCTGCTCGGCTATCTTGAATCCAGACGCTTCCGCCTTGATGTTGTAGTGACCAATTTGAATGTCAGGAAGGACGTACTGGCCAGAGTCGTTGGCCGGAACAGTGCGAGTCCAACTTGTTTCCGTATTTGTGGCCGTGACCTTGACGTTGGGCATTGCCGCGCCGGAAGGATCGGTGATCGTTCCGACGATGGTACCGTTTTGTCCAAACGCAGCCGACGGCACCACCAGCAGCAGAAAAAAGAAGACCGATAAGTAATGCAGATTGTATTTCCTTACTGTAGCGATACAGCTACGAAGTCTGTCCGAGGACTTAACCCACATACCCACACCCCCTTTATTCGCTTAACTTAGAGAAAGGCACTTCCACCACCCCAGGGACCGTTAACGTTAACGGTTATTGGGGTTGTATTACCGAAACGAATCCTTGTCAAGCATATTTTTTGTGCTGATTTATTTTTGGCCTTCAGAATGGCACTAGAATATCGATAATCCGGTGCCCCGGCCATCTTTCTCAGGTAATTCCAGCTTGGCATCGGCCAGTCGCATCTCCCGAAAGAGGTGCAGATTCGAAGCCATGACCACTCCTGGGCTGAAATGCACCTTGGGAGGGAACTTCACTCTATTGGTAAGATGGTCTACCAGTACCCGGACGGCTACTTGACCCTGGCGATGAGGCTGCTGGTGGATGGACGCGGTAATTGTCCCTTGTTGGAGATAGGGCGACATTTCGGGGAAGAGGTCGGTTGCGATCAGCTTAACCTTCCCGGCGAGCCCGCTCGCACCCAGCGCGCGGCAAACCGGCAGACAATTCACGGTATTGACGTAGATTCCCGCAACGTCGGGCACCTTTCGCAGCAATTCGGAAGTCTTCTGGAAAGTTTCCTCTTCGTCCTCATGACCTTCGATAATTTTGATGATGCGGCCGCCCGCGCAGTGGCGCGGGAACGTTTCCATGAAGCCATCGGCTTTTTTCCGGTGATCTTCAGTTCGCAACATGCCCGCCACGACCACCACTTTCGATCCTGGCGAAACCAATTTGCCCATTAATTCGCCGGCCAGGCACCCATTCGTGTGCGGTTCGACGCAGACCACGCACGACCTGCGGCTCTCAGGGGCGTCGGTGGAAACGCACACTACCGGAATTCCTTTCTCCTCCGCGTCGTCAATGAGGGGTTGCAGCGCTTTCGGATTTCCCGCGGTCAAAATAATTCCCTTCACGCCGCTGGCCACCAGTTTCTTGAAAGCGTCGGTGTCTCCTTCTCCCAGCACTTCCACCGGCCGATTCACAAACTGGATTCCAAGATGCGCCACTTGCCGCGCCTCTTCCAGAATGCCACTCCACAGCTGGTCATAGAAAAAATGAATTTCTCTGGGGACGCATACGCCGATCTTGGTGTTGGCTTTGGCGGCAGACAACGCGCGGGCGGCTAGATTCGGCGCATAGCCTACTTGTCGCGCGATTTGCAGAATACGCTGTCGCGTGGAATCGTTGATTCCGGCGCGGCCGTGCAACGCGCGATCCACGGTACCGATGGATACGTGGGCCAGTTCTGCAATCAAGTGAATACCGCGTCGTTCCTTGGCCACTGAAAGACTCCTGCTTTGAATCCGTTAAATTTCCCTTAAATCAAAACAATAAATTGCGCGTTCGAATCTTTGAGTTGGGCGGTCGTTGACCTCAACACCACCCCGCAATTTAGCATTGCCATTCCGAATTGCTCTGGCTGATGTCAGACGGCCTGTGTATCTTAGTTTAATCCCGGCAGGAGTTGCCATCGCGCGATGAACAAAAAGCATTTCTTCCGCCCGTACTTCTGTCTGTGGCTCTGTCTTGCGTGCTGTGCCACGCGCGCTAACTCCCAACAATCCCAACAACCGCCAAGTTCAGATAAGAAACAAACTCCTATGGCAGGAGTCGCTACTGGAGCTGCACACCCTGCGGTGAGAGATTCCAAGTCCCGGCCGATCACTGCTGGCGGGTTCGTGGACGACGCACCAGTCGTCTTCGCTGACATCACAAAAGAGGCTGGGCTCGATAAGTTTCACCATCGCTCTGGCACTCCGCAAAAGGAAACTATTTTGGAGACCATGGGCTCCGGCGTAGCAGTGCTGGACTACGACAACGACGGCTGGCTGGACATCTATTTATTGAACGGATCGACCCTAGCTGCAATGAAAGGACAAGAAGCTCCGCCGCGCGCGATGTTGCTGCACAATAATCACGACGGCACTTTTGCCGATGTTACCGACAAAGCTGGAGTCGCGAACGAACGCTGGGGATTCGGCGTGGCCGTCGCCGACTATGACAATGATGGCTGGCCGGACATTTACGTCGCCAACTACGGCAAGAATCGCCTCTATCACAACAATCACGACGGCACTTTCACCGACGTCGCCGAGAAGGCGGGCGTGGCTCTTGGCGGATGGTCCACTTCACCGACCTGGGGAGATTACGATCGCGACGGTTTCCTGGATCTTTTCGTTCCAGGTTATGTGAAGTTTGATCTGCGGCATCCGCCCATCGCAGGCACCGGCGCCATTCCCCCAAACTTCTGCCAATTCCGCGGCATTGCCGTAATGTGTGGACCAAGAGGCCTTCCCGGCGAGCCCGATCATCTATTTCACAACAATGGAGACGGAACATTTACGGACGTAAGCGTCAAGGCGGGGGTGTCTGATCCGGCGAAGTACTACGGTCTGGGCGCGGTTTTTGTGGACGTTGACGATGATGGCTGGCTGGATCTCGCGGTAGCCAACGATTCGGTCCCCAACTATCTCTATCGCAATCGCCGTGACGGCACGTTTGAAGACGTCAGCTACACATCGGGATTTGCTTTAAGCGAAGACGGCCGCGAGCAGGCGTCCATGGGCATCGCCGTCGGAGACTACAATCGCGATGGAAGAGTTGATCTTTTTGTTACAACTTTTTCCGACGACTACAAAACCCTGTATCGCAATGATGGCGACGGAAGTTTTACCGATGTCACCTTTCGCGCCGGATTAGCTACGCCCACGATTCCTTTTCTATCGTGGGGGACAGCTTTCCTCGATTTCGACAATGCCGGACTGCTTGATCTGTTCATCGCGAACGGCCACGTGTACCCGCAAGTGGATTTGCAAGACTGGGGAACGACCTGGGCGGAGCGCCCTCAGCTCTTTCGCAATCTGGACGGAGCGAAATTCCAGGAAGTCCTGCCTGCGACTGGTAGCGGTCTTGCCGACGTAATATCAGCTCGCGGCGCGGCCTTCGGCGATCTTTTCAATGATGGCCATATCGATGTAGTCCTGAACAATCTCGATTCCCAGCCGGCACTTCTGCGCAACGTCGTTCATAACGGCAATCACTGGCTGACGTTCAAGCTGATCGGCGGTCCAAGAAGTCCAAAGGACGCGATCGGAGCAAAAGTTTTTGTAACCGCAGGCGGAGTTCGCCAGCGAATGGATGTCACCAGCGGGGGCAGTTATCTATCAAGCTCCGACCTGCGTCCGCACTTTGGCTTGGGAACTGCGAAGACAGTTGATGCCATCGAAATTGACTGGCCAAGCGGCCGAAAACAAATCCTCGATGTAACCAGGTTAAATCGCGACGGCCTGGATCGCATGGTCGCCGTGCAAGAAGGAAATGAAGTGTCACCTTTGCAAAATTCGAGCAGCCCGGCAAACAAGCCGCGCTAGACTCATGTGGTCCTAGCGATTTACAACGTTCAAGCTGGCGCTGATCAGATCGACCGAGTTTCCTCCCGCCATGATTTCCAATGTTCCGGCTTCCACCGCGCGTTGCATTTCCCGGTTCAGGTAAGCGAGTTCTTTGGGACCGAGCGCGAATTCAACGGTCCTCGTTTCGCCGGGATTAAGCGAGACGCGGTCGAATCCGCGCAACTCTTTCACCGGCCTGGTAACCAAGCTGACTTTCTCGTGGATGTAAAGTTGTACGACCTCGTCTCCTCGGACAGCGCCGGTATTCGTAATGTCCACGCTGACCGTTGTTTGTCCTTCCGAGCCGATGGTATCCGGCGCGACGCGAAGATTCGCGTACTTAAACGTGGTGTAACTCAGGCCCCAGCCAAACGGGAAGAGCGGCTCGGTGCTGCTACCGAGATAGCCGCGCTTAGCCGACGGTTTCTGGTAATAGTAGTCGGGCAATTGGCCCACCGAACGCGGCACTGTGACGGGAAGTTTGCCTCCGGGGTTGTAATCGCCGAAGATCACATCGGCCGCCGCCGTGCCACCTTCCTGCCCCAAGTACCAGCCATCAAGAACTGCCGGCACATGCTCCGCAACGTAATTGATAGAGTTTGGCCGTCCATGTAACAGAAAAACAATGGTCGGCTTTCCCGTCGCGAGGATTTCCTTCGCCAGCTTGTCCTGATCTCCCAACAAATCCAGGCTGTCGCGATCTCCCAAATGATTCTTTGCCCACGCCTCGCGCGAGGTTTGTTCGTTTTCGCCGAGTACCAGAATCACCACGTCGGCTTTACGCGCGACTTTCACCGCATCCTCGATCCGTTTTGCATTAAGGGCGGGATCACCCAGCACAACTTTGTCCGCATCCCAATCCGGCAAAGACTCGGTGATTTTGCAACCTTCGGAATA
>Ga0307475_10003142_pt1 | contig 10020 bp, 6 predicted proteins | sample atmos_gasesECM1C_FD_203317 | JGI IMG/M metagenome (GOLD analysis project Ga0307475, IMG submission 203317) | Hardwood forest soil microbial communities from Morgan-Monroe State Forest, Indiana, United States - atmos_gasesECM1C_515 | ecosystem: Environmental > Terrestrial > Soil > Temperate...
CTCACCGGTGATCAGAACATGCAATGCGTGGTGGATATCGTCATTCCACTGTGCCGTGTAGGACCAAGGACGGCAGTTCTCTGCACGTCGAAGATAGCGTGACTGGTTGTTGTCGTTTTCCAGGATCAGGTGAACGTTGCGATCCGGCTCGACGGCACTTCGCACTGCGTCCGCCAATTCCGTGAGGATGTGCGGAGTGGAGTCGTCAATGATCGCGTGAACCGCATCCAGGCGCAGCCCGTCGAAATGGAATTCGGTCAGCCAGTAGAGCGCGTTATGAATGAAGAAGTCACGCACGTTCCGGCTTTTATCTCCATCGAAGTTGATGGCGCTGCCCCATGGCGTGTGGTGCCGATTGGTAAAAAACTGCGGCGCGTAGGAATTTAGGTAGTTTCCTTCGGGACCAAAGTGGTTGTAGACGACGTCCAGAAAGACCATGATTCCGCGGGCATGGGCGCTCTGAACAAACTGCTTGAGATCCTCGGGGCGGCCATAAACGCTATCGGGCGCAAAAGGATAAACGCCGTCGTAGCCCCAATTTCTTTTGCCGGGGAAATCGGACACAGGCATCAGTTCCACCGCCGTGACTCCAAGATCGGCGAGGTAGTCGAGCTTTTCGCTTATGCCGGAGAATTTCCCGGAAGGAGTGAAGGCTCCAACATGCAGTTCATAGATCACAGCTTCTTCCCAGCGGCGGCCGCGCCACTCGTGATCCTGCCAGTCGAACGCGGTGGGATCGATGACTTCGCTGGGTCCGTGCACATCGCGGGGTTGAAAGCGGGAAGCCGGGTCAGGAACTTCCCGCGCATCGATGCGGAAAGAATATTGAGCTCCAGCCTCGGCTTCGTCGGTAATCAATTGAAACCAGCCGTCATCGACCTGCCCAAGGCTTAGCCGCGTCGGCCGGTCGGCATCGCCGAGGCAAAGGTCTACCTGACGGGCGGCCGGAGCCCACAACCGAAAACGAACGCTCCCATCTTCGCGACACTCCGCGCCGAACGGCATGTTATGACGGCGCTTCATTGGATTCTTCCTTCTTGCCGTTCCCGCGGCGCTCCATCAGCACCACCATCGAGCGCGCCTGCAGAGGATAGACGGCGCTGGCGTCATAGGTCTCGGCCGGACGCAGACCGGCTTCGCGAGACGTGTCCATCCACGCGTTCCATCGGGTCGCCGGACGAAATGCAGCCAGAGTGAATTGCACATCTTCATGATGAGCGTTCAGCAGCAGAAGGAAGTTTTCGTCGCCGCGTTTTCGTCCGCGCTCATCGGTTTCGTCAAGCCCCTGGCCTGACAGAAACATTCCCAGGCACTGCACCGAAGGATCGCGCCACTCTTCTTCGGTCATCTCCCCCCCTTTGGGATTGAGCCACAGCACATCTTTTACGCTCTCGCCTTTGATGGGGCGGCCCTGGAAAAAATGGCGCCGGCGGAATACGGGATGCCGCTTCCGCAGATTGACCATGCGCTGCACGAACGTCAGCAAATCCCGGTCCTGGCGATCCCAGTTCAGCCAGCTAATCTCGTTGTCCTGACAGTAGGCGTTGTTGTTTCCCATTTGGGTATGCCCGATTGTGTCGCCAGCCAAAATCATAGGTACGCCCTGTGACAGGAGCAACGTTGCCAGCATGTTCCGCTTTTGCTTGGCGCGCAGCGGCAGGATGTCGGGATCGTCCGTTGGACCCTCCACGCCGCAATTCCAGCTGCGATTATTGTCGCTGCCGTCGCGGTTGCTCTCGCCATTGGCTTCGTTGTGTTTCTCGTTGTAGCTCACCAGGTCCTGCAGCGTGAAGCCATCATGCGCGGTGACAAAATTGATGCTGGCATAGGGACGCCGGCCGCTGTGAGCATACAGATCGCTCGAGCCGGTGATGCGATACGCCAGATCGCTCACGACGCCGCCGTCGCCCTTCCAGTACGAGCGCACGGTATCGCGATAGCGATCGTTCCATTCCGCCCATCCCACAGGAAAGTTTCCTACTTGATAACCTCCTTCACCCAAGTCCCAGGGCTCGGCAATCAGCTTGACCTGCGAGAGCACCGGGTCCTGATGGATGATGTCGAGGAATGCTCCAAGGCGATTGACGGCATGAAGCTCGCGCGCCAGCGTGGCAGCGAGATCGAAGCGGAAGCCGTCCACGTGCATCTCCAGGACCCAATACCGCAAGCTATCCATGATCAGTTGCAGGACCCTCGGATGCTGCATGTTGAGCGTGTTTCCCGTGCCCGTGTAGTCCATGTAATGACGGGGATTGTCCGCTATGAGCCGGTAATAGGTGCTGTTGTCGATGCCCTTGAGCGAGAGCGTTGGACCCAGATGATTGCCCTCCGCCGTGTGGTTGTAGACGACATCCAGAATCACTTCCAGTCCCGCGGAGTGCAGGGTTTTGACCATGGTCTTGAACTCGGTCACTGAGTCACTCGCCAAATACCGGGGTTCGAGCGCAAGAAATCCGATGGAGTTGTAACCCCAGTAGTTGCGCAGGCCGCGTTCCACCAGGTGCCGGTCGTCCACGAAGCTATGCACGGGCATGAGTTCGATCGCGGTCACTCCAAGGTGCGTGAGATAGTCGATTACCGGCGCTGTCGCAAGCCCGGCATACGTTCCCCGTAGGTGTTCCGGAACATCGGGGTGACACTTGGTAAATCCCTTTACGTGAAGCTCATAGATTATGGTTTCGTGCCACGGAATGCGCGGTGGCGCATCGGTCCCCCACGTGAAGGCGGGATCGATCACCCGGTTCTTCGGCATGCCCGCGGCGTCGTCGCGCCGGTCAAAGGATAGGTCCTCCTGCTTGTGTCCAACCCTGTATCCGTAGTGGGCATCGCTCCAGCGAATGGAGCCTTGAATCTGCTTGCCGTAGGGATCGAGAAGAAGTTTGTGGTGATTGAAGCGGTCGCCTTTTTCCGGAGCATAGGGACCGTAGACTCGATACCCATACAACCGGCCCGGACGCACTTCCGGCAAGTAACTATGCCAGACCATGTCGGTTTGCTCGCCCAGAGGAACGCGAAGAATTTCACGCTTCCCGGAATCGTCGAACAGGCAGAGATCTACTTTCTCGGCATGCTCAGAATAGAGGGCGAAGTTTACTCCCTCGCCATCCCAGGTGGAACCCAAAGGATAAGGCTTGCCAGGCCACACGATCGGTTGGTGTTGAGGGGACATCTATCCTACCTAAGATTCCTTCAACGGCCTGGAAGAGTATTGAGAATACTACCGTAAGCGTCAAGCCAATCACGATACCTGTCGAACCGATCTGCCGAATATACAGCGTTCCGTGTAGAAGTTCAGTGGTTCTAAGGGGGGAAGGGATCTGGAATGGTCAAGGCGAGTGTCAGGCTGAATCCAAGTCGGTGGGAATCGGTTAGGCGGCTGACCAACCCAACGGGAAGTACGTCCGGCCTCTCAGCAATGCCTCGATTGCAGCCAAAAGGGACCAAACGTGAGCCTTGGGACAAACCCCTTTGATCCCGGCTTTTTTTGCCTCGGTCTCCAGTTGCTGTGATGGATCGACCGTGACCATCAGAATCGGGGCCTCAGGCTCCTGCTGCCTCAGCTTTCGGGCAGCTTCCAGTCCGTCCATTTCCGGCATCATGAAATCCATGACCGTGACGTCTGGCTTGTGTTCGTGGAACGCCTTGACAGCATCGCGCCCATTTGACGCTTCGCCCACAACCACCCACTCTGGGCGCTGTTCCAGCATCGCCCGGAGATGGGATCGTACTGTCGCGTTGTCATCCACCAGAAAAATGCGAACCAAATAAGCCTCGATTCCAAAATGCAAGAGCGTGAATAGGCCGCTCCACCTTCAACCCTATCGACTTCGTGGGCACAAAGCTATACAGGTGGAACCCGATCAGTACAACAGCTGATGTTCCCCGTGGTATATAGACCTTAGGGACCTGGTGGTATCGGGATACCATACCGGAACCCCCGTAGTGAAAACGTGTCCAGGCGTAACCGGCCGATGCGATCCGGCCAGATTGGCGATAGATCTTGGAATTCGGCCCTTACGCGGCTCTGGATTCGTCACATAGTCGCTGATAATAATCGCGGCCACGCTCGTAGCCGCGCCTGAACGGCTCCGCGACTTCGGCTCCCGGATGTTGACGCTCGAGATCCTCGATTTCGGCGTTCATTTCGGCCAATACCTGGTCGTACTCCCTGCATCGCGTGCGCGCGTGCAGGGCAGATTCGAAACCTTGCCGGTAGAACTTCTCGTCCTCACTCAGGTTCCTGCCGAACTTCGAATAATGTTCCTGTTCAGCGCCTCGTAGACCGATCCACCACTGTTCGCGGGCCGCGTCCACCGATTCTGCACCTTCCGCTTTCACCAAGTCGCGGAGGCGCGAGGCCTCGGCTTCATCCTTGGCGAGCGCAATCAGCACGCTGCGGCCCTGGCGTAGAGCATCTTCGTAAACGAACAATTCGTCTTCCGGAAGTCCTTCGGTCATCGCATTCTCCAGCTTTCCCCCGGCGACAGCTCCGACGCTTGCCCCGGCGGCTGCGAGAACCGCTCCGCCCAACAGGCCTATCGCCGTAATTGGTCCGACGCCGGGAATAAGGGCGGCTATCACCAGCGGACCTCCAGAAAGCCCGGCAGCAGCGCCGACTAACGCGCCCATGGCCTTGGCCATTCCGGACTGCTCCGCGGCGACGATGGGAACCGATTGCAGATCCTTCTCCGTGGCACCGGGAGTCAAAAGCGTGATCCGGTCTTCCCGCAGACCGAGCGAGCGCATTTCTGCGAGAGCGTCTTGCGCATCCGATGCAGAACGAAATACTCCAGTCACCGATTTCATTGTGGAAACCCCCTTCTGAGTATAGGCCGCTTTGTTTTCGATGCCGTTTGACGGGCGACGTTGCAACCAAAAATGTGCGAGACAACCTTGACGCACGATTTTTCCCACTAAGTTATGCAGGAGACAGAATTCGATGGCAGCGACCCAACGTTCGAGAAAATCGGGTGGACGAAAATACGGCAAAGCCGCAGGCAAGACTGTTGAGAGCGCGATGCGTAGAAGGAAGCGTGGCACTTTGAAGTCAGGCAAAGGAGGCAAGGGAGGAACGGTGAAGAGCCGGAAACAGGCGATCGCTATTGGCCTCTCTGAAGCGCGGAAAAAAGGGGCGAAGGTGCCCCCGAAGAAAGCAGCTTAAAAGCCGCTCCAATAGCTCGCGGTTGAGATCGCTCGGGTGAGGCTCACGCGACGTAACCCGTCTTAAGCTGGAGAGTTCCGCTAAATCCCTGTAAGAAGTGCACAACCCCAAGGCAGCCAAGCACATCCAAGCTGCGTGACCGACCCGTCGAAACCGATCCCGGCGCTGCCTGTCACTTCTTCGATGCCGATGGAGGTTCCGGAAGAGCAGGCTGCACTTTTCCGCGAGGTACTCATCGCGCTCGAGCAGAAGCACGTTCCCTACGCTGTGTCGGGAGCCTTCGCCCTGCGGCAACATACCGGCATTTGCCGCTTCACTAAAGATCTCGATCTGTTCATGACTGCCCGCACAGTCTGCGACGTCCTCCCTATTCTCGGCGAACGCGGCTTTGAATGTGAAGTGGTGGACCCGGTATGGCTCGCCAAGGCGCACAAAGGGGAGTTCTTCGTCGACTTGATCACCGGGATGAGCAATGGCGTCCTCGTGGTCGCGGATTCCTGGATCGAGCGCGCCAGCGTCGCCGTGGTGCAGGGTGTTGAGACGCGCGTGCTGGCTCCCGAGGAGTTGGTGGCTTCGAAAATTTTCGTTGCGAGACGGGAGCGTTTCGACGGCGCTGACATTGCTCATGTGATTTACGGAACTTATCCGTCGTTCGACTGGGATCGGGAAATCGAATTGGTGGACGCCAATTGGGAAATGCTTTTGTGGTCACTCGTGCTCTTCCGCTATGTGTATCCGGCACAATCGCACTATGTCCCTGCGGCGATTTGGAATGAATTGCTACAGCGGCTGCAGAATGAGATTGCGCGGCCTGATCCACGAGCGAAGTTTCGCGGCAGCCTGGTGGATAACAACATGTTCGCCATCGACGTGAATGAGTGGGGGTTGCCGAATCTTCTCGAGGAGGCGAGGAGATGCCGCCTGCAACACGCCCAGGATTCCTGTGGCTGTGCGCAATCGGCCGAAACCTCGCGTCGCGCCTCCTGAGGCTTACATGAGAATTTTGAGATCTGCATGAGAATAGCCGCCACAGCCGATCTGCACTTCAATCCCCAGAGCCATTCCAAGCTCAAAGACCAGTTTCAGCGTGTGCACGATGAGGCCGATGTTCTTGTTCTCGCGGGTGATCTGACCAATTACGGACAGCCCGATGAAATGGAGCCGCTTCTCAACGTTTTGCTCCGCCTCCGGATTCCGACCATCGTTGTGTTGGGCAATCACGACTATGAAAGCGGGAGAGAAGAGGAGCTCTGCCGAATGATGGTCGGCGCCGGAATCAAAGTTCTGGATGGCAGCGCGTATGAACGAGACGGCGTCGGCTTTGCGGGAACTAAAGGCTTTGTCGGCGGCTTTGGACGCGGAGTTCTGACCGCCTTTGGCGAACGGGCCGTCAAGGATTTCGTGCAGGCGTCCATCGACGAGGCCCTCAAGCTTGAGCGCGCCATGTCACAGCTTCGCACGAAGAAGCGTGTGGTCGTGCTGCACTATTCGCCCATTCCAGAAACCGTGCAGGGCGAGGGGCCGGAAATCTTCCCTTTTATGGGGACATCGCGCCTTGCCGAAGTTGTAGACCGGCACGGTGCGGACCTGGTGGTGCATGGCCACGCTCATCACGGAAAGCTCGATGGACGTACCGCGACCGGAGTTGCGGTGCACAACGTCGCGATCTCCCTGTTACAAGCGCAGGAGCCATCGTCAGTGTATCGAGTCTTCGACCTTTGATGCCATCGCGCGCGCTACCCCAATCCGGCGAAGCTCCTTACCGCATCTCGCTGGTCGCAAGTGTCGGCAGGACATCATAGAGCGGCTGGGCCGGCTTCACCGCGGCATTCTCATCCGCCACGGAGATAGCCAGAATGCGAATCTTGTCGTTATCTGGCAGTGTGATAGTCTTTGCGCCGGCCGGCAAGTCGATTGGATACGCGAAAAGGTACGAATAGCGGTAGGACACATTCTCGCCCGCGGCGTCGTGATGATGCGAGCAGTACCACGCCAGGTCAGCACGCTTGATGTAGCCCGGTTTGATGCCAGTCATCTGACCGTAGTCGTCCTGCGAGGTGTCCTTGGAGCTCCACTGCCGGTCATCCCACTGGCCGATGAAACCGCCCCAGTCCTGAATGTCTAAACCGACTTCAGTGGTGCCTACTTTGAATGTCGCCTTCTGGTCACCATTCGCCGAAGCCGCCAGAACGTACGCACGGTTATAATGGCCCGCCGGCAGATCAATTGTCTGCCCCTTGGCTACAACGGCGTTGGACGATCCCGTCTTCGCTGGCGCAAGTTGGAATGGCACGTCGTTGAATGTGATTTGCGCAGGCAGCATCTCCGCTGGCAGCGCGTTGCCCTGGCCGTCAAATCCCCCTTCTGACTTTGTGCCGTCATTGCTTGCGGTTGCGAGGTCGTAGTGCAGAGTTACCGGAACGGAATGCACCGCTGCAACTTTGGTTGGGGCCGCGGCTAGTTTAACGGCAAAAGTACGCGGCTGGTACGCGGAGAACGACGTGACCAGTGCCCCACCCTTCACGGTGGCAGTTCCTACAGGCTGCTCCTGCCCGTTGACTTCGCGCGCGGCAGTGACGGCTGTGTCGAACAATACTCGGACATTCGGCTGAGGTTTTCCGTCCAATTCCACCAAGCGCACGATGATCTCATCGCTCCGCTCAGCCTTCTTCAGTGCCAGCACTCGAACCCGCGGGTTGTTCACCTTCAGCAAGGAAAACTCGTGGCCTAACGCGCCAGTGTGTTTAGGGCTTTCAAAAGCAACGAGCGGGTCGTTCAGGCGCTGCGCTTGCCAGTCGGTCTGGCTCTGGCGCCAGTCAGCGGCGTGACCTGCGATTCCGTATACGAATTCGTGATGCCCGATATCCTGCGTGCCCTGGTCGGCATAACCGCCGCGCGTTCCTGGCGTCCGAATCAACGTTAGCCGAATGGTGTGGTCGTTCGGCTTGTCGGACCCATTCTTGCAGTCGGTGAGGATGGTTGCGCCGAATTCGCCGCTCATGTCGGTCAGATCAATCCACTGGTGCGATGGCACCTCAAACTTCTTCGGCTCTGCGGTCGGCCGCTCGATCGTGCCGATGTCCCAGTTGTACGTAGCCATCTGGTTCGAAGCAGTCAGCGGGAAAGTAGCTTTCAGATTGGACTCTTTAGTGTTCCAGTCGATCGCGTTTGCGAACTCCACCCGCTTGCCCGCATCACCTGCCGACAAACGGATAGTCTGTATGAATTTCGACCCTGCGGTCTCTCGCGAAACCTGGACGGCCACGCGAGCCGGACCATTCTCTACAACTTGAATCTTCGCCCGACCTCCGATGTACGCTTTCGGCGCAGCCTGCTCCTGGTCCCAGTCCATATTCCACGCCGGCCAGTGCTGCGGGTTATCGTAGGAGATCGCAAGGCGCGCCGGAGCGGACAGCAATTCTCTGTTCAGAGACTTGTCGAAAATGCTGGCTACGTTGCCATCAGCATCCAGTTTCACGCGATAGAACTGGTTCTCGAGTGAGTTCTCCGACACTTTCAGCGTGGCGGCCGGCGGCGTTCCGGGTTGTACATCGTAAACCGCATAACCAACGGATTGAGCCTTTGCTACGAAGATCACCTTGCCATTCGAAATCTGCGCCGGAACATCCTTGCCGTCAGGCCCGGTCACGCGAACCGCTTTAGGCATGCCGCCGGGAAAGTTCACACTGGCTTCCACGACATCCTCTCGCGCGATGTTCATCGGATTGAAGATCACCAGCGGAACGCCTTTCGCCTCGGTGTTCAATGCCGCGCTAACGGCTTCTGTGGCGTTATTCAGCACGCCAGCGAACTGATTCATCGCAATCACGTCGTCATTCCAGGCAAACTCGTAAGATTTTGGACTGGCAGTGCCGGCCGCGATGTCGTGGAAGTGACCGCCCATCACCAGCGTCCACGCGTCATTCAGCCGTTGCATCGGATAAGGCCGCGCACCCAGCCATTCCGCGGCGATCGAAGCTTTCTCCGCGGCATCGGCCAGCAATTCTTCTTTCCGCAGCCAACGCTTCTGATAAGCCTGCGACGTCAACGATCCCGCAGAGTGGTTAGTCAGCTCCATCTCGCCTGTGAAGTGTGGAAGCCCAGCGGCTTGAGAAGGTGTGATGTCGAGAAACAGTTGCTCCGCATTTGCCGAAATGACGTGAACCGGCCCGTCTCCCACTCTCACCGGCGTCCACTCGCCATGAGAGGGTTCATCCTTGAAACCTTCCGGAGGGAGGCTGGTCGTGCCTTTCGTGACGATGGCTTCAAGGCGCTTCACGTAGTCCTCGCGCGGAGCCCCGCCAATATCGCCCGTGCCGTAATAGTGATAGTCGGTATAGACACCGCTGACTTTGCCGTTCTGCTCAACACGCGCCGGCCAGTCCCCCTGATGTCGTTCCTGCGCCCGTTCTGCATCGATGCGGGCAAGCACCCTTTCTTGGTCTTGCAGCTGTAAGGATTCTTTAATATCGTTCGGATCCGATGCATGCCCGCTCCTCTGTTGCTGATCTAACTTAGCGCGCACCGCTTGCAATTTGTCTTGTACTTCTTGAAGAGTTGTGTCGGGCGGTAGCGGAAGGAGCGGCTTACTGAGATCGGTATCGATGCCGCCGTCGTATGCGCCCGGATTCAGCCCGGCCAGCACGCTCTCGCCATCCGGGCCAACCCACGTGCCCACGTTGAAGGGTATGCCTTCCGGCGTCTTCTCCAGCGACTCCGGACCGCCGCCGGAAGCGGACGACCCCCAAACGAGCTTCTGCGTGGAGAATCCCTTCACCCCAGAGTGCGCCAGAATGGTCGGCAGCGATGCAGGAAATCCGAAGCAATCAGGCAACATGTATTCCGCGCTGGCGCGGCCT
>Ga0307475_10003143_pt1 | contig 10020 bp, 5 predicted proteins | sample atmos_gasesECM1C_FD_203317 | JGI IMG/M metagenome (GOLD analysis project Ga0307475, IMG submission 203317) | Hardwood forest soil microbial communities from Morgan-Monroe State Forest, Indiana, United States - atmos_gasesECM1C_515 | ecosystem: Environmental > Terrestrial > Soil > Temperate...
CGCATCATTCCCAAGACCGAGTTGGCCAAGGACTACACCAACTACGACGGCGACTACGCGCAATATCCCATCGACACCGCACGATTCCGTCGCGTGCTTGAAATCGCCACCGAAAAAGCCGGTTGGGGCAAAAAGAAAAACGGTAACGGCTTCGGCATGGGCCTGGCGATTCACCGCAGCTTTTTGACTTACGTCGCCACAGTTGTGCAAGTCGAGATGGGCAAGGACGGCAAAGTAAAAATCGGCCGTGTGGATACCGCGGTGGACGCCGGCACCATCGTCAATCCGGAAATGGCGCGCCAGCAGTTCGAAGGAGCGTCGACGTTTTCCACCAGCCTCGCGTTCTTTGGCGAAATCACCGCAAAGGACGGCGTCATCCAGCAGACCAACTTTGACGGATATCCAATGGCCCGGATGAATAATGCTCCGCGCGAAACCTACGTTCATCTGGTAGAGAGCGACGCTCCGCCCGCGGGTATCGGCGAACCCGGCGTTCCGCCATTCACGCCCGCGCTTTGCAACGCGGTTTTTGCAGCCACCGGCAAACGCATCCGCGAACTGCCCTTCGGCAAGCTCGGTCTAGCCTGACGCGGCCTCGCCTCTGTTCCGGCGATGGAACGCCTGTCCGCAAGACTAGAGTTAATTCGGATTAACTAAATGAGCTTGTCGCACTTGCCGCGTCCACACTCCAGCGTCTGAATCGGCTATCCTGCCAACATTGGTTGTTGTGCCTTTCACGCGAGGAACTCTTGTCCCCTTCTCGCCGCGTCCTTCTTGCCGCTGCGCTGGTTCTGCTCATGCAGACCGCGGCGATTGCTGTCTATCGGGGCAACGCAGCCGGCCCGCTTCTCTCCAACCTCTGTCAGTTGATGCTCGGATTGCTCGTAGCACACACCTCGTTTCTCACGGCGCGCCGTTGCCAACCGTTTGCCCGCGCCTTCTGGAATCTTGCCGGCGCCGCGTTCACGGTGTGGTGCGTTGGCCAGGCGCTCGGTACGTATTTCGGCGCGTTTCTCAACATGCCCACTTTAGGCCTTTGGTATATCGACGTAATTTACACCGCATGGCCCGCGCCGCTGGTGATGTGCCTCTTTCTCGACCCCGCCATCGAACTGGAACAGGCAGGCCTCACTCCGGAGTGGGCGCTGGATTTCAGTCAAGTCGGCATTGTCTTTGTCCTGGTCTACATCTATTTCTCCAGCGCCGCTCCGAACACCGGTCACGTAGGCACTTGGCTGCTTTCAGGCACAACCGACGGCCTTCTGACTGCCAGCTTCGTCGTTCGCGCACTGGTCGCGCGAAAACATCCTTCGCGCTTTCTGTACTGGGGCATGGCCGCTTATCGCGCCGTCGCGTTTTTCACCGACATGTACTTTGTGCTGGGTTTTCCGGAACCCCTCGACGGCGCCTGGTTCGACCTGGTCTGGAGCGTTCCCTGGCTGATTCCTCTGTATACCGCGGTCACCTGGAAGGACCGCAAGGACACTCCCAGCGTCGCGCCGCAGGTTCGCCCGGCTCGTCGCATGCTGATTACGCAGGTTCTGCCGCTCATCTTTCCGGTGCTGGTGCTGGTCATGGCCGCCGAAGTGGCGCGCGGCCAGCTGATCGCAGCAGGCGTCGCGATCTTGTTCTCTCTTGGCATTTCCTACGGCCGCTTGATTCTCACCTATCGCCAGCACGACCGAGCCGCCGAAGCGCTCGCCGAGAGTGAAGAAAGGTTCCGTACCGTTTTTGATGGCTCGCCGATCGGCATGGCGTTGATCGGCGTCGACGGCACCGTGCTGGCCTGCAACTCTTCCTGCCGCAAAGCGTTGGAAATCGGAGAAAGCGAAGTTTTTACGACAGCGCTGTTCGATTCCCTCACTCACCCGGATTTCCGGGACAGCGATGCGGCTCGTTACGCTCAAGTGGCGAGAGGCGAACTTGATCAGATCCGACAGGACAAACGCTACATCCTCCGCGATGGCCGCACCGTTTCCGCCGATCTTCATCTGCGTCTGATGCGCGGGCGGCAGGGCGAACCCAAATTCGTCATCGGTATGGCCGTCGACACCACCGAACAGAAACATCTCGAGGCACAATTGTTGCAGTCCCAGCGCATGGAAACCATTGGCCGCCTGGCCGGTGGCGTGGCCCACGACTTCAATAATCTGCTCACCGTCATTCGCGGCTACTGCGATCTGGTCATCGATCGCACCGCTAATGACCCGGTCGCGCAAAATCAGCTGGCGCACGTCGACAAGGCCACCAGCCAGGCGACTTCGCTCACCAAACAGCTGCTTGCCTTCAGCCGCCGTCAGGTGCTCCAGCCTAAGGTCTTCGACCTGAACGCTCTGGTTCTCGACGCTGGCAAAATGCTGCAGCGTCTGCTGGACGACAACATTCAATTGCTGACTCACGCGGCGCCCGGCGTCGGCGCAGTCAAGGCCGACCCCAGCCAGATCGAACAGGTCGTCCTGAATCTGGTGATCAACGCGCGGGACGCCATGCCGGACGGCGGAAAAATCACCATTGAAACTGCAAACGTCGAACTCGACGGTTCTTACGCCCTGGAACACCTCGGCGCAAAGCCCGGCAGCTACGTCATGATGGCAGTGACCGACACCGGTACCGGCATCGACGATCAGACCATGGCCCACATCTTCGAACCGTTTTTCACCACCAAGGAACTGGGCAAAGGCACCGGGCTCGGCTTATCAATGGTCTACGGCATCGTGAAGCAAAGCGGCGGTTCGATCTGGGTTTACAGCGAAAAAAATCGCGGAACCACGTTCAAGGTTTACTTACCTCGCGCCGATGAGCCGGCGCAGCCCCTCGAACGCGACCGTGCTCCGGAAAAAGTTGCCGTCGGCACCGAAACGATTCTGCTGGTGGAGGATGACCCCATGGTTCGCGAGCTGGCCGCCGAAGTGCTGCGGGGCAACGGCTACCAGTTATTGGAAGCCGCCGCCCCTTCCGTCGGTCTGGAAATCTGTAACCGGCATTCCGGGCCCATCCATCTGCTGCTCACCGACGTCGTTATGCCCGAAATGAACGGCGGCGAGATGGCTCGCCTGGTGCAAGAGTTGCGCCCGGACATCCGGGTGCTCTTCATGTCCGGATACACTGACAACGTCGTTCTGCAGAACGGCCAGCTCCGCAAGGGTCTGGCATTTCTGCAAAAGCCCTTCACACCTACAACGCTCGGCAAGAAAGTCCGCGAAATCCTGGACGAGAAAGTAAGGCAATCCGTTTAAGATTCTCCCGCTAGCGCGGATTCTGGTCGGCGTATTCCAATTTGTAGAGCGGCTCCAAGCCGGTCCGCTTCAGCAGTTCCTGTACTGCCGTGGGGCCAATCCGCGGCCCGGGCCGGTGTTCGGCGTTCGCGAACGAATACGCCGCCACCGCCATCACCGCGGTCTGCACCCGCACCATCAGCGGATCCACTCGTTCGAACGTATCGATAATGGTGTGGTGGCGCGCGTCATAGTCTTGTGGGTCCACCATCAGCGAATAAATCGGCACGCCCGCCACGATGAAAGTTTCCTGGTCCGAATCGAAGTCCGCATCCAGCGAGACTCGATCCGCGCCAAGTGGCGCCAGCGGTTGCAGCAGTGCCCGCGACGCGGCTTCCAGATCCGCGCGGCCATGAATCTTGAAACCGAGCGGTGGATGCGCGCCGCAATCGATGTTGAAGACCGCCCGCGTATCATCCAATTCCGATTTGTGCCGCTCGATGTAAGCTCGCGATCCGTTCGAAAGCTCCTCTTCGCCTGAAAAAAACACAAATCGAATGGCGTGCTTCGGGCGAATGCCCAGCTCCTTAAAGATCCGCGCCGCTTCGAGAATCACCGCCACGCCCGCGCCGTTATCGTTCGCGCCCTGCGCCGGATCCCAATCGTCGAAGTGCGCCGTCAGCAGCACCTTCTCGCGCGTATCTTCACCCGGCAAATCCGCCACCACGTTTCTCTCGATGCCCGGGCCGCTGGCAAACGCGTTCTGAACGTCCAACCGTATTTTCACTTGTCCCTTCGCCAGCAACCTCCTCAACAACGCCGCGTCCTCGTTGGCAATCGAAAGCACCGGCAACGCCGCGCGCGGATAGAATCCGAACGCCGACGTGTACAGCATTCGGTCCGGCTTGTCGGAGACAATCATCATGGCGGCAGCGCCGGCCTGCGCTAGTTGTTTGGAAAGCGCTTCCCTCGTCCCCACATACGCCGTCGACAATCCGTTGCTCCGCAAATCCACAATCACCGCGCTGCCTTTCAGCGCGCTCAGATCGGTCACATGCTGGCCCGCGGCGGAGCCATAGTCGCTCACCGCTACGTCAATCGGCCCGGGCGTCCCCGGCACCCAGCCGTAGGAACCAATCACCAGCGCGCGCCGAACCGGGCTGATTACCTCACCCGTGGTCGGTCCGTGCTGCCACACCGAAGGCAATGTGTATTCCTCGGTATGCGCGCTAGGGAATCCCGCACCCTTCAGCGTTTTCAAAATCAATTCGGCCGCTTCGCGCGATCCCTCACTTCCGGTGATCCGCCCTCCGATGCTGTCGGTCAGCGTTTCCAGAAATTCCATCGCGCCGTTGTCGGTGTATGAATGTCCGACGATCCGCGCGATCGTTTCGTCGGAAACTGGCGCGGCAGTCGAACCCGTCGCAGGTCCCTGTCCCGGGAGCGAAGCCGCAGGGAGCAGAAGCGATAGAAACGTGTAGATAAGAAAACGCATCGCAACCTCCGTCAACGTTGCGAACCATCTCAACACCACAGGCAGCTTGTCAAGTTTGCGGTGTGGCGCGGAGAGCTATAGAAGTATTGCTGACACCGCTAGCGAGTACCAGAATCTGGCGCAAATTTCCGTCCGGTTGGGGCAGAAACTGGCGCAAGAAACACTCGGCTCAGTTCTCTGCAAAATCAAATAACTCCTTTACTTTTCAATGGCTTGGCCATACTCTAGCGGTGCGGCAGTCCTGCCGCGTCGAGAGCCACCTTAATGACCAAATTTCGCGGTATTCCCAGGTGCCAGATGCTCCTACTCCCGCTGGTAATTTGCATTGTTCTGCCTGCGACGGTTTTTGCAGATGAAAATGGCAAAACGGAGTCCGAAAAAACGCGAGGCCTCGAGCCGATACTCGGCTACATCTCGAAAACATGGGATACCCTGACCCGCTCGATGCAGGACTGCACTACAGTTGTCGATCCGAAACTCGCGCAGAATTCGGTGCTGTATCTTCCGGCGGAATTGCCGGTGCCCGCTGACGTGAAGGAGTTGCAAGGGCGCTGCCACATCCAAGTGAAAATGTTGCCGGAAAAAATCACGCGGCCGGGGCAGGTGGACACCAGCAGGCTGGATCCTCCCGGCTTGCTCTATCTGCAGCACAAGTATGTCGTTCCAGGCGGGCGGTTCAATGAGATGTACGGCTGGGACAGTTATTTTATTGTGCGCGGGCTGGTACGTGACGGGCGTGTGGATCTGGCCAAAGGAATGGTCGAAAATTTCTTCTTTGAAATTGAACATTACGGAACGATTCTGAATGCGAATCGCAGTTACTACCTCAGCCGGTCGCAGCCGCCGTTTCTGACTTCGATGATTCTCGCCGTGTACGAAGCGGAAAAAGCCGCGGGACATGACGACAAAGAATGGCTGGAACGCGGCTCCAAATATGCGGCGAAGGATTGGGAGATGTGGGCGCGCGAACCGCATCTTGCTGGAGAAACGGGACTGGCGCGCTACTACGATTTTGGAGATTCGCCGGCGCCGGAAAGTCTGAAGGATGAAACGGATCACTACCGCAGTGTGGCGTCGTACTTCCTGAATCACCCGGAGCAGGATCGCGGATATCTGGTGCGCAGAGCGGCGGGTGCGAAGCACGGAGATGCGCCAACTGTTGGAAGGCGTTATTCGGTGCAGATTTGCGATGTGGCCACAACGACGGAAAAGCCGAACTGCGAACAAGCGGAAGACATTACGTTGAGCCGGGATTTTTATCGTGCGGACCGTTCGATGCGGGAGTCGGGATTCGATGTGTCGTTCCGGTTTGGTCCGCATGGAGCGGCAACGCATCACTTTGCGCCGGTGTGTCTGAACAGTTTGCTCTACAAATACGAGAAGGATCTGGAAGCGATCGCGAGGATACTGGGAAAAGAGCAGGACGCAGAAGAATGGAAAAAGCGGGCGGCGAAGCGCGGCGAAAATATTCACAAATATTTGTGGGACGCGCAGCGCGGATTCTTTGTTGATTACAACGTCGATCGCCAAGAGCGATCGCCCTACGAATACATCACTACGTTTTATCCGCTGTGGGCGGAGCTGGCGACGAAAGAAGAAGCAGCGGCTGTGATGAAAAATGTCGGCAAGCTGGAGCAGCCGGGCGGGCTGGTGATGAGTCCGTATGAGAGCGAGGGGCAGTGGGATTTTCCGTATGCGTGGGCGCCGACACAGCTGATTGCGATCGAAGGAATGCGGAAGTACGGCTTTAGCGGAGATGCGGACCGCATCAGTTACAACTTTCTGAGCATGGTGGCGGCAAATTTCCGGCACGACGGAACGATCCGGGAAAAGTACAATGCGGTGACGCGGTCGTCGGAGACGGCGGTGAAGGCCGGGTACAACATTAATGTCGTGGGATTCGGTTGGACCAACGCGGCGTTTCTGGTGTTCTTGCACGATTTACCTCAAGGGATGGTGGAGAAGCTGGCGGAGGAGCAGGCGAGGGGCGGGGAGTGAGCGGAAAGTCTGCCGTTGACCCTTCAAGGCTCAGGACAAGCCGTTTGTCGTTCGCCGTTTAGTACTTCGGAACTGGGAGTCCGGCGGACTCTAGATCCCTAGGAAGCAGCTCCGCTACTCCCCACCATTTGTTCTTGGGGCTCCGAGTAGAGTCCGCACCCGCCATGTTTTTCACAGTTAGTTGAAAATGAAGGACTAATTTCCTTAAGAGTGAGATCAGTGTGAGGACCCGCAGGTGCCGGCGCTACAACTTGGCGAAGGGCACGGAAATAGACATCGAGGGTTAGTGGTGGGGGACGCGGACTTCGGCGAGGATGGCGGGGTCGGTGGGGGGAGTGGCGCCTTCCTGGGAAGCGACCCAAGAGCCCATGCGGTTGGCGGCGGCGTTCATGGCGGCGAGCGAGGAACCGCGCAGGGCGTGGTGCACCAGAGCGGCGGTGAAGGCGTCTCCGGCGCCGACAGTGTCGGCGATTTTTACGGAGAAGCCGGGGTGTTCGTTTTGTGCGGCCGGGGTGACGAGGAGACTGCCGTTGGGGCCGCGAGTGATGCAGACGATTTGTATTTGAAATTCGTTGCAGAGCCAGCGCGCGGCGGAAACATCCGAGCGCGCTGAATTCTGCAGCGGACATTGCAATAGAGCGAGGAGGCGGGGGAACTCCTCGTGATTGAGCTTGAGAATTTTGGCGTGACGGAGAGAATCGCGAATGATTTCGGGGCTGAAATAGGACTGGCGGAGGTTAACGTCAAAGATGCCAATGGCGAAAGACGGAAGAGCGGAGAGAAAAGCGCGGATGGTGGCGCGGGAAACGGAATTTCGTTGCGCTAGCGAGCCGAAACAGACGGCGTGAGTGGAACGGGCGAGGGAAATCCAGTCTTCGGAAAATTCCAGGAAATCCCAGGCGACATTTTCGGTGATTTGATATTCCGGTTGGCCCTTGAGGTCCACGGTGACCTTGACGGTGCCGGTGGGGTGTGCGAGATCGCGCTGGATGCGGTTGACATCGAGGCCGCTGGATTTGAGCTGCCAGAGAGCTTCCTGACCGAGGCGATCATCGCCGACGCGGCTGGCGACGATGCCGGTATCGCCGAGGAGCGCTGTGATGTAAGCGAAATTGGCGGGAGCGCCGCCGAGTTGTTTGCCAGCTGGGAAAAGATCCCACAGCAGTTCGCCGAGGCCAACGACGATGGGGCGCGGAGTTGGGGGGCGGGTGCTCATGGGGGAGTGGCCCCGACCGGGTCGGGGTAAAGGAGTGGTGAGTGGCGGGTAAGGAATGCAAAAGAAAAGAGATAACTCAGAGGCGCAGAGACGCAAAGGAAGCGCCGAGAAAGAAAGAACAGCGGCGTAATGCCGCTGCTACATAAAGAGAGATGCGAGTGACAAGGTGGAGAGGCAGTGAGAGGCGTCATAGCTAGGGATTCTCGCGGGACTGCAGCTGCTCGGCGAGTTTGAGTTCGCGTTCAGCGTCCTCGGTGCGGCCGAGATCGCGATAGGCCTGGCCGAGAAGATGATGGGGAATGTTGTTGTTGGGATCCATAGAGACGGCGCGCTGAAGAGCGCGGATGGCGAGCTGGGTTTCGCCTTTTTTCTGGAGGACTTTGCCGAGGAGAATGTACGGCCCGGTCGAGGTGGCATCGAGCCAGATGGAGCGCTGAAGAAGCTTTTCGGCCTCGTCGAATTTCTGGATGCGGGAGTCGGCGTCGGCGAGTTTGTAGTAGGCCACGGGATTGCCGGGGTTCAGGACAAGTTCCTGTTCGAATTGCGCAGCAGCTTCGGGGATTTTCGATTGATAAAGATAGAGTTCGCCGAGGAGTTGATGGGCGAGGGGAAGCTTGGGGTCGAGCTCGACCGCTTTTTTGCCGTAGTCTTCAGCGATGGGCCCGAAATCGAGACGAAGCAAGAGGCGCGCGGTGAAAAGATAAGCGGCGGCGGAATCGGGCGGAACTTGAAACATTTTGGCAAAGGCAGCGCGGGCGCTGGAATAATTTTTGCTCTGGATGTAAGCGACGCCGAGAATGTAGGAGGCGTCGACGCTGGCGCTGGGAAACCAGGATTGAACTTTTTCGAGATAGGGGATGGCCTCGGCGGGCTTGCCGGCAAGATAAAGCGAGAGGCCGGTGAGCTGAGTGGCCTCGGCGTCATTGGGATTTTCGGCAAGAGCGCGCTGCAGGGCGGTGACGGCGTTGAGGTAATCGCCTTTGCGGTAATAGATGACGCCAAATTCGTGAGAAAGATTTCTTGCGGCAGGATCGGACTTTGAGATTTCTTCTAAAGAAGAAAGAGCCTGGTCGAACTTGCCTTGTTCGGTGAGGCGGTGAATTTGGTCTAAAGAGACGGGCGGGGAGGACTGAGCCGGCGTTAAGAACTGGAAGGAAAAAACGAGAAAGAGGAGCAGCGGTGTAGTGCGCGGGGAAAATCCGATTTGGCTAAGGCGCATAAACCGTAAAAAGCGGCGGCAAGCCGCCGCGCTCCAAAAGGGGATTAGAACACAAAAACGGGGAGCCCGTGAGGACTCCCCGTTTTTGTTTGGGGTGTTAGGGGTTAGAAAGTCACACGGAACCCGAACTGGAGTTGACGCATGCCAGTGGGGGAACCAGGGGAGGTGTCATTCTCGATGTCGGTGATTTGGCCAGCAGTGCCACCGCAGTCGACGCAAGTATTGCCCTGGTTGGCGTTGAAGCCCAGCACAGCGTGGTTAAAGACGTTGTAAGCATCAAAGCGGAACTGCGCTTTGATGCGTTCGGTAATAGAGAACGTCTTGGCCAATGCCATATCGTCGAAGAAGGCATGTGGTCCACGATAGGAGTCAAAGCCAACGTTGCCGATTTGGCCGCAAGCCGGCAGAGCGAATGGACCGGAAGCGACTCGAGCGAAAGTGCAGGAATCCACGCCAACATTCGCGGGGTTGACTTCGCCGCCATAAGTTAACGCAGGAACTGGCTGGAACCAGTACACGTTGCCGGACAAGCGGGAAACGCCGGTCTTGAGCTTGCCGGCGCCTTCAACAATGTTGGGACGGCACGGACCCGCGTCAGTGACCGCACCGCACTCGCCGATGCTAGGCGTCCATGGCAAACCGCCGCTCCAGTTCAGCGTGTTGGTAACCTGCCAACCACCAACCAGCAAGTCTGCGGCCCGGCCGACATTACCCATGAACTTCTTGCCTTTGCCGATCGGCAATTCATAGACGGTATTGACCACGAAGGCGTGGTTACGATTGTCCGGATTTGGGCCCCAGGCGAACTTCTTGTCGACATCGAAGTAAGTTGAGTCGTAAGAATATGCGCGAGAGAAAGTGTAGTGCGCGATGAACT
>Ga0307475_10003144_pt1 | contig 10019 bp, 6 predicted proteins | sample atmos_gasesECM1C_FD_203317 | JGI IMG/M metagenome (GOLD analysis project Ga0307475, IMG submission 203317) | Hardwood forest soil microbial communities from Morgan-Monroe State Forest, Indiana, United States - atmos_gasesECM1C_515 | ecosystem: Environmental > Terrestrial > Soil > Temperate...
AACGCATCGGCACCGGCGTTCGGGGGATCGAACGAAAGCCCGCCGTTTTCGCGAAAATACAGCGATTTGGCTTGCGCCTTCTTGGGCGGCCATTCAGCGTACTGACGCCAGATGTTCGTTCCCGTCTCGAAGGCATACGCTTCGGGCAGTTTGGCGTCGCCGGTCCCCTTCAAGTACTGTTCGAAAAATGGAAAGAGAATCTGGCCGCGGAAAAACTTTCCCGTGTTCGACGCGAAGCTCACGCTGCCGAGATGGCTGCCGTCATAGCGCGCCCAGCCGCCATGCACCCAAGGCCCTTCGACCAAGCCATTGAAAATCCCGGGATTGTTGCGCTTGATCGAGTCATACACTTTGAAAGGACCTTCGAGATCTTCCGCGTCGAACCATCCACCCACAGTCAGCACCGCGCAACGGATGTTTTTCAAATGCGGCGCGAGGTTACGCGCCTTCCAGTAGTCGTCGTAGATGTCGTGACTCATCTGGTCGTCCCACAAGGGATTCGGGTCCTTGAAATAGAGCGCGTCCATATTTGAGAGGGAGCCGACCTTCAGGAAAAAGTCGTAGCCGTCGGGCGTGCCGTAATCGAATCCGAACCGGAAATTCTTCGGCGGCAGCACGGGGACCGGCTGAGGACGGAAGAACGTATAGAAGCTGAAGTTTGCGGCCAGCATGAACGCGCCGCCGTGATAGGCGTCGTCTCCCATGAACAAGTCGGTCATGGGCGCTTCGGGGGAAGCGGCCTTGAGCGCCGGATGCGAATCGATGATGCTTGCCGAAGTATAAAAACCGGGATACGAGATGCCCCAGATTCCGACCTTGCCGTTGTTGTTGGGAACATTCTTCAGCAGCCATTCGATCGTGTCGTAGGTGTCGCTGCTGTCGTCCACGTCGTTATTCGACTTTTTGTTGTCGATGTGCGGATGCATTTCGATAAAGGCGCCTTCGGACATGTACCGGCCGCGCACGTCCTGATAGACGACGATGTAACCGGCCTTCTGGAATTCGTCCGAGGGGCCGATGGATTTTTTGTACTGGTCCACGCCGTAGGGGCCAACGCTGTAAGGCGTGCGATCCATAAGGAACGGATAGGCGCGAGAGGCGTCCTTGGGGACGTACACAGACGTGAAGAGCCGCTTCCCATCGCGCATGGGGATCCGGTATTCATATTTCGTGTAGTGTTCCTTGACGTTGAATTCCTGCGGATCCGGGTCGGCGTGCATCCAGACAGAAGGCGCGAGTATCGCAATCACAACGGCAAAAAGCGGATAAGGACGGCGTGACATGGATTTCATCTCCTGCCCCAGAAGGGATGAAGCACGCCGAAACTACGCCCTCGTTCGTGTGGCGTCAAGGGGTGACCCTGGCAGAACCGCTGTCTTGTCAGAAAGCGGCATGCGTCGCGTATAATGCAACGAAGATGGCAACCGTTGCTCGTTCCAACACCCGGGAAATCCCTGCCGGAAAGGCCGTACACGCTGGACTTTCGCGCATTCTCGCGATTGACTACGGCCGGAAGAGGATCGGGCTTGCGCTGTCGGACGACCTGGGACTCACCGCGCAACCGCATGCGACGCTCGAGCGGCGAAACCGCCGGGATGACCTCCGGCGCCTCCGCGACGTGTGCCGGGAATACCGAGTAGGACATATTCTGGTAGGGTATCCCGTGCATATCACGGGCGAGGCTGGTCCCATGGCGCAAGAAGCGGCGCGATTTGCGGCGCGCGTAGAGAAGGAGCTGGGAATCGAAACGGAACTCATGGACGAGCGGCTGTCGAGCTGGGAAGCTCGACGGATTATTGCCGAAACGAAACCGGCGTCCCGGCGGAAGGGCGTCGCGGTGGATGACGTTGCCGCCGCGGTCCTGCTGCGCGACTATCTCGAGCAAAGACGCGAAAAGAACACGGGGAGAAGCTAGTCCACCATGCGGCGACTTGGCCTGCTAGCACTACTGATCATCGCCGCCATGGGAGCGGCAGCCGGGTGGCTCGATGTGCAGATCGGGAAGCCCTACCGCGGAAAGCGGTCGGAGAAGCTTTTTGTGGATATTCCGCGCGGAACCTCGCGCTGGGGCGTTGCCGGAATCCTTGCGCAGAACGACGTGATCCGCAACCGCGTGGCCTTTGCGCTTCTGAGCGCGTGGCATTTCCGGAAGCCGCTGCAAGCAGGTGAGTACTTGATCGACCACCAGATGAATTCCCGCCAGATATTCTGGAAAATTGCGAAGGGAGAGATATTCGTTCACGTCGTGCAGATACCGGAAGGCTGGACGATGTTCGACATTGCGAACGAACTCGACCATCAGGGAATTTGCCAGCGGAACGAGTTTCTGATTGTGGCGCGCGACGCATCCGCAATTGCCGATATCGCGCCACAAGCGCAGAGCCTCGAGGGATTTTTGTTCCCTTCGACTTATCAATTCACGCGCCATACGACGTGCTCCCAGATTGCGGAGGTGATGGTGCGGCGTTTTCGCTTGGTGTGGGGAACGCTTGATCCTTCCAGATCGCAGCGATTTCCGCAGGGTTTGACGCTTGATGAAATTGTCAGGCTGGCGTCGCTGGTGGAGCGGGAGACGCCAAACCCGGAAGAACGCCCGCTGGTCGCCGGAGTGTTCTACAATCGCTTGAGGCTCGGACTTGCGCTGCAGTGCGATCCGACGGTGCAGTACGCGCTCGAGCTTGCGGGACGCCCCGAGAAGAACGTCCAGCCGAAGGATTTGAAGGTGGATTCCCCCTACAATACATACGAGCATCGCGGACTGCCGCCGGGACCAATCGCAAATCCCGGCGAGGCATCGCTGCGCGCGGCGCTGGAGCCCACGCCGACGGACTTCCTGTATTTCGTCGCGAACGATGAGGGTGGACATTTCTTTAGCAGGACGCTCGCCGAGCACAATCACAATGTCGCACGCTATCGCCACATTATGGCGGGCGACGCACACCGGAGACCGTCTTGAGCCCAGACCGCACCCACGCGCATTCCGATGACGGATCTCCCACGAAGAAGGCGCTGATCCTGGAAGTGGCGCGAGGACTCGGGAAACCACGCTACACACCCGCGGAAATCGAACAGATCCGCCGGCAGCTCGTCGCGCAACTGGGTGGGCAGGGAAAAACGTCCGCGGACTACATCATGAGCGTGCTGGAAGAAGCGGGAATGCGCGTGGTGTGGTCCACTCGTTCCGATACGGAAGGCCGCTACGAAGAGGAGTTTCAGGACCTGCTGCATTTCTCGACGTTCGACGAAGCGGAGATGTGCCTCGTGCGGCTTGATGAGTTGCTGCGAAAGTTTATCGCCGAGAAAGAGAGCGCCGCAGCGGAGCGGGTGCGTGAAGTGGCGCGCCTCGGGCGCCGCCGCGCCGAGATGATTTCACGAAATCACAAAGTGGACACGGAGAAGCGCGCTGAAAAGGAAGAAGTGGCGCACTGGTTTGCGATCTGGCTCGAGACGCCTGACGCTTTCTTTGACTGGCTCGAAGTGCGCAAGCAGTCGCCGGATTTCCAGAGGAAATTCTCGTCCCCAGCAGCAGAGGAGGAATAGGTGTATCTCCTGGACGTGGAACCGCTGGATTTGGGAGAGGACGTGCGCGCGGTTGGTCTGGAGCTCACGGAGGCCGATGAAAACCGCGAACCGGTTCGCGGAAAAGATGCGGCGAGAATCTGGAGCCGTGTGCTGAGGGCGACGGCGGGGAACGAGAGCTGGTCACTCGATTTCTTCAGCCACCTTGACCGGTTGCGCGATTATTGCCAGCGTCATCAAATCACCTACCGGGAAGCAAGTCAGCGTTCCATCGTGATTCCTGCTCCGGAACCAGAGTCGCTCGAATCGCTTCTGGACCGCTTCCAGGGAGAGACTTTTGGAGCACGCGCTGGAGGGGCTGTCGCCACACGAGATGAAGCTCTTGAAGGCGATTTGGCTCGGCGTGGCGTAGATGCGTACCATAAGTCTTTCCCCAATTATTTCTTCTGTGCCGTTTGTGGATTCCACGATGGCTCGCTCGTTCTTCTCTCACTCAAGTTGTGGGCAAGCGAGGTTATCCGCCGCGTCCGACCCGCGCTGGAGGGCCTGGACGTGGAAGTTCGCTTACCGGCCTGAGGCTTTTGACCCCGTTCCACATCTGGAAACCAGGTACTTACGTACCATTTTCGCCCGACAATCGTCCTAGTACACTCTTTGAGTAAGAACGATGCCGCCCCCTCCAAGCGAGCTGACAGTGGCAAGCGAGTCCATCATCCCCAATGCCCGAGCGTTTGTCCGGAGCCTCAATGTGCTTCTTAAGTTCGCGCGGCTCTATGGTTTAGAGCATACGCGCTCGGCCAACCAGTTTGAGTCTACCTGGGGTGAGTTAATGGCGGCGGTAGGAGCCGCTGGGGAGGGAGGCTTGCTGCTAGGGGCGTCCGGGTCGCAGCTTCTTCTGGACGGTGTTCCTCTTGAGTCCACCCCCGCCGAGCGCAGTTTTGCCGACATGTTGACAGCAGCGGGTGTTGCCAGTATCGGCTTTAGCCGAAGCGCCAGGCGCGACGAGTTTGAACACTTGGTGCGCGCATTCATGGAAACCGGTCCTAAGGGCGCGGGGTTGTCTGAAAGGCTGGACGCGAATCTGGGACAAGGCGGGACGCACGGGATTCGGCTAAATGAGATTCGGTTCGTGGCAGAGGACGCATCGTATTCCGATGCGCGCATGGCCGCACAACTCACCGTGAAGACGCTCGGCGCCGATGCCAACCTCATCCAAGATTGGTTCCGTAGCCCGGAGAAGATGATTCAACTGATCGCGGCAGCGGAGGGTTCCCACGGCGGTTCTGGCGGCGGGGTAACGGGGACCGGCTCCGGGACTGGAGGCGGCGCCGGCATCGGAGCAGGAACGGGGACAGGGTTTGGCGGTAGCGGAACCGGCGGCGGGGGAACGGGGACTGGCTCCGGGACTGGAGGCGGCGCCAACATAGGAGAAGGAACGGAGATAGGGATTGGCGGTGGCGGAACCGGCGGCGGGGGTGTTGGCTTTGGGCCCGGAGGTTCGGGAAGAGACTCTGCCGAACTCCCTCCGCTGAATGAAGCGGAAATGCAGAGCCTGTTGCGCTTGCTCGTGCAATTCGGCGAGGCGGCTCACGAAAAGAGGCCGCAACTAGACGCGACCATCTGGCAAAACAAGCTTTCGGCATTGCCTAAGAACGCCCAGGTGACGCTCCGGCAGGCGCTGGCCGGGGTGGCAGCTACAACACCCTCTGCACAAGTAGACGAGGCGATGCTGCTGCGGCTCGCGGAAGACCTCGCGATCCGTTTTGCGATCGAGCGATACCAGCGTGGCGAAGTAAAGGTTAACGCGGTACGGCAAATGTTGGATCGCATGGGGCACGAGCTGGAGACGCTTCGAAAGCTGCTGAAATCGCGTGAGGACAAGCTAGTGAGTGCCGGAGTAACGGTGGAATCCCACGCCGATATCCTCGACCGCCAGTTTTGGGCGGCGGTGCCGGAGTCTGGCAAGAGGCATGTGTTGATGTCGGCGGAAGCGTGGTGTATTCCGCCGCGCAATGTCCAGCAGTATGTGGAGGAACTGCTCGGACGAGGCGACTCAGAAGCGGCCGGGAACATCTTGCTGCAATACGCCACATGTGTGCGAAACAAAGATTCCGAAGCGCGCAAGAAAGCCGCGATCGGACTAAGCCAGCTTGCCGAGCTGTACAGCAAGGCAGCAAGTCAAAGGCTGCAAGACGCGCTGGTACAAATCGGCCGGCAGATGGCGGAAGAGAAGGATCCCGAACTCCAAACGCTCCTGAGCGCTGCGTTCGTGCGGCTCAGCCAGGAGTCGGCTTCCCGGCGTTACTATCGCGCAATGCAGCAGTCGCTCGATTCGCTTGCTGATCTCGAGGAGCTGCGTCCGAGCTGGGTGGCGAGCCTGCGTCCGCGAATCGGCGTCGAGAATCGGGTTCCAGAATTCATCGAGGAAGCCCTGGCGGCGGAAGCGCTGCCAGAAGGATTTGTAGGCGTGCTGATGCGCGTCCCAGGCGTTGCGGCGGAGCATCTCGCGGTGCGATTGGCGCGCTCAGCGCGCAAGAGCGAGCGGGAGAGTGTAGTCGAGTTGGCCAAGGAGGTCGGTCCGCCCTGCGTGCGGCATCTGAAAGAAACTCTGAAGACGGAGCCGCCCGCGAAGGCCGCGAGCGTGGTCGGATTGCTGAGCAGGATGGATGCCGCGTCCCTCGAAGACCTTCTTCCAGTGAGATTGCAGGAGGCGCAGCGAAGTTTTCACGACGCAACCGTCCGGCAGCTCTCGATTGCAGGGGCTCCCGAGCGCGGCAAGCTGCTGGCGGATTCGCTCGAGATCATCGATCCCATGATCTTGCCCCTGGCGCTCGACGAGATTGGGATGTGCGGCGATCCGGACACGGCTTCGAAGCTCTTGCGCCTCGCGGAGGGCGAAATTTTGCCGGAGGCTTCAGACTACTTGCGGGTCAAAGCGATTGAGGCTCTTGGCCGCATGCGGGCTCCCGCTGCCGCCGGACATCTGCGGCGCTTCGTGGAAGCGCGTAAAACTTTTGGCTGGGCATATCCGGAAGAAATTCGAACCGCCGCGGCGCAGGCTCTGATGAAACTCGATCCCGCATGGATGCAAGCGTTCCTTCAACGGTCGGGGCTGGATCAGAAGGTCATGGCTCTGGCGCCGCTCGATCCGATACCGGAGCGCGATTTTGTGCGTCATCGCCGCTACCAGCGGATCCGGCTGCCCAGGAACGTGCCTGCGGTAATCACTTCCGCGCGGGGGAAATACTCGTCGTCGATCAGCGTGCTGAGCCTGGAAGGAGGGCTGCTGACCGGCGACATTCGGATCCCGGTCGGAACCGAAGCAACACTGAAAATTCCTTCCGGCCTGCGTTCGATCAGCATGCTGGCTGTTGTGCGATTCGTGCGCTCGCATCAGGCGGGATTTGAGATGGTTGCGATGGCGCTCGAAGACCGCGCGAAATTGCGCCGCTTGCTCGTTTCGCTCGGCGGATCGCGGGAAATGGCTCCGGATGCGCCGCTCGACGCCGATTGATTCATTCTCTCGCGGCCCACTTTCGGGACGAATTCAGATCCGTGGAACGAGGGCGAGAGGCGGGGTTCCAGCCTCACACCCAGAAATACCGTTTCAAATTGACAAGACACGACGACGGGAATATATTCGTCCTTCCTTGCTGGGTCCTCGCTCGTTCGCGTTCTGGAGTCTGAACGGAGATTGCTCGAAGCCCTGGGGCTCGCTTCGTTTGTGCTCATGTGGTGGGGGTTGCTGCTCTACTTCTTCAAAACAAAGACACGTTTGCGCCTAAACAGGAGGCTGCAATGAATTCAGTACGGAAACATGGCACTGCGACTGCAAAGTGGCTCGTGCTGTTCTTGGTCCTACTATTTGTTCCAGGAATTGTCTCGGCTCAGAAGAACAAATCCAGCGCACCCGCGCCCAAGGCCGCCCCGGCTCAGCATGCGGCTCCCGCACAGCACGCCGCACCGGCGCAACACGCAGGCGGCGCCTCAACCGCGAGCCACGGCGCCACGACCGCGAGTCACGGAGCCACGACCACAAGTCATACGGGCGCCACGACCACGAGCCACGCCGGCGGTGCGACCACGACGAGCCATACCGGCGCCACTACCACCAGCCGCGCCGGCACGTCCACTACCGCCGGCAAGGCGGGCGCATCGACTACCGCTGGCAAGGCGGGTGCATCGACCACCGCTGGCAAGGCGGGTGCATCGACCACCGCCGGCAAGGCGGGCGCATCGACTACCGCTGGCAAGGCGGGTGCATCGACCACCGCTGGCAAGGCGGGCGCATCGACTACCGCTGGCAAGGCGGGTGCATCGACCACCGCTGGCAAGGCGGGTGCATCGACCACCGCTGGCAAGGCAGGCGCCTCGACCACCGCTGGCAAGGCAGGCGCCTCGACCACCGGCAAAGCAGGAGCCAACTCGGCCGCTAGCGGGAAGGGCGCAACTGGTGGGCGAACCGTCAAAACCGCCAACGGAAATACGAAATCGTTCAACAAGTCCGGCAAGGCCACCAGCGTGACCACGAAGAGTGGCACAACCGCGAAGTTCAACTCACGCGGCGGGGTTAGCTCAATTCATGCACATGGAATGAATATCAATCATTCGGCGCGTGGAGGCCGCGTGGTCGAGTCGAGACGCGCGGACGGTTCACGCCTGGTAAGCACGGGCCGCGGCCGCGGATACTCAGAACGCTCATTCAACCGTGGTGGACGAGCTTACGTTAGCCGTACCTATGTCTATGGCGGCCGTAGCTACGCTCGCGTTTACGGTTCTTATTACTATGGCGGCTATGCTTACTACGGTTACCAGCCCGGTTTCTACTACGGCGCGGGCTTTTATGGGTGGGCCTACAATCCTTGGGCTGCTCCGGTTGCTTGGGGATGGGGATGGGGCGCAGCTCCGTGGTATGGCTTCAATGCCTACTATTTCAACCCGTATCCGGTCTACCCGAGTGCGGCATTTTGGCTTACCGATTACCTCGTAGCGGAAAACCTGCGGCTGGCATATGAAGCGCAAGCCGAAGCACAGGCGAATGCGGCTGCGGCGGCCAACGTGCCCGGCTACACAGGTGGCGACGCGGATGCAGACGCCGGATCAGGCGGCGGTGGAGGAGCGGCGGCCAGCAACAACGTCGTCCTCACGCCGGAAATCAAGCAGGCGATCGCCGACGAAGTAAAGGCGCAACTGGAAGCGGAAAAGACCGCCGCAACAGCAAGTTCAAACTCCAGCGCGCCAGCCGCAGCGGCCAACGCAGAGCAGGTTCCGGCAGCTCTTGATCCGAATACTCGCACCTTCATCGTGGCAACCGCCTTGAGCGAACCTACCGACGATGGCACGGAATGCTCGCTCTCTCCGGGCACCATTTTGACGCGGATCGACGACACTCCGGATGCAGATCAAAACGTGAAGGTACTTGTCAGCGCCAGTCAGAAGGGCGATTGTCACTCAGGTTCGCAAGTCGCGGTCGCCGTTCAGGACTTGCAGGAGATGCACAACGATTTCCACCAGAAGATTGATGATGGTCTGGGGAAGCTGGCTGACAACCAAGGAAAGAATGGAATGCCGAAGGGTCCTTCCGCCCAGCGCCGCGCGGTTCCCGAAGGCACGGCAGAACCTGATCTGACAGCTTCGGCGGACTTGGCCAAACAGCAACAGGACGCTGACGCGGCGGAAAAAGAGGTTTCGACTGCCGCGGCCGACAAGGAACAAGGCGACGACTAACCTGCTGAACTGATGAAACTGGAAGCGCCAGGAGTCTACAGGCTTTTGGCGCTTCCTTTTGATTCAAGATAATTCAGTTGCCTGCACGATTGACATGACGAGTTGGCTTACCTATAGTTACCGCGTTCGATGGAATGGGATTCCTCCCGCGACACGAAACAATTTCTTCTCTAATAGGAGCGCCCATGTTTTTGCGCCGAGCAATTCTTAGTTCGAGTATTGCCGCAGCGATTGCGCTTTCCTGTCTGGGGGTAAGTCCTCCCGGCGCTGGCCAGGCGACAGGGCTCCAGCAGAAGCTGGAAGGGACTTACAAGATCACAAAGACCACGGACGACAAGTCGGACATCGTCACGGCAGGCTCCGTCGTGATCCTGCAGAAAGACAAGCTGCTGATGTACCCCACCTCGACGCAAGTCCCGCCGCAAAATACTTACAATAATGGACAGCTTTCGTCGGGCGCCTTTGGAGCGCATCAGCAAATTCAGAAATTTGGCAGCCTCATTGGCCATCCCACACCCCACAACGTTCCCGGGCGGAATTTCGTTACTGGAGAGAAGTTCTGGGTGACTAAGATTGACGTGCTGGGCGACGGCGTGTTGTTCACTTTTTTCACGGATGCAATTTCGGACACCCGCTATTATGCGACCCTCAAATTTGTTTATCCGAAAGGCTCCAACCTCACCTCGGACCAGGTGTTGAGCCTGGTCGGCGAAGTCCTGAAAGTTCAACCAGACGACGACGCGAAATCGGACGACAAGGGGAACCAACAACAG
>Ga0307475_10003145_pt1 | contig 10015 bp, 10 predicted proteins | sample atmos_gasesECM1C_FD_203317 | JGI IMG/M metagenome (GOLD analysis project Ga0307475, IMG submission 203317) | Hardwood forest soil microbial communities from Morgan-Monroe State Forest, Indiana, United States - atmos_gasesECM1C_515 | ecosystem: Environmental > Terrestrial > Soil > Temperate...
ATTTACCCAAGAAGCTGGAATTTGATCAGACTTTTCGTTATGTGAGTGCCCTGCCTGCCCAACTCGTGGGGGCTTACACAACGGCCGATGTGCGGTTCAGTTGGCACGCCACTCGGTCGCTGGACCTTTCGGTCGTGGGGCAGAACTTGTTTCAACCTCATCACCCCGAGGCCGGGGGTGACCCCGGCCCTCTTGTCGGGATCGAGCGAAGCGGCTACATCAAACTGACCTGGCAATCATGGCAAAGGTGAGAGAGAAGCGTATCCATTGGACGGATGCCTTCCAATGCACCCGGCTACGGTGCGTGAACCGTGGCCGTCCATGCCACTTGTCTCAATTGATGGCTCTGGCGATCGCCTGGGTGCTCGTTGGCGCCTCATGCCTACATGCCCAACAGTCAAGCCCAACGGAGTATGAGGTCAAGGCTGCTTACTTGTATAACTTTGGCAAATTCATTGAATGGCCGGCCAAAGTCACCGCTGCCAGCGAGTTCTTCCCCATTTGCGTGCTCGGTGAGGATCCTTTCGGCGCGAGTTTCGATGCGACCATCGCCAGTGAGAGCATCAACGGCAAAAAGGTAGTGGTTAAGCGCATCACAAAACCGCAGGACGCGGTGAGTTGCCGCATTCTATTCATCAGCTCGTCAGAGGAAAGCCGGCTCAAAGAAATCCTGGCGACGCTCGACAACACAAGTGTCCTGACGGTGAGTGACATCTCCCAGTTCACGCGGCGCGGGGGCATGATTCGGTTCGTAACGGAGGCGAACAGAGTGCGTTTCGAAGTCAACCTGACGAATGCTGAGCATGCCGGCCTCACTCTTAGTTCGCAACTGCTCAAGGTGGCAATCAGCGTGAGAAGGAGTTCTCAGGCTGGAGACTGACAGACGATGCCCAGGATTACCCACCGTTCCATCACCAAGAAACTGACCAGAATGAACATGTTGGTCAGTGGCGCGGCCTTGTGTATCGCGTGTGTGGCATTTGTTGCCTACGATCTTGTTAGTTTTCGACAGGCCATGGTGTACAACCTCTCGATCCAAGCTCAAATGGCTGGGTCCAACAGCGTCTCCCCCCTGCTGTTTAATGATCCACAAGCAGCGGAGAACACGTTGTCGGCGTTGAAGGCTGCCCCCAACGTGATATCGGCTGGAATTTACACGCTCGACGGACGGCCTTTCGCTACCTACTGGCGTGATCGCAATGGTCAAGGCCAGATGCTGCCTAAGGTTCCCGCGACTCAAACCGAGGCCCATTGGTTCAAAGATGGGCAGCTCGTGCTGGTCCGCACGATTGTGTTCGAGGGAAAGCCGACCGGCACCGTCTACATTCGTTCCGATTTACGGGAAATGACCCACCGCCTGAAGCGCTATGCGGGAATCGCCGCCATCGTGTTGTCGGCATCTCTGATTGCGGCCCTCCTAGTCGCATCGATATTTCAGCGAGCCGTTGCTGAACCCATCGTACATTTAGCCGAGATTGCGCGAACCGTCTCTCGCGAGAAAAGCTATGGAATGCGAGCGACTCCAACCGGTAAACGTGACGAACCGGACATCCTGATCGGAGCGTTCAACGAGATGTTGGGGCAGATTCAGGAGCGCGACGGGGCATTGCAGCAGGCTCACGATGAGTTGGAGCGACGCGTTGAGGAACGCACTGCGCAGCTCGCTGCTGCCAACAAAGAGTTGGAAGCATTCTCCTATTCTGTCTCGCACGATTTGCGCGCGCCGCTTCGCAGCATCGACGGCTTCAGCATGGCTCTGCTCGAGGACTATGCCGATCGACTCGACGAGGAAGGCAAGGTTCATCTTCAGCGCATTCGAGCCGCAACCCAGCGGATGGGCATGTTGATTGACGACCTCTTGAATCTCTCCCGTATGACGCGGGCCGAGATTCGTAAGGAGACAGTCAACCTCAGCAGCCTTGCTCGTTCAGTTGCCGAAGGCCTACAGGAGGCCCAGCCGGAGCGGCGGATAGATTTCCGGATCGAAGATCGCCTTGAGGCGAAAGCGGACCCTCGTCTGGTGCGCGTCGTCCTCGAGAACCTGCTGGGAAATGCTTGTAAGTTTACGTCAAAAAAGACTTCCGCCTGCATCGAGTTCGGCAAGACCCGTCAGAATGGGAACTCGGCCTACTTCGTTCGAGACAACGGCGCCGGATTCGACCCCGCTTACGCCAATCGGCTGTTCGGCGCCTTCCAGCGACTTCATGGCGCGACAGAATTTCCTGGTACCGGGATCGGCTTGGCAACGGTGCAGCGGATTATTCACCGGCACGGCGGACAGATTTGGGCGGAAGGAGCCGTCGAAAAAGGCGCGACGTTTTACTTTAACCTGTGACGCAATCAACTCGTGGAGGGATCGAGATCATGGACAAGGCGATTTTATTGGTCGAGGACAACCCGGACGATGAAGCACTCACGTTGCGGGCTTTAAAAAAGAACAACATCAGGAACGAGGTGGTCATCGCGCATGATGGCGCGGAAGCTCTGGATTATCTCTTTGGTACTGGCAAATATGCTGGCCGGAACACAGACGTTCTGCCGCAAGTGGTGTTGTTGGATTTGAAACTTCCGAAGGTGGAGGGTCTGGAGGTGCTGCGGCGGGTGCGTGCGGATAAGCGCACGAAGCTCCTCCCTGTTGTGATCCTAACTTCCTCGAACGAAGAGCAGGACCGAATCGACGGCTACGGATTGGGCGCGAATAGTTACGTCCGCAAACCAGTTGATTTCAATCAATTCATCGACGCTGCTCGCCAGCTTGGTTTGTACTGGCTGATTCTCAATGAGCCTCCCCCGTCCCGGAGATCATAGATGAGTGTTCCGCTTCGTGTATTGATGATTGAGGATTCGGAAGACGACACCGCGCTGCTTGTCCGCGAGCTACGACGCGGTAGCTACGACGTAACTTACGAGCGCGTGGATACTCCCGCTGCAATGAGCTCCGCATTGAATAAAGAAAAATGGGACCTAGTTATCTCCGATCATTCGATGCCCCATTTCTCCGGGGCCGCCGCTTTGAAACTCTTGAGGCAAACGGAATCCGACGTGCCGTTCATTTTTGTTTCCGGAACGATGGGTGAGGAAGCCGCGGTTGCCGCACTGAAAGACGGCGCACAAGATTACGTCATGAAGACCAATTTGAAGCGGCTGGTCCCCGCTGTTCAGCGTGAGCTCCGAGAACTGGAAGAACGTCGGGAACGCAAGCGCCTGGAACGTCAGGTGCAACAGCTACAGAAGTTCGAAGCTATCGGACGGCTGGCGGGTGGCATTGCTCATGACTTTAATAACGCGATCGGGGCAATCATGGGGTGGGCGGATCTGGCCCTTCAAGAGGCGCAACCAGGCACGCGTCTCCAGGAACGTCTCCAAAAGATATGTGCCCAAGCCCAGCGTACTGCGGGGCTGACGTCCCAGCTTCTCGCGTTTGCACGGCAACAAGTCCTGCAGCCGCGGAGGATTGATCTAAACGGGTTGATCGAGGAAGGAACCAGTCTCCTGCGAAAAGTAATAGGAGCAGACGTTGAGGTTCGTCTTGTTCCCGCGCCGAATCTTCGCGTCACAGTTGCGGACCCCGTTCAGATCGATCAGGTGCTGATGAATCTCTGTTTGAATGCCCGAGATGCGATGCCCAAAGGCGGGCGACTCATCATCGAGACTCAAAACGCGGATTTCGAGGAAGAGTATTGCCGCCTTCACACGTACGTACGGCCGGGCAGCTACGTTTTGCTCTCGGTGTCCGACACAGGCATTGGGATGGACGCAGCAACTATCGAGCGCATCTTCGAACCTTTCTTCACTACCAAAGAGGTGGGCAAGGGTACGGGGCTCGGTTTGGCCACAGTGTTTGGAATCGTAAAGCAGCACGGTGGCTTTATCAACGTATACAGCGAACCTGGAAAGGGCACGACATTTCGAATTTATCTCCCGAGCGATCATGGCGTACCGGATCCCGCTAAGGCGGAGTCAAATGAGCCTCCACCCAAGGGCACCGAAACTATTCTATTGGCGGAAGATCACGAAGGCCTTCGCGAGTTGGCTCAGGAAGTATTGGAAGCGCTTGGCTATCGCGTTGTCGTCGCAACCAGTGGCACAGAGGCAGTCGAGCTTTTCAAGACTGATCCCGATCAGATAGATCTGGCCATTCTGGATGTCGTTATGCCTGGACTCAGTGGCCCTGACGCGTATTTGGAGATATCCGCGATTCGGCCCAACCTTGCAGTTGTCTTTGCCACTGGATACACAGCCGAGGCAGCATCTTTGACTTCCCTGGTCAAGAAGGGTGCGACGGTTCTTCAAAAACCGTATAGCGCGAAGACTCTGAGTCATGCGATCCGAGGAGTACTCGAAGGCACAGACTCGAATGTTTTACGTTAAGCGCAAAGGTCGTGCGGAGCTGCGCTCGTTCCTAGACTGAAGTGGAACTGAGCTCGCCATGAGTTCAAGAACCGTTTGTCGTGCGTAGTCAGACTGGCCTTTGCCCTTTGTGTAACTGTTCGGGCCAAGCGGATGCCGGCAGTTTCCCCCGGCACATAGCTCCACCATTGCTAGCGCCAGACCGAGGCTGCCTGAGCTTCGCGTGCAATCACGTTTGCGATACGCGGTCGCGACCCCCAAAACGAGTAGAGCGCGATAACCAGGTACGCGAGCAACGGCACGGAGTACGCCAACGCAAGGCTGTGCGTTTTTTCCGAGAGGAAGCCCATCACGGGAGTCAGAACGGCTCCGCCGACGATCGCCATCACCAGCAGCGATCCGCCCAGCTTCGTGTTCGGTCCCAGTTCCTTCAGTCCAAGAGCGAAGATGGTTGGAAACATCAGCGACATGAAAAAACTGGTCAGAAATACGCACCAAAGTCCGAGCCAGCCGGGGATCAGCACCGCAACCCCAACAAGAAGAATATTGGCGATCGCATAACTGCCCATCAGCTTGCCCGGATTGATGTATCGCATCAGCCACGCCGAGGCAAAACGGCCCACACCAAACGCCGCCAATGTACCGGTCAAAAAATATCCGGCCACCTTTTCGGATTGATGCGCGTACTCCTGAACGTAGGAAATGAAGTAACTCCAGGTGCCCACCTGTGCGCCAACATAAAAGAACTGCGCGACAACTGCGAAAAGGAAGTGGGGAAAGTGGAATAGATCGCGGAGATGTCCGCGGTCGCCGGCCTCGTTTTCGTGCTCGCTCTGGATAGAGGGAAATTTCGTGCGCACGATAAGCACCGCCCAAATCAGGGCAATTGCGCCGATAACGAGATAAGGTTTCACGACGCGCAGCGTTTCAGAACGAAGGTATGCCTCGTAAGTATGGCGCGCTTGTTGTACGGCGATTTCCTGCGGCGTCAACTCAACCCCGGAAAAAATAAAGACCGTGCCAATCAAGGCTCCGCTGATCGCACCCAGCGGATTGAAGGCCTGCGCGAAGTTCAAACGCCGTTCCGAACTATTGGCGTCACCCAACTGCGCAATAAACGGATTGGATGCCGTCTCCAGAAACGATAGGCCGCTGGCGATTACAAACAGCGCACACAGAAAGAAGCCGTAACTCCCTGCCAACGCGGCCGGCCAGAACAAAAAAGCGCCAGCGCCAAACAGAACCAGTCCGGTAACAAACCCCGACTTGTATCCCGCGCGCCGCATGAGGAACGCCGCCGGCATCGCCAGCAGAAAATACCCCATGTAAAAAGCGGATTGCACCAGTCCGGCCTGAAAGCGCGTAATCGCGAACGACTTCATGAAATGGCGGATCAGCACGTCGTTGAGATTGTTGGGAATGCCCCACAGAAAAAACAGCACGGTGACCAGAATGAAAGGAACGAGCTGTCCTGCCGGGAACAAATGGGATCCCGCCCGGGCATCAGGCCGGCGCGAGGCATCCCGTTCCACAACGGGCAACGACACCGACTCTTCGGGTTTCGGATTCATCTCACCCACTTTCGCCGGCAAGCGAAGTCGTCAGCTTTACACGCAGCCACATAGAACCACGTCTGCGCTCCATATTCTTCCCCGCGGCGCCCGCAGCATACACCTTTGCCAACTGCGCGTGCGCGCTCGTTCAGAAATGATCGGTGACGCTTGCTAGACTCTAAGAATGAGCGAAATCGGACGGCGCACGACTCCGACCCCCACACTGGAAACGCCTCGCCTGCTCCTGCGCCCATTGGAACTTGCTGATGCCCCACAGTTGCAGTTCCTCTTTCCCCACTGGGAAATCGTTCGCTATCTCGCCGATCAAGTCCCCTGGCCCTATCCCCCCGACGGCGCCTACCGCTATATCCGCGACACGGCGCTTCCCTCCATCGAGCGCGGCGAAACCTGGCAATGGACGCTCCGCCTGAGGACCAGCCCAGACCAAATCATCGGCAGCATCGACCTGCGCACGAAAGAAAACGACAATCGCGGCTTCTGGCTCGCCCTCCCCTGGCAACGCCAGGGTCTGATGACCGAAGCCTGCGAGGCCGTCACCGATTTCTGGTTCAATACGCTCAACTTCTCCGTTCTCCGCGCTCCCAAAGCCGTCGCCAACATCGCCTCCCGCCGCATCTCCGAAAAGCAAGGCATGCGCCTGGTCGCCACCGAAGACCGCGATTACGTCTCCGGCCGCTTTCCCGCCGAAATCTGGGAAATCACCGCCGAAGAATGGCGCACCCGCAAACGCTAAATCCCTCCCACCTTCAAAATTCTTGACGCTTCCCTCGTTTTGCTTTCATCTAATGTTCGCGTATCATTAAAGGTTGCTTCGCGACCTAGCGACGCGGCTGTAGTGGCCCGACCCCGTCGGACCCGCCGTGCAGACCGGACGCGACAGAATGGAGCCTCATGAAACCCGGTATTCACCCCGATTATCACGCCGTTACGGTGCATTGCGCCTGCGGCCACACTTTCCAGACGCGCTCGACCATCAAGGGCGAGATGCTGCGCGTCGAAATCTGCTCGAGCTGCCATCCTTTCTTCACTGGCAAGCAGAAACTCGTGGATACCGCCGGCCGTGTCGAGCGCTTCCAGAAGAAATACGCCGACGCCGCCGCCAAATCCACCGCCGCCAAAAAATAAACTTCTTCGTAGGGGCGCAGCATACTGCGCCCCAGTTACTACAAAATTTGGCGCATACGCTTCTCCCCTCTTCTCCGTGTCCTCTGTGTTAGATTCTTTCCGTGGCCGCCCAATCCCGCATGTTCGAAAATCCCCTCCCGGGCGAACTCGTCGAAACCGCTCCCCCCCGCGTCACCCTCCGCAACGCCTGGGCCCATCCCTATGACTCCGCCATCGCCGCCGCCCGCACCTGCTACGCCCCGCGCCTGATCGGCCCCGAAGAAATCACCGACAAGCAGCGTCTGAACATCGGCGCCGCCACCTTCTACTCCGGCCATCACACCGTCTACCAACACGCCCATTTCGAGTTCGGCCTCGAAAACATTTCCCGCCAATTCGTCTGGTCTTTCCTCCACGCTCATCCCTTCTACAATTCCGAGCAGCAAAGCCAGCGCTACGTCCGCCTCGACCGCGCGCAGGCTTACATCCCGGGCGCTTCGCTTTTCTTCGACGCCGCCAGCCGCTCCATCTACGAGCACGCTATCGCCCGCGCTTGGCAGCACTACCGCGAACTCTCCGCCATCTTGGTCACCGACGCCCGCGAAATCCTCAGCGACATCTGGCACATCAGCCCCATGTCTCATCCCAAGCGCATCCAGAAAATCGAGCGCTCCGCCGAAAAGCGCGCCATCGAAATCGCGCGCTACGTTCTTCCGCTTGCCGCCTTCACCACCATGGTGCACACCGTGTCCGGAATCGTGCTCCATCGCCTCTGGCGCATGAGCGCCGCTTCCGACACGCCCAGCGAAGCCCGCGCAGTCATCGGCGAAATGGTTGCTCAAGTCCGCGCCATCGACCCGCAATTTTTCGATCGCTTCGGCACCGAACCGCTGGAAGAGATGCCCGAATGGGCGGATCGGTCATCGACAACACAAAATGGTAACGTCGGCCTCCTTGCCGGCGAACTCTTCGCTAAAGAATTCGACGCCAAGCTCGCAGGAAAAACCTCCAAGCTCGTCGACTACTCCCCCAACGCCCCGCGCGTAATGGCCGAAGCCTACCGCGCCGTTCTCGGCCAAACCGAATCGCAATGCAGCGACGCCGTAGCCATCGACCGCCTGCTAAATCCCGCCCGCAATCTTTATCGACTCGAAACTCTCAACGTCGGCGTCCACGCACCCACCATGCGCGCTCTCCAGCACGCCAATTACACCTTCGCCAAAAAAATCAGCCACACCGCCGACAGTCAGGACCAACGCCATCGCATGGTTCCCGGCTCGCGCCCGCTTCTCACCCTCGCAGACACCCGCGAGCCCGACTACATCACCCCCATGCTCCTCGAAAATAATCCCCGCGCTCGCGAACTCTACGACCGCGCCATGCACGAAGCCTGGACCGCCAAGAACCAGCTCCTCGACCGCGGCGTCCCCGCCGAGATCGCTCTCTACGTTCTCCCTAACGCCAAATCCATTCGCCTCATTGAATCCGGCTCGCTCCTCCATCTCCTCCACAAATGGACCATGCGCACCTGCTTCAACGCCCAGGAAGAAATCTACAAAGCATCGTTAGACGAAGTAGCCCAGCTCCGCGAAGTGCACCCGCAGCTAGCCCGATACGTAGGCCCCCCGTGCCATCTCCGCGCCAACATCACCACCCCCATCTGCACCGAAGGCTCCCACTTCTGCGGCATAAAAGTCTGGCTAGACTTTCCCAACATCCACCGCCGCATCTGATCCCGTAGGGCGCAGCATGCTGCGCCCCATTGTGGCAACATTTCGCCCGCCAAACACGTCTTAAGAAGTGTCCCCCGTCTGAGTATTCGGAGCTCCTATGCCCATTCATGCCCGCCCGTTAATCTCGGTCCTCCTCGCCGTACTCCTAACGTCGCCCGCGTCCTTCCCGTTCAGCTCCCCTCTCTCCGACCAAGCTGTCCGCGAAGCCTATTTCCTCGGCCAGCGCCACGACGGTTCGTTCGCACACCTCCTCGACAAATGTTCCAAGCGCCTCCCGCCGCCGAAGTCCGGGCCCCACATCTCGGCGATCACCTTCCTCACGCCCTTCGCTCAACTCGTTCGCTTCTCGGAGTCTTACGCCGGAAACTACAGTGCGCAACAAGCCGAACTGGACCATAGCGCTCAGGAAGAGATCGTCGAGATTTCCGTCGAAATTCTTTTCACTCCGTCCTATGGCGCGGTCCTCTTCGTACCCACCGGTTCGCGATCGGGTTCTCCTCAAGGCTACCGGTTGCGCTCCTATGACTTCTGGAAAGACGTTCAAGCGCGTGTCTTTGAAGGCGACCAGGAACGCATTCCGGAGCGGCACAGGGGAGAGCCCAACTACTTTTGTGGCGAAGGGGGTTGCACCCTGATTGGTGCCACCCTTCACCTCGAATTCCCCGCAACTCTCTTCACCTCCGATACCGTCACCGTTCGTGTTTTCCCGCCCGATGGTCCCGAAGTTTCCGTAGACTTCGACGTCGCCACCCTGCGCTAAAGAACCGGCGCTTCACTGCGGAGTGGTAAACGTGGGGGGTGGGCAAAGCGGAAGCTGCGTCGGGGTTTGCTTTCAACTGTAAACAGACGGCTGATCGCCGACCGGCGCCTCTACGATCTCCACCGCAAAGTCACCGGCCCATTCATCGGATGCTCCATCTTTGTCCCCATCCGCCGCGATTCCAACAAATTCGCCTTCAGCGCGAAGTACCACTTCGCCGGCCGGTCCGCGTCATCAATCAGCATCAACTTCGGATCATGCTTCAATCCTTCCGCCTGCCGGATCATGGTCTCCTGGTCCTGCCGCAAAAACGTCTTCCCAAACATGCGGAACAAAAACACCGGCAAAAACGGGAAATTCCACGCCGCCACAAAATCAATCCGGCACAAATCCCTCCGCACCGGCGTCACCGTAGCCCGGCTCGAAAACCACATTTTCCCGCTGTGAATCTCCTCCAGCCGCATGTTCGGCAAAACAAAATCAATCGTGGTAGT